>Ga0228535_1003045_pt1 | contig 13438 bp, 8 predicted proteins | sample SJ1metagenome_FD_168457 | JGI IMG/M metagenome (GOLD analysis project Ga0228535, IMG submission 168457) | Enriched culture of PCE-dechlorinating microbial communities from Ithaca, New York, USA - SJ1 | ecosystem: Engineered > Modeled > Simulated communities (microbial... > Unclassified | place... | reverse complement strand
CAGATCCTCTTTAAAAGAGGAAATATCAGTGATATATTCAATCAACCTACGCTCTGTGTTAATGCTCCGGAGGCAGAGCACGTTGATCAACTTTCATTATGGTAAAATTTCTCCGGACAGTTATGATTTTCATCTTTTAAAATTGAATTTGTGCTCCGAAAGAATAAACCCTTTGGATGGGGTACGCAGTACCCAGGCCTACACTTCCCTGATTGGCGTCCGGATCCTTCATCAACCCTTCAGGATCGAGGCTGAAATGCAGTTTTGTATATTCCCAGAGATTTTGCCCGGAAACAAAGAATCTCAGGCTGTTCAGTTTGATTTTCTTCACTAGATCATGGGGTAAGGAATAGCCGAATGAAAAGTTTTTCAACCGTATATAGGCGGCATTTTGCATGTACTTGGTTTGAGGTTGCCCCAGGTCATTCCCCCCTAATGCAATATATCCCTGTGGTTTGGGAAAGTATGCATTCGGATTTTCAGGTGTCCATCTATTTTCTATCACATGCTTTGTCATCACCTGATATTTCCGGTTATAAGGCCCCCAGAAATTAACGGCTTCGGCGCCGGGATAAATGTCCCTTTTCCCAACGCCATTAAAAAACACATTCATGTCGAACCCTTTCCAGGCACCATTAAGCGTTAATCCAAACTGATAACGGGGAGTCTCATTCCCGATAACCCTATAATCTCCAGGATTATCCAATGTCCTGTCTCCCCAACTAATGACACCGTCGTTGTTCTTATCTTCAAACTTTATCGTTCCCGCACTGGCATAGACCCTGCTGGTTGAGCTCGACGACAAGACCGCACTCTTTTTAGCCTCTTCATCCGTAAGAAAATACCCCAACGTAGTCAAGCCCCAGATTTCTCCAATAGTTTGTCCCACGTAATAATCTGCCAAATAATTTGTCGGATTATAATAATCCGTTATTTGGGACATGTAGTCCGACACGTTAAAATACACGCCGTACATAAACCTGTCATCCAGCAGAGTAAAAGAATCGTTCCAATTGACATTCAACTCCCATCCTTTCGTTCTTAAAGATGCAATGTTTTCTTTAGGGACACTTGCTCCGAAAACAGATGGCAATGACCTGTAGTTGGCAAGCATATCTTTGGTGTCTCTCCTGAAAACATCCAATGTCGTATTGAATTTACTGTTGAACAAAGAAAAATCCAGACCTAAATTGAACGACTCGACCGTTTCCCAGGTAAAGTTGTCAGACTTCGGGGCAGGAGCAGACGTCAGGTTAACGAGGTTTCCGTCCAACGAAAAACCGGATTGGCTTACACTCATAATAGGAATATAGTCATAAGAGCCTATATTCGCATTCCCCAATGAGCCGTACGAAAACCGCAATTTCAGATTAGGTACAACTGTCTTTAAAGGCTCGAAGAACGCTTCCTCGGATATTCGCCATGCAGCCGATGAAGAAAGATAGCCGTGTCCCCGTTTTTGTTTTTCAAATCTCGATGACAAGAAATAACTGGTATTAAATTCCACGAGATACCTGCTTTTCCAATTGTAGTTTAAGCGGGAAAAAATACTGCGTGACGAATTCCGATTGTCGTCATCCCGCGTGTTTGAAGCGCCCGTTGCCAGGTTGAGAGAATGTTGGTCAATACGCTTTTCCAGTTACTCCGGTATATTTTGGCCGGCCCGGCATCCGAATAATAATCCAAGACTATGTTTCTGTTGTTGAAAGAATTTGACAAGTACGGCCCAACATTATCCCACCACCTTAGGTAGTCTGTATTTTCATTTTGGTATGTCCCGTCTATTCGTATTTCCAAATCCTTGTTCAACAAAGAAATATCCACTCCCAATGTGGTTTTCACATCATGTACATCTTTCTCAATACCCGATTGTTTTTCGAGAAATCTCCTGTAGAACCCGATATCGGTAGGCACCATTTTCCCATCGATATCTACATATTCAGGCATCATCGCGTTTGAATTCTCAATAAACCTGTATACATTGGAGGTAAAGCCATATAAATACTGGTTGGGATGCTCCTCATCCCTTTTAACCATTGTCGTATTATTAAACAAGGAAACATTCTTGTTGAGGTTGTACCTCAAATTAGACAACAAAGTGTATCTTTTAATTTTCTCGGGTTTGAACTTAATATTCCCCTCTTCGTAATTGTAATCTCCCGCCAGGTAATATTGAAAAGAGTCATTGGCTCCGCTGACACTGATCCGATGGTTTTGTTGAGGAGTATATTTGCGCAACCACTCTTTATAATAGTTATATACTTTTCCACCCAACAGCAAAGTCGATCGGCCGCCGATTATTTCTAATTTTGCCTGTGGAAGGGTCGGGTCCTTTTCATACAAGTAGGGATACTCCACCTGGGCATCGGTAAAATACGATTGCTCTATGTACTTATTGAATTCATTTTGATTTATATCGATATAATCTACCGGATTATCGTATATTTCAGGGACAATGGTAGCTTTGCTGAATCCGAAGTAATTGTTGTATTCCACCTTGGATTTTCCCTTTTTTCCTGTTTTTGTGGTGATAAGGATAACTCCAAACGATGCACGTGCGCCATAGATAGTTGCCGAAGCGGCATCTTTCAATATAGATATATCTTCAATATCATTCGGCGATAAATTATTCAGACTATTGCTCGACTGAGGAACCCCGTCAATAACAATTAAAGGGTCGCCTCCATTTATAGAGGTAGTTCCCCGTATATTAAAAGACGAGAATCTTCCCGGTTTCCCGTCGGCAGTAGACACATAAACACCCGGCAGCTGGCCTTGCAAAGCCTCCCCCATCGTGTTTACATGAAGAGACGCCAATCGGCTTTCGGACATATTGTCCACAGCTCCTGTCAAATTCACTTTTTTCTGTGTTCCATAACCAACCACTACAACCTCATCCAATAGCTCTGCATCTTCGTGCATAACCACATTCATTGCGGAAGCACCTTCCCAGACAACTTCCTGCGCTGAAAAGCCGATGTACGTAAAGACTATCGTCGCGTTTGCGGGAACGTTGATCGAGAAGTTCCCGTCTACGTCCGTCACCGTTCCGTTTGTGGTACCTTTTTGAATCACATTCACCCCTATGAGCGGGGTGCCGGTAATGTCTTTCACGGTTCCCTTGAGGGTACTGTTTTGCGCAGCTGCTCCTGTTGAAAGAGCCCAAAATAACACAATCAAGCTTATAAACACACTTGACAATTTACTTCTAACCATAATTTTTTTTGTTAATCAAATTAAAATTTCCAATCGAGACGCAAAGAAAAATTATACATGTTAAGAAGCGGTTACTTTTTAACGAAGAATTTGTTACTTAACATTTGAGGATTGAACACAACCCAATAAAAACCCCTCAAGACAGTTTTGAACCGCCTTGAGGGGCAAATATCTACCGGTTTCATTGCCGGTGATATCGAGGAGTTTATTCAGACAACAGTTCCATCAACCTCCTCCTGTGCTCTCTGAACGCAGTTATGTTGTTATCATATCTATCAAAACTGTAAATCACTTTATCAATGATATCGCGGGCCGCTTCTGGATCTTTCTTTTCGAGCATCTTGAAAAGTTCATAATCCACAATTCCATCACGCATAGCTTCAAACCGGATTGAACTAAGAAGTTTATCACCTTGTGGATAAATTATCCAGGAGTCGCCTCCCGGTAAAATATTTCCTCCTTCATAATTAATTGAAGTTTGTTCATCCCAGGGATCCGTTCGCCAATGATTGAGCCCCCAATGCAAATAACCGGGTATGTTATACTTGAAGTTTAACCAATGTATATACCGGGTTTTAAGTAAAGGCAACTCAATAAACCGATTGGCGTATTCTCCCTTGGGAGACAGGCATGTATAAAACCATGCTTCTTTCCCTTCACTATTTTTATTGATGTTATTGTAAAAATCATAATCCTTGTTCATGAAATCCAGTTGAGGCACGTATATGTCCACAATATCCTCCAGATCTTTGCTATGTGTAGCTTCAATAATTTTAATCTCCGGGTACACTTGCTTGACAAACCGTGCAATTTCCACATAACTTTGTACGTTAGAGGACGTAGGTTCGTCGGCAATATATTGTAAATAACTACCCTCCCACCCTTTTTCCTTCAGGTGATGTTTAAGAGAAGTGAAAAAATCAACGTAAAACTGCTGAGCTCGCTCATTGGATAATGGCAGTTTTTCAAACCTATTTTCGGCGTTTCTATCCACTGAAGGCACCCTCACCACAAACTGTGAATCCCAATTACTTTCTCTTGTCCCAATGTGCCCTCCTTCTAACCTGCCAATAACCCCTTCCTGTATGAAAATTTCTACCACCTTGTCGAATCGGCTGAAATCTACTTGCCACTTCCCATTTATGAATGCAAAATCAGATAAATCCAGTGGGGAAATTCTGGCCGAGTTCTGTCTGTATTCCGCCATCATTTTTGCCAGTTTCCGGATGTACTCCCAATGTTGTGGAGAAAAAGATTCAAAATCTTCACCCCGGTTCATCCATTTAAGTTGAGCCGCATCTATTGTGAACCAATTTGTTACCCATAAACTGGTTTTATCAATTGTTACAGGATAAACCCTGACAGAATAGTCCTTTTCGATATGAAATTCTTTGTTTTCAATATTCCCATTAATTATCACCTTGCCACTATACAGTCCGGGGCTGGCATCCGAGGGGATGGGTATAGTGATCCAAATTGGCTGTGAATTACCAAATTTCACATCAATCTCATCCTCTTCCAATAACGGATCGGGAAAATAACCCGAAGGTGAATTGATTCTGTCCCGGGAATAATCCCATATACTTCGCCCAACTTTAACAAAACCAACAAATCTTACTTTCGATGCGGGGAGCAGTTTGTCTTTATTTGATGCTTGGGTAACCGTTACCCTTAAGTTGTTTATTGTATAGGGTGAGCGAACAACAAACTGTAGACTGGCATGTTCGCCTCGGACCACTTCACTAATTGCTTCTTGTGAACCCGGGAAAAAACTGCTTTCGGCAAGAATTTTCTCCATAGGGTCAACATATTCAAATTGAATCTCTTTACTGTCGCAACTAAAACCAGAGAAACAAATCACAAATAGTAAAATGATTGCATTCAAAAAAGTTCTTTTTACTGAATTAGACAGATAAGATGTGTTATTTTTCAACGTCATGTTCATCGATTTTTTAATAAATTAGACAAAACTTTATCACTCACTCCCAACCCGGGTTTTGCGTCAACTCACCGTTCAGTGATATTTGGGCAGGAGGAACCGGATATAAATAATCCCTGTCGGGTTTGAATCCGAACCCGTTTGGTAGATTTTTCTGATACGGATCGAGGTAGCCGTCTTCATTCACAAAAATATCTTTTCCAGGAATTAACAAAGGGCCTCCATCTACATAGTTATCCTCACTATCCTGAACTCCCGTCCAGAAGTCCTTGTCGAACCAGTAACCAAGAGGACGTTTGCCAACAATCAAATGATGTGCTCTCCATCTTAATAGATCATCACCTCTATATCCTTCACAAGCCAATTCAATTCTCCTTTCCCTACGCACCTCGTTAATAATGGGTGAAAGTTCCGGAAACTGCCAATCAGGATCGTTCGCCATGGAGTGTAAACTTAGAGCCGGCATGGCTGCCCTTGAACGAATTTTGTTTATTGTCAAATCTATATCGTTTTGTGTTATAGTCCCGAGCTCCGCTTTTGCTTCCGCATAATTTAAAAGTACCTCTGCATAGCGAAAGATAGGCATGGATGTTTCCGATGCATTTGGATCCGGTTGTCCTCTTGATTCGGTGTCAAGCCCCTTTTTCAACATGTAACCGGTAGTATTTCCTCCCTCTCCGCCCTGATCTATGTAAGGCCGGGTAAATTCATATCCGGGTACTAAAACTCCGTTTTGGGTTCTTCTGGGCTCCCCTTCTTTCCAATAAATCATTTGCCTTAATCGTGGATCCCTATTCTCCACTACCATTTCCAATGACTTGTCACCCCTATATAACGGGCTTAAAGATATAGGCTTTCCGTCCTCGCACAGGTAGCTCTCTATTAGCGATTTAGTCAATCCCGTTCCGGCGCCGCTCGTTGTATATCGTTGAAGATTATGCACTGTGTTCAGCGAAATATTATAATCCCTTGTGAGTAAAACCTCACCTATACCGCTTAGGTCATCACGGTTAAACAATGAAGCATAATCAACTTCGGGATGGCCGGTGGAGTATAGTTCTATGGTATTCATGTCCATCAGCTGTTTCGCCGCAGAGGCAGCGATTTCCAGGTACTCCTGTCCATTACTACCCTTCACTCCAAAGACAGTTTCCTGATGATACTTCTCCCATGTTCCTTCATAAAGAGCCACTCGCGATTTATATAAAAGAGCGGACTCCTTATTGATGCGATTACGTGTTGATGCTGCTTTAGGAGGTAGTTTTTCTATTGCCTGGGAGAGGTCATCCAGAATGTAGTCGATAACCTCTTTACGGGGGGTACGTGCTGCAAAAAGTTCTTCTGAATCAGGGGTCAGCACTTGCGAAACATACGGAACATCCCCATACTGTCGTACTAGATTAAAGTATGCAAATGCTCTGAAGAAATATGCCTCACCCACATATGGAGCTATTTCAGACTCGGAAACACTCATCTCTTTGTATTTGTTTAACATGATATTGATGCTCCTGATTCGTGAATAATCCCAACTTCCGTTATTTGTCGTAATCGTGTTGGTTCCGGCTAAACGATTATCATAAAAGCGGCTTGCCATATTGTCACTGTTGTTATCTTCCCACAGATATCCTCCTCCCCAGCTGGGAAATTGAGGCAGCATCGTATAAAATTGATTAACGTATAGCTGCAGGTCCGATGCAGACTTCCAATAATCAACATCTGTAATGGAGTCAAGCGGTGTTTTATTCAAGTAATCATCCAAATCACAACTTGTGAGAACCGTAAAGGAGAATACTATTAAATATATAATTTTTTTCATACTTGTAATTCTTTTATATTTTATAAATCAACATTTAATCCAAACGAAAAAACTCTCCTCAGGGGATAAGCTTTCCCTGATCCGTAATCTCCAACAAATGCTGTTTCAGGATCAAATGATTTATGCATCTTGGTTAGTGTAAACAAGTTTTCACCCGTCACAAAGAATCTGATTTTCTCAATTGGGAACTTTATCTTTTCTTCTACCGGAAGTGTATATCCAAATTGAAAACTCTTCAACCTGAAGTAAGCTGCATTTTGCAGAAAACGAGTCTGAGTCTGAGTGTTTTTTGAATGTTCATTCGTGCCTAAATAGGGCTTTGGATAATAAGCGTTCGGATTATCCGGACTCCAGTAATCCAGATGTTGAACGAACACGCTACTTCCCCATATGCCTCCTGAAATTCCATAGAACATGTTACCGGACGGAGCCCCATCACGCTTGCCAACACCCTGGCAAAAAACACTTAAATCAAAATTCTTCCAGTCAAGTCCAAGATTAATGCCGTAGCTAAAACGCGGATTTGAGTTCCCAATAATAGACAGGTCGCCATGATCGTCTAACGTGTTGTTTCCGGGAGTAATTTTTCCATCCTTATTTAAATCTGCATATTCGATATCCCCCTCACCCCACCGTGAGAAGAAATATGTTTGATCGGGGCCCGCATCAGCTTCCTTCTGACTTTGATAGATACCCACAGAGGTGTATCCCCAGATCTCCCCTATTTTACGTCCTACATAATAATCAGACAGTACCCCATTGTCATTCTTGTACCTGGTAATTGTTGTCTGGTTGTCTGAAAGATTAAAAGCTATGTTGTATCCTAAATCGCCAATTCTATCACGCCATGCTATTTCCATTTCAAACCCTTTGGTCTGAAGATCTGCATTGTTCCTTCTTGGCGCGGGTGCTCCTAAAGTTGCCGGTAAGCTTTCAGCCGGGCCAAACATGTTTTTTGTCTCCCTTACGAAATAATCATAAATCAAGCTCAACCTGTTATTCAAAAAGTAAGAGTCAAATCCAATATTTGCTGTCCGTACCGTTTCCCACGTCACATCAGGTGATATTAATCCGGCTGCACTAACGTATATGGGACGAGCGCCATTAATTATCCAGTTGAGGTTTTTATTTATACCCATTGTCGGCAGGTATAAATAATTTGCAACGTTTTGGTTACCCACCTCTCCCATAGAGCCTCGAATCTTTAAAAAGCTGACTTTAGATGCCAGGTTATCTTCCCAAAAATCATTGTTTGAGATTACGTAACCTGCCGAGAACGCGGGGAAAAACCCCCAGTTATATCCGGGTGCAAACCTGGAAGAACCATTGTATCTGCCTAAAACTTCAAATAAGAACTTATCGTCGAAATTGTAGTTTATCCGGCCAAAGTAACTTAAAGTGCTCCAATGGCCTTTATAACCGGAGAGGTGAATTTGGCCCGTGGCTGTCCTTAAGGACGGGACTGATTCTGTAACCAGGTAATCATTTCTACCTTCAACGGATGTATGGTAATAATATTCATTCTGCATACCGCCCATAAAAGTAATTTTATGTTTTGCGATGTTTAAATCGAAATTCGAATAAATATTGTTGGTGTTATAAAAGTCACGCGAACCGTTTTCCACATAAAAATTGGGGAACGAAACTCCACTCCTGCTTTTTGTTACACCGTCTACCAGTGTTCTATAAACGGTTTTTTTATGGTTGGTCTGGTTATTGAAATTCTGGCGTATATTGGTTTCAAAGTTAATTTTCCAGTTTTTAAGGGGTTCAAGAATAACATTGACACTATTCAACAATTCATTTTGATTTCTTTTGTTCCTGCCGGCTTGTGATAACAATACATGATAACTTTCGTAATAGTTGCCGTTTGGGTCTTTTTCCGGCATATTCGACCAGGTTCTGGCAACTGAATGATAGTAATCTCCAATATCAGCGTAGTTATGAGGTGTATCTATATCGCGCCGTGTGTATCTGTTGTTGAATTGCAACGATAGCCAATTGCTGATTTTCGAATCAATATTCGCAACGAAATTATACCGTTGGAATTTCTCATCTCCAATTCTGTAAATTCCATCTTCATTATAGAAACCACCTGAGATGAAATAGTTAGCTTTTTGACTTCCTCCGCTTACGTTGATATCATGTTTTTGCGTAAGTGCCCACGGTTTATAATAAACCTTATACCAGTTAGTGTTGCCAACAGCCTCGTAATAGCTGGTGAACTGTTCAGGGTTAGTCGGATTAACCGTCATGGCAGGATGCGTCCCGGGATGTTCGTGGTTCTCCCTGGCTTTTTGTAACGTTTCGCTTGTTATGGGAGAGGTTACCCCGGCATTGTGAAAAGCTGTATCCAATGTATACAACCACTCATAACCTGAAGCAGGTTGAGGAAGATTAACAGGGCCATTCATTCCGAAAGTAGAATTAAGCCGGACCGATATTTTTCCTGACGTATCCCTTCCCCTTTTCGTTTTTATGTTGAGTACTCCAAAAGCTGCCCTGGAACCAAAAATAGCTGTCGCGGTAGCATCTTTCATGACAGCAATAGATTCAACGTCATTCGGGTTTATGTTTTCCAACTTAGACTCAACACCATCAACAATTACCAATGGATTGCTTCCTGATAGAGATCCAAAGCCACGGATATTAATAGAGGGAATAGCGCCGGGCTCACCTCCTCGATTGGTAATGGAGACATTTACGTTAGCCAAAACTCCTTGTAATGCAGATGTCATGTTAGAGGTTATTCGGTTTTCCAGTTCCTCTCCTCTGACTTGGGCAATGGCACCTGTGAGGGTTTCCTTTTTCTGTACCCCATAGCCCACAACCACCACTTCATCGAGCGTTTCCGCATCCTCTTGTAACACGATATTGAGGGTTGTTCTTCCGTTAACAGCAACACTTTGTGAAACCATACCCACGTAAGATATTTCCAAAGTAGCGTTGGAAGGGACGTTTGAAAGAATAAAAGTGCCATCGATATCGGTAACTGTGCCTACGGATGTTCCTTTCACCTGCACCGTTACGCCTATCAACGGTTCTCCCGAGGTATCGGTCACCGTGCCTCTTACCGTTATGTTTTGGGCAAGCAGACATAAGGAAAATAACCACATAAAGAGAAAAAATATCCCTTTTTTTACACTTGAAAACATTTGTTTCATTCTTGAATTTTGTTTTAAATTAGTTATTAGATATTATGTATCCCGTAAAGTCTTTATACGTCATGGTAAATTACATACTGCAGGCCTACAACTTCATTTCTACAGGCAGATCAACAGCATGCGAAACCTGAACTAAACGGGTATTTCCGGCGAAAGCCGGTTGAAAGAGAAGAGAGTTTGCAGATAACTGAAACCCGGTGCGGTAACGGGCAATCGTAGTATGCGCGGGGATATAAAAAAAGAGGCGCGGACGATTGTCGTTATTCTTCTTTACAGGCTCCGCAAGGGCCTTAGTCAGAGAATATAACAATGTCCACGCCCTTATTTCTAAGGGCGCTTCCATTCCTTGGCCTCTGACTTTGAATTTTGCGGATTCGTAAAGAAAGCCAAAAAAAGCGCTATATTATATCGTACCGTGGTTTTACGGTACAAAGATAATAATTCATTTTAAATTCTGTTATGGATCCATGATTCTTAGTTTTTTAAAATTTAACAATTGTTGGTTCATGGCTCAAAGAAAACGAAATTTAACCAAACATATGCTAAGAAGTCCATTGTTAATTATCAATTTTGCATTGATAATTATCAATACCTCCCCTTTTTTGTTTATATTTGTAGTAATAAAATAATATCCAGACAGATATATGGAAACCAAAGAACAAAAAGTAAAAAACACCCATCATGGGCACGCTATCAAGCGTTTCCGTCATACATTGGGCATCAAGCAGGAAGCACTCGCCGCCGAAATGGGGCTTAGCCAGGCACTGATTTCCACCTATGAACAGAGGAAGGTCCTCAATGACGATGTTATCGAACGTTTTGCCAAAGCCCTGAACGTGGCTCCCGAACTGATCAGGGAACTGGAGGAAGATCCGGTAACTTATATCATCGAAAATAATACATTTGAAAAGGGAAGTGTGGGAAATATAGCCTCTACAAATGAAAATTGTGGAAATACGTATAATCCAATCGAACAGATTCTCGAACTGAGTAAGGAAAAAACAATCCTCTACGAACGGATGCTCGAATTGGAGAAAGAGAAGAGTGCTCTCTTGGAGCAAATGATAAAGGAGAAGAAATAAGGTTTCGTTTCCTATTTAAGATAGGCAGGTGGCTTATTTAACGAAAGAGAAAAGAGTATGCTTTAGTGGCAGAGCTCCCTCTCACCAATGCCTTTGCCGAATAAAACTAATAACTTTTTAACAATACCATTTTTTTATCCAAATAATTGTTATATTTGTAATTCAAAATACTGATACTAATGCAACACACAAGTTTCCACTATTATTTATCCCGATTCAAAGAACCTTCGTAAACATCCCCCGATTGCGCGTGAGGAAATACAAATGTTTTAAATTTAACATTTAGGCAAGGAGGAGATTGATTGGGTAGAAAACATGTTGGCTACCCTAATAGGAACCATGACTTAGTGAATCTAATAAAACATAAAAATGAATCTAGCGATAATATTAAGTGTTAGTGAATACACAGATAGTATGAACAACTTACCAGGCTGTAAAAAGGACGCAGACTGTATAAACAACATCATAACCAAGACTTCAAAGTTTGACGAAATACTATTTATAAACGACAAACTCTCAAGCGGGAAAGTAAAAGAAAAGCTAACAACATTCATATCTGAACATAAAAATAAAAGAATAGACGAACTATTCTTTTATTATACTGGACATGGTGAATTTAAAAATAATGAATTCTATTATTTGCTCTCGGATTACAATCAAATCAAAAAAAATCAGACATCACTTCAAAATGAGGAAGTAGATAGTTTATTTAGAACTTTAAATCCTGATATCGTTGTTAAAGTTATTGATGCATGTCAGTCAGGAAAAGCTTATATAAAGGAAGCAGGTGCTATTACAAAGTATTTTCAAAAAACAATTAACCGTTTTAATAGGTGCTATTTTCTTAACTCTTCATTAAAAGACCAAAGTTCATTTCAAACCGAAGTGATAAGTGATTTTACATTGAGTTTCATTAATTCAATTAAAGAACATGACACGAATGAAATTAGATACAAAGACATCATTGATTTCATTTCGGATGTATTTGAAAAAAACACTTTGCAAACACCCTTTTTTGTAGTTCAAGCTGACTATACTGAAAAGTTTTGTGTTATCAATAAAACTCTAAAAGAATATCTGAATAGCCTTGACACAACATTTTTTGATGAAACTGAAGAAAAAGAAGTTGAAACCTCATTACTTGATAAGATAAAAAAACAGGCTGCTGAATACTTTACAAAGGAACAAGCGATTGAACTTTTGAACGAATTAAAGCTAAATCTAAACGAGTATAAACTTGACGATGAGCTAAATGAAATTTTTGATCTGTCAATTATATTTCAAGAAAACTATGACGGAATTGTAAACAAAAACACTATTGGCAAATGGCTTTACGAGAATCCCCACGAATATTTTGCAAAGTTAAGTCATGTAAGAGAGAAAAAAGATAGACATACAAACATTCTTGAAAGTCTCAGTACCTTACAAGCATCTAGTTTTTTAAATCCCATTGAGGAAGACTTCGAGTTTGAATGGGTAAGAAACGGTTTTGAATTAGAAGTCGAAGTACCTTACAAATCAATATTTTTCACTTTAAACTCCAAATTTCCTAACATCGAGAGCTATACTGCAAGAATTATTTATCTCTTGTCGAAAAAACAGATTCGTTTTTTCTACTTTTTGACAAATTTTGAAACAAAGAATTGGGACGAAAGAAAACTAAATACTAAAATAGAATGGTTTACATCAGAATTCCAATTAAAGGAAACTGAAAAGATTATGGAAGGATTGGATAAAATATTTAATCAACTCATTGATAAAATAAAAAAAGACATAGAAAAGAAATTTGTAAATAAAGAAACATCAAAAGAATAATTACTGCTGCTAAGACGGGTTTTGCGTAGGCAGGGTAAAATGTAAATTTGAGGCATCGTAGCCCATGAAAATAATAAAAAGGAGATAGTTATTATAATGTTAAACTTGTAACCAGTAATAAGTAAAAAAAGAGTCAAATTGATCTAGGGAGAAAGATAAAAACAGTCAACAAAAAAACAGGAGTATGATTCCGCGTCAAAACTCCCTCCCACCTATGCTACTGCCGAAAAAAATTCATATATCTTTTTAACAATACCGTTTTTTTATCCAAATAATCGTTATATTTCCTCTATAAATCCATTTGTTTCCCTGCATAATAAACCCATTGAAACTGGTTTGCTATATTTTAGACACATAGATTTACTGACGAAAGAAGAATGAACTTTCGTCAATGTAAATTAATTTC
>Ga0228535_1003043_pt1 | contig 13440 bp, 12 predicted proteins | sample SJ1metagenome_FD_168457 | JGI IMG/M metagenome (GOLD analysis project Ga0228535, IMG submission 168457) | Enriched culture of PCE-dechlorinating microbial communities from Ithaca, New York, USA - SJ1 | ecosystem: Engineered > Modeled > Simulated communities (microbial... > Unclassified | place... | reverse complement strand
TTCATTGTTTCTCCTCCTCATTTAAGTATTTGGATTTCTGGTTCCTGGGTCAACGAAACAGCTGATATCCATAATCTTGAGCGGGTCGGATACGATCGGCCGGAAGGGCATTTTGTCTAAAATGTCCCGGTGAAGATCGATGCCCGGCGCAATTTCCACAAGCGCCAAACCGTCCGGAGTCAAGCTGAACACGCACCTTTCCGTGACATACAAAACGGGCTGCCGGTTTTTAATGGCATAATTCCCGCTGAAGCTGATTTGCTGTACGCTGCCGCTGAATTTTTCGATGCGGCCCTCCTGCACAATGGTCAGTCTGCCGTTGTCAAACGTTACATCGAGCCCGCCGCCCATAAACGGAAAACAATACACCACCTTTTGGGCCGACTGGGTAATGTTCACGAATCCGCCTACGCCGATCACCTTGTCACCCAGGCGGCTGACGTTGACGTTGCCCTTCTGATCCACTTCCATGGCGCCCATGTAAGCAATGTCCAGACCGCCACCGTCGTAGAAATCGAACTGGCTGGCCTGGCTGTAAATGATGTCCGGATTGAAAGATGCGCCGAAACTGCCCCCCACCGAAGGAACACCGCCGATAACGCCCGGTTCAATCGTGAAAATAAGGTCATTGATGATTCCTCTTTCCTGAGCGGCGATGCTGACCATTTCCGGCAGACCGACACCCAGGTTTATGACATTGCCGGGCTTCAATTCCCGGGCGGCGCGCCTGCCGATGATCAGACTGGCATAGCTTCTTTCGCGCGCAACGCCGGCCTTACGGTCTATCTCGCGGATTTCAGCGATGACTCTGTTGATTTCTTCATGGGGCATCCGGATCTCGCCTGAATACGCCGGATTGTAGGTCTCTGATATCGTCTGCTTCTGATCAGGCGCCAGCACCACGGCATCTACCATGACACCGGGAATGACAACCTCACGGGGATTGGCCGGAATCGTCGATAAACGTTCCACCTGAACGATGACCTTCCCGTGATTGGCTTTGGCTGCCTGGGCGATGTGCAGCGCATCCACAACCAAAGATTCCTTTTCCGCCGTAATATTCCCGCTGGGATCGGCTGTTGTGCCCCGGACGATCGCCACATTAATCCGCGGCGTTTTGTAATAGAGATATTCTTCTCCATCCAGCTCCATTAATTCAACCCACGTATCGGCGGATATTTCGTTAAGACGTCCGGAGCCATAGCGCGGATCAACGAAAGTGTGCATTCCTATCCTGGTCAGTATTCCCGGTTTTTTGCCGGCACAGGCCCGGAAGAGATGGCAGATCACCCCCTGGGGAAGGTTGTAGGCTTGAATTTTATTGCGGGCGATCATTTCGCGAAGTTGCGGCATCAAGGCAAAATGACCTCCGATGACCTTTGTTACCAATCCTTCCTGCCCCAAGCGGTCGGCGTAGGCGCCTTTCTTGTTATGCCCTTGTCCTGAGGCGAAAATCATGGTCAGGTCGCGAGGCTTTCCGGTTTCAAGAAAACGCACTTCGACGGCTTTGTCTATATCGTCCGGATGCGACACGGAACCGAATCCATTAATCGATACGATATCGCCATCATTGATTAACTCGGCAGCCTGCCTTCCCGTCATTACTTTCAACATTTTATTCCCTCCATTTACTTCAAGAGCCGGACAGCGGCGGCAAAAGGCACAAACGTACCCCTTACAGCGAAATTCGCCGTCAACCCTCCTTAAATTTCATTGTGGTTCGATGGACTTCTACCGGTCGTCAAGCATGAGAATTGAATCCACCGCTCATCTTCGTCACCTCAGATCACTTAAACGGCGCAGTGTTTTTTCTGCCCCAAATAGCTTTCCTCGACGCGTGGATCATGCATCACCTCTTGGGCATTGCCTGAAATCACAATCCGGCCGGTTTCCAGCACATAAGCGCGATCAGCAATGGAAAGAGCCATTTTAGCCATTTGCTCGACGAGTAAAATCGTCGTTCCCTGTTCGGAAAGATGTTTGATCATCTGAAAAATATTCTTTACGTAGATCGGCGCCAGGCCCGCCGAAGGCTCATCGAGCAGCAAGAGATCGGGGTTGATCATCATCGCGCGTGCAATAGCCAGCATTTGCTGCTCTCCCCCGCTTAACGTACCCGCCGGCTGGTCCTTCCTTTCCTGCAGAATGGGAAAGAGCTCATACATCTGCTCGATTCTCTGCTGAACCGTTTTGGCGTTTCTTCTGATGAGATAGGCGCCGAGAATCAGATTCTGGTACACGGTGTGCTGCGGAAAAACCTGTCTGCCCTCGGGACACATGGTGATGCCCGCGGAGACGATCCTTTCCGCCGACAGCCTCGTGATATCCGCATCCTTGAACAGGATTTGGCCGCCGGTCGGTTTGATGAGGCCGGTAATGGTTTTCATGATCGTGCTCTTGCCGGCGCCGTTGGCGCCGATAATGACCACAATTTCGCCCTTCTCAATCCGGAAAGAGACGCCTTTGATGACTTCGATTTTATCGTAGCTGACCCGAATATCTTTTATATCTAGCATAGCTCTGCCTCCTCCGTGCCCAGATAGGCCTTGATGACATCCGGATTGGCTTGCACTTCACTCGGTTTTCCTTCAGCGAGTTTGCTGCCGAAGTTTAGAACCGTGACCGTGTCCGAAACATCCATGACAAAGTCGATATGGTGTTCGATTAAAAAGACGGTGATGCCGTTTTCTTTTATGGTTTTGATGATCTGCATGAGATGTTTGATTTCGGTATCGTTTAGCCCTGCAGCGGGTTCATCCAGCAACAGCAACTTGGGCTCCATCGCCAGAGCGCGCGCGATTTCCAGAAGACGCTGCTGTCCGGCCGAGAGGCTGGCTGCGTATTCGCTGGCCTTGTCGTCGAGCCCCATGAATTTGAGCAGAGACCATGCCTGCTGGTACGATGTCCCTTCCTCCTGCCGGGCTTTGACGGTCCGGACAATGCTTGCGCAGATATTGCTTTTGTGTTTCCCGTGACCGCCTACCATGACATTTTCCAGAACCGTCAAATTGCGGAACACCTGGACGTTTTGAAATGTTCTGCCGATGCCCGCCAGAGCGATCCGGTCCGGCTTGTAACCGATCAGATCCTTTTCCCGGAAAGTCACTTTTCCTTCATCGGGATGATAGACGCCGTTGATGATATTGATTAAGGTGGATTTTCCGGCGCCGTTGGGGCCGATCAGGCTATGGACGGTTTTGCTTTTGATGGTCATGGAAAAGTTGTCGATGGCCGTCAGGCCGCCGAAACGCTTGGTGACATTTTGCATGTCCAGAATATTGCCGGTGGCGTAGTTGTCGGCATTGCGGGAAATCGGATGGGCCGAAACATCCTCCGGCGGCAGAAAATTGACAATACGCGGAAGCTTTTTGCGAATGGCGCCGACAATTCCCTGGGGCAGTCCAATGACCGATACAATGAGCAGGGCGCCATAGATGGTCAGCCGGTGTTTATCCAGAAAATGGAGATACTCCGGAATAATGACCAGCAGCAGCGTTCCGATGATCGGTCCGACAATCGTTCCGGCGCCTCCGACAATGATGGTGAGCAGGAAAAAGATCGACAGGCTGAAAGAAAAACTGTCGGGGCTGATGAAGGCGCTGTAGAAAGCGTACAAGCATCCGGCCGCACCGGCCAATACCGCGCTCAAAACAAACGCCAGCAATTTGTACCGGGTAAGATTGATTCCCATGCAGCTGGCGGCCAGTTCATTGTCGCGAATGGCGGAAAAGGCCCTGCCGAAGTAGCTGCGGATGATGTTGTTGGTGATCCACAGCGTCAGGAGGCAGAGGCCCAGCGAAAGATAGTAAAATTCCTGTTCGCTCAGCGGGTGGCCGAAAAGCGTTACGGCAGGCACCGCCAATCCCATCGGGCCGCCGGTTAAGGATTGCCATTCCACCAGAATCTTTTCCACAATCACGCCGAATCCGATGGTAATGAGGGCGAGATAGTGGCCCGAAACCTTCAGGGTGGGTGCGCCCAGGACCAGGCCGAACAGGCCGGCCACGGCCATGGCTGCCGGCAGACAGATCCAGAAGGGGAGCCCCAGTTTGGCGGCAAGGATTGCGCCGGTGTAGGCGCCGATTCCGTACAACCCCGCTTGTCCAAGGGACACCTGTCCCGTGTAACCCGCGATGATATTCAGACCGGTGGTTAGAATCAGATAAATCAGCGCCAGGCTGACAATGCGTAAAAAATAGGATTCAATAACGGCGGGCGCAAACAAGAAAGCGAGTACCGCAATTCCCGCGATTATCCATAACGTCTTTTGCTCCTTATTCAAGGAACCGATAGAGGCATTAAACTTTCTTTTCATACGCAACGTTGAAAATCCCTTCCGGCTTGATGGTGATGGTCAGAATCATGACGAGGAAAACGATGGCGTCTTTGTAACCCGGAGTAATCACCGTCATCGATAAAGCCTCCAGAATCCCCAAGATGAGTCCTCCGACAAATGCGCCGCGGCTGCTTCCCAGCCCCCCGATGATCGCGGCGCCGAAGCCTTTCAATCCGATCGAAACGGTCATTTCCGGTCCCGCAAAGGTGATCGGGCTGATTAAAAATCCGGCCACCGCAGCGACCGCGCCGCTCATGCCGAAACAGGCTAAGACCATCTTTTCCGCGCTGATTCCCATCAGGCGAGTGGTATTGCGGTTGCTGGCCGTTGCCTTGATGGCGCTGCCCAAGATTGTTTTATCCAGAACCACATTAAAAAAGATTGCGATCAAAAACGTGATGACCAGCACCCAGATTTCGTGCGGTAAAATGTTGACGCCGAAAATATTGATCAGTTCCGTTCCGCCCAGAGGAGGGAAGGGGCGGGGATGCGAGCCCCAGATCAGCATGGCGACGTTGCGAAAAATGATGCCGGCGCCCAGGGTCGCCATTAACCAGCCCAGCGATCCGCCCAGATTGTCTCCAAAAGGCTTTATGGTGGAGTAGTATAAAACAACGGCCAGAACCGCGATGATTCCGCCGGCAACGACAATTCCCACGGCCAGCGGCAAGCCGGTATTGACGACCAGCACCAGGCCGAACATGCCTCCCAGCATGACCAGTTCGCCGTGGGCAAAATTGATGATGCCGGTCGTGGAATAAATGATGTTGATGGCAAGTGCCAGAAGAGCATAGATGCTCCCCATGACCAGACCTGATATGAGTAGCTCAGGCATGTAAACACTCCTTAAGTCTTAGTGCCCGGACGGTTGGCAGGTTACGGCCAACCGTCCGGGTGAATACTATTTCTTTACCCTCAGATACAGTCCATGCTTAAGCTGGTTTGCATCCACGGTGACCAGTTTGCTCGGGTCAAGACCTTCATGATCGGTGCTGCTGAACGAGTAGTTTGCCTGAGCACCTTTGTAGTTAGTCAGAGATTCCAGGGCCACCTTGATTTTGTCCGCCTCCAGGCTTTTGGACTTTACGACGCCGACGCGAATAAGCTGTGCACAATCGTAATACGAAAAAATGGTAAATAAATTTAAATCTTTGCCTTTTTCACCCGGATAAGCTGCTTCAATCTTTTTAGCCAGCGCAACGACTTCAGGCAAACCGGGATCGGTCTTTGAATAGGTTGAGTTATAGGGAGCCAGCGACCAAACACCCTTGGAAGCATTTCCGGCTAATTCTCTGAAGATGGGCAGAGCGGTTGCCGCATAACCCTGGATAGCGACTTTCGGGGGAAGATAATCGATTCTTTCCAATGCTTTCAACAGTCTGGCGCCGTCGGCCATCAGGGTGAACATGAGGATGATGTCCGGGTCCGCGGCCTTGAGTTTGCGGGCAACAGGCAGCATATCGATATCGTTTGCGTTATAAGTGGTAAATGCAGCTGCAGTCATTCCGCGACTCTTCAAAACCTCTATCATGTCTGCCTGCACGCCCATTCCCAACGCCGAAGTGTCGTGCGCAACGGCGATTCGCTTATATCCGTTCTCAATCGCTTCCTGGACGAGGAATATCCCCTGATCTTTATCATTGATGTGTGTTCTGAAACTGTACGGGAATTCCTTGGGGTTGATCAACGCGGTTCCAGTCGTTCCGCCGTTAAGCTGGATGATTTTCTTTGCAACCAGGTAAGGTTGAATGGCTTTTGCACAGGTGGTGTTTGTCGGTCCAATGAAAGCATTGATTTTCTCTTTTTCAACCAATTCTCGCACCAGGGTCAAGGATTTCGTCGGATCGGCTTCATCATCGCGGAAAATCGCGCGCACTTTCATACCGTTAATGCCGCCGGTTTTGTTGATTTCCTCAACGGCAAACTCCACACCGATGCGGAGATTTTTGCCCAGCATGGCGCCCGGGCCGGACATGGCTCCGACACTCCCGATGAGAAATTCTTTTTTATCAGCGGCATTGCTTGGTGAAATGCCGAGCACCGTGATCATTAGAAACGATAGAACAATAAGCGTGCTGATAACAATTTTCTTCTTCATAGCAACTCACTCCTCCTTAATGTTAATGATTCTGAAAAAATTAAATGGATTGTTCTTTGTAATTTCTTCCTTTCTTCTTTTTTTCTTCTGCCAAACGGGATGGCGAACTCACTTTAGCAGCATTCATGCCATCTCCGCATCCCTGCCGACAGTTGAGAAACTTTCTTTTAGCAAAGGACAGCTGATCGTTTTCTGGTCGGCTGTGGCGCGCTTTCAATGGGAGGATTTGCTGTCATGAATCAAATAACTTTTATAATCTTATGCGCTTAAAATACCTTATCCGGATCAAGGCACATCAGCCCGGCTATTCGTTGTCTGAGCTTCACGGCACAAGGATCAGGTGCCACAATGAAGCAACGGCGCTCGATAAATTGTCGGTGATCCGAAAAACCTGTTAGGGGTGTCAGCTAAAACTGACAGTGTCTGTCACAATTTACAGTTTTATTCCTAAGCGCTTGATTTTCTGGTAGAGAAGCGGACGGGATATGTTTAAATGCGCAGCGGTTTTTGTTTTGTTTCCTTCGTGCAGTTTTAATGTGCGGAGAATCGTTTCTCTTTCCGTTTGAGTGATGACATTTTCCAAAAATCTGAGATTTTTTCCCGATCTTTTTCCGGATTTTGCGAGACCGCGATTTAAGAATTTTTCTCTAAATTCGTTGAAATGCCACTCCTCGAGCGTATCGTTGTAGTTGACTTTGTTCATGGCTCTTTCGATCACGTTTTGCAATTCCCTGATATTGCCGGGCCAGTCATGTTGCCGCAGCATATCAATCGCTTGCTCGGATATGTTTTTTACACGCATATTGAGCGTATAATTCAAGTTGTCAATGATACCCCGGCACAGAGGGCCGATGTCTTCCTTGCGCTCGCGCAGAGGCGGAACGAGAATCTGAATAACATGCAGACGATAATAAAGATCTTCGCGAAACTTTTTTTCTTCAACCATCTTCTCCATGTCCTGATTCGTCGCCGTTATGATGCGGACATCCACGGGAACACTGCGATGTCCTCCCACCCTGTTGACTTCCTTTTCCTGCAAAACGCGCAGAAGTTTGGCCTGCGCCGCCAGCGGAAGATCGCATATTTCATCCAGGAAAAGACTGCCCATGTGGGCCAATTCGAAGATGCCTTGCTTACCGCCTTTTTTCGCGCCGGTAAAGGAGCCTTCTTCATAGCCGAACAACTCCGATTCGATCAGTTCGTTAGGTATGGCGGCACAGTTTAACTTTATGAAATTATTCATATTGCGTGTACTAAGATCATGAATGGAATGAGCGACCAGTTCCTTGCCCGTTCCTGTTTCTCCCTGAATGATGACGGTGGAATTACTGGCGGCCGCGTTATAAATCTGTTTTTTTAAATGTTTGATCGCTTTGCTTTCACCCTTGATGTTATCGATGGAATAATTGGCCCGCCGCATTTTGCGGACTTCATCTTTATAGTAATTGAGCTCATCGGACAGTTTATTGATTTTTTTGATGAACTCGTCGGCAATCTCCATATTCTCGAAGATTTCATAAGAGAAAGCGCCGATGAGTTGACCATCCTTAAACAGGGGAACGCGCTTGCAAACATACGTATGCCCTTTCAGTTCGAAGAGGTCTGAGTTCATCGGTTTGCCGGTTTGGACAATGATGTCCATTTTCGTTGGCGGCAGTACTTCTTTTACAAGCTTCCCGACGGACTCGCTTCTGTCAACTCCGATCAGATCCGCCCACTGTTTGTTGATATATAAGATGCGGGCATTCGTATCGACTATGATAACCCCATGTATTTGTTCGAAAACAAGTTCAGCCAACTCGCCGTCAATTGTCAAGGTATTTCTCCTCAAAGATGAACGGATGTGTTTCCAGGATGTTACTTTTCATTAAAACCTTCTTAATTGAAATAACTATAGGAAACAAAGTATTGGATGTCAAGCGTGGATCAAGCGAGGAAAGCAGGCTTGCCTTGATTCTCGGTGCGGGTGCGAAAATGAAATGCTTCGCCTTGTAAGAATCTGACAAAAGAAGGCTATTGCGGATCCAGATAGTCGTAGACCACTTCGCCCAGGCCCAGCGTCATGTCGCTGATATAGTGGACGGCGCTGAGAAGGCGTTTGATCGGCAGATCGGCCACCGGCGCCATGCAGTGCGCGAAGAGCTGCAGCGAGGCCGGCCCCGTCCAGGCTTCGCGGACCGTGACGTTGATAAACGGATATTTCACGAGCTGGCAGATTTTCGCGTTGCAGTCCACATCGGGAATCACTTTGACCAGGTAGTTGGGCGCGCGCAGCGCCTCCAGAAACGGGTCGGTGCCGAGCTGCTGCCACTTGTAAGCCATCGTGGCGCGCGCGACTTCCAGTTCGCCGTATGTCAAAACACCAATGTAGCAGTCCTTGCTGACGCGGTCCACGCGCATCTGGGGCCTGGCGAACTTTTTGGGGAACCCCCAGATTTCCCGCCCGCCGACGATGGGCGCGAGGTCGTCGAGATACATGGCGTGCACGTAGTTGCCCGCTTCGCCCCTGTACAGCACCGGAATGACCTGCCCGGATTCCTCATAGGAACCGAAGCCGTCGGAATCCGGCATTTTGATGAATTCGTACTTCACCACCGGCTTGTACACTTCCAGAGGTTCGGGAACGGCCCTGGCCAGCGCGTCGGGATCGGTTTCGTATTCGATGATCAGAAATTCGCGGTTGCGGAACTGGTAAGGCCCCGGCGCATACGAGGGGCTGGCAAGCGGCATGGCGAAACAGTTTTTGACGTCGGAAATTTTCATAAACGCTCCTTGCCGGTCAGGGGACCGCGATCCATTTGTCCAGGCCGGCCATCTCCAGAATACGGCGCACCGCCGGGCCGGCGTTGACGATGGAGAAATTCCCGCTTTTCATGCGCACCACGATCATCACAATGCGCAGAAAGCCCGAAGAAATGTATTCGACGCCGGCGAAGTCGAACCGGACCGCGCAGGAAGGCAGGGCGGCGTCGACGGCGGCGGTGATTTCCTTTTGCAGCCCCATCGCCGCGAGCGTGTCCAGGCGTTCGGTAAAATGAAACACCAGCGTGTTGTCGATGATTTTGCTTTCCATGAGGAAGTGTTCCGGCCTTTCGGGATTTTTCCGGCCGCGTCTTGCGGTCCGCTTGAAAACGCGCGCAGTATACCGCATCTTTGGCGTTTGTCAAATGCGCCGCCTCGGAAAATCATATTGCAATGGCCGGGCGCTTGGGCTATGAAAAACCGCATGCGCAGACTGTTTTTAGGAATTCTTCTTCTGGCGATGGCGGGGCTTGGGATCTCCTGTGAAAAATCCCCGCAAAACGGCAACGGGCCGCAAAAGACGGACAAGCCGCCCGCGTACGGCGACATTCTCGTGCGCGGCGACATCGGCGACGCGAGCAACCTGATTCCGCTTCTGGCGTCCGATTCGGCCTCGCACGCGGTGGCCGGCATGGTGTACAACGGCCTCGTCAAGTACGACAAGAACATGAACATCGTGGGGGACCTCGCCGAATCCTGGGACATTTCCCCAAACGGCCTGGTCATCACGTTCAAGCTGCGCCGGGGCGTGCGCTGGCATGACGGCAAGCCTTTTACCGCCGCGGACGTGCTTTACACCTACCAGGTGACGGTCGATCCCAAAACGCCCACCGCCTATGCGGGCGATTTTCTGAAAGTTAAAAAAGCCGAAGCGCTGGACGAGCACACGTTCCGCGTCACCTACGACAAGCCGTTCGCGCCGGCGCTGATCAGTTGGGCTTCCGCGATCCTGCCCCGGCATCTTCTGGCGGGAAAGGACATCACCCAAAGTCCGCTTTCGCGCCATCCCGTCGGCACCGGTCCTTACACGTTCAAGGAATGGGTGGCCGGGCAGAAAATCGTTCTGGCGTCCAACGGGGATTACTTCGACGGCCGTCCGTACATCGACGGCCGGGTCACGCGCATCATTCCCGACACGGCGACGATGTTTCTGGAGCTGCGCGCGCAGAACCTGGGGATGATGGGGCTCACGCCGCTTCAGTACACGCGCCAGACGGACAACAATCTGTTTCGGGACAATTTTACGAAGTACCGCTACCTGGCCTTTGCCTACACCTACCTGGGCTACAATTTGAAAAATCCGCTGTTTACGGACAAGCGGGTGCGCCAGGCCATTTCCTATGCGATCAATAAAGACGAAATCATCACCGGCGTGCTTCTGGGGCTGGGCAAGCCGGCGCACGGGCCCTACAAGCCCGGCACCTGGGCCTACAACGACAACGTGAAGAAATATCCTTACGATCCGGCCCGGGCGCGCGCTCTCCTCCAAGAGGCGGGGTGGGCGGATGCCGACGGCGACGGTGTGCTGGAAAAAGACGGCCGGCCTTTTGCCTTTGAAATTCTCACCAATCAGGGCAACGAAACCCGGCAGAAGTGCGCGGAAATCATTCAGCGGCAGCTCAAAGAGGTCGGCCTTTCCGTGAAGATCCGCATTGTGGAGTGGTCGGCGTTCGTGACCGAGTTCATCAACAAGCGGCGCTTCGACGCCGCTATCCTGGGCTGGACGATTCCGCTCGACCCGGACGCCTACGACGTCTGGCATTCGAGCAAGACCGCCCCGGAGGAGCTCAACTTCGTCTCGTACCGGAACAGCGAGGCGGACGAGATGCTGGAGAAGGGCCGGAGCACCTTCGATCAGGCCCGGCGCAAGAAATACTACGACCGGTTTCAGGAAATCCTGGCCGAGGACCAGCCTTACACGTTTTTGTATGTCCCCGATGAACTGATCATCATCGCCAACCGCATCCGCGGCGTCGCGCCGGCGCCCATCGGCATCGGCCACAATTTCGACAAGTGGTACGTGCCGAAGGACGAGCAGAAGTACACGATGAAGCGATAGCGACCGGAATTTCATAACGCAAAGGAGTTTCCCGCCGATTACAATTTCCGCAAAGAAGACACGATCCATCTGGTTTTGCCTCTGAGAATCTGATTCGGCCGCCCCCGCGGCAAGACGGGGCAGCCCGTTCATCCCGTCCGCAGTTGCTGAAACCATGCAGCAGATCAGGCGGGCAATTGCTTTCGGGGATTTTCCTTCGCTTCCGGAGGAAAAGGCGGAAAAAAATGCTTGACAATAGAACGTGCGTTCTATATAGAGGGAGCCATGAAAAAGACGCGCGACATAAAATCCGTTGAAGAGAGCCTGGCGGCGTTTTACCGCCGGCAGAAACGCATGCCCACCTACACGGAAATGATGGACCTGTTCGAGGTGCGCTCCAAAAGCGTCGTGTCCTACTGGATCGACAAGCTCATCGAAAAGGGCATTCTGGAAAAGGACGCCCAGGGATTTCTCAAGCTCTCGGACATCTCCTTCGGCATTCCCCTGGTCGGCAACATCGCCGCGGGGCTGCCCGCCTCCGCCGAGGAAAATACCCGCGACGTGGTGTCCATGGACGCCTACCTGGTGGCCAAACCCGAATCGTCCTTTTTGCTGCGCGTCACCGGCGATTCCATGATCGGCGCGGGAATCATGGAAGGCGACCTGGTGGTCGTCGAACGCAACCGCGAGCCGAAAAACGGCGACATCGTGCTTGCCGAGGTGGACGGCCAGTGGACCTTGAAGTATTTCCGCCGCAAGGGCGGCCAAGTCATGCTGGAAGCGGCCAATCCGGCCTACCCCATGATTTATCCCCGCGAAGAATTGAAAATAGGCGGCGTAATCACCGCGGCCGTCAGAAAATATCTGATGTAACCCGTAACGGAAGACAGGGAGCAAAAACCATGCAGACGACAACCAGCCTGACTGCGATGCAGATGACGATGAACGACCATCCGGCGACGCCGGCAAACCGCGAGCGGTTCCGGGAAACGATCCGCAAAACGGAGCCTGTCGACTGGGACGCGGTCATCCTCCGGGCCGACAAACTCACCGCCCGGGCCGGGGCCGTTGTGGCGGTTCTCTCCGCTTTGTATTTCGCCCCGATTCTCCTGTCCATTTTATTGAAGAACTGAAAAAAACGGCATCCTATGACCGCCCGGGAAATCAGCAAAAAGCTGCGCGCACTGGCCGATTCGGAGCAGGCCTCCCAGTTGCAGCGGTTTTTCAAAACCGCACCCGGGCAGTACGGCGCGGGCGACAGGTTTTTGGGCATCCGTGTGCCGCAGCTTCGCGAAGAGGCAAAAAATTTCACAGCGCTGCCGCCGGGCGAGGTCGGGAAACTGCTTTCTTCCGGATACCATGAAGAACGCCTGTGCGCTCTTTTGATCCTGGTGCGGCAATTTTCAAAAGGCGGTCCCGGCGAGCGCCAGGCCATCTATGAATTTTATCTGCAAAACACCCGCTTTATCAACAACTGGGACCTGGTCGATCTTTCCGCGCCGCTGATCGTGGGAGCCTGGCTCGCGGGCGGAGACAGGCGGATCCTTTACCGGCTGGCCGGTTCGCAGAGCCTTTGGGAGCGGCGCATTGCGATGATTTCCACCTTTGCTTTCATCAAAAGAGGCCAATGCGGCGACGCTCTGGCGATTGCCGAACTTCTCCTGGCGGACCGGGAAGACCTGATTTCCAAAGCGGCGGGATGGATGCTGCGGGAAGTGGGCAAGCGCGATCCGGCCGCCCTGAGAGCGTTTCTTGACAGGCACGGCCTGCGCATGCCCCGCACGATGCTGCGCTACGCCATCGAAAAATTTCCGGAAGAGGAGCGGCAGAACTATCTGCGCCGGCCGGCGGAAAAGGCGCAGTTTGGAGCAGCGGCGCCCCGGCCGGCGCACACTCGCTGATGCTCCGTGTCTTGAGCCGGATGTTTACGGAGGCGTTGCGGGTTTTGCCGGCGGTTCGGCAATGTCCAGAATCCGATCCACGCTGAAGATGCGCTTTTCCCGGCGGGCGAGGCAGTAGGCCTCCATTCCCAGGTAAGGATGACCCTGGTATTCCATCGGCCCCACGAAAAGCGGCTGCACCACCCGGCGCGACTTTTCGTCCTGCCCCTTCAGGTAGAGGATTTCGATGTCTTTCCTGTGGGCGATGGCCGTTTCGATTCTCCGG
>Ga0228535_1003041_pt1 | contig 13448 bp, 11 predicted proteins | sample SJ1metagenome_FD_168457 | JGI IMG/M metagenome (GOLD analysis project Ga0228535, IMG submission 168457) | Enriched culture of PCE-dechlorinating microbial communities from Ithaca, New York, USA - SJ1 | ecosystem: Engineered > Modeled > Simulated communities (microbial... > Unclassified | place... | reverse complement strand
CTCGCTCTGGATGTACAAAGAAGGCGAAGAATGGCGTTTCGCCCTCAACTCCCTGCCCTTCAAACATCTGCAGAGCGATTCGGACGGTCCCGAGCCTGTCGAACCTCTCGAGGGCGTCTCCGTCTCGATCGCGGTCGCAGGGGGTAAAAAAGCCGCGCTCCATCCTCACCCGAGCCCCATACCCTATCTTGTCTCGGCGCGCAACGATGTGAAAATTCATCCGGGCACCGAGGCATGGTTCACCATCGCGCTGCCACCCGTCCTGCGCGTTGAGCTCGAATCGGGATACGTGCTCTACGAGGGCTCACCCTTTACCACTCCCTCTACATGGTTCGGCGACAAGACGAGCGGCAATCTCTGCCTGTCACTCCCCATCGAGCTCGATCCTGCAAGCAAAAACGGGCAGGGAGCCGCCGACGGCGCCGCCACGGCGAAGACTGCCAGTCCCGCATCCCTCAGCATGCAGGAATCCATGCGGCGGGCCGCACAGTACCTCGCGTGCAAGTCCCTCATCCACTGCAGAATCATCGTCAGGAACAGGTCAAAGGAACCGCTCGACGTAAAGCGGCTGGCCATCTTCACCGACCTCATGAATGTCTATGAAAAGGAAGACACACTCGTCTCGGACACGGTCGTCATCACGGGGACAGCGGACGGTTCGCTCCAGACCAATATCGAGGATATGGATTTTAAAGGTCTTCATAAAATTCACACCGCTTCAAAAACCGGCCTCAACGAGCTGCTCATCAGGCGGGGAGTCAGCTTTCTGCGCAGCATTGCCGGGCTTTAATCGGAGGGAGCTATGAATACGACAATTCTTCCTGATTCTATAGACCACCTGTTCCAAAATGCATTCACTCCCGAATTCTGGAGAAAGGCATTCAGCATACTCATCGCGGCGGTGCTCATTCTCGTCGTTTTCCGCGTCCTGCAGGTGATCGTGAGCCGGGCCATAAAAAAGACCATGCCCGAACAGAAAGCCCAGCTCGTCAAAAAGGCAATCCAGTATACAGGCTGGGTAATCGCCATCGTTTCAGTGCTGGAGAGCATGGGCGTCAATCTCTCCGCCCTCCTGGGCGCCGCGGGTATCGCGGGAATTGCAATCGGCTTTGCCGCGCAGACATCGGTATCGAACCTGATCAGCGGCATATTCCTTATCTCGGAAAAATCATTTCAGATCGGCGACGTCATCCAGGTGGGCGATATCTCAGGCATCATCATGTCGATCGATCTTCTCTCGATCAAACTGCAGACCTTCGACAACCGCTTCGTGCGCATACCGAACGAGAGCATCATCAAGTCAAATGTCATAAACAACACGCGCTTCCCCATCCGGAGGCTCGATGTCTGGGTGAGCGTTTCATACAATTCGGATCTGAAGAAAGTCACCGAAACGCTCAAGGATATCGCCTCGAAGAATCTCAACGCGCTCAATAACCCGGAACCTCTCATCTATATCGACAAATTCGACATCTCGGGCGTCAGCATACTGTTCGGCGTGTGGTTCGAGCAGTCGAAGCTTGTCGATCTGCGGAATTCAATCATCATGGATATTCAAAGGAGGTTTGCAGAAGAAGGCATCGAAATTCCATATCCAAAGCGGGATGTCTACATTAAAGGAATTGCCGACACGCAGATCCCCGATCTGCGCAGCGACAGGCGCGGGCAGAGTGCCGGCACGAATACTTGATTGTACGAGGAGTGGACGCCCGCCCGGTTTTCATGATAATTGAACGCTGCATTGGATTGTATTTAACGAACCGTGATATATTCTTGAGAGAGGAACAACCGTATGAAGCGAAGACTAAAGGCGGCATTGATAATTGTGGCGGCTCTGGCGATGCTGCTTTCCGCGTGCACGATCGTGGTGGGACCGACCGGCACCGAGTGGAGCCTCTATTATACGTGGCAGGGTTCATCAGAACAGTATGCTGTGTGGACACTCTATTCCGACGGGACTTTTGTGGACAATTATGGCGGAACAGGATACTGGGAGGTCCAGAACAGCCTCTTCCAGCTATCCTATAACAACTACACATATTTCGGAACGGTCTATACAGGGAACATCTATAGCTCTTCCTATATGTCCGGGAACATGCAGGGGACAGATGCTTATGGCTTTACACACAATGGTACCTGGTACGCATACCGGGGAGTGAGGGGAAATAAGAGTCTCACACCCTCTGCTTCCGGAGGACTCACCCCTTCGGGTGACCCAATAGAATAAGGGGATGAATCGATGAATATTAGCATTAAAAGGAAATTTTTCCTCGCTGTCCTGGCGATGCTCGCCGCGGGCAGCCTGATATTTGCACAGGTGAAGGTATCTCTCACCATCCGATCCAATGTGTCGGGCGCACAGGTCTATCTCAACAATAATCTGGCGGGCTCCACGTCGCCCAATCTCAGCCTTCAGGTCTTCCCGGGCACGTATACGATCAGGGTCGTGAAGGCCGGATACTCCGAGTTCAGGACAAGCATCGTTGCGGTGCAAAGTCCCATCACCATTATCGCGAACCTGAAGGGAGGAACGCCGCAGACACCACCTTCCACCCCACAGACGCCGCCCACGCCGAGCTATCCCGTACCGTCCCCCAGCCTGCCTTCGCCCACCGGGCGGCTTTTCATCGATGCGGGCATCAGCGGCGCCAGGGTCTATATCAATGGCGCCTATGCAGGGACGACCCCCTACCAGGGCGTATGGCAGCGCGGCAACTACACGGTCCGCATCTCTGCCTCCGGCTATGCCGACTATACGGAAAGAGTATTCGTGGACGGGAATACGAGGCTGAACATTTCCCTCTCGCCCCTCACCGTCGAGTACGAAATAAAGCTGCCGGACAGTTTTTCCAATGCATGGGAAAAGCCCGCCAACTTCAATGACCTGGAACTCTACCTCGACGGGAACCGCCTGGACCGCCTCCAGGGCAGGATCAGGCCGGGCAGGCACACTTTTGTTCTGACCTACAGAAATCTGCGTTTTGAAGATGACTTCGAGGTTGACCCCGGCAGACCCGTCACGATCGAACTTTTCCTCGGTATCAGGGTCCACTGAGATACCTCGGACATAGATTCGCGCCTCAACACGGAGGCTCAGATCCATCAATGCGATCTGAGCCTCCGGACCATTGCACTGTTATTTTCCAGGCCCCACACTGTGCCCGCGGCTCTTAGGCGTGAGGCTGTTCCACGACCCGCGCCGAAACGAGCACGATGTCCTCCTCAGGCACATCCGCGTGAGGCGGACGACGACCTGTCTTCATCTTTGCCATAGCGTCGACCACCTCCATGCCCTCGACCACCGCCCCGAACACGCAGTAGCCCGCTCCCGGTCCAGGGCCGCGATAATCGAGCGAGCGGTTGTCCACCAGGTTGATGAAGAACTGGCTCGTCGCGCTGTCGGGGGCCATGGTGCGCGCCATCGAAAGCGTGCCGCGCGTGTTTTTCGGTGCCTTCGCTGCCTCATTGGCGATGGGCGAGCGCGTTCTCTTCTGATTCATGCCGGGGACCATTCCCCCTCCCTGCACCACGAAGCCCGGAATCACCCGGTGAAAAATCGTGCCGTCGTAGAAGCCGGATTTGACATACTCAAGGAAATTCGCCGCGGTGAGCGGCGCATCGCTCTCGAAGACCTCGATGAGGATCGGGCCCTTGCTCGTTTCAAATTTCACGAACGAATTCGGCATTTCTCGCTCCTTTTGCACTCCGCGCCAGCGCGTGAGGTGCATCAAACATACGAAATTGCGAAAAGAAGGACAAGGGGACGAACATTTCTTCCCCCGGAGAGATGAAAGAACCGCGGTATCGCGGCGTGGATCATATATTTTTATTAACGTTAATATTAATTTTTAATGTTGAAAAACCCAAAAGTACTGAAAACTGGCTCAATTCCGCTTAAAAAGCTGCAATGCCCATCTCAAAACTATTAAACTTTTATTCTTGACAGCCTGAAAATCAGGATTTAACATTAACGTTAATATTATGGCGGTATTATTGAAACAGCTCGCCGCGGCAAGCGGATATTCCATCAATACGGTATCCCGCGCTCTGAGGGATAAAGCTGACGTAAGCCCGCAGACCAAGGAGAAAATACGTGCACTCGCTTCAGAGCTGGGCTATGTGAACAACAGTGTCGCGAAAAGCCTGAGAACCGGCAAGACCAACATCATCGGCGTCATCTCGGCGGACTCCTCGAACCCGTTTTTCGCGGAAGTGATAATGGGCATCGAAAACGCCGCAAGAGCGAGCGGGTATCACATCCTTCTGACCAACACCGAAGAGTCGCCCGAGCGGGAACGCGAAGCCGTCAACGTGCTCATAGGGAAACAGGTCGACGGGCTGCTCCTGATGCCCGTACTGCAGCAGAACAACAACAGCGAATACTTAAAATCCCTGAATGTACCCTACATCATAGTCGGCAGGTGGCTTCCAGGACTGGAAGAGCATTCGGTCATGTCGGATGAATATGAGAAGGCCAAGCAGGTTGTCCTGTATTTCCTCAAAAATGGGCACAAAGACATTCTCCACCTCGCCGGTCCTCCGTGTGTGAGCAGCTCCGTGGACAGGCTGAGAGGGTACCGGGATGCCCACACGGAGACTCATACACCCATTCAGGAAGACCTGATCGTCGAAACGAAGGGACACCTCGAAGACGGCTACCGCGAAGTCAGCTCATTGATACGAAATGAGAGGAACATCTCGGCCATCTTCGCCTTCAACGACCTGGTCGCGGTGGGCGCCCTGAGGGCCCTCAGGGAATCCGGCATAAAGGTGCCGAAAGAAGTCGAAGTGATCGGTTTCGACGATCTCAATTTTTCAAAATTCCTGCATTTCAGCCTGAGCTCTGTCAGCATAGCCAAGAAGACCATGGGCAATCTGGCTTTCAGGACTCTGCTCGGACACATCGAAAATCCCGAGGCCCCATACGGCAAAAAGATTGTGGAATCGCGGATTGTATACCGGGAGACCACATTGGAACAGGAACCATAGAGGTTCAGATTACAGGAGGTTTTCTATGAAAAGGATGACAGGCCTTGCGATAGCGCTGCTATTGCTTGTGTCGACTGTTTCGGTCGGCGCCCAGAATGTACAGAAGCCGCTGGAAATTACATTCTGGTCACTCTTTACAGGAGGAGACGGTGAATTCTTCGATGCAATGGTCAAAGAATTCAACGCCTCTCAGAACGAGATAGTCATGAAGACCGACACCGTCAAGTTTGACAACTATTACACAAAGCTCACCGCCGCGCTGGCGGCCAGAACGGCACCGGATGTCGTCGTCATGCACCAGGACCGCCTGAGCACCTTTGTGCCGAGCGGAGTCCTGCTTCCCCTCGACGCCTATGCCCAGAGAGCGGGCATCGACCTGTCGACCTTTGAGCAGGCACCTTTGAATAATTGCAAAATAGACAATAAACTCTATGCCATTCCTCTGGATGTCCACCCCATCATCATGTACTGCAATCTGGACCTGTTCGCCAAGGCGGGAATAACGAAGCTGCCCGAAACCCTCTCGGAGCTGTTCACTGCTGCCGAAACCATCCAGAAGAAGACCGGTGCGGAAGGCATCGCTGCCGACAACACCACCGCGACATACAAGGCCTACACACTGACGAGAATGTTCCTCTCCATGCTTATGGAGCAGGGAGTATCGGTCTTCAATGCGGACAACACAAAAGCGAATTTCAACAACGATGCCGGCGTCAAAGCGTATCAGGCACTCTCAGATATGGTAAACAAATACAAAGTGACACCGAAGGGTCTGGATTATGATTCCTCCGTCGCCGATTTTAGACTCGGCAAGGCTGGGATCCATTTCAACGGCGTCTGGGTCACCGGCCTGTTTGAGCAGCAGCCAGGCCTCAACTTCATTGCGGTGAAATTCCCCGCACTGTTCGGCACAAATGCAGCATGGGCAGGTTCCCACACCTTCGCCATTCCGGCACAAAAATCCATCGACGAAAAAAAGGTCATGGGTGCCATGAAATTCATCGACTGGATGACGAACCATGGATATCTGTGGGCAAAGGCCGGACACGTTCCCACCAGGAAGACCGCCGTGGACACGAAAGAATTCAAATCCCTGCCCCACAGGGCCGATTACGCGGACGCTGCCAAGTATGTATTCCCCACGCCGCCGACTTCCAAGTGGCCCCAGTGCTACGATACGATCTCCGATTCTCTTGAAGAATCCATTGCCCTCAACAGAGACGCAAAAACCGCATTGACCAGGATGGAGCAGACCATCAACGAGATTCTGAAAAAATAGAGACCATCGTCCGGGGAATTGTCGCCAGGCGCTTGAAGGGGCACTGAGGGCTTCCTTCAAGCGCTCTTTTTAAGGCAATTTGGAGCTCTGAATGTTATTGCACGGTGCTGACCACAAGAAAAGAGACATCCTGTTTTTTTCTCTCCCCTATCTGACCGTCTATGTCGCGTTCATGGTCTTTCCTGTGGTGTATGGCTTCTACCTGAGTTTCTTCGACTGGAACATTCTCTCGACAAAGGTCTTCGTCGGGCTCAAGAACTATGTCGAGGCATTCAGCGATCCTGAATTTCTGTCTTCCTTCTTCCATACTATCCAGTTTGTCGTCATCTCCACGCCGCTCATCATCGTCGTCGGTTTCATCATGGCGTTGATCGCCGTGCGGCCGACGAAGACGGGCAGAATTTCGGAGACGGTATTCTTTCTCCCCTACATGCTGTCCACCTCCGTGGTGGGCACCCTCTGGGCCTGGATATTCCAGAAAAACTACGGTCTTGCCAACCAGCTGCTGAAATCGGTCGGCCTCAGCCCCCTGGGATGGCTGACTGACCCCTCTATTGCGATGACCTCGATAATCATTGCGACGCTGTGGTGGACTGCGGGATTCAATATGATACTCTTTTCGGCAGGGATGAAACAGATTCCCGAAGAAATCTACGATGCGGCGAAAATCGATGGCGCCGGCAGCTTCACGACCCTGACGAAGATCACCATTCCGCTGCTCAGGGACACGTCCCTGCTCGTGCTGGTACTGCAGATCATCGCCTCCTTCAAGGTGTTCGGGCAGGTATATGTGATGACCGGAGGCGGGCCCTACGGGACAACCCGAGTCCTCGTCCAGTATGTGTACAAAACGGGGTTCAGCTACTTCAGGCTGGGCTATGCCTCGGCCATGTCCATTCTCCTTTTCATGGTCATTCTGCTCGTATCCGTCATCCAATTCCTCAGAAAGCCGGACGAAACGCAATGAAAAAGCCATTCGACATCCTCGGGAAACTGTTCATCGTATTTCTCATAGTCTTATGGCTCGCACCGCTGATATGGCTTGTCATCACCTCGCTCAAATCAGAGAACACGGTGATGTCAGATACACTGTCGCTTGTTTTCACGCCGACACTTGAAAACTACCGCAAGGCTTTTGCGAGCACGCTGCTGGGAAGATGGATGCTCAACTCCCTGACAGTGGCGGTCGTCACCACCATCCTGACCGTGCTCATAGACTCCGCCATGGCATACGTGCTCGCCCGCATACCGTTTCGGGGGAGAAAGGCGCTGTTCATCTTCATTCTCGCCGGCATGATGATTCCATTCGAGGTCCTCATCATTCAGCTCTATCTGGAATTCACCACGCTGGGGCTTGCAAATACGCTGGCAGCCGTCATCCTGCCGCGGCTGGCCCTTCCCATCGGGGTCTTCATACTGACCCAATTCTTCAGGTCCATCCCCCTTGTGCTCGAGGAAGCCGCCTTCATCGACGGGGCAAGCAGGTTTACCGTATTCAGGACGATCATTCTTCCCTTGAGCAAATCGGCAGTATTCGCCGTCGCCATAATTGCGTTCATCAACGCCTGGAATGATTTTCTGTGGCCGCTTGTCGCCATTTCCAGCTCGGAAAAATATACCATCACCGTAGGAATCGCGAATTTCCAGGGGACGCATGGAACCGAATATTCGCTCATCATGGCGGGGGCTCTCCTCGCTTCGGTTCCCCAGATAATAATGTATCTTCTCTTCAGAAAAAACATTGTGAAAAGCATCGCCATGACGGGCATAAAGGAATGAATGATGAACCGGCACACGTATTACGACTCCATCACGAATACTTCAATCTTTGAAAACCATCCCAATCCGGCATGGGCGCGCCGCAAGTGGATATCTCTCGACGGCACATGGGATATCGAACACAATGGGCATAGGGGCCAGATACAGGTGCCCTATCCGGTCGGAAGCGAACTTTCGGGCGTGGATTACCCTGACAAAGGCACCTTTGTATACCGAAAGATCTTTGAAGTCGCCGAACCCGAGAGTGATGAGATGCTCCTCCTCCATATCGGCGCATGCGATTACGCGACGACAGTGTCCATCAACGGCATGAAAGCAGGAGAGCATATCGGCGGGTATTCGTCATTCACCTTCGACATTACGGACGCCGTGCAGGCAGGGACCAACCGGATAGAACTGCTCGTGCAGGACTCCCACAGCCCTTTCCAGGTGAGGGGGAAACAGACCTTCCTCAGAAAACCATTCTATGTATGGTACAGGGGGATCTCCGGCGTCTGGCAGAGCATATGGATAGAGAGTGTCGACCGGGCGCACCTGGTACACGCCGAGCTGATGCAGGACTTCGCCGCGGGTATCGTAAGGGGAAAAGTGCGGACAAGCCTGCACTCTGAACCAAGAGAAAAGCATGGAGATTATTCGCTCCGGATTGAAATAATATCCCCCGACCATACGATTATCGATCTGCCCTCTGTCCTGGCCGGCCGGGAAGGAAGTTTCGAATTCCAGTTTTCTTTTTCTGACATCGATGCAAAGTTCTGGTCGCCGGATTCCCCATACTTATATGGTATAAAATATTATCTATACAGAAAAAATGACTGCATCGACATCGTGGAGAGCTACTTCGGCCTGCGCGACCTGAGCTTCGGCAGCGATGGTTTTGTCATAAACGGCAGAAAGACTTTTCTGCGGATGGTCCTCGTTCAGGGGTATTATCCAGGAGGAGCATATACTCCACAGGACAGGGAGATAATAGAGAACGACATCCTGAAAATCAAGGCGATGGGCTACAATGGCGCCCGAATCCATGAAAAAATCGAAAGCCCCTATTTCCAGTACCTCTGCGACAAAATAGGGATATTCACCAGCTTCGAGATGCCGTCATTCTATATGCCCTCAAAAGCGGCCTTCAGCGCATACGAGCGGGAGCTCAGAGAGCTCATCGAGAGGGACTCCGGCCATCCGTCGTGTATCTTCAGAATACTGTTCAACGAAACATGGGGAATCTGGGGAATGTACGGCAAGCGGTCCAAAACGAGAAAATTTGTGCTGCACATGATCGAGACGGCAAGAGCGCTGGACCCTTCCCGTCCGATAATCGACAACAGCGGCTGGGAACATCTCGACACCGACATCGTGGATTTCCACCACTATCTTCGCAATGCCGCCCTTGGGCGGAAAGCATACGCCAGAATCGCGAAAAAAGACGAGCGCATATTGTTCGGCTTTTCCGTATGGAAGGTTTTGGCATTCTATCTCTTCGGGCTCGTATCGACCAAAACACGCTCAATTTTCCTGGAGCGGCATCATAGACATGGAACAGACACTCATATGCAGGAGCAATCAAAAATTCTCCTCAGCGAGTATGGCGGATTCGGCTGGTATACGTCCGAAAACAGGGTCTCGATTGTCGACAACATTGAGGAGTACACCGAGGATATCGTCGCATCGAGGATGTTCTGCGGCTACTGCTATACCCAGCTCTACGATGTCGGCGACGAGACAAACGGCCTGCTCTCCTTCGACAGGGAGCCCAAGATCGATATGGACCGCATGAGGTCGATCAATGCGATATAAGCCACCTGCGCGCGTATTCGAGCTCCACATCGGTGCCTGAAGCGAAGGCGGCCATCGTCTCCGCGGTGCGCGGAACCCTGATCGAAGGCTGGATTCCTCCCGAGCCGGACGCGTCGGCATCGATCTGGATCCTTCCTGAAGCGTCGAGCGACCGCCCGATCGGATATTCGAAGGCAAAGCCTTCGGGCATCGCGAGAGGCCAGGGAATCAGCCCGAAGGAGCCGTGCGTGCCGTAGAAGCCCAGCACTTTTGCGTCGGGGAGCCTTCCTATCGCCATCGCGAGCCCTTCTCCGGAGCTGATTGTCGCCGGATTCACCAGCACGGCGATTTCTCCCTCGAAATGAGGTCCCCGGGGCACAACCCAGAGCGCCCTGTCGCTCAGCTCAAAAGTCTGGGCAAAAAGATCGGAATAGGCGAGGTCAAAGCGGCCGGAGCTGGCGTTGTACCAGGCGGTGCGCTCGTAAAAGGCCTCCTCGCCGGCAAAAAAGCCCGAGATGTCGGCCGCGACCTGATCGGAACCGCCGCGGTTCCCGCGCAGGTCGAGCACGAGCGAAGTGACGCCGGCCGTCTTAAAGGCCTTCAATGCCTCGACGACCGCGTCGGTGACCTCGGTCGGATACTTCGTGATGTCGTCGAAATGAATCACGTGGTAGATCCTCAGATAGCCGATGTTCCCGTCGAGTATCTTCCATATGACATTCCTGTGGAGCTCGTCCGTCGAGGGGATCGGGGCAATGTCGAAGAGGCCGAGGTCGGCAAAGTCGTCGTGCTGCGCGACGAGCTCGACAGTGAAGCTCTGTCCCCCTGTTGCGGCCGCGGCCGGCGAAGCGGCAGGGCCGGCTGAAGGCGGCTCGAAGACGACAGTGGCGCGAGTTCCCACCGGCGCGCGCGTTATCCCCTGCAGGCGTTCGAGTTCGAGGTCGTCGCGCGTCGCGGCATTCTTGAACCAGCGTATATCCGCGGCCAAAAGCGCTTTTTCCGCAGGCACGCCGTTCCACGACAGGATTCGCGCGCCGGCAGGCATCCCGGCCTTTCCCGCGGGTCCGTCCGTGCGCACCGCCGCGGCGATGATCGACCCGTCGTCGAGCTCTGCGAGCCCAAGACCATAGCTGCCGCCGATAAACCTCTCCCTGAGGTCGTCGGTGTCGGCCGTTATCTTGAGGTGGCCGTCGGGAATCTCCTTGAGGTACTCCACCATCGCGACACGGTAGGCGTCCCTGTCGCCACTGGCTTCGGCAGCCGCAATCTTCTGCCCGTAATAGGCGGCCATCCGGTCCCAGGGAATCTTCTTCCAGTCACCGAAGGCATAGGTGCGCGAGAAAAAGTCGTGCACCGCAAAGAATGCCTGACTCCAGCCCAGACCACTGAAATCGCCTTCTACCGGGAACAAAAACGCATCTGAAGGGGGAGCGTTATTCTGAGCGGGAACCTGCGCCGGCATGCCCGCACAGAGCGCCAGAGCCAAAACCGCCACTGCAAGGGCCCCCCGCCCGGCATCCTTTTTCGAGCGCACCGGTTCACCTCCTGAACAGATCGGTCAGATTCACCTGGGCCCAGCCTGAATATCCCCATGCCCGGAACAGCACCACAGAATCCGCAGGGACGGCGATCACCTGGATGACCGTGCCGAAGGGGCCTTCGACAACGGGCCCGCCCTTGTCGATCGTCTTTTCCATCATGGCCTTTACCGATTCAAGCGTGACATGGCCATTCCACTCGTCGCTGGCGAAGATCGCGTTCAGGGCGGGCTGGCGGTCGTCGCGATAGCCCGCCGGAATCTCGTTGATCCTGCCCTTCCACGCAGGCGGTATCGGCTGGACAAAATTATTGAGCGCATAGAGTTCGCCGTCTTTCAACTCCACGATGTGAGTGTCGAAGGTCGGCTTTTCCACGGACACCGCCCTTTCGGCATCCGCGACCTGCACCAGGTACGAAGCGTCGAGCTTGTCCGCCGTCAGCCTCGAAATCACTTCATCGAATGCCGAACATTCGTTCAGGAGATTGAAGAGTTCGACAGGGACGAAGGTGCCGTCCGGGTTCTCTGTCGGGTCCGAGCCTGCACCGTTGTTCACCTCGATGAGAATGCCTTTCTCGTTGATGCCGGTCTCCACATAGACCTGGCCGATGGGCCTGATGTTGGCGAAGGCGAGCGAGCCATCGTCGGGATTGAAGGCCACGAGCGCGAGATATTTCAGATAAGGGAGCATCGCGGTCTGCGTCATGTCCCAGTTGCGCGCAAAATACAGCTTGCCGTCGACAGTCCTCGGGGCGGCCACCGCGATACCGCTGCACGACGGCGCCTTCTTCGACTGTTCGATGACAAGATCCGGCAAAATATAGAAGGAAGTCTCAAGAAGGATGTGCTCCTCAAGGCTGAGCCCGGAAGTCTCCGACATGCCCTGCAGAAGCTCCTTCATCGGATCGGAATACGTATCGAATATCTCCCGCACCCCCTCGAGGTGCTCGGGCCTAAGGCCGCGCGCCTCGAGATCGGCCTTGATAGCCACGTAGAATTCCTGAAGCTGAGGCGAAAGGAGGCCACCGTACTGCCGTCCCATCTCATGCCAGCTGCCCTTGAGCGAGAGCACTGGGTATCCGCCGACAGAACTTCGCCATGCCTGACCTCCCTCAAATGCCCCGGAGGGCACAAGGCCAGCCGGCTCGTCCGCCCACGCGGGCGCCGCGGCGAAAATCAATGCACACAGAACGACAAAGGGCAGAGCAAGGCGCACACGTACGCACGGCCTAGTCTTTTTCATCATCTCCTCCTGTTGACGAGACTGCCGCCTGCCTTTCCTCCAAAATGGAATCAGGCCGCAGAAAACAGTCATTTCACGACGAGACAGTATGCGCCTGAAATGCCGAAGATGCAAGTGACGTTATGCGGTTACAGGTAACTAGTGTGTCTGCCCGCGGTGCTCACCCGTTGAGTTTTTTGAACGCTTTCAGGGCTCCCTGCAGCCGCTTCTGGGCCGGGGCACCGTAAGGAGGATAGAACTTTTCGGCAGCGCTCACGGGCCCCTGGCGGAGGATATTGCGCTCGTGGGAGAAGGTTTTGAAACCGTAGAAGCCGTGATAGTTGCCCGTACCGCTCATTCCCACCCCTCCGAAGGGGGCGTCGGGGTTTTCGATCTGCACGAGGAGGTCGTTGATCGCCGCGCTTCCCGAGGTGGTGGAGGCAATGAGGCGCTCCGCGCTCTTTTTGTCGCGGCCGAGGATGTAGAGGGCGAGCGGTTTCGGCCTGGCTCTGATGAAATCGATGGCCTCATCGAGCGAGTCGTAGGAGAGAACCGGCAGGATCGGGCCGAATATCTCTTCCGCCATGATGGCCATGTCCGGCCGCACGCCGGTGAGAAGCGTCGGGGCGGCATAGCGCCGCTCCGTGTCGAAACGGCCGCCGAATTCCAGCATGGCCCCCCTGGAGACCGCGTCCGCGACGAGCCGCTCGAGGCGGGCGCAGGCTGAGCAGTCCACGATGCGCGGAAAATCCGGCGAAGCCGCACGCTCTTCCTCTGTTTTTCCGTAGAAGGATTCCACGGCGCCCCGCATTTCCGCCGCAAAAGTCCCGACCATCTCGGCGGGGCACAAGAGATAGTCCGGAGCGAAG
>Ga0228535_1003040_pt1 | contig 13452 bp, 13 predicted proteins | sample SJ1metagenome_FD_168457 | JGI IMG/M metagenome (GOLD analysis project Ga0228535, IMG submission 168457) | Enriched culture of PCE-dechlorinating microbial communities from Ithaca, New York, USA - SJ1 | ecosystem: Engineered > Modeled > Simulated communities (microbial... > Unclassified | place... | reverse complement strand
GGAGGGGGGCGGCGCGGCGGGGGGTTGCGCTGCGGCGCGGGATTGGCGAGGATCGGGGAGTGCCGGCGGGGCCGGTCCAGGGGGTGGGAAAGGGATGACTCCAGCCATCGAGAAGGCCAGGCGGGCCGGGATCAGGTTCCAGGTCCACGAGTATGCGCACGATCCCGCGGCCGAGTCCTTTGGCCGGGAGGCCGCGGAGAAGCTGGGCGTGGACCCGGCCCGGGTGTTCAAGACCCTGGTGGCCGAGGTCGGTCCCCGGGACCTGGCCGTGGCCGTGGTGCCGGTCCTGCAGCACCTGGACCTCAAGCTCCTGGCCAAGGCCCTGGGCGCGAAAAAGGCGGCCATGGCCGAGGTCAAGGCCGCGGAGCGCGCCACGGGCTACGTGGTGGGCGGGGTCAGTCCCCTGGGCCAGAAGAGGCGGCTCCCCACGGTCATCGACGCCTCGGCCGAGGCGCACGCCACCATCTTCGTGAGCGGCGGCCGGCGCGGCCTGGACATCGAGCTCGCTCCGCACGACCTGGCCGCCCTGACCGGCGCGGCCTTTGCTCCCCTCGCCAAATGACGTCCTGCGCCGAGTGTCGAGTCCGCGAATTGCATCGGCACGACAACTAAACTCAACAAATTGAAATCATAATATTTTTGTTTTCAGAATGCCTGCCGGCATGTTGAGGACGTGACACTAGCTCCCCGTGTCCGACTTCGGAGCCGGACCGCCGCAGGAGAAGGCGCAGACCCGGTTGCGGCCTTCCGCCTTGGCCTCGTACAGGGCCTGATCCGCAGCCTGAAGCAGCGTATCCAGCGAGGCGGTCTCCGGCGCGACCTCCGCCACACCGATGCTCACGGTTACGCCCAGGGCGGACGCCGGACCTGCGAACGGCCGCTCCGCCACGGTCCGGCGCAGCCGCTCGGCGGCCGCCACGGCCTGCTGCCGGCCACAGTGGGGCATGACCATGACGAACTCCTCGCCGCCCATACGGCCGAACAGATCCACCTCGCGCAGGGCGTCCTCGCAGCGCCTGGCCAGCTCCACCAGGATGGCGTCGCCAACCGCATGCCCGTGCCGGTCGTTGACCTGCTTGAAATGGTCGATGTCGAGCATGAGCACTGCACAGGGATGGCCGTAGCGCTTGGCTGCGCCGAATTCGCGATGCGCCAGTTCCAGGAGCCGGCGGCGGTTGCAGATGCCGGTGAGGCTGTCGGTTTCCGCGCGGCGGCGGAGTTCCGCCAACGCCAGGAATTCGCCGCGGCGCGCCTCGCCGAAGAGCTTGGCGAAGAAGAAGCCGAAGCCGTTGGCCAGGGCGAAGCTGATGATGGTGTTGGCCACGTGCCCGGCCGGGGCGTTGGTGCCCAGGGCCAGGACCGCCAGGTAGCAGGCCGCCCCCAGGACCCCGGGAACCATGCTCTGCCAGAGCTTCGGCGGCAGGGTCAGGTAGAAGAGCACCACCGCGAAGACCGAGATGGGCATCTCGTCCGGCAGCAACGTGGCGGCCTTGAGGTGCAGCTCGAAGCTCTCGCTGAGCATGAGCGCGCTCATGTACGCCATGGCGGAGTAGCCCAGCCAGCCCAGGGACGTCACCCGGGGCAGGGTGGAGCAGAACATGGACGCGGCGAAAAACCCCACCAGCACCCGGGCGGAGACGATCAGCACAAGGCCTTCGCCGGAAATCTGCGTGGCGTCGGCGTAGACGCCGCCGAGGTAGCCCGCTCCGGTTATGGCGCTGACGCAGCGGAACCGCCGCCGGGTGCGGTCCATCTGCGACACCTGGTAGGCCTGCTCGGCGTCCCGGTCCCGCAACTGTCCGAATGGGTCAAACAGGGCGTTGCGCCTGGATACTTCATCCATGTGCACTAAGCGCTACCTGCGGGACGCCGCGGGGTCAAATGGAATCTGCCCCGCAGACCCGCAGGAGCGCAGGGGACCGGACACCCGCCGCACTCCTTCCTCGTCCGTCCTCCCCCGTCAGAGCGCGGCCTTGACCAGGGCGGCCAGGCGGGCGGTGGGCCGGCCGATGAGCCGGCTCAGTTGCCGGTGGTCGTCGAAGAGCGCGCCTCTGGCGATGCCCGCCTCCGAATCCGCCAGCATGGCGGCCAGGCCCTCGGGCAGACCCGCGCCCAGCAGCGCGGCCCTGAACTCCGCCTCCGGAAGGTTCCGGAAGGCGACGCTCCGGCCGGTCTGGCGGGAGATCTCCGCGGCCAGGTCGGCCAGGGTGTAGCTCTCGTCGCCGGCCAGCTCGTACACCCGCCCGGCCTGATCCGGTCCGGTCAGGACGGCCGCGGCCGCGGCCGCGTAGTCCGCGCGCCCCGCGGAGGAGATGAGCCCGCCGCCCGCGCAGCCGATGAGCTCCCCGCGCTGGAGCGCGGCGGGAATGCCCGCGGTGTAGTTCTCGGTGTACCAGCCGTTGCGCAGCACCACCCAGGGAATCCCCGAGGCCTGAAGCAGGGCCTCGGTCTCCCGGTGCTCCCTGCCCAGGCCCAGGGGCGTGGTGTCCGCGCGCAGGAGACTGGTGTAGGCCAGCAGGGTCACCCCGGCGTCCCGGGCCGCGTCGACGACCGCCCGGTGCTGGGGCACGCGGCGGCCCACCGCGCTGGAGGAGATGAGCAGCAGCTTGTGCACGCCCCGGAGCGCGGCCGCCAGGGTCTCCGGCCGGTCGTAGTCGGCCTCCCGGACCGCGACCCCGCGTTTGACCAGGTCCTGCGCCCGGTCCGGGTTGCGCACCGCGGCCACGATGCGCCCCGCGGGCAGTTTGTCGAGCAGTTCCCCGATGACGAGACGGCCCAGCAGGCCCGAGGCTCCGGTCACGGCGATCATGGCGATCCTCCTTCCGATGTGAGGGAAGCGCCCCCAGGGTAGCAGGCAAGGGAACGTTTGATAAGTGCGCGCGGCGCGGCGCACGGGAACGGGATGCCGACAGCCGCGGCGGTCGCGCCCGCCCTTCTCTCTCACATGCGCGCGAATTCCGAGGCGGTGACGCCGTAGATGCGCTTGAAGTGGCGGTTGAGGTGGGAGAGGTCCACGAAGCCGCACTGGGCCACCGCGGCGTAGGCGTCGCGGCTGGCCTGGATCACCTGCTTGGCGTGCTCCAGCTTGCAGCTCAGGTAGTACTGGTAGGGCGAGATGCCCATGCCGGCCTTGAAGCTCCGGATGAACCGGAACTTGGACATGGCCAGTTCCCGGCAGATGTCGTCCAGCTTCACCCGCTCGTCCCGGCCCGAGCGCAGCATCTCCCGGGCCCGGCGCAGGGCCGCGTCGCCCCGCTTCGGCCGGGGGGCGTCCTCCTGCCGGGCGGCCCGGCGCGCCACGTCCAGGAAAAGCTCGCTGGCCCACAGCTCGTCCAGGCCCCGGGCCAGGCCCCGGGCCAGGCGCAGGATGCCTTCGGCCAGGGCCGGGTCGCGGACCACCGGCGCGCCGAACCTGGCCACCTCCCCGAGCCCGGCCGCCTCCAGGAACAGGGGCGCGGGCACGTAGAGCATGGCGTACTCCAGGCCGGTGCGGTCCGCGGCGCGGCCGTCGTGCACCTGCTCGGGGCTGAACAGGATGACCCCGCCCGGCCGCGAGGTGTGCAGACGTCCCCCCAGGTGGAACTGCTGCGCACCCCGGATGGTCACGCCCAGGGCGTATTCCTCGTGGGCGTGCCGCTTGTAGGTGAAGTCCGTCATGAGGGCGGACAGCACCGTGATCCCGGTGGCCCTGGTGTAGGCGAAGCGCTCCATGGACTGGCTCACGGCCGGACGATATGTCCGGAGCCGGCGCCGGGCAAGAGGCCCGGGACCCGCTCCGGTCCGCGCCGGGTCCCGGATCATGGACTGGCCGGCATCGGCCGCATAGGACGATATTGCAGGAGGCAACCGCCCGCCGCCGGGTTTTCCTTTGACGGCCGGGACGGTCGCGGGCATGGATCGGTGACCGCCGCCGTTCCCGGAGTGATTCCATGCCCGCCTTCCGCCCCCTGCTCGCCTGCCTGGCCTTCGGCCTCCTGGCCCTGGGCCTGGCTGCGCCCGCCGGGGCCCGGGTGACGGCCGGAGACCTGCAAGGGCTCCTGGCCGCGGCCGGGGCGCAGGGGGTGGTGGTGCTGCGCGGGCCGGACGGGCGGGAGGTGGCCTCGGACCCGGTTTTGGCCGACACCGGGTACGTCCCGGCCTCCACCTTCAAGATCCTGCACGGCCTCATCGCCCTGGAGACCGGGGCGGTGTCCGGGCCGGACGCGGTCATCCCCTGGGACGGCGTGACCCGCGACGTGGCCTCCTGGAACCAGGACCAGACCCTGCGCACCGCCATCGCCCGCTCCGCGGTCTGGGCCTTCCAGGTGATCGCCCGGCGCATCGGTCCCGCACGCATGCAGGAGTGGGTGGACCGCGCGGGCTTTGGCAACCGGAACCTGGGCGGCGCGGCGGACTCCTTTTGGCTGGACGGGGAACTGCGCATCACCCCGCGGGAACAGGTGGACTTCGTGCAGCGCCTGGCCCAGCGCAAGCTGCCCTTTTTCCAACGCAGCATGGACGCGGTGCAGGACAGCCTGGTCTTGGACCGGGGCGAGGGCTGGACCCTGTACGGCAAGACCGGCTGGTCCGGCCGGACCGGCTGGCTGGTGGGCTGGGTGGAACGGCCGGAGGGGAACTGGTTCTTCGCCACCCGCATCGAGGTCCGGAACCCCGCGGACCTGGCCGCGCGCCTGGGGGTGAGCCTGGCCGCCCTGCGGCGGTGCGGCGCGCTGCCCTGACCGCAGCCCGGCCCTTGGCTTTGCCCCGGGAAGCGGGTATGTCCGGTAGCTCCGGCGAAACGCCGCGGCCCCGGGCGCGGCTACCCCATCCTGCGGCAACGGCCGCAGGATTCTCGCCTTCTTTTTTCCGCAACCCGAACCAGAGTCCGCATGAACACCTTTGTCCTCATCCTGCTCCTGGCCGCCTTCCCGCCCCTGGCCACGGACATGTACCTGCCGGCCATCCCGACCCTGTGCAGCCTGTGGGGCATCTCCCTGGCCGCGGCCAACCTCTCGCTGGTGGCCTATTTCGCCAGCTTCAGCGCCTTCCTGCTGGTGCACGGCCCCCTGGCCGACCGCTTTGGCCGGCGGCCGGTGCTCCTGGCCGGGGTGTCCCTCTACGTGGCCGGCTCCCTGCTCTGCGGGGCGGCCGGGTCCATCACCCAGCTGGTGCTGGCCCGGGTGGTCCAGGCCATCGGCGCGGCCGCGGCCGCGGCCATGTCCCTGGCCCTGGCCAAGGACCTCTATGCCGGCGACCAGCGCAAGAAGCTCCTGGCCTACATCGGGGTGATCATCCCCCTGTGCCCCATGGCCGCCCCCACCCTGGGGGCAATCCTGCTCCAGCACATGTCCTGGCGGGGCATCTTCGTGGGCCAGGCCCTGCTCGCCCTGCCCGCGCTGTACGGGTCCCTGCGCCTGCGCGAACCCGACGTGGAGCTGGCCACCGGCGGATTCGGCGCGGCCGTGGGCCGCTACCGCACCCTGACCCGCAACCGGCCCTACATGGTCTACACCCTGGCCTTCTCCCTGGTGAGCTTCGCCTTCTTCGGGTTCATCGGGGGGTCGGCGGACATCTACATCACCGGTTTCGGCATGAGCGAGCGGCAGTTCGGCCTGTATTTCGCTTTCAACGCCCTGGCCCTCATGCTGGGCTCGCTGTTGTGCTCGCGGCTGTGCGTGGGCATCTCCTCGTTCCGCATCCTGGTGGCCTCCCTGGCCGGGATGCTGGCCGCCGCGGCCGCCATGCTGGCCCTGGACGGCGCAACGCCCCTGCGCTTCGCCCTGCCCATGTTCGCCTATTCCCTGTTCCTGGGCCTGAGCCGGCCCATCAGCAACGACATGATCCTGGAGCAGGTGACGCGGGACACCGGCGCGGCGGCCGCCCTGCTGACCTTCTGCAACTCCATGTGCGGAGCCGTGGCCATGGAGGTCATCTCCCTGGACTGGGTCTCCAAGCCCGCGGTCATCGGGCTCGCCGGAGCCCTGGGCTGCCTGGTCCCCCTGGTCGCGGTCCTGCGCCTGCAGCGCCGGGCCTGACCCGGCTCACTCCGACCGGGCCAGGATTCCGTACAGGGTCGAGCCGGGCATCAGCCGCGCCGCCGTCTGCCGGGAAAGGCCGGCGCGGGAGAGCTGGGACCGGGTCTCCTCCAGGCCGGGCAGGGGCCAGCAGCCCCGCATGGAGCAGGTGGCCACGTTCAGGTTGGCGGCGAACAGGTCGCGGCCCTGGCCCGCGAACGAACAGACCAGGGCCAGGCTTCCCCCGGGCGCGAGCAGTCGGGCCAGGCGGCCGTACACCGCCTCCCGCTCCGCGGGCGGGAAATAGTAGGCCAGGTTGGCGAACAGGACGAGATCGAAGCCCGGCCCCGGGTCCAGGCCCGGGTCCAGCACGTCGCCCGCGGCCGCGGCGAACCGCCCGCCCAGCCCCCAGGCCGCCAGGTTCGCCCGCGCCTGCTCCGCCACCGCCGGGTCCTTGTCCAGACCCAGGCCCACGGCCCCGGGATTGGCCTCGGCCACCATGCGCAGATAGATTCCGGAGCCGCAGCCCGCATCCAGCACCCGCAGCCCCGGCCGGCCCTGCACGGCCTCGGCCACGAACCCGGCCACATAGGGTTCGATCATCCGGGAAAATCGGGCCACCACCGGGCCGATCCAGTCCAGATAGTCCCCCTGCGGGCCGCCGGCCAGGCGCGCGGGCAGGTTGGCGTACGCGGAGTTGTAGTAGGTGACGAAGGCCTCGGCCATGGCCGCCAGACTGTCTCCGTCCGCGGCCTGCATGGCGCGCAGCGCCCGGCCCCGGGCCCGGTAGCGGCCGCGGTCCAGGCCCAGCTCTCCCAGGGCCCGACCCACGTCCAGCAGGGCATGGAGCAGCTCGGGCCGGGCCGCGCCCAGCCGCGCGGCCAGCTCCTCCCGGGTGGCCGGCGCGCGCAGGGCGTCGGCCAGGCCCGAACGCGCGGCCGCGTCCAGGAAGTGCAGACGAAGGAAGGAGCGGGCGTCGAGCATGAGCCGGCGCATGGCCAGCTTGTGCCGGGACTGGAGCGCGGTGCGCAGGCTGCGCAGGAACATGGCGTCCTCCGGGGTTTCAGGCCTGGATGCCGGACAGGAGCTGGGACACGAGACTCTCGAAGCGCGCGGCCCAGGCGGCCGGATCCGGCGGCTGCTCCCACAGGCCCAGGTTCAGGCAGGTGAGATAGTAGGACCACACGGCCAGGGCCGCGGCGCGGCTGTCCGCATCCGGCCGCACCTCGCCCCGGGCCTTGGCCGCGTCGAGCAGGGCGGCCGCCCGCTCCAGGCCGTCCTCCATCTGGGCGCGCAGCCGGTCGCCGGCCGGTCCGGAGGTGGTGAAGACCTGGCTCACCAGCTCCCGGGAGAGCCGGGGCCGCCGGGCGTAGAAAGAGTACATGGCCCGAACCACGTGGCCGAACTGGGCCCGGATGTCCTGCCCGGGCATGCCGGCCAGGGCCACCTCCATTTCCGCGCCGATGTCGCCGGCAAAGGATTCGGCCAGAAGCGCGGCCTTGTCCGGGAAGTGCTGGAAGATGGTGCCCAGCCCCACCCCGGCCCGGGCCGCCAGCTCGCGCATGGTGGCCTCCCGGAACCCCTTCTCCTCGAACAGGCCGTAGGCCGCATCCAGGATCAGGCGGCGGGTCTCCGCGCGGATGGCGTGCTGTCGCATGGGTTCTCCGGTTTGTTTTCGAACATGTTCATTAATTGAACATGTTCATATGAAGCTAGCCTGTTGAACCCATCCTGTCAATGCGTTCCACTCCTGGGGCAGAAGGCCCGGAACTCCTGTCCGGAGGGCCGCGCCCCACCCGGCGGAACCGCCCGCCCTCCACTCCGGCCGCCGCGTTCCGGAAGAAGACGGCGGATCGGGCGCGGCAGGCGGCACAGGACTCTCCGGCCTTGCCATTTCCTTGGGCAGCGGCCATGCTGCACCGGGCGGCGCAGCCGCACTCAGACACGGAGCAAGGAATGTTCGAGACCTTGGGCGCGGGCATGGTGCTGGGACTGTCCGCCGGGCTGTCGCCCGGGCCGCTGCTGGCCCTGGTGGTGGCCCAGTCCCTGCGCCACGGCATGGCCGAGGGGGCCAAGGTGGCCCTGTCCCCCCTGCTCACCGACCTGCCCATCATCGCGGTGAGCCTGCTGGCCCTGGCCCGGATGCAGGCCCACGCCTCCCTGCTCGGCGCGGTGTCCCTGGCCGGCGCGGCGGTGGTCGCCAAGCTGGGCCTGGGCAGCCTGGCCACCCGCGGCCTGACCCTGGAGCCCGAGGCCGCGGCCCCGCGCTCCCTGCGCCAGGGCGTGGTGGTGAACCTGCTCTCCCCCCACCCCTACCTGTTCTGGATCACGGTGGGCGCTCCGGCCGTGCTCAAGGGCTGGGCGCAGAGCCCGGCCGCGGCCGGGGGCTTCCTGGCCCTGTTCTACGCCGGCCTGGTGGGGTCCAAGCTTGCGGTGGCGGTGCTGGCCGGGTCCTCGCGCCGCTTCCTGGCCGGTCCGGCCTACGCCTGGACCATGCGCCTGCTCGGCCTGCTCCTCCTGGGCTTCGCCGCGCTTCTGGTCCGCGACGGCCTGCGCCTGCTGGGGCTCATGTCCTCCTGAACCCGCGCTTTGCCTTTGCCCCGGGATTCGGCTATCCTGCCGGGCAGCCCGCCAGCCCAATTCCCGCCCCCAGAAAGGATTCCATGCTGTTCGCCAATCTGCTGCTGAAGCTCCTCGCCGGGCTCCCGCCCGACGCCGGTCCCGGGGACATGGCCCAGGCCCGGGAGGCCTTGATCCGGTCCAACCTGTCCCGCATCCGCATCCTCATGCGGGTGTTCATCACCATCACGGCCCTGCTCCTGACCCTGTCCTTTCTCCTCTGGGACCGGGCCGTCCAGGATTTCGACTCGCCCGCGCCCATGTGGCGCGTGACCTGGCTGCGCCTGGCCTGGATCGTCCTGAACCTGGCCGGCATGCGGATCCTGCGCAGGGCCGAGGCCGCCCGCGATTCCGCCCTGCGCCTGGAGCAGGCCATGACCGGCCTCATGCTGGCGAACATGCTCATGGTCACGGCCCTGATCAGCCAGCTCTACCCCTATTTCCAGTCCATCTCCGCCTTCCTGCTGGGGCTGTTCATCCACGCCTCGGCCATCCGCCTGGACCTGCGCCGCAGCCTGCTCGCCCTGGGCCTGCCCAGTCTCCTGCTCCTGGGATTCATCGCCGGAAGCGACCCCCAGGGGGCGCGCACCAGCTCCAACCTGGTGAACCTGTTCTTCATGACCGTCCTGGCCCTGACGGTCATGCACGCGCTGTACGCCGCGGGCCTGCGCAACATGCTGCAACAGCTCACCATCCAGCGCCAGAACGCCACGCTGGAGCGGCTGGCCATGACCGACGGCCTGACCGGGCTGGCCAACCGTCGCGCCCTGGACCAGGGCCTGGAGCGGGAATGGAAGCGGGCCACCCGGGAGGACCTGTCCCTGTCGGTCATCATCCTGGACATCGACCACTTCAAGGCCTTCAACGACGTGCTCGGCCACCTGGCCGGGGACGACTGCCTGCGCGCGGTGGCCGGCTGCCTGCAGCAGCGCCTGCATCGCGCCGGCGACCTGGCCGCGCGCTACGGGGGAGAGGAGTTCGCGGTGCTCTTGCCCGGCGCGGACCGCGCCGGAGCCCTGGCCGTGGCCGAGGACATCCGCCGCGACATCCTGGGCCTGGAGCAGGCCAATCCCGGATGTTCCGGGGGACGCCTGACCGTGAGCCTGGGCATCGCCACCCGGCGGACCGGCCAGGCCGGCGACCTGAAATCCCTGGTAGCCGCTGCGGACCGGGCCCTCTACCAGGCCAAGTCCGGCGGCCGCAACCAAACCGCGACCGCGCCCGAGGACGCCTGGGCCGAGCCCGCCCAGACCGCCGTTTCCTGAGCCCGCACCCCGGACTTGCCAAAGTCCGCTCCCCGGAGTAGGCGGCAGTCTCCGGCCTGGCCACACCAGGCCAGGCGATCCTTTTCCGGAGTGATTTCCATGCCTCTTCGCACCTTTCTCCGCGCCAAGATCCACCGGGCCACGGTCACGGCCGCGGATCCGGACTACATGGGCTCCATCTCCATCGACCCCAAGCTGCTGGCCGCCACGGGCATCGCGCCCTTCGAGCAGGTGGACGTGTACAACGTGGACAACGGCGAGCGCCTGACCACCTACGCCATCCTGGGCGAACCGGGCCAGATCTGCCTGAACGGCGCGGCCGCGCGCAAGGCCGAGCCCGGCCAGCGGGTCATCATCTGCGCCTACGCCCTGCTGCGCGAGGACGAGATCGGGCTGCACACCCCGCGGGTGGTCATCTGCGGCCCGAGCAACGTCATGCAGCCCCGGCAGTAGTCCGCCGGCGCTCCATCCGCATCCGCCACGCGCCCTCGGCCGTGTACAGGATGACCCCGGCCCAGATCAGGCCGAAGGTGATCGCGTGGGACGGGCCGAAGGGCTCGCCGTAGGCCAGGACCCCAAGCAGGAACATGCCCGTGGGCGAGAGGTACTGGACCACCCCCAGGGTGGTCAGGGTGATGCGCCGCGCGCCGAAGGTGAAGGCCAGCAGGGGCAGGGTGGTCACCGCCCCGGCCCCGGCCAGCAGGAGGTCCATGCCCGCGCCCAGGCGCAGGAACGCTCCCTGGCCGTGCAGCCAGAGCCAGGCCAGGTACCCGGCCGCGGGCAGGGTGAGCACCCCGGTCTCCACGAACAGCCCGGGCAGGGCGTCCACGCGCATGAGCTTGCGCACCATGCCGTAGAGCCCGAAGGTCAGGGCCATGCCCAGGGCCAGCCAGGGCGGCCGGCCCAGGGCGATGATCCGCACCGCCACCCCGGCCGCGGCCAGGGCCACGGCCAGCACCTGGATGGGCCGCAGCCGGTCGCGGAAGAAGAGCACCCCGAAGATCACGTTGACCAGGGGGTTCAGGTAGTAGCCCAGGCTGGCCTCCAGCACCTGGCCCGAGTTCACGGACCAGACGTAGAGGAACCAGTTGATCCCGATGATGCTGCTGCTCACGGTGAGCAGCCTGAGGTCGCGGGGCGAGGCCAGGGCCGCGCGCACCTCGGCCAAGCCGCCCCGGGGCAGCAGGAGCAGGGCGGTGCACCCCAGGGACCAGACCACCCGGTGGCAGATGATCTCGAAGGCCGGGGCCGCGGCCATGGCCTTCCAGTACACGGGCAGAAGCCCCCAGGCCACGAAGGCGAAGGCCGCGGCAAGGACTCCGGAAAGGTGCTGCTTGTCGGACATGGACGCCGCGCCCTCCTGCGCGAGGTGGGAATAGTGCCTGCAAACCCCGGCTTTGGGAAGGGGCCGCCCCGGACCGCGGCCAGGAATTCGCCCGGTCCCGTTGACAGCCCGGGCCGGCCTGGGTAGTAGTTGGCTTCTTGGATGCGTGGGGCTGTAGCTCAGTTGGGAGAGCGCTTGAATGGCATTCAAGAGGTCGTGGGTTCAATTCCCTCCAGCTCCACCAGAACAGTTCGCGGACGACGGCCGGTTGGCGAGAGCCCACCGGCCGTTTTACCTTTCGCCCGGCGCGTCTGCCGGACCTGACCTTCATCCCACCGTACTTCCATGAAAAAATTCTCGGAACTCAGCGAAGCGGAAATCCTGGCCCTGGCCATCACCCTGGAGGAGGAAGACGAGCGCGTGTACGGCGATTTCGCCGAGGGCCTGCGCGAATCGTATCCCTCCACGGCCGCCATCCTGGAGGAGACCGGCGCGGAGGAGACCATCCACCGCCGGCGGCTCACCGACCTGTTCAAGCAGAAATTCGGGGACCACATCCCCCTGATCCGCCGCCAGGACGTCCGGGGCTTCGTGCAGCGCAAGCCGATCTGGCTCATGCGGCCCCTGGGCCTGGACAAGGTGCGGAGCTTCGCGGCCACCATGGAGATGGAGACCCGGCTCTTCTACGAGAAGGCCGCGGCCCGGACCCGGGATGCGGACATCCGCCGCCTGCTCGACGACCTGGCCCAGGCCGAGCGCGCCCACGAATCCAACGCCAAGCATCTGGCCACGGCCAAGCTGGACCAGGAGGCCCTGGAGAGCGAGGCGGAGACCCAGCGCCGGCTCTACGCCCTGCAGATCGTGCAGCCGGCCCTGGCCGGGCTCATGGACGGGAGCGTCTCCACCCTGGCCCCGGTGTTCGCGGCCGCGGCCGCCACCCAGAACAGCTGGGAGGCCTTCCTGGTGGGCCTGGCCGCCTCCCTGGGCGCGGGCATCAGCATGGGCTTCGCCGAGGCCCTGTCCGACGACGGGAGCATGACCGGCCGGGGCCACCCCTGGCTGCGCGGCCTGGTCTGCGGCCTCATGACCACCCTGGGCGGCATCGGGCACACCCTGCCCTTCCTCATCGGCGACTACCAGCTGGCCATCATGGTGGCCCTGGCGGTGGTGGCCCTGGAGCTGGCCGCCATCACCTGGATGCGGTCCCACTACATGGACACGCCCGTGCTCTCGGCGGCCATGCAGGTGGTGCTGGGCGGGGTCCTGGTGTTCCTGACCGGCTACTTCATCGGCAGCGCCTAGCCCGGCCGGACCCGGCGGCCCCGGGCTCAGGCCGGCGAGACGAACAGGGAGGAGATCTGGAACCCCAGTCTTCTCTGGCGCATGGGCCGGCCGACCCCGCTGACCGGGTGGCGGAAGCCCAGGGTGACCACCGAAGACTGCTGCAGAGCGCGGCGCTCCAGCATCACCACCAGAAGATATTGCCGGGACTCGCCCAGGCCCTGGACCTGGAAGGGGTGGTCCTGCCCGTTGACCTGCACCGTCATGCCTTCCAGGTTCTGCCGGGTCGTATTGACGACGTGGACGGCAACCAGGGCGTTCCCGGGAAAATCGATCCTGAGCCGCAGGCTGGAGTCCTCGTCCGGCCCGCTCCACTTGAGCGGACCGAGCAGCGGATGGTTCTCCACGTGATACCAGTTGTCGCCCTCCAGCTCCTGGGCGTTCAGGCAGAATCCCGCGGGCAGGCCGGCGGCGGCCGGTCGGCTCCGCTCGGCGGCCCGGGCCCGGGGCGACGCGGGCCGCGACATCGCCGGGCTCAGGAAGAGCGCGTCCCCCCACGTCACCTGGCCATCCTCGCCGCGATGAAAGTCGTAGAGCCCGAAGAGGGTGTATCCGAACTGCTCCAGGTAGGCCCAGATGTCCTTGAGAAAGGGGGCCTGGCTGTAGATCGGATAGTACAGGACCTCGCAGTAGATCAGGTCGATGGCCTGCCGGGAGAGAAGATCCGCCGCGCCCTTGAGGCAATTGAGGTCCCAGCCCTGGGTGTCGGTCTTGAGGATCCGGATCCGGGAAATCCCGCGCTCCCGGCAGTAGTCGTCCAGGCTGACCGTGGCCACCTCGACGGCCTGGGAGACCTTGTGCAGGGAATACCGGCTGTCCGCATTGTCGAGAATGGAGTTCACGCTGCCGTCATGGGGGCAGACATGCAACGTCGTTGTCCCTGAATGTTCCGACACCGCGACCTGGTTGA
>Ga0228535_1003039_pt1 | contig 13460 bp, 15 predicted proteins | sample SJ1metagenome_FD_168457 | JGI IMG/M metagenome (GOLD analysis project Ga0228535, IMG submission 168457) | Enriched culture of PCE-dechlorinating microbial communities from Ithaca, New York, USA - SJ1 | ecosystem: Engineered > Modeled > Simulated communities (microbial... > Unclassified | place... | reverse complement strand
ACCTGAAAATGATCGCCATCTCCCATATCATCGCCTGGATCAACGACAACGCGCACAAGGACATCTCGCTGGATCAGCTCAGATCCAAAATAGCCAAGCCCAGCAAAGGGAACCAGCCGAAGCAGGCTTATTATACCTTTGACCATATCGTGGGCCACAGCCCGCCGATCCTCAGCGCCATCGCCACCGCCAGGGCCGCGGCCAAGACCGACTGCCGTATCCTCATTCAGGGAGAAACCGGCACCGGCAAGGAGTTGTTCGCGCAATCCATCCACAACAGCAGCATCCGCCAGAACGGGCCCTTTATCGGCGTCAACTGCGCGGCGATCCCCAACGACCTGCTGGAAAGCGAACTGTTCGGCTATGCGGAAGGAGCTTTTACCGGCGCCGGCAAAGGCGGCAAACCGGGCTGCTTCGAGCTGGCCAAAGGGGGGACGCTGTTCCTGGACGAGATCGACAGCCTGCCCTTCCATATGCAAGCCAAGCTGCTGCGGGTACTGCAGGAAAACCGGCTGATGCGCGTGGGGGGCACCAAAAATATCGAGCTGGACGTGCGCATCATCGCCGCCTCCAGCAAGCAGTTGGATCAGGAGAGCGCCCAGAACCACTTCCGCCGGGACCTCTATTACCGGCTGAGCGTCGTGATCATCAATCTGCCGCCGTTGCGGGAGCGCATCGTCGATATCCCCTCGCTTACTTATATCCTGGCGAACAATTTGGGGCATACCCTGAGAAAGGATATCCGCAGCATCCCCGACAGCGTCATCGAGGAGCTCCAAAGCTACGACTGGCCGGGCAATGTCCGGGAACTGGCAAACGTCATTGAACGCGCCCTGATCCTCAATCCCAGCAATACCGTGCTGCTGGCAGATATCCGGGTCGGCGACGGACTGGAACTGATCAACAGGCAGCGGCCTTCGGCGGGCGGCAAGCCTGCCGGAGAACACAATAATGTCTTTAACCTGCAGGAAGCGGAAAAGAACACGGTGATGGCCGCTTTGTCCTATACCGGCAACAACATTGCCAAAGCATCCAAACTGCTGGGCGTGGATCGCAAAACCCTGTACCGGAAAATGAAATCCTATGGCCTCTGAGCCGGCGCATTCACTGGCCGACCGAAAAGCGTTCCGCCCGGCCCAGGGCCGGACGGAACGCTTTTAGATGGCTGTATGCTTACCCAGGGGGCAAGAGCCCGAACAGCGCAAGGCGTTACCCGTGGGGCGCCGCCGGCTGCCCGCAGACCAGCGGCTGCTCTGCGCCGATAGGGAAAGTAGGGCAAAAGCCCGGAGCAAGCCTTTGCAAGGGCCTGAAAGCGGCGCGTCCGATTTTATTCCTTGACAAGCCGCAGGGAATCATCTATAATTGTTCAGTAATTATTACTAACAAATAACCGTCCCTTTCCATGTCTCCCAAGTCTGCCGGCGGCCAGGCGACAGGGAGCGGGCGGCCGTAGCGGTGGAGCTGGCAGATGCTGGATGGAATTCTGATCGGTGCAGGCACGTTTCTGATCATCGGCGCGCTGCATCCCATTGTGATCAAAGCGGAATATTATTGGGGGAAAACCGTTTGGCCCGTTTTCCTCCTGTTAGGCATTATTTGTATCGCCGGCTCGCTTTTCGCAGGCTCCGTGTTGTTGTCCGCGCTCCTGGCGGTGCTGGGATTTTCGCTGCTGTGGAGCATACGGGAGCTTTTCGAACAGGAGGAGCGCGTTAAAAGGGGCTGGTATCCTGCCAACCCCCGGCGGGGCCGCGCGGGGGCGGGGGAGAAAGAATGAAAAAGCGGCTCTGCTCAATAGCCGGCTGGCTGCTGCTGGCCTTGGCGGCGTTGGGCGTCTTCCTGCCGGTGCTGCCCACCACGCCTTTTGTGATTGCCGCGGCCGCCTGTTTTTCCTTGGGCAATCCGCAGATGGGCCGCCGTTTGGAATGCAGCCCGCTGTTCGGGCCGTATATAGCGGGCTGGCGGACCGGTCAGGGGATCACCGCGGCCAGAAAGGCCAGGGCAATTTCAGCCCTGTGGGTGCTGCTGGGGCTCTCCGCGTTCATCACCCGCAAGCTCTGGCTCGCCATAGTTCTGGCATGCGTCGGCGTGGGCGTGACCATACATCTGCTGTTGATGAAAACAAAAAGCTCCGTAGGGGAACCTCAGTCCGCCCCGGGCTGTCCGAAAACGCCGTTTTAGTTCATGGCGCAGTTTATGGACAGCCTGTTCCCATGCGCGGAGCGGCGGCGGTACAAAGCTTCATCTAAACCGCATGGAGGATGGGGAGCGCCGTTTCCCCATCAAGGCGCGGCGGCCGAAGCATAAGGGGCCGGCCGCTGTGACGAAATATTAACCGGCGCCCAGCCAGGCATAAATAGCCGGAAAAAACGTCAGCGTCAGGATCAGGCGCATGATCTGCAATAAAGCTACCTGGCCGGGTTCCCCGTGCATATCCAAAGCCACCAGCGACATGTCGCTGACCCCGCCGGGGCAGGCCGCCAGCAGCGCGGTTTCAATATCCAGGCGCCCAAACTTCATCAACAGCGGGCCCAGGCTAATCCACATCAGCAGGTTGCCCGCTATCATGATGGCAACGGCAGGCAGCACGGTGGTTAACTGCAGCAGGCTCCCCATGGTGAAACCGGAGCCGATGGTCAGGCCGCCAAGCAGTTGTATCATCCAGCGTTTATCCGCCGGCAGCCAGGCGCGGCCGCAACCGACGCCCAAAACGATGGTAGCCAGCATGGAACCGATCATCACCCCGCCGGGTATGGCGGAAAGCTGCCCCAGATAACCGCCGGCCAAACCCGCCGCCGCCGTTAATAAGAGGCAGGTCCGCGGGCGGTCCGGTTTGGCCTGCTGCGATGTTTCGCCGCTTTCCCCCGGCTCATCATGGCGTACGCGGTGGTAAAGCCCGCTGAAGCTGCGCGCCAGGGTGGGGAAAATGCTCAGCACCACCATAATGCGCACCACATGCATGGCTGTGACCACCGCGGGCTGGGCGCCGTTTTCCGAGGCCAGAATGGTCATTTCCGTTAATCCGGCGGGGGAAGTGGACAGCAAGGCGGTCAGCAGGTCCACCCGGGTCAGGGCGGTGACGCTGTAAGCAACCAGGATGTTAAACAACAGCATCCAGATGATCAGCACCAGCACCGCTAGGGCCAGCCGCCTGAGCGCCAGCAGATCCCGGCGGTGCAAACGCACGCCGATGAACATGCCCGCGCCCACCTTCACCAGGAAGAAGGCAAGATCCGGATACCAGACCCGGCCGGTCAGAATTTCAAGAAAGGCAACGGAGAACATGGCGCCGATCATGCGCCCCGCAGGGATATGTAGCTTTTTATCAGCCAGCCAGCCGCAGCAAAACGCCACGCACAGGCTGATACCGAACCATAACCATTGTTGCGCCATTGGCGACTCTCCTGAATTGCGCCGCCCTGTCGGCATTCGCGGCAGACAGCGCGGCAATGATGATATCGTCGGTATTGGGAGAGGAACAAGATCCCCCGACGATAACGAAGGACAGCGCCGCTGGGTAGAGGATATGCGGCGGCGCCCTCAATACCCGTACCCGGATGCTGATGAGCGGCAGGTTGAACATAACCGGCATCACATTGCCGATGGGCATGGCGGCACGAAGGCCGTAAACAAATTGCGGCTGATCCGGGAAAAGCAGCGGGCCGGGGGACAGGCCGTGCATCGTCAGCCCGCCGCGCCCGCGGTCACCCCCTGGCCGCGCTTTTCCGGATGTCCGAACCGATGCGATCGGCCTATTATTGTTCATTATACAGCGCCATCACCGCCAAGGCAAGCCGGGATTTAGGCATGTCCGGTGTGGACCGGCGCCCAGGGGACCGTTGCCGCAGGATGCCCCGTTGCCTGATGATACGGTGTTGGAAGAACTATGCCTTCTCCGCGATGCGCCGGTTTTTCACTGTTCGGCACCAAGACGGGATTGATGCAAGTAATAAGTATACAGCGTATTCAGCAAGTCCTGTTGCCCCATATCGTTGAGCAATAAATAAAGGTAAAGCTGAAAACCGAGCCCTTCCGCCCCGATGTTATCCAGCGCTTCGCGTTCAAAGGCCATGGCTTGGTTGTTATAGCTTAAGGCGAGCAGTATGCCGTCTAAAAGCGACGGAAACGCTACATCCGACGGTTCAATGTAATAATCCGGAATCGGGCCGAAAGTCTGTTTATACTGGTTTTGCAAGCGGTTCATCATTCTTAATTCAGAAGCTTGGGTATTGCTGAGCAAACTGGTGGAGAATTCATCCGGGGAATGATTGATTAAGTTATTGTATAATTCTATGGCTCTGCTTTTTTGTTTGATTGATTGCAACAACAGCTCTTTTAAACTATCTTGCGTAAGTTGGATAAAAGAATAAGAGGGCCGCCTCAGCATAGCCAGACCACCTTTGATCATTTGCTTATAAAACAATATATTTCGGATAGTTTTAAATTAATACACCTTTTTTAAAACAAGAACCCGACCCTGCCGGCCGGGAGTCTCAGCGGTTCAGGCTGGCCCGCATTTTGCCCGGTAAGGGGCGGCCGGGCCGCCGCGGCCGCCCCTTACCGGGCTGCGTATCATTCATTACCAGCCTTTTGGTTTATTGTTGCCTGTTTTGTTTAGTCGGGCACTAAAAATAGCTTGTCGCATATTATATACTAGCCTTAATGAGAGGAGGTGAAAATATGCCGCCGGTAGAAGAAACGAACTATCAACAAAATGGCGTGAATCAAGTTGTTCCCAATGGTGTTCAGACCCATGTTCATGAGTATTTAGGGAGCACACAATTAGCTGCTCCTCCCAATAGCCCCCAATTACTGCATAATCATCGTTTTGCTGGGGTAACGGGACCGGTAATTGAAAGACCGGGCGGACACGTTCATATACTGAGCGGAAATTCCGACTTCTTTTTTAACCATTTCCACCAAATAGAAGTGGAAACCGGTCCGCCGATACTCGTCACAGATCAGAATGGAAGAATCATCGGCCATATTCATGGTTTCAGCGGCGAATCCTCAACCGATTTCTTCCACGATCATGGTTTCAAAGGATCCACGCTTATTGAAAACCCCATTGTCAAAAGCTGTAGGTAAATAGACGCAACTTATAAAATAAATACGAGTTTTCTGAGACTATAGTGGAGCTGCAAGGGATGCTGTAGTCTTTTTTGTATGGATTTATCGTGCGCGTACTATTTCCGGCCCCTGTTGCCGCCCCGCCGTGGCCGCCATAAATAAATATCCTGGTTGCCACACACAATAAGCGGGAACTATTTTCCCCGTATGCCGATCTAATCGTAAACCAAGCGATCGCGCGATCGCTCCATGCATAAGGAGGTTGTACGGATGAAGAGAACTGCCCGGATCTTATTGTGCTGTTTCCTGTTGTCCCTGTTTGTTTTGGCAGGCTGCCGGCAGGAAGAGGCGCCCTTGCCGGATGCCGGAACAGAGGAACCCGCGGGGCCCGCGGATTCTACGGAATTGAAGATCAGCGACTATTTCCCGATCCTGCAGAATGCCAGATATGTATACCAGGGCGAGGGCAACGAATACGCCTCCTATAGCGTGTACAACGACTATACTGCGGAAAACAAGGTTCAGCAGCGGGTTGATAACGGCGGCACAGTCATGGCCAAGGTCATCGCCATCACGGAGGGCCACCTGCTTCAGACTTTTTCCAGCGGCGAGTCCTACTACCGGGAGGATCATTTAGATGCCGCCGGCGCGGAGGAAATACTGCTGATGGAACCCCTGGCCGCGGGCACTGCCTGGACGCTGGCTGACGGGCGCACCCGGACCATCGCCAACCTGTCCGTTGCCGTTTCCACGCCCGCCGGCGACTATGACGCCCTTGAGGTGACCACCGCAGGAAACGGCGATACGGCCACCCACTATTACGCCAAAGACGTGGGCCTGGTCAAAGCCGTTTATGTCTCGGGAGAGTCCGAGATTTCCTCCACCCTCAGCGCCATCGAAAACGATGTGCCGCTGACCCAGCGCATCCGGTTTTTTTACCCCAATGTGGATGAGGACAGGATTTATTATGCGGACAGGGAGGTGGATTTCCGCACCAACGACGTGACCAAAGACGTGATCGCCGGGGCTTATCAAGAAGTCCCCCCGGGGGTGGAAAAAGTTTTTTCCGTCAACACGGCGGTCAACAGCCTGTACCGCGGCAGCGACGGCCTGGTGTACCTTGACCTGAATCAGGCTTTTCTGACGGAGATGAACGCCGGTTCCGCATACGAGGCCATGATCCTCGATTGTATCGCCGATACCTTCGGTTCTTATTATCAGACCGACAAAGTGGTCTTAACAATTGAAGGCGGGCCCTATCTCTCCGGCCACTTCGCCTTTGGCGAGGGGGAATATCTGGAGGCTGATGTGACGGACGCGGCCCCGCTTTGATGCCCGGCGTGCTCAAAGCGTCTGCCGGAACAGGATGGAGGCTCCCGCGGCGTCCAGGCAATCCAGCTCCTTGATACTGCGCAGCACGTATTCCGCGGCCAGCCGGGGAAGGCTGTTGTCGTCATAGAGCTCGGCCAGACGCAGCAGGATGTCCTTGCTGTCCACGAAGTTGAGGGCATGGAGCAGTTGCTCAAACAAGTCGAAGCGGCGGCACTTCAGCAGCATATCCAAAACGCGCAGCATGGCCTGGAGCTCCGCCTTGCCCTCCTGGGCGAACTGCGGGTCCTCTTCGGGCAGGCGGAGAAAAATGATCCGCATCAGCGCCGCCGCCCCGTAGTCGCCGGGGCCGCAAAGCGCTTGGATGTAGCCCAGCGCCCGGCTGAGCAGTTCCGGATCGTTTTCCATCATGGCCAGCGCCAACAGCAGGAAGGCGCTTGAGGGGCGGATGCCGCGCAGGATTGTTTCAGCAGGCTCCGGCGCCTGGCAGACAGACGCCAATAGCGGCAAGGCCTTGGCGAACTGTTGTTGGTAAAACAAAGCCCGCCCCTTCACATAGGCCAGCTCCGTCTCCCGCCCCGCCGCGTTCTCCAGCCCCTCCAGGGAGCGCAGGGCCTGCTCGTAGAGGCCCTGGTTGATGAGGATATCCGCGCCCATCAGCGCGTTGGGCGCGTATTTAGGGTTGGCGAAATAGGAGAACAGCTTTTCGCGGACTTGGTTTTTGTCGTCCAGCAGCCGGTTCAGCGCGGCGCCGGAACGGTAGAGCGCCGGATAGAGGTTGGGCTTATGGCTGAGGGCGAGGTCAAAATATTTTAAAGCCCGGCCGTAATCCTCCAGCCCGTAATACAGCTCGCCTAACTGGTAGGCCGGGCGGTAGGTGCCGCAGCCCGGCAGAAATTCCAGCTGCATGGGGGGCGCGCCCATTCTCAGGCATTGCTCCAGGCTGTCGATGGCCAGCGTATAGCGCTTGCATTGATGCAGGATGTCCCCGCGCAGGTATTCAAAATCCGTACAGGGAGGATATTCCCTTAACCCCTCCTCGACGGCGCGCAGCGCCTGCCGATGGTCTCCCAAATGAACATGACAGCTGATTTTGCGGAAAAACAGATGGGGGACAAAGGCGATGCGGCGGTTTTCCAGCTTGCCCAGGGCTTGCTCGTAGTATTGCAGCGCCGCCTGATAATCCCGCAGGGACAGGTATTCGTTGCCCATATTGAATAATGTAAAGGGCTCGTGGGGGTTTTCCGCCAGCTGCTTCTCCAGAATGGGGATATTGCGGCGGCGCTTTTGTTTTTCGCGGACGATTTGATCCAGATAGCCGTAATGATGCACGACAGCGTTGAGCGGCGTGAACCGGGCGGATAACTTTTCGTAACTGTCGGAGACGATCTGCTCGTGGATGTCGCCCCGGAACCGGTATTCGCCGGTGTTGCGCAGGAGCCGGAGCGCGCTGTGCAGGCTGTAGTTGTCCGGCGAATAGCTGCCGGTATAGTTGCGTATGCGCAAATGCGCGCCATCCAGGCTGGTGGTGCGCACAAAGTTGCCGACCGCGTCCAGGCTCTCCTGATCCAGCGCTTCGTCCGCGTCCAGCAGCAGCAGCCACTCGCTTGCGGCTTTGCCGATAGCAAAGTTGCGGGCGTTGGCGAAGCTGCCGTCCCAGGGGTAGGCGTACACGGCGGCGCCCAGGCTCTCGGCCAGCGCCGCCGTGTTGTCCGTGGAGCCGGTGTCCACCACCACGATCTCATCCACCAGTTCCCGCACACTGCGTATGCAGCGCTCGATGTGCCGCTCCTCATCCTTGGCGATCATGCACAGGCATATGGAAGCTTTTCCTGCCACCGTCATTCCTCCTCATAAGTAAGCCGCAGCGTTTGCTTCCTGGGCAAAAACGCGCCGCGCCCAGGGAAGACCACAGGCGCGGCGCGGCGCGGCAGGCCCGCCCGGGACCTGGGCAGGGCGGACCGGTTCGCCCGCGGGCCAAGCGGTCCGGCCGCGTTTTACATCTGCCCGATATAATATGCGGCGAAGGAGGCTCCTGCTCCGGCGTCATAGAGCAGCCTGGCGTAACGCCCGTACTTGCTGATGGCGATGACCATTTTGGCGTCCACGGCCACCGGCAGCTCGTCGTTATCCTGGTCCATGGCGTACAGGGCGTCGTCATTGGCAGGGCTGACCTGCAGGGAGATGGTAAAGGCGTTGGCGCCGGTATTGTAAACAAAGAAAGAGCCGGTGGTGATTTCCGAGATATCCGTGTCGTCAAAAACGACGCCGGTGCCGGATACATCGGTTAAGGCCGTATTGGTCTCGGCAATCTCATGCCCGGTAACGCTGACGCCGCCGTTCACGGTGAGGGTGGTGTTGGTGATTTCCACATCGCCGGCGATGGTCAGCGTAGTGTTGGAGACCTCCACGGAGGCGGTGCCGGTCAGCGAGACCTCGCCGTTCACGGTGAGGGTGGTGTTGGCGATTTCCACGGAGGCGGTGCCGGTCAGCGAGACCTCGCCGTTTACGGTGAGGGTGGTGTTGGAGACCTCCACGGAGGCGGTGCCGGTCAGCGAGACCTCGCCGTTCACGGTGAGGGTGGTGTTGGCGATTTCCACGTTGCCGGCTACGGTCAGCGAAGAATTGGTGATCAGCGTACGCAGTTGGCTGGATACCGTGTTGAAAACCAGATTGTTCATTCGTTTTGCTCCCTTCAAAAATAGTTAATGCCAGAGGACAGGTAAAATCAGGGGACAAGCCCGGGCCTGCGGCAAGGCATGATCCGTTTCAATGCGTCAGAGCGGATATTGGAAATAAGTATGGTTCTGCATCTGAACCCAAATGACAGCAGCGCCGGTTTTGCCGCTTTGCGCCGCCACCCGGATATATTTGGAGAAGATATAGGGCGTCAGACAGCCTGTCTTGCCCGCCTCCAGTTCCAGCCGCTGCGGATCGTCGATAAAATCCTGGCCGTTGGGGCTGTTTTGCAGGGAAACGGCGAGGGGATGTTCGCCGGTATTTTTGATAAATACCGTGACGACCCGGGCGTCGCCGGCGGGGAAAACGTCTGTAAAATTTTCGCCAGCCCGAATGCGGAGCGTGGCGGTATACTCGCAAAAGCTGCCGGCGATTCTGCTGGCGCCGGATAAATCACGCCTGCCGCCGCAGCGCTGGCCGGCGGGCCGGCAATGATTACAGCAACTCCCATAGGCGCACCAACCGCAGCAGTAATTAGACGGTCCGTCCATTGTTCCCCCCCGTTATGAAAGCCGATCGTACAGGCAGACTTACCCGGTCCGGCGCACAAAGCGCCCACTATCCCTTATGCAGTATATGCCGGCCTGTCACGGTTGGTGAAATGCGGATGCGCCGGGGGCATAACAGGGATACCTGTAACGTACAGGCATGCCGGCTCATATAATACCGTAAAAACGCTGGGCAAAGGAGAGGCCCCTGACGCCATGAATATCCTCACTTTTAACCGGCAGCCTGTGGCGGCCAACATCTATGGATCGGCTCCCGACGGCCCCGTGGCCGTGAACGCCGACGCGGAAGGACGTCCGCTGCTCAGCCTGGACGCCACCCAGACCGTCGCCGCTTCGGCGCTCCATATCCGCGATCTGAACAGCGCGAGGGATACCGCGGCCATTACCGCCGGCGGCTTTGACATCCGCTCCCTCACTGGCGGCCGGGATTCCGTCAGCACTGTCAAAAACATCTTTCAGATCGTATCCAATACAGTTACACTACTGCTCGGCGGCACGGTGGTGCTGACGGTCGATACGAAGCCTTATTCCCAAAGCGCGTTTTTGGTGAGAGCGGAAGCGGTTTCCCTGCTGACTACGGTGTATCTTCAACTGGCGCCGCTGAATACGGGAAGCTACTTTGAAACCGTGGCCACGGAGAGCGGTCTGATCCTGGGCGGCCGCTATCTGCTCGTTCCCACCATGCCGCTGCGCTACGCCCGCATCTTTGCCACCGGCGTCGGCTCCAGGCTCACGGCTTATTATGTGGGCCAGATCTAACAACAGGAAGGTAGAGCGGCATGAATTTTCTGGTTTTCAATAAAAGCGCGGAGAATCTGAAGGCGGCCATCTACGGCCAGCACAACCAGAACGTGGTGGCGGTGGCCGCAGACGAGGACGGTAAGCTGATGTTTTCTCCCGCCAGCCAGATCACCGTCACAGCCTCCAATCTGGATATCCGTAATCTTACCAGCGCCCGCGACACCGTGAACGTCATTGCCACTGATTTCGATATCAGAAGCTTAAACGGGGCCCGGGACTCGGTGGCCATCAGCGCCAAGGCTTTTATCGAAGCCCGTGCAACTTTGAGCGTACCTGCCAACGCCACCCTGTATTTACTGACTTATGAGGTCGGCCCTTACTCCCAAAACAGCTATTTTCTGCGCAATACCGGCGGCGGCTCCGTCAGCGTAGCTTTGGAGATCGCCCCGGTGAACGATAATGCCTACTATGTTTCATCCGGCGTCACAGGAGTTTCCGCAGGCAATAATTTTCTGGCAGCCGTAGCCACGCTGATGCGCTACGCCAGGCTGCGGGTGGAAACCGGCTCTGCCACCATTGGCGTCGACGCTTTCTATAACGGGCGCGCATAAGCTGAGAACGCTGCGTTTGCGGCTATGCGCTTCATATACAGCAATGCAAAGGCCGGGCCGGGATGAATGTTTTGCTTCATTCCGGTCCCGGCCGTTGCGCCGCGCGTTTCTGCCCGGCGGAATTTTGATGCGCTGATCCGGTACGGTCCGGATGTGCAGGGCGCGCATCATTTGTGCTTGCGCGGGCGGCCGGCATTGCCGGGGCCGTTCTATACAGAAGTGCATAAAATTAATTATTATGTAGGAATTTGTAAGAAATACACGGATTGACAGCATGCGGATATTGCAGTATTATGAATTGAATTTTGTATTTTTGTATACTTATGGAAAGTGGATGGTGAAACATATGCCCTTAGTCGCAAGCACACAAGCATCCTGGATTAATCAGGATGTGCTGAAGCTCAGTTCGGATGAATGGAAACAGGTATTGTGGGACCCGCAGATTTTTAGCAGCGAAGCGCTGCGCATGGTGCTTTTCGTGTATAATCAGTCCGAACACCAGTCCACGCCCAGCGCCATCGCCCAGGCCTTCAGCACTTACCGGTGCAAACTGCATTATTGCCATGTTTGCGCCTGGAATCGGGAAACGGCAAAGGCGTTGTACAGAAAATACGCGGTGGAGCCGCCGGTTAATGAAACCGGCAGCAGGAGGTATTGGAACGTCATTTTTGACGGGGATCCCCAAACGCCGCTGGACCAACATAAGCATTTTTATTGGAGGCTGCGACCCAACCTGGTGGCTGCTTTGAAAGAAATGGTGTGACGGCCTGGCCGGTTCCGGCGGCGCCATGAACCGCCAGCCATTCCTGCCGGCCTGAGGCTTTGCAGGGGCGTCATTTCAATACGTACAGACCGGCAGCAGCGTTACGGCCGGTCTTAAGCCCGTGGGAGTGAGTTTTACCGCCGGCAGCGGACAGGCACGGCCGGCCGGGTCTGTTGTGAAAAAGTTGCGATGCGCATACGGTCTTTGGGCCTGCATACCGATTGCCTGCGGCCCGATATTTTTATGGTTGGAATATTGACAAAACCATCCTGATAGACTAAAATAAAATGGTTGCCGGGGTGTGGCTCAGCTTGGTAGAGCGCTGCGTTCGGGACGCAGAGGCCGAAGGTTCAAATCCTTTCACCCCGACCATGCGGAGTGTCCTTATAGGGTTTGAGAATCCTATTAAGGACACTCCGCTTTTTCATGTCCAAAACAGGGATAAAGATTGCGATTGCTGATTTCCAGTCCCTCGGATACACAAAGCAGCGTTACCTTTTGTTCGTTCAAAAGCTGAATGTACGATTGCACCATGCCCCATTCGCGCCCGATGCGGGATAGTTTTTTTACCAGCACTAAATCGACCCGGCCCTCGCATACGGCCCTTGTGACCTCGGCCAGCGCCGGACGGTCTAACGTCAGCCCGCTCCCGCTTTCCGCTTGAACGGCAACGACAATATAACCATTCCGCTCGGCATATCGGCGCAATTCGGCGGTCTGTGCCTCAAGAGCAAAAGTGTCCTCGCAGGCCACACGGCAATAGATAGCAACACGTTTCCTTTCCATACGTTTCACCATCCTATCCCGCTTTTTTCTCGGAGTAGCTTAATGCTACTCCTTTTCGCGTTTCAATCAGAATATCCACCTCGGGAATGTCCTCCCGATCCGGCACCGAGAACACGCCAATGCAGTTGTAGTGAATGACTATCTCCTGGGTGGTGAGCCCGTCCTCCTGCTTTTCGGCGTGGTACACGTCGATATGGTCTATGAGCTCCGTCACCATGCGCTGGGTGAGCCCATGCGCCCCCGTGTATCGCCGGACAGTATCGAGGAACAGGTCTGTTGTAAGCCGTTGGCCGCCGGACTTTTTGAGCTCCAGCTTTAGGGCTTTGATCTTGACGGCGTTTTCACCCTGCTCCTGTTCGTACCGCTTGGACATTTTAGAGAAACGCGCATCGTCAATCTTGCCGGACACGTTATCCTCATAGAGCCGTTCAAAGAGGTTATCCAATTCCTTATCCCTCGCCAGCAGACTATCAAGCTCCCGTTGCTTTCGCTCCCGGTCACTTTGGGCCACCTTTGCGGAATGGCCCATAATGGCCTTTACGAAGTCCTCCTCGTAATCGTCGGCAAATTGTGTCAGGCGGCGGATTTCCCCCATCACGACCTGTTCGAGAAAGTCCAGCCGGATGTAATGAGTAGCGGAGCACTTGCGAAGCCCGGAATTGCGGTTTGCACAACTGAAATACTTGATGTCGTGATTGCCCTGATTGAAATGGAAATTGAGGTTTGCGCCGCACTCGGGGCATTTCAGCAGGCCGGAGAAGATGCTGCGCTCCTGCGTGACCGTCGGCCTTTTGCGGCGGGTGCCGCTTTTCAGGCTCTGCACCTTTTCCCATGTTTCCCGGTCTATCACGGCCTCATGGACTCCGAGGAATACGGCCCGGTTTTCCTCCGGGTTTTCAATGCGCTGTTTCATTT
>Ga0228535_1003038_pt1 | contig 13463 bp, 12 predicted proteins | sample SJ1metagenome_FD_168457 | JGI IMG/M metagenome (GOLD analysis project Ga0228535, IMG submission 168457) | Enriched culture of PCE-dechlorinating microbial communities from Ithaca, New York, USA - SJ1 | ecosystem: Engineered > Modeled > Simulated communities (microbial... > Unclassified | place... | reverse complement strand
CTACGAGGGCAAGCAGATCGGCGACCAGGAACAGGTGCAACGGGCCCTTCAGGGCCAGCCCGCCCTGAGCCATGTCTTCAGGGCGGTGGAGGGCTTCCCGGCAGCAGATGCCGAACACCCCGTCACCACCGCCGACGGGCGGCCCCTCGGAACGGTCAGCCTCCTTTTCAAGCCTGAGGCCCTGCTGGGAGAGATCATCGTCCCCTTGGTACAGGGGACCCCGATGGCCCTCTGGGCCATGGAAAGGGACGGCCACATTCTTTACGATGCGGACACCCCCCAGGTCGGCCTGAATCTCTTCACCGCTCCGATCTACCGGCCCTATCCCGGACTCCGAAACCTGGGACGCCGCATCGCCGCAGCCCCCGAGGGCAAAGGTGCCTATCGCTTCAGGAACGGTCCCTCCAAGGAAATCGTCAGGAAGAACGCCTGCTGGCGGAGCGTATCCCTTTACGGGACCGAATGGCGCCTGGTGGCGATCCAGGTCCACGTGGGTCCCTCGGGCAAGAAGCGGTCCCCGAGCCCTGCCTCGCCGCCGGAGGCGGGATTGGCATCCCTCGCCGCGAATCCCACCCTGGGCGAAGCCATGTCTGACGGCGACAAGACGAGCGGGATGCGCCTCTTCCGGGAATTCTACGACGCGACACCGGGCCTCTACTCGGTGCAGTGGATCGACGAAGCAGGGATCAACCGCTTCGGCTATCCCCCGGAAAACAGCCTCACCGATTACGATTACCGACTGGACTGCTCCCCACGCAATCAGGAGATCCTCCGAATCCTCGACGGTCGGATTCCGGCCCTGTTCGAAGCACCGCTCTTCGAGGGACGGACGGGACTTTTCTCCTTCCGGCCCCTTTTCCACCAGGGGCGGTATCTGGGCATGGTCTACCTGAACCGGGTCCGATAACCCCCTCTGCCCCGGTTCAGATCCCGCCGCATCCGGTGCCCGAATCGCCTGGACAACCGCGCCTACTGCTTCCGGTCCGCTGCCAGAACGCCGGCGGCCATGAACGCCTTCGGCGGCATCTCCTGGATCCAGACCCGGATCGTTTCCAGCGGGGCACCGATGGAATCATGAACGGCTTTAGTCACCGCCGTCAGGAGAACCTTTTTCTGTTCGTCAGACCGTCCCTCCAAAAGATGGATTTCAATCAGAGGCATGCATTTCTCTCCTTTCACACCCTATTCCGGACCCATTCACGCCAAGCGAAAGGGTCCGTCCCGGACTTTAACGCCAACGGCCAGGATAGGCAACCCTGAAGAACGACTTTTTTCCTTCCCGGTCCTCCCTTCCTCCGTCCCAGCCACGGCCGGAGAGAGGGAAAAGGGGGGGCCCGTTTGCCTGCCTCATGAACGACAGGGACCGCGCGGCTGGCCGTGGCGGCGTGGGCACGGTGATGGGCTCGAAAGACCTCAAGGCCGTCGTGGTCCGAGGCAGCACCAAGGTCCAGGTGGCCGACCGGGAAGGCTTCGATCAGATCCAAAGGCGGGTGATGGGCCGGTTCCGGGAGGCCGCCAAGGCCCATCCGTCGCCGCCCAGCCACCACGGCACCTTGGGGGGGGCATGGTCCCCCTGACCCAGAAGCACGGGGTCCTGCCCACGAAGAACTACCAGCGGGGCACCTTCGACGGTTGGCAGGCCATCAGCGGTCAGACCTTGACGGAGAAATACCAGGAGAAGACCAGCGCCTGCGGGGCAGGCGAAGGGCCCGAGTTCGAGACGGGATTCGCCCTGAGCTCCATGTGCATGGTGGACGACCTGGCGGACAGGAGCTACCGGCGGCGGATCAATTCGATTTCGAAGAGCTTCGGCCAAAGCTTCCCTGTCACGAAGAGGCGGTCCCGGGCCGCGTCGTAGGCGATCCCGTTGAGGACATCCACCGGGATCCATCGGTCCGCCTGGGGCAAAAGGCCGGTCAGGTCGATCCAACCGGTCACGGCCCCGCTTCTGGGGGAAATCCGCGCGATCCGGTCCGTCCGGTAAATGTTGGCGAGGATCTCGCCCCGGATGACCTCCAACTCGTTGAGCTCAGCAAGCGGGACGCCGCCCACCTGGACCTTCAGCCGTCCCATCTCCTTCAGGGTCCTTGGGTCGAGGAACCTGAGTTCCGCGGTCCCGTCGCTCATGATCAGCCGTTTTCCGTCCTGGGTCAGTCCCCACCCCTCGCCGTAATAGCGGAAAGTCTTTACCGGCCTGAGGCCGGCGCGATCATAGATGAAGCCTGTCTGCTGGGTCCAGGTCAACTGGTAGAGCCGTTCCCCCCAGGCCGCAAGCCCCTCGCCGTAATAGGTGCCCTCCAGGTCGTGCCGCTCGAGGACCTGGCCGGTCTCCAGGCGGACCTTCCGGAGGCTCGAGGTACCGTACTGGCCCGTGCTCTCATAGAGGAACCCGTCCAGCCAGAGGAGTCCCTGCGTGTAGGCCATCCGGTCGTGGGGATAGGTTTTGAGGACGCGGTAGCCCCAGACGGGGAGCGTATCCCCCTTCCCGCCAGCAGAGGCAGACCGAACCGCCGGAACGAGGAGGGCCGTCAGAACCGTAAGGATAGCGAAGGCCAAAAGGGCGGCGCGGTACAGGTTTCCGGTTGAGTGAAAGAGGGCGCGTGTCATGGCGGGGGATCACCAGTGGGGTTGGTTGCCGATCCGGTGGCCCATCACCTCGATGGTGTCGGAGACGACGACGAAGGCCCCCGGGTCCTCGTTGCGGACGATCTGCTTGAGGGTCGCCACTTCCGGGAAGGTGACGACGGTGTAGAGGATCCGCTGTTCATTCCCCGAATAGGCCCCCTGGCCGCGCAGGATCGTGACCCCGCGATGGATCTCCCTGAGGATCCTCGGGGAGATCCTCTCCCACTGGGGCGAGATGATGAAGACGGCCTTGCGCTGGGTCAGGCCTGAAATGACCAGATCGACGATCCTGGAGGAAACGAAGAGATAGAGCATCGTATAGAGGGCAGCATCCAGAGAGAAAAAGAGGGCCGAGGCCACCAGGACCAGGACGTTGAAGGCCAGAACCGTGGTCCCCAGGCGTATGGAGAAACGCTGGAGGAGGATCACCGCCAGGATGTCGGTCCCGCCGGCGGACCCCAGGGATTTGAGAATGATCCCCGAGCCTGTGCCCATGATGAGGCCGGCCAGCATTGCCGCCAGGAGCTTTTCCTGGACCGGAATCGGAAATGGGAGACGAACCCACTCGACCGCAATGGAGAAGATCAGCATCCCGATGGCGCTGTACACGAAGAAGCGCCGGCTGATGAAGAACCAGCCGGCTGCAAAGAGCGGCAGGTTCATGAGGGTGTAGAGGAGGCCCACCGAGAGGCCGGGGGCGAGATAGTGGATTACAAGGGCCAGACCCGTCACCCCGCCGCTGACGAACAGGTGCGGGATCAGGATGCCGTTGACGCCCGCCGCGCAAAGGACGCTCCCGACCACGAGCAGGCCGAGGTTCCAGAGCACCTCCTTGAGGACCGGCCAACCCCGCCACTGCGACACAACCGGTATCTCGATCACCTCCCGCACCTCCCGAAGAAAGATGGCCCCGAAGCAGATGCATCCCGGGCGACCCTGCGGCCGGACGCAGGAACGGCTTCCGGCGGAACGGACCGCCCAGAGGCATATGATACAGGGATTACCCAGAAAAGTACACCCGCCAAAGTTTCACCTGCCGACGCCGATATCCTATAATCCTGCGACCTCGATGCCGATGGCGGGGACGAGAGCCTCCCCTTTATCGGGAGCGAAGCGGCCTTCCGGTCTCCGACGCGAACGGCGACGGCCAGGCCAACGACGGCCGGGAGCTCTTCAGCCCCGCGGCTGGCAACGGCTTCGCGGAATTGTCGAAGTCGGACGGGGACGACAACGACTGGATCGACGAAAAAGACGCGGCCGCTCAACGTCTCGGCATCTGGACGAAGACCGCCCAGCCTTACCGCTTTCCCCCCGCCATCCTCCCGGCCTCGGACATGGCGCGGAGCCGGAGGGTCATCAGCGGCCCGAGGAGAGCGCCAACGCCCAAGGCGCTCCAGGCCAACCCCCAGGCCATTGCCTCCGAACTGAGCGGTTCCCCCCGTGCCCAGTCGATCACAAGACCGAAGACCCAGGGGCTGACCACGCCAGCCCCGAACCCCAGCAGCGAGCGCAGGGCATAGGCCGCCCCCAGGTACCGGGGCTCCACCAACTCGGTGAGTCCCGTCGAGAAGACCGAGGAGTCGGCGATCGCCGTCAGGTTGTAAAGCGTGGCGGCCACGACCAGGATCCATAGCGGCAGGGCCAGCATCCAGCCGAAGGTGAAGGAGAACACCAGGCTCAGACAGGCCGCCCAGAGGATCACCTGCGTGCGACCCCAGCGGTCCGAGAGGGACCCACCGAAGATGCTTCCTCCCATGCTGGTGATATAGGTGAGGGCCGTGCAGAGCGCACCGATGCCGGCGGCCTGCATCGTCATGCCGCCTCCTCCGGCTATGGACACCGCCAGAAAGGCCGGGAGCCAGGCCCACATCCCCAGGAGTTCCCAGGCGTGGAAGACGTAGGCCCAGATCAGGAGCATCGCCGGCCGGTTCCTCCAGACCGCGATCAAGTCGGAAAGGACGGCCCGTTCCTCCCCCCGCGGTCGGACGATGTTGGGCGTGGTACGGAGCGTCCAGAAGGCAAGCAACGTTGCGGCCAGCGGCCCGCATCCGGTCACAATGAAGGCCCCCCGCCAACCGATGAGAGGCATCAGAAGGCCTGAGAGGATCAGGGAGATCCCGTAGCCAAGGGAGGCGGCAGCCAGAAACCAGCCCATCGCACGGCCCCGCTGGTAGCTCACGAAGCGCTCCGCAATGAGCGTCAATCCCGGCGTGTAGGAGGCCCCGGAACAGAGGCCGGTGAAGCCGTAGAGGATCAGGCCCGATAGGAAGCCGTCTGCAAGAAAGGCGAAGCAGAGGGCGCTGAGGCTGGCCAGGATACCGCCGGCCAGGAAGGTCCTCCTGGCTCCCTGACGGTCGGAGATAAGTCCGACGGAAAAGAGCGAGGTCAGGTAGCCCGTATGCCAGGCTGACTGGATCAGGCCGGCCTGACTGGCCGTCATGGCCCAGTCATTCTTGAGCAGAGGGAGGGCCGCCGAGTAGCTCACGAAGACGAAAACGAAGCTGGCACGGCTCAGGCAGAGCAGGGCGAGCCAGGAGGCGTCACTCTGGATTCCGACTTTCGGAGGTCCTGTCTCGGTGGTCGGGTCCGTCATGGTCTCCAATACAGGGTTTCAACCATATCAAGGTTCGCCTTTCCGGTCCCGTGACCGGCCTGCCCGTTCCGGACCTGCACGCAGGACCCGATCGGCGGGGGCGGTCGCCGGCCCGAGGCCGACGGCGCCCTCTCAGCGGCTTGTTTAAATCCGGGTTCATCCGGTGTCAATGAAATATTGATCGCCGCTTTTTCCCTTGACAGTCCGGCTGTTTTCCCCGAGAGTCTTCGCTCCGGGGGCAGGGTGGCAGAACGGAGGGCGCCGCCCGGCACCCCGAAAAGGTGGATGGCATGCGGATCTACATCAAACTCTTTCTGACGGCGGTCTTCTGGGGTGGGACCTTTGTGGCGGCCCGTGTCGTCGCCCAGCATGTCGCCCCCTACTCCGCGTCCTTTCTTCGCTTCCTGACGGCATCCCTGTTCCTGATCGTCATGATCCTGCGGAAGGAGGGGCGGATCCCCCGCCTCGAGCGGCACCAGGTCCTGCCCGCCGTCCTTCTGGGCATGACAGGGGGCTTCGCCTACAACATCTTCTTCTTCCTGGGGATGAAGAGCATCACCGCCAGCCGCGCCTCACTCATCGTGGCCTGCAACCCCGTCTGCATCTCGCTTCTTTCGGTCCTCTTCTTCCGGGAGAGGCTCCACGCCTGGAAGCTTGCGGGGATTGCACTCTGCCTGGCCGGGGCCACCCTCGTCATTTCCCGCGGCGATCTCGTCTCCCTTTTCACGGGGGGCGTTGGCTTGGGCGAGCTTTACCTTCTGGGCTGCGTCGCCAGTTGGGTCACCTACTCCCTGATCGGCAAGGTGATCATGAAGGATTTCTCGCCCCTGGCGGCAGTCACCTACTCCTGCCTCATCGGTGGGGCCGCCCTCGCCCTGCCGGCCTGTCTGGAGGATCTTCCCGGCCTGATCGGCGGCTTCTTCGTCGCGGACTGGCTCGGCATCCTATACCTCGGTTTTTTCGGGACGGTCCTCGGGTTTTTCTGGTATTATGAGGGCATTCTGGCGATCGGTCCCTCCAGGGCCTCGGTCTTCATCAACTTTGTCCCGGTGAGCGGTGTCCTCTTCGGCTGGCTTCTCTTGGACGAAGCCGTCAACCTCTCGTTGATCCTGGGGGCGACCATGGTCATAGCCGGCGTCTGGCTGACCAACCGCCCTCGATAACCTCCTGGGAAGGGCAAAGGGGTATAGGGACCTATGGGAAAAACGCAGATCCGATGTCTTTTCCTCGCTCTCTGCCTGGTCGGCCTGATCCCGGCCGTCGGCATTACGGCAACTGCGGGCAACGCAGGGATCGCCGCGGCTCCGGCACCGGCTTCCGCCCTTCAGGGCTATCTGCGCCAGGGGATCGACAAGGCCTTCAACCTGGAGCCGGCGGCCGCCATGGTCCTCTTCCAGAAGGCCGTGGAGCTGGACCGGGACAATCCGCTGGGTTACGCCTTTATGGCCCTGGGGCATCTGTTCGATTACGAGCTGAGTTTCGATCTGCAAAAGCGAATCAGGGACCAGGAGGCGATGCTGATGGTCGTCGGTGAAGCGCTCGCCAGGGGCCAGGCCCGGGTCGAGAGGAACCCCCGGGACGGCCAGGCCTACTTCGCCATGGCCATCGCCAAGATCGTCAAGATCCGCTGGGCCATTGCCCAAAAACGGTACTTCGTCGTCGCCCAGGAGACGACCTACACCTGGGACTACCTCCTCAGGGCCAGGGCAGAGGATCCGCAGAATTTCGACATCTACTTCCCCATCGGCCTGCTCCACTACCATCTCGACCACCTGGCTGGCGCGGCCCGCTTCTTCAGTTCGCTGCTGATCACCACGGGAGACAACCAGAAAGGGCTCCAGGAACTGGCCCTGGCGGCCCAGAAAGGGGTCCTCATGAAGGAACTGGCCCAGGCGGAGTTGTCCTCGGTCTACACCTATTACGAAGGGCTGCCCTCCTTGGCCCTGGCGTTCACCCTGGAGCTGAAGGAGAAATACCCCAACAACTACAATTTTTCCCTGTCCCTGGCCAACATCCTGGCGGAGATCGGCCGGTTCGACGAGGCCTTCGCCATCGCCCGGGAGATCGAAAAGGGAATCGCCTCGGGGCGTCCCCCTTTTGTTCCGCAGCTCCAGCCGCGCTACGATCACCTGATGGGGAGGATCCTCTTCAACCAGCGGGACTATGGCCGGGCAGCGGAATTCTTTGAGAAGGCCCTTAAGGACACCTCCATTTACAACGCCCGGATCAGGACCTCGGCCCTGGTGCGCCTGGGGATGATCCAGGACGCCCGCGGCAACCGCAAACAGGCGCAGGAGTACTACAACCGGGCCCTGGTCGTGGACGGCGGCGAGGGCTTCGGCCAGGTGGAGGCTAAGCGTTACCTCAAAACGCCCTATGCCCCCAGGCCGAAGGATCCGGGTCCCTGACGGTTTCTGCCGCTTTCCGCCGCAGGACCCTCTCCCCTCCGGCGAGGCGGACGCCCCTGAAAATCGTTGAATCCGAAGCAGCGGACATGATACGGTAAAGAAGCGCCGGGGCGGCAGAGGGCCATCGACGGCCCCGGCTGCCGCAGGACGGTCCTCCCCGAGGGTCGGCCGGGAAGGGCGGCGGATCTCAAGGACGCAGGAGGCCTAGCCGTGGGACACTTCAGGATCGCCACCTACAACGTCAACTCCATCCGGAGTCGCCTGCACATCGTTCTGCCCTGGCTCCGGGAACACCGGCCTGACGTCCTGTGCATGCAGGAGACCAAGGTCACCGACGAAAAGTTTCCCGTGGGTGAATTCACCGAGGCCGGCTACGAGGTGACCTTCCGGGGGGAGCGGCAGTACAACGGCGTGGCCATCGCCTCCCGCCAGAAACCCGAGACGGTCCGCTTCGGCCTCTCCGACGGGGAACCCGACGACGAGGACCGCCTGATCGCCGCCGTCTTCCAGGGGATCTCCGTAGTCAACACCTACGTACCCCAGGGACGGGAGCGCGAAACGCCCCACTTCGCTTACAAGCTCGGCTGGTTCGGACGGCTGCGGGCTTTCTTCGCCGGGACCTACTCGCCCAGGGCCCCGGTGATATGGTGCGGGGATCTCAACGTCGCCCCGGAGCCGATCGACGTCCACGACCCCAAGCGCCTGATGGGCCACGTCTGCTTCACCCCCGAGGTGTGGGAGGCCTTCGCGGCTGTCCGGTCCTGGGGCTTCACGGACCTCTTCCGCCGCCACCACCCTGAGGAAGCGGGCCAGTACAGCTTTTTTGATTACCGGGTGCCGAATGCGGTCCGACGGGGACTCGGCTGGCGGGTCGATCACATCTTGGTCACGGGTCCGATGGCCGCCAGGTCGATCCGATGCGACATCGACATGAACCCGCGCCTGGCGGAGAGGCCCTCCGACCATACGATCGTATTTGCCGACTTCTCGACGGACAAGGGGGAATCGCGATGAGCGATCCGGACATCCTCAAGGTCAACGACGAGCTCGCCCGCCGTTTTGCAGAGATCGAGGCCCGTCTCGCCTTCTGCCGGTCCGCTGTGGAACTCTTCGAGCGGCTCCTGAACGACCTGGAGGAAACCTTCGGGATCCCCTTCGTCTGGTTCACCCTCATCCGTTCCCCCGAAAACGGCCCCCTCCTGGATACGCTTGAGGGCTCGGCGCTCCTGCGCGACCGCCTGAACCGCCTCTCCCCGGAGGTCTTTCGGGAGATCCTCCCCGATCCGTCCAGGCCCCTTCTGGTCAGCGGAGACCTGAGGCCCTTCTTCCGCATGCTGCCCCCCACGAGAAAGTTCCTCCTCCGTTCGCTGGCCGTCTCGCCGCTCATGCTCCACGGCCACCTCATCGGAAGCCTGAACCACGGCGACGCCTCCCCGACCCGCTACGAACCGGGACTGGAGACCACCCTGCTCGAGCACCTGGCCAGGAGGGTTTCCGACCGCCTGGGCGAGTGCCTTCCCGGTTTTTTTGCTTGACTTTCCACGCTTTTTTGCGATGATGGATTCCATCAATTGATGGAATCCATCGGTTAGAAACACCCTCGCATCGCTCTCGTTTACAGGCATGGTCATCGGCACCACGGGCTTCCCGGTTTGTTCGTCCTTCATGGTCGTGAAAAGGGCAGCAGGAAAGAGGAGGGGGATATGGCCAGCCCATTGCGGTATGCGGACATCTACGAGCAGTCGATCCGCCAGTCCGGGCGCTTCTGGGGCGAGGCGGCCGGCGAGATCCGATGGAGCCGGCCCTGGTCGCAGGTCCTCGATGCGAGTAGGAAACCCTTCTACCGCTGGTTCGTCGGGGGCAGGCTGAACACCTGCGACAATTGCCTCGATCGTCACGTGGAGGCTGGCCGGGGGGCGCAGACGGCCATCATCTACGATTCGCCCGTCACGGGGACCCTCCGGAAGATCACCTACGGAGAGCTCCTGTACGAGGCGGCCCGCTTCGCCGGCGTTCTGACAAGGTTGGGGGTCGCAAAAGGCGATCGGGTGGTCATCTACATGCCGATGATCCCCGAGGCCGTGATCGCGATGCTCGCCTGCGCCAGGATCGGGGCCATCCATTCGGTCGTCTTCGGGGGCTTCGCCCCGAACGAGCTCGCCGTCCGGATCAACGACGCCAAACCGAAACTGGTCGTCTCGGGCTCCTGCGGGATCGAGGGGAAAAAGACGATCCCCTACAAGCCCCTCCTGGACGAGGCGATCCGCCTTGCCGACCACAAGCCGGAGCGGTGCATCCTCTTTCAGCGCCCGCAACTCACGGCGCCGCTCGTCGAAGGCCGGGACCACGATTGGGCGACCCTCATGCGGGACGCCGTGCCCGCCCCCTGTGTCCCTGTCGAAGCCACGGACCCCCTCTACATCCTCTATACCTCTGGGACGACGGGCCGGCCCAAAGGGGTGATGCGGGACAACGGTGGGCACGCCGTCGCCCTCATGTGGTCGATGCGATACATCTACGACATCCGGCCCGGAGAAGTGTACTGGGCCGCCTCAGACGTAGGCTGGGTCGTGGGCCACTCCTACATCGTCTACGGCCCCCTCCTCATGGGCTGCACCACCGTTCTCTACGAGGGGAAACCAGTCGGGACGCCCGACCCGGGCGCCTTCTGGCGGGTCATTGGCCAGCATAAGGTCTCGGTCCTCTTCACCGCCCCGACGGCCTTTCGCGCCATCAAGAAGGAGGACCCTGGGGGAGAATACCTGAAGAAGTACGACATCTGCTCCCTGCGCTACCTGTTCCTTGCCGGGGAGCGCCTCGACCCGGACACCTACCACTGGGCGAGCGGGATGCTGGGGATCCCCGTCGTGGACCACTGGTGGCAAACCGAAACAGGTTGGGCCATCGCCGCCGACTGCATGGGGATCGAGCCCTTCCCGATCAAGGCCGGCTCGCCCACCAAGGCCGTTCCCGGCTACGACATCCGGATCGTCGATCCCCGCGGGAATCCCCTGCCGAACGGACGGGAGGGGTACGTGGTCATCCGCCTCCCCCTCCCCCCGGGCTGCCTACCCACCCTCTGGCAGGACGACGAGCGTTACCTGGAGTACGTGGAGCGGGTCGACGGCTGCTACCTCACGGGAGACGGCGGCTTTTACGACGAGGACGGGTACCTCTTCATCATGGGGCGGATCGATGATGTGATCAACGTGGCGGGCCACCGGCTCTCCACGGGGTCGATGGAGGAGATCATCGCCCGCCACCCGGACGTGGCAGAGTGCGCGGTCCTGGGGGTCCAAGACGCCCTGAAAGGCCAGGTTCCGGTCGGCTTCGTCGTCCTGAAGAGCGGTGTAAAGCGGGCTGCAGACGGGATCGCGGAGGAGCTCGTCCAGATGGTTCGCAGCGAACTGGGGGCCCTGGCCAGCTTCAGGCAGTGCGCCATCGTTAAGGCCCTCCCCAAGACCCGCTCGGGCAAGATCCTCCGGGCGACGATGCGCAAGATCGCCGACGGCGAGCCCTTCGAGATCCCCTCCACGATCGAGGACGCCTCGGTCCTCAAAGGGATCGAGGAGGAGGCTCGGCGGATCGGCTACGCGAAGGGCCCGGGTGTCTGAGCGACGCCTTTTCCATTGCGGCGCTTCAGGGCGAAGCACCGGCCCATGGTAGACGGCTGCGCCCTCAACGGTGACCGGGGATATCCGGCATGAAGAGAGGATCGGGCTTCCTTAGAGGACGGCGTCGGCCCGGCGGGGCCGAAGCGCGAGGATCAGGAAGGTCGAGACGACCAGGACCGCGAGGTTCATGAGCCAGGCGGGATCATAGGTGCCCCACAGGTCGTAGAGGTAGCCTGTGATAATCGGCCCGATACCACCGCCGATCCCGGTGACGAAGAAGGTGAGCCAGCCGTAGGCGGAGCCCAGGAGATTCCGGCCGAAACGGTCGGCCAGGAGAAAGGGCATCAGGATGGAGATCGAGCCGTAGCCGAAGCCGAACAGGATCGCGTAGACGAACAGCATCGTGGCCGAGGTCGCCCGCGACAAGAGGAGCATTCCCGCGACCATCATCAGGAATCCCAGCATGGAGGCATATTTGGCGTCTCGGACCCGGTCAGCCAGCCACCCGAAGAAGAACCGGCCGCCGATGCTGGCCATGCCGATCATCCCCACCGAGGAAGCGGCGGCCACTTTGTCGATGTTTCGGTCCAGGGCATGGGGGACCTGGTGGACGATGGCCGCCATCTCGACCATTACCGCCAATCCGTAACAGACGGCCAGGATAAAGAACCGGGAGTCCACCAGGACGGAGCGCAGGGAAGGGGCCATCCGCGGCCCCCCTGCTACGGCGGGCCCGTTCCCGGGAACCGCCTCCCCATCGCCGTCGGGCTTCAGGCCGTAATCCTCCGGTCTGGTCCTCCCCATTAGGATCTGGGAGAGGAGCACGCCGACGGTCACGACAGACACCGCCATGAGGACGAATCCCGTCTGCCAGCCGTAGACCTTGACGATGTACCCGGCCAGCGGCGTCATGGTCATGGTCCCGACGCCCACGCCGATGGAGGCAATGCCGATCGCCAAGCCCCGCTTGCGGATGAACCACTTGCCCACGGAGGAATTGCAGACGACCACGCCGAAGCAGCCGGCGCCGGTGCCGCAGATCAGGCCGTAGGTGATGTAAAAATGCCATGACTCCCGGACAAGGGTCGTGAGCAGGAGGCCCGTGGCGGTTAAGATCGCGCCGACGGTGATCAGCCAACGGGGGGCGATCCGGTCAATGAGCAGGCCCGTGAAGATCCCCCCGATCCCGTAGATCAAATTCAAGATGGAGATTCCCCCGGAGACGGCCGACCGTGACCATTGATACTCCTCGGCCATGGGCTTCAGGAAGATCCCGAAGCTGTAACGCATGCCATAGTTGATCCCCATGATGAGAAAGGCCCCCAGGACCACATACCAGCCCCAGTAGATCCTGCGCCCGCACTCTGCCATCGCCCTGCCCCGACCTCCGCCGCCATTCCTTGGTCGGAACTTAGAATGAACAGGGTCTCCTGTCAATGCACAAAAGAACCCGGCGCTTCTTTTCTTCACGCAGGGGGATCTCCCGATCTTTACGCTGGGACGCTTCTGTGTTAGAGACTCTCCATGACCCAGAAACGATCCCTTCGCCATGCGCCTGCCCACACCGAAGCATGCCCGCGCCGGAAATCCCGCCCGGGAAGGTCGTCGCGGGGCCGTAAAAAGGCCCCGCCCCGTCCCCGGATGAAACCGGAGGCCGATCCCCTCCTGAGGCCGATCTTCGCGAAGATCGGCCGGCCGGCCGCCGCGGCGTTCCGGCCCGATCCCTTCCAAACCGAGGCCCTGGAAGCCATCGGGAAGGGCGACTGCCTCGTCATGGCCCCGACCGGTTCGGGAAAGACCTGGATTGCCGAGGAAGCGATCCTCTCCGTCTTCGCCAGGGGCGGGCGCACCTGGTACGCCTCCCCCCTCAAGGCCCTGACCAACGCCAAATGGGTCGAGTTCGGCCACCGGTTCGACCCGGTCAACGTGGGGATCGTCACGGGAGACACAAAGGAGAACACCGACGCCCCGATCCTCGTCGGGACCACGGAGATCCTCCGGAACCAGCTCTACGACGCCATGCACCGGGGTGAAAATCTGAACTTCGATCTGGTCATCCTCGACGAGGCCCACTTCCTCGGGGACCGGGACCGGGGGGTCGTCTGGGAGGAGATCATGATCTACCTCCCCGCCCGGATCAATCTCCTGCTCCTTTCGGCGACGATCGGCAACGGCGATCAGATCGCGGCCTGGCTCACGGGAATCCGGGGGAAGCCCTGCAGG
>Ga0228535_1003037_pt1 | contig 13470 bp, 13 predicted proteins | sample SJ1metagenome_FD_168457 | JGI IMG/M metagenome (GOLD analysis project Ga0228535, IMG submission 168457) | Enriched culture of PCE-dechlorinating microbial communities from Ithaca, New York, USA - SJ1 | ecosystem: Engineered > Modeled > Simulated communities (microbial... > Unclassified | place... | reverse complement strand
TGCCTCCTCCATGCCTTGCAAACCCACCGTAAGTATCTGCTATGATCTTGCGCCCAGAAAGCCCGCTGTCTCCTTGCGGTCCTCCTACCACAAAGCGGCCTGTTGCATTCACGAGTATTCGCGTCCGCTCGTCAATAAGTTCAGGCGGAATCACTTGCTTAATTACCTTAGCAGTTACGTCTCTGCGTATCGTATCAAGAGATATGTCATTTGCGTGCTGCGCAGAAATAACTACGGTGTGAACCCTCACGGGAACGCCGTCCTCATATTCCATAGTCACCTGGGTTTTTCCGTCTGGTCTAAGATAGGGTATTATCTTCTCGTGACGTACGTAGGACAGTCGTTTGGCCAAAAGGTGTGCCAAGTGAATAGGAGTAGGCATGAAGACGTCGGTCTCGTCGCACGCATAGCCAAACATTAAGCCTTGATCTCCTGCCCCTATTGTTGGTGGCATCGTTCCTTCTTTGGATTCAAGCGATTCATCCACGCCCAAAGCGATATCAGGTGACTGCTCCTCAATTGCCGCAAGGACCGCGCAAGTATCTGCGTCAAATCCAAACTTTGCCCGTGTATAGCCAATTTTCCTTAAGGTCTCCCTGACTATATATGGCATGTCAACATAGCATTCCGTACTGATTTCACCTGCAACAAGCACAAACCCTGTCTTGACAAGACACTCACATGCGACTCTGGCTTCTTTGTCCTTTTCCAATATCGCATCCAAAATGGCATCTACGATTTGATCGGCCACCTTATCTGGGTGACCTTCGGTCACAGACTCTGAAGTGAATAACTTGGTTCCCTTACCAATAGTCGGCATAGCCCAACCTCCTTCAGGAGGAAATAAATAATCACAAAGCTAAGCAATAATCTGCGGTCTAGGCTATATTAGCACCTAGACACCTACCCGTCAAACCGGCAGGCCAAAGATGATCTTGGCTGACGCCACTTCATCTGCCCCTACAAAGGCTCTTCCAATTCCTCTGCCGATTTTCATCTTAACGCTCTCCACAGTCACTTCAGCACGCAATACATCGCCAGGCCTCACTGGTTTCTTGAGACGAGCAGCATCTATACCAGCGAGATAGACAACTTTTCCCTTGCGACGAGGATCGCACAAGACTGCCAACGCCCCGGTCTGAGCCATCATCTCGAGAATGATCACACCTGGCAAAATGGGTTCTTCGGGAAAATGTCCTTTGAAGAAAATGTGGTCATAGGGTACATCATACTCAGCTATGGCTGACTTGCCTTCTTCAACTCTAATGATCCGTGTGAGAAATAAAAAAGGATCTCTATGAGGTAGGATTTCCTTTATTCTCTCCAAGTCATCCTTGGAAACGCTTTCACAAGGTGTCTGACAAGGGTCCTTCAATATAATCATCTCCCAAGATATTCTCAGAAGATGACTTCGACAACTGGCTGTAAAGTACCTTCGCCAAACCGATACCACCTGCATCCGCCCAGGCCTTTCCCATTACCTGTGATAACATCACATCCCAATTGCCGCCTTTTAACCCTGACGAACTAGTCATATCGCGCCACAGCATGCTTAAAAAAACAGACTCAAATTCCTGACATGCTTTCAAGGTCTTTGCATCCCTGTGCGCATCAATGTTCTTAGAAACATCTTTCAAGTAGGTACCGCTGATTGAATCCGAATACATTTATAAACACCCCTCAGCGTGGCACACTCTCGTTTTCTACCGCCGGATATTGTTTGCAATGGCCCACATTTGGTCCGCAGCTTCAACCGATTTTGAATTGAGTTCAAAGGCTCTCTGCGCGACGATTAAATTGACCATCTCGGTCACGACCTCGACATTGGAGTTTTCCAAATACCCCGATAAAACAAAGCCCGCGCCCTTTTGGCCAGGATCTGTGTTAACACCTGTCCCAGACTGAGTAGTCTCTCGATACAGATTGGAACCTACAGCCTCTAGCCCAGCTGGATTTGGGAACATAGTCAGAACTATCTTCCCATACTGGTGAAAAGCCCCACCGACCTTGCCATATATCACCCCGTCTTTGTCAACGGTAAGTTCTTCAGCGCTTGCAGGTATGACTCCGGCCCCGTCTATTTTCACCGCGTAACCTTGTGAGGTCACAAGTCTGCCCTGGCTGTCCAATCTAAAAGCTCCATCTCGCGTGTATCTATCTTCGCCATTGGGGCCTACGATTGTGAAAAAACCCTGACCTTCCACAGCAAGAGATAACGGGTCATCTGTCTTTTCGAGGGGTCCTTGCCGAAAGTTCCTGTCGGTTCCTGAAACTCGCACGCCGCTCCCTATCGAAACTACGGCGCTATTACCTATAGTGAGGTTTTGATAGTACAGATCTTGGAACTGTACACGTTGTTTTTTGTAGCCCGATGTGTTTACGTTGGACAAATTGTTAGATATGTTATCGATGTTAAACTGTTGAGCAGCCATTCCTGTTGCGCCCGACCATAACGCTCTAAGCATCTACACCTCATCCTTCCGCACGTGATTGGTTGAAACAAATCAAACTCTTCCGACCCTATTTATCGCCTGATCCAAAGTCTCATCCTGAGCCTGAAGAACTTTCTGAGCCGCTTCGTAAGACCTTAGTGAAGAAATCATGCTGACCATCTCAGACACAGGATCTACTGTGGATCCTTCGAGAGCGCCAACAGTTACAGCCGGCATCTCGATGGCATCTGCCACTCCTTGGTCTTGCCGAAACAAACTGCTGCCAACCTTTGTGAGAGCAGTGCCCGAAGGGAAAGAATACACGGCTAATCGCCCAATCTCGTTCCCTTCGCTATGGACAGTTGCGTCTTCAGAAACCGTGCACGCCGTATAGTCATCCACCTCTATGGGACCGTTTTCGCCCAGAACTTTGTAACCTGCAACCGTGAGATACCCATCTCTTACCCGCAAATCGCCCATTCGCGTGTACATAGTCCCAGAGGGAGTCTCGCAAGCCAGATATGCCCCCTTGGGCAGCGCGATGTCCATAGGATTATCAGTGTTTCTCAGCGGTCCTTGCTCAACCGATGTGGCTATGTCCTGAAGTACTGTTCCGTTGCCCAATCCGCCTACGAGTGCAGGCCGGCTAAAGGGCTCTACCCTATACATGAGAACATCGTGGAAACTCGAAAAAGTAGCTTTATCTTTTTGGTATGCAACCGTATCTGCATTGGATAAATTGTTAGCTATAACTTCTTGATTCACCAGTTGCGCTCTCATAGCAGTGGTTGCTGACAAGATGCCTCTAATCACGAATAACTCCCCCTCAACTTGTATCGTAAGAAAAGGAAAAGTGATTAGAGTTGTGCGAAAAAAGAGGAGATCCCGCGAAGTGCTTCTATTTGGACAACCTATTCATATGGTCTTTGTAGGTTTCAAAGTCCTCTAACGCAACTTGTGTACCTTTGGCGACACAAGAAATCGGATCTTCCGCAATGTGAACTGACAAACCTGTTAGGTCCCTTATGTAGGAATCCATACCCTTTAACAAAGCCCCGCCGCCGGTAAGTATGATGCCGCGGTCTATGATATCACATACAAGTTCAGGCGGAGTTCGGTCCAAAACCGCCCGCACATTCATGCCGATAACTTCCAACGACTCAGACAAAGCGCTTCTTATGTCGGAAGAACGAACGATCACGCTCTTGGGCAAACCGGTAAGCGCGTCTCGCCCTCTAACTTCATACTCTAATTCGTCAGTAGATTCCGCGTGGGCAGATCCTATGGCGATCTTTACATCCTCTGCAGTAGACTCACCAATTAGAAGTCTGTGTGCTCTACGGATGTATTTCACTATTTGATCGTCAAAAGCATTGCCGCCTACCCGAGTTGTAGCGCCGGTTACGATATCGTTTAGGGACAATACCGCAATATCGGTAGTCCCGCCGCCAATGTCTACTATCATATGCCCTCTGGGACGCTTTATGTTCAACCCTGCTCCAAGAGCCGCAGCCAAAGGTTCCTCGATAAGGTACACACTGCCGGCACCGGCAGCAATGCCCGCCTGAAGAACAGCCCTTCTTTCAACAGATGTTACTGCAGATGGCACGCAGAGAAGGACCCTAGGTTTTGCTATCATCATCGACCCTACGCTTTTGCGCAAAAAGTATCTCAACATGGTTTCGGTAACTTCGATATCAGTTATTACTCCCTGCATAAGGGGACGTACCGTAACTATGTTCCCGGGGGTTCTGCCTACCATCCGTTTGGCTTCTTCGCCGACTGCCAAGACTTCTTTCGAGTCTCTGTGAATCGATATGATTGACGGTTCGTGAAGAACTATCCCCTTGCCGGAGACGAATACCAATACCGATGAGGTTCCAAGATCAATCCCTACGTCTTTACCTAACCTCAAACATTCCACCTCACCCATGTTCTCCTATTAAAGTCACTTTCATTTGACTAGTCGCAACGGCTGATCCCCATCGTAGCCATAAGATATCTCGGCCCCCAAAGACCGCAATTTCCCACAAAAATCTGAATATCCTCTTTCCAGATGCTCCACTCCGGTAATATGGCTTATGCCATCTGCAGAAAGAGCGGCTATACATAACCCGGCGCCCCCTCGCAGGTCGCGTGCATGAACATTAGCACCTTTGAGGTAGTCAACACCCTCGACAATGGCATTGGGACCTTCAACCCTAATATCTGCGCCCATGCGCTCCAGTTCTTCCACATAGCCAAACCGGCTCTCAAAAACAGTTTCAGATATGACGCTGGTTCCCAACCCTAAGCTGCAAAGGCTTGCAAAAGGAGCCTGAACATCTGTTGGAAACCCGGGATATGGCATGGTTTTGATGTTCACAGGCTTCGGGCGCGATTCACTAATAATCTCAACGCCGCTATCTGACTCCAAAACGACATACCCGCATTCCTCAAGCTTGGCCAGAACGGAAGTAAGATGCGCAGGAATAACATTTTCAACGCAGATGTTGCCCAATGTAGCTGCCGCTGCCACTAGATAGGTAGCTGCCTCGATCCTATCAGGGATAATAGTATATTCAACGCCATGGAGTTGTTTGACACCTTTTATTCTTATCCTCGAAGTCCCTGCTCCGCTTATCTTTGCCCCAGCAGCGTTTAAGAAATTAGCAAGGTCAACTATCTCCGGCTCTTGAGCGGCATTGTCTATGGTGGTAACTCCATCGGCCAATGAAGCCGCCATCATGATATTCTCTGTCGCTCCGACCGAAGGAACGTCAAGGTAGATATCGGCCCCGTGCAACCTCGGCGCCTTGGCAATGATATTTCCCTGCTCCATAGACACGACAGCTCCCATCGCTTCAAAACCCTTGAGATGAAGATCCACGGGTCTTCGCCCGATGGCACAACCACCGGGCAAAGGCACATGCGCCTCGCCGCAGCGCACTAAAAGCGGCCCCATAACCAGAAATGAAGCTCTCATCATGCGAGCTAATTCATAAGGCACATCACACACAAGGTGTTCCGCTCTTACGCGTACCTGTCCGGATGACATTTTGGTGCTTGCTCCAACAGATGACAAAATCGCAAGCATCGTCTCTACATCGGCAAGATACGGTATTTGTGTTAGGTGGGTGACCCCATGAGTAAGAAGCGTTGCTGCCAAAATGGGCAAAGCCGCATTCTTCGCACCGTCGCACTTTATTCTGCCGTTTAGTGGCTTTCCGCCAGAAACAACTAACTCCTTCATAGGTATCTCCTTATACGATCAAAGCAGGTAAGCATGTTTTTACCCTCAACGAGCCCTAACCACATCTTTGATCCTCATCAGCCTGGATACGTTTTCGCGTTCCATTTCTTCTAAACGCATCTCAACGCTCTTGACTGCTTCTTCCAATTCCGGGATAAGGACATATTCCAAAGCATTTACCCTTCGCCTAGTCTTTTCTATTTCGTCTGCCAAGAGATGGATCGTGCGCTCGACAGTAGACAAGCGGACCAAGAGAGGCAAAATCCCATGGAATTCTTCTATGGCATCATCTAAATCAGATGAAGTCACAGCCAAGCCATAGTTTGGATGAAAACCTGACGTCTCTATCGCCTCTTCATGATCACCGTGAACGATCTCCATCTGGGGCACAGACACATTCATGATGTTGCGGTAGGATATAGAAACCTCCTCGGCTCCACCGGCAACCATAAGCGCCTCCTCAAGTATCGATGGTGAAAGAACGGCTCGTGCAAGGGAAAAACTTCTATACGCATCTGCAAGTTTCTCTTCGAGCTCCAGCCTTAGTCTCTGGCTCTCATGCACAATAGCAAGAAATTCTTTCATAAGCTGATCTCTTTTATCTTTAAGGAGCGTATGACCACGTTTGGCCATGCTTAACCTGCCCTTAAGCCGTGTGAGCTCCTGCCGAGTCGCGTTTGCCTTGATCGGCATGGTCTGTCACCCCCTCAGTCGCTGACTTTTCGTTCCGCATCCTTCGGCATGTATTTGTCCATATTCTCCTGGGATACACGCTTAATCTCAGATCTGGGCAGAAGCGACATAAGGCTCCAACCGATGTCCAATGTCTCTTGGATCGTTCTGTTCTCATCGGGTCTTTGATTCACGAACCTCCGCTCGAACTCTTCTGAGAACTTAAGAAAGATCCGATCAGACTCAGACAAAGCGGCCTCGCCCAAAACTACTGCTAGTTCAGCAGCTTCCTTACCCCGGTCGTAAGCATCTGAAAGCTGGTTCAAAACGTCGGCGTGATCCTCCCTGGTTTTCCCTTCCCCAATGCCTTTGTCTTTAAGCCTTGACAATGACACCGAAACGTTCGTAGGAGGATATATCCCCATCTTATGAATCTCTCTCGACAGAATTATCTGCCCTTCTGTAATGTATCCAGTCAGGTCAGGAATCGGATGAGTCTTGTCATCTTCGGGCATCGTCAGAATAGGTATCTGCGTTATTGAACCCTTCTTGCCGGTAATTCTTCCCGCCCTTTCATATATCGATGCAAGGTCTGTATACATGTAGCCGGGATATCCTCTTCTGCCCGGAACCTCTTTTCTCGCAGCCGAAATCTCACGCAAAGCTTCAGCATAGTTCGTCATATCAGTCAGTATCGTTAAAACGTGCATATCCAATTCAAATGCTAGATATTCGGCTACAGTGAGCGCCATTCTGGGAGTAGCGATCCTTTCGATAACCGGATCGTTAGCTAAATTGATGAACAAGACCGCTCTGTCCAAAGCCCCGCTTGTTCTCAGATCCGTAATGAAGAAATCGGCCTCTTCAAAAGTGATGCCCATAGCTCCTAACACAACTGCAAAAGGCTCCTGTGTACCTAAAACCGTTGCCTGCCTAGCAATCTGAGCGGCGATTTGAGCGTGGGGAAGCCCGGCCCCTGAGAAGATAGGAAGCTTTTGCCCACGTACCAATGGGTTCATACAATCTATGGATGAAATCCCTGTCTGTATGAACTCAGAAGGGTAAGCCCGCGCGTACGGATTGATCGGGCTACCGTTTATATCCAATTTCTTGTCCGGCACAATCCTGGGTCCATCATCGATTGGGTTCCCGGCCCCGTCAAATATTCTCCCAACTATGTCCGGTGAGACAGGGATCTCAAGTACTCTACCTAAGAATCTCACTTTCGATGACTTAACATCGAGACCCGTTGTGCCCTCGAATAACTGCACCAGTGCCGAGCCTTCGCTAGCTTCGAGCACCCGCCCACGTCGAATCTGCCCATCGCCAGTTTCGACTTCTACTAATTCGTCATAGTGTATATCGGTAACTTGATCGACTATAATCAACGGCCCTGCTATCTGCGTAATCGTCGTGTATTCCAACGGCATTTAGATTCCCCCATGCTAAAACTTTCACTCCGGCCTGTTATTGGCTCAAAGGACTCCGGCCCAAAGCTCATCTCGGATGGCCGCCATAATGCTCTCATACTCTTGCGTCCATTTGTCTTCAGGCACTACTCTGGCCCTTGCAATACGATCTCTTACTTCCATGCTCAAAATCCTATCCAGTTTCACGCCCCTATCCAGAAGTTCCATGGCATTACGGTGAAACTCAAGAACGATCTTGAGGAGGCCATATTGCTTTCTTTGGGAACAATACGTATCTACTTCATGAAACGCAACCTGGTAGAGAAAGTCCTCTCTCAAGGACTTGGCCGTTTCCAACACCATCCTTTGCCTGTCGGATAATGAATCTACACCGACCAGCCTAACTATTTCGAGAAGCTCGTCTTCTTCCTGTAAAAGAGCCATTGCCTCGTCTCTCAACTCAGGAAAGTCTTTCCCAACTGATTCTCGGAAGTAAGGATCCAAGGTGTCTGTGTAGAGCGAATAGCTATCCAGCCAATTGATAGCGGGGAAATGCTTCCTTGCTGCAAGGCGGTCATCCAGACCCCAGAATACTTTAACCAACCGCAATGTAGCCTGGGTTACCGGTTCAGACAAATCACCGCCCGGAGGGGATACCGCGCCTATGGCGCTCAAAGCTCCTTGCCTGTCGCCATTTCCAAGAAGACGCGCCCTACCTGCCCGTTCGTAAAATTCTGCGAGCCTTGAACCAAGATATGCAGGGTACCCTTCTTCACCGGGCATTTCTTCCAACCGGCCGGATATTTCTCTCAGCGCTTCAGCCCAACGCGATGTAGAATCTGCCATAAGAGCAACATCATAACCCATGTCCCTATAGTACTCAGCCAAAGTAATTCCGGTGTAAATAGAGGCTTCACGGGCTGCTACCGGCATATTCGACGTATTGGCTACCAACACGGTCCTTTCCATAAGGGGTCTGCCCGAACTTGGATCCAAAAGCTCCGGGAATTCAAGCAAGACGTCGGTCATCTCATTGCCGCGTTCACCGCAACCTACATAAACTATTATGTCCGCATTTGCCCATTTGGCCAGTTGGTGTTGAATTACGGTCTTCCCGCTTCCAAACGGACCGGGCACGCATGCTGTTCCTCCCTTTGCTATCGGGAAAAACGTATCAATTATTCTCTGCCCTGTAACCAGCTGTTCCACAGGAGGAAGTTTCTGCTTTACCGGTCTAGGGAGACGAACCGGCCACTTTTGGAGCATAGAAATTTCCTCTGGTCCTTCCTGAGTTTCTAGTTCGCACACAACTTCCGTAACCGTAAAGTCTCCTTCTTCAATCGCTTTTACGGTCCCCTTAGCTATTTTGGGGGGCACCATTATCCTATGCAAAACCAATGGGGTCTCTCGTACAGTTCCCAGAATATCCCCTGCAAATACCTCATCGCCAACATCGACATAAGGCACAAAGTGCCACTTCTTCTCTCTATCGAGACCAGGAGCCTCCAGCCCCCGGGAAATATAGTCTCCGGCCATATCGGCCAAAACATTAAGAGGTCTTTGAATACCGTCATAGATCGACCCGATAAGTCCTGGCCCTAGTTCGACGCTTAGAGGAGCACCGGTAGACACAACAGGTTCGCCAGGGCCTAGACCCGATGTTTCCTCATATACCTGAATTGAAGCGGTATCACCTTTAAGCTCGATAACCTCGCCTATAACCTTGTTGTTACCGACCCTCACAACGTCGAACATGCGGCAGCCGGCCATCCCAGAAGCTACCACCAAAGGGCCGGACACCTTTACTATCCGACCTATAACCTGGCTTTCCGCCACGCCGCATCATTCCTCTCTCTTGAACAATATGTTCGCTCCGACAGCTCTTTCAACTCGCCTGCGCAAAAGTTCCATTCCCATACCTCTGGGCTTCTTAGAATCGGGCAAAACCGTAATCACCGGTTTGGGCATGCTGTATAAGGGTTCCAATTCCTTTTCTAGAACCTCGGCTATCTCTTCCGTGACCAGCACAATAGCGTAATCGTTTTCGAGTATCTCGCTCAAACGCTTGCGAGCTTCTTCGGGGCTGTCAGCTGGGAAGGCAACAGCTCCACTTGCCTTGAACCCTAACACCGCATCCCTTTGCCCTAATACCGCAACCTTAGGCATAACTCTCACGCAACCTCTCTCTAATCTTGCTCTCGGGAACGGAAGATTGCTTCCCTGAGAATATGATCCTTAGATTCTTCGTTTCGATTTCTCTCCCAAACACATATCCGAAAACAGGCTCTGGGCCCAACGCCACCTTGCCTGCTTCCTTGACAATCTCTGAGATTGCATCATCGCAATCCTTCTCCCAACGAGTCAACGGCTCATTCTTCTCCACAAAGGAGAGGCCGCGCCCTGCCAGTTTCTCTAGTTCAGAACCTTGATATACTGCGTATACACCTTTTGGACCCTGGGCAAAAGCACTCACCAAGAGGTCAGATTTGATGGTCCCCCCTTCGAGGACCGCTTTGGCAAAATCGTCAGGAGAAATTTTCAGACGATAGCTTCTCATTAGCATCTTCATGTTAAGTATGTCGATCTCCCGCTGTATGAACTCGATAAGGAAGTAATAACCATGTCTCCTGTAGAGGTTTCCGATCCAGGAGTAGTATGATTTGTCAATGTGACTGTCTACGTCAAAAGGTGACAGTGATCTGGTAAGAGATACATTGCGGATGTCACGATAGACTTCTTCGATCTCCAAACCTATAGCATAAAGGCTCTTTTCTCTGGGATCGTCTGTTTGAAGACGCTTTTTCTTTTTTGCTCTCAACGTAGCATCATCTTCTTTGCGCGCTTGAGCGATCAAGTTATCAAGCGCAACAAGGTCAAAGTTACCCAGTTGCGAAAAAGCGCTTTCGTCCGGCGCTACATCCAAAACCTCTGCCTTTAGAATGACCTTGAGATTATGAAAGTCGTACCGCGCCCTATACGCATCAATTATTATGGGTTCAGGTGCGATTTCGAGAATACCCTCGTAAATCCCCTTCATGGCCGCTTCAAGCGCGGGCTCAAAGTCATTGGAATTATCAAGTTTTGATACATAAGGCCCATAATAAGAATCCCTCAGCGCCGATTGGGCGCTTTCGAGCGTGGGCGCCTCTAAGACCCGCATTAGATCGCTTCGAGTGAGAAGCGTCTTTTCGATAAACCTTATCCTTCCCACCGGATTTGCCCAAAGATAGTCGTTCAAGACGCACTCTCCTTCTCCTGAGTTTTCCCAAAAAGTATCGTGGCCACTTCGAGCTCAAGATCCTCTTTCATGAAATTCAGGATAGCAGGAAATGTCAGGTTATCTGATATTCCGCCCTTTTTCAGAATGAGTCCACCGCCTAGATACTCCGGGGAATATGAGATAGTGAGACTGCCTTCTTTGCCGATTTCCCGGAGTCTCTCATTTGCCGCTTCCAAAAAATCCTCGCCCAGGCTCTCTCTTTCCCATTCACTAACTATTACCATCTCTGTGCCTTGGGCCCTGAGCGAAATCCAGTCCAGAAGCAATCCCCTGTATTGTTCCTGCGGCATGTTCCGAAACTCTTCCAACACTTCCCGGAGAGTGTCGGAGATCAGCTGTTGTTTGGCTTCCAGAAGCATCTGCTTCTTATTCATTTCAGCTCGAGATACGGCAATGCTCTCAATTCGAGCCGCACGTTCGCGTGCTTCTTCCAAAATACTGGCTTCAAGCATAGATGCCGTTTCAGCTGCAGATTTGAGCTTAGACTCGGCTTGCGTTTGTGCGGCGGAAATAATCTCTTCCTTGAGATGATCCGCTTTCTCGTCTATTTTTCTTAAAATGTCCTCTAAGGGCATATGATTTTCCCCCTAGATTTTGACTGCAAACATTATCATCAGGACTGAAGCCAAGAGTCCCAAAACAGCATAGGTTTCAACCATAGCCGGAAGAATAAGGGACTTTCCTGATTCTTCAGGCTTCTTTGCCACAATATCCATACCAGCCAGACAAACCTTCCCCTGGTACAAAGCTGACACCAAGCAAGTGACGGCAACCGGTACGCACGCGAAGAAAACCTGCCAGCCCTGCGCGAGGTCAAGATCCATAACTCCGCCAAACGCACCTATTTTGACCAAAGCAAGGAAGCCTACCAAGAAACCGTAGATGCCCTGAGTTCCCGGAAGAGCCTGCAGTGGCAAAAGACGTCCGAAATTTTCGGGGTTTTCGGCAGTCATCCCAGCAGCTTTTTCTCCCGTAGCTCCTACTGCCACAATAGAACCGATCCCTCCGAGAAACACTGCTAACCCTGCGCCCATGAGAGCCAAAACGTTGCCGCCAAGAAGCGGTCCAAAAATCAAACCCACAATGAGCATTCCAAAAAGCAATACACAACCTATCAAAACCCACTTTCCTATCATTCCTTCAAACACACTAAACCCCTCCCAGTATCGCCTTGCTCTTTTTACTTGCTCTTTTCAGTCAAAAGCAACTATTCTACGACCCACACGTTTTTCCTTACCCGTTTCAGAGGCCTAAAGGGAGTTCCACCTCCTTCGAAAAACTTACTGAAAAACTCAACATATTGCAAACGGCCCGAGTGAATAAAACTACCCAACGCGTTTATCAAAAGGTTGAAAAGATGTCCTACGATCAATATCACAGGGACAAAGACCCATCCGACTCCAGGTACCATATCAACAACCAGGGCAGAAACCATGTTCACCACGACCCCTATTATGGCGCTGGCCAATCCTAACGCAAGAATTCTGGCATAAGATAGCGTATCTGAGAAATAAGAGAGCATTGAATAAAAGCCGCCAATTGCCGATATCGGCTTCATGAGGATATTCTTCTGATTCCTAGCACCGGACCACATTATTCCTACTGCACCTGCAATCATGATGTAGAGTGGAACGCTGCTTTGTATGATCCCCATCTGAGAAACTGCCCAAAGGATGAGACCCGGCAAGAACACAACCCACGAACCGTGGCTCAGTATCCCATCGACGACCGCCCCTTGCCTTATGGTGCCAATCATTTTCACAATTATGCCAACCCAGATATGAAGAATGCCTAACCCCAAAGATACGATAAGGAGCGTGATAGGATCATTAACCGGATCCAAAATAGCGATGCTTGACGTGAATTTCTCAAAAGCAGTTCCTGCCAAAAAGGTCTTCGGCAAATCCCCTAGCCAACTGCCCATGAGTGCGCCCGCAAACACAGTAGATATTCCGCAATAGCCCAGCAGCTTGATGAGCTTATCATCCTCAAGGTTTTGCGTCCTAAGAAACACGATGGAAAATATAGAAAGAATGATCCCGTAGATAGCGTCGCCTAGACACATAGCAAAGAACACCCAGAAGAACGGGGCCAAGAAAGGAGTAGGATCCATTTCATTGTATTGAGGATACCCATAGATATTCGTAACGAACTCAAATGGCCTCACCAAAGCGTTATTCTCAAGGAGCACTGGAATGTCCTCGTCTTGCCCCGGTTCCTCATCTATGACCTCAATATCTTTGTACATGCCGAGACCGGTTCTGAGCTTATCGATCTCTTTTGCCCTAGCATAGCCCTCTATGACCAGAGTGAATCTAGTCTTGGCTACTTCTTGGTGGATCTCGAACAGATTCTTCTTGTCAAGGTAATAGTCTATTAGCGCAAGTATATCCATGAGATTCTGAGCCACCTCAGAATCTTCAACTAGAATCGCATTGCGTTCGT
>Ga0228535_1003036_pt1 | contig 13493 bp, 12 predicted proteins | sample SJ1metagenome_FD_168457 | JGI IMG/M metagenome (GOLD analysis project Ga0228535, IMG submission 168457) | Enriched culture of PCE-dechlorinating microbial communities from Ithaca, New York, USA - SJ1 | ecosystem: Engineered > Modeled > Simulated communities (microbial... > Unclassified | place... | reverse complement strand
CGCTACGCCTCCCTCAAGGATGTCGCCGAAGCCGCCGCCGCCTTCTATGAGCGCCAGCGCATCGAGTCGGCGCTCGCCCTCGCCGGGGGCAACAAGAGCCGGGCGGCGCGCGCGCTCGGCATCACGCGCAAGACGCTTGCCGGGAAAATCCGCCGGTACTCGATCGGGGCAGCGGGGCCAGGGGACCGCGGCCCGGCCGGCAGCGAGCACAGCAGCTCCGGGGGCGGCCCATGCTGAGGATTTCGGGCACGGGCTGTGCCCTCATGGATTATCTCTACGCCGATATCCGGCTCGATTCGGAAGTCTTTCTGCGCTACAGGGCGCGCCATGACTGCGATGGGGGGCTCGAGCCGGGCAAGCTCGTGTTCATCGAAGATTTGGAGCGCTTTGCGGGCGAGCCCTTTGCCGCGATTCTCCGCGCGCTCGGCGCGGGGAGAGAGCCCGACAGGGCGAATCTGGGCGGACCCTCGATCGTCTCGCTCATCCACGCGGCCCAGATGCTCGAAGGGCAGGCGGCGCAGGTCCGGTTCTTCGGGGCCCGCGGGAACGATGCGGGCGGTGATGAGATACTCAATATCGTGTCGCGCACGCCGCTCGATGTCTCGGGATATCTTGTCTTTGAGGGGCACACGCCCTTTACGCAGGTGTTCTCGGATCCCACCTATGACCACGGCCACGGCGAGCGCACCTTCGTGAACGAGCGCGGCGTGGCGAACCTGTTCGCGCCGGCCCACCTGCCGGACGGTTTCTTCGAGGCGGACATTGTCGCTTTTGGCGGAACCGCGCTCGTGCCGCAAATACACGACAGCCTTGATACCCTGTGCGGGCGCGCGCGCCGGGGCGGCTCGGTCGTCCTCGTCAACACGGTGTACGATTTCCTGAGCGAAGCGAAGAGAACGGCCGGCGGCGGGGTGCCTGCAGTTTCGTCCTCTTCGCCCGGCGCGCGCTGGCCGCTCGGGTCGCGCGATGAGGCATACCGCCACATCGACGTGCTCATCGCCGACAGGGAGGAGGCGCTCAGGCTGAGCGGCACCGACAGTATCGGCGCGGCCCTCGCGTTCTTCCGCTCCCGCGGCACGGGCGCTGCGGTCGTCACGGATGGCGCGCGGGATATTCATTTCTATTCGGATGGAGGGCTCTTTGCACCGGTGGAGGAGGGGACCCTGCCGGTCTCGGCCGAAGTTCGCCGCGCGCTCGCGGGGCCCTCGAGGCCAAGGGGCGACACGACAGGCTGCGGCGACAACTTTGCCGGCGGCCTGCTGGCCTCCCTCGCGCTTCAGCTCGAAGCGGGCCAGAAGCGGGGAACCCTCGACATCGTCGATGCCTGCTCGATGGCCGTCGTCTCCGGCGGTTTTTCCTGTTTCTACGTCGGCGGCACCTATCTGGAAGCCGCTCCGGGGGAGAAAAGCCAGAAGATACAGGCCCTGTACGACCTGTATCGCGCCCAGCTCTCGGCAGGAGGCTAGATGCAGACCCTCGTGCAGTTCGGGGCCGGCAACATCGGTCGCTCTTTTATCGGCGGGCTCTTCGCGCAGAACGGCTACGAGGTCATCTTCGTCGATGTCGCCGCGCCCCTCGTCGAGGCGCTCAACGAGAGGCGCGGCTATCGCATCGTCATAAAGAGAAACGGCGCGCCGGACGAAGAGTTCGCCGTCCGGGGCGTGCGCGCGATCCACAGCCGCGATCGCGCGTCGGTCGCCGAGGCGATTGCGGAGGCTGACTATGTCGCGACGAGCGTCGGCCTCGACGCCCTGCCCGATGTTCTCCCCCTGCTCGCACAGGGAATCGGACTCCGCGCCCGACGCTCTCCGGGCCGTCCCCTCGACATCATCATTGCCGAGAACATCCACGATGGCGCCCGCTGCTTCAGGGAGACGCTCGGGCGGCATCTGGCGCCGGATTTTCCGCTTGCGGACTGCGTCGGCCTCGTGGAGACCTCGATCGGCAAAATGGTGCCGCTCATGCGCGCGGAAGATCTCGCCGCCGACCCTCTTCTTCTCTTCGCCGAGGCGTATGACGAGCTCATTGTCGACAGATACGGCTTTAAGGGGCCCCTGCCGCGCATTCCGACGCTCAACCCCGTCGGGAACATCAGGGCCTATGTCGACCGCAAACTCTTCATTCACAACCTTGGACACGCGGCCGCCGCTTATTTTGGCTTCAGCCGGTCGCCAGACTCCCGCTGCATCTGGCAAGTGCTCGAGCTGCCCGGCGTGGCCGCACAGGTTCGCGCGGCCATGGGCGAGTCCGCGGCCGCCCTCGCTCTCGAGTATCCGCACGACCTGAGCCCCGGCGCCCTCGGCGCCCACATCGACGACCTCCTCGCGCGCTTTGCCAACAGGGCCCTCGGCGACACCGTCTACCGGGTCGGCCGGGACCTCTACCGCAAGCTCGGCCGCGACGACCGGCTCATAGGCGCCGCCCTCCTCGCGGCGCGCCACAGCCTTCCCTGCGACACCATCGCGGCTGCCGTGGGCGCGGCGGTCGGGTTCCGGGCTACCGATGAGGAGGGAAATCTCTATCCGCGCGATGCGGATTTTATCGCCCGCGAGGTGCCAAAGGGGCTTGCGGGCATTCTGCGCGACGTATGCGGCCTGTCGATGGAAGAGCACGCCGAACGCGAAGTTTCACTCGCTGTTACGCGTTTTTTCAGGCTGTCGGATCGCCGACACCCATTGTGTCTTCGAAATGAGGAATATCGCGATGATTGAGGCCATATAGTTCGAGAAGAGGTTGCCCCAGAATACCGCATAGTACTGGAGATATTTTTCGGTGAAGAGAATAAACAGATAGCGCAGGAACCAGACACGCAGAATGCCGAGGATGAGGGGAATCTTGGTGCGCCCGAGCCCGATGAAGGCCCCCTGAATCGTAATCGTTATTCCAAAGCCGATGACGGAATACGTATAGATGTGCAGCGCGTTGTTCGCAATCTCGAGGACGTCGGGCCGCCGCGTGAACAGAATTGTCATGTGCGACGACAGGGGGACGATGACCGCGATGATGATCGCGGCGGTGATGGCGCTGAGGATCGTCCCGCTGATCATGGAAGACTTGGCTTTGTCCGGATTTCCGGCGCCGATATTCATGCTCACCATGGTCGTGACGGCCGAGCTGAAAGCGCCCGGAAGAATGAAGGCGACCTGGGTGATGTTGTTCGCAATGCCCTGCCCGTTGAGCACGACCGGGCCATATCTTTCGACTTCGGTGTTGATGAGAAAAAATCCGAGATTCAGGATGAATGTATTGAGCATCGCAGGAGCGCCGATCTGGGAAAGCTGCTTCGCAATCGCACTGTCAAACTTGAATCCGCGGAGTTCGAGCCTGTCTGTGCCTTTCTTTACAAACAGCTCCCAGAACATCCACACGGTGATCAGGATGTTTGCGGCGAGCGAAGACAGCACGCATCCCACAATGCCCAGCCGCAGCGTATAGATGAACACGAAGTTGAAGATGATTTTGAGCATGAGCATGAGCAGCATTCTGATGAAGGGAGCCTCGGGTCTGCCGTTTGCATTCTTGATGCCGTTGTAGATCGATTCCATGAATGAGAATGGAAGCACCAGCGCGTAGAGCGCAAGATAGAGAAAGACGTTGTGCGCAATCTCGGCATTGACCCGCGCGGAGATGAGTGCGGCCGCCAGGACGAGCAGCGGGGCTGACACACAGCCGAGAATCGAGCCCATGACGACAATCTGCGTCGACGTGCGCTTTGACTCTTCAAAACTGCCGCGGCCGTTCAGTTGCCCTATGATGGCCATGGCGGCGACACTCAGGCCCTGCGCCAGCGACAGTGCCATGTTGATCACGGGCTCGCTGAAGGTCACCGAGCTCGCCACGAGGGTTCCCGCGATATTGTTGATGAAGAGTCCGTCCATGAGGGGCATGAGCGATTGCACTACGCCGAGCATCAGCGTGGGCGCCGCGAGAAATATCAGGGTGGAGGAAATCGGACCGTTCAGGATAAAATCGCGTCGTTGTTCAGTCGACTGGTGTAAAAACACTGAGTTCATAGAGTTATTGTGAAGATGTATTCCTTTTTCAAGAACAAATCAAGAGATACAGCACGAATCGCACGGTGCTCCGCGATGGCAATAAATAGATGATAGATATCAGTTGCTGATATTCTTGATTTCAACACGGAATTGCGATATTCTGTGGAAGAGGAGCCGTCATGGAAGAAGAATCCGACAACATCATTATAGAGAAGCGGAGTCTGGCCGAGCAAGTCTATATATACCTCTGCAATTCGATCAGCAATGGCAAACTGAAATATGGCGATACGATCAACACGAAGCGCCTGGCGGAAGAGCTCCAGATCAGCATGATGCCCGTGCGGGAGGCGCTGAAGCGGCTCGAAATGGAGGGAGTCGTGGAGATAAAGCCCCGGTCCATGTGCCTTCTCCGGACACCCACCAAAGAGGAGATCATGGACGCGATCGCGGCGCGGGAAATGTTCGAAATATACAGTGTAAAGTCAATCTATGCCTCCATCGAAAATGATCGGCTGGATGTCCTGCGCGAAATCATCGGCAAGATGAAGGGGGCCATCACCGAAGAGCCCGTCAACCTGAAAAAATATATCAAATACGATTGGCAGTTCCACAAGGACCTCTGCGGTCTTGCGGGGAATCAGTTTGTGAGCAAATTCTACAAAGAGCTGAACATCCGCCTCAACATGGATTATATGTACGATATCGGAATCAAACCGAATGTCTCGCAGACATTTAAGGATCACATAGACCTGGTGGAGGCCCTGGCGGCCCATTCCGCAGAGTCCGTCGGGATTATCGAGAGGCATCTGCACATCAGCAGGCAGAATGTCATGAGCGGCCGGTTTTTCGCCGTTCAGGAGAGCGTGGGGTGAGCGCCCGGCGCCTCCATCCCTCAATCCATCAGTTGCCCGCCGTTTACGTTCAGTATTTCGCCGGTGATGAAGGAAGACCTCTCCGAGGCGAGGAAGAGGACAGCCTCCGCGACTTCTTCCGGTCTGCCCATTCTCTTGAGAGGGATTGCCCCGATGACTTCCTGCCTCTTCTCCTCCGGCCAGTCGGCGCTCATGTCTGTTTCGATGGCATGGGGCGCGACGGCGTTGACGCGAATGCCGTAGTCGGCGAGCTGCCGCGCGAGCGATTTTGTCAGAGTATTGATCGCCCCTTTTGAAGCGCCGTAGACTGGCGCCGCAGTGATGTCGCCCATTTTCCCCGCAATGGAAGTGATGTTTATTATGATCCCCGAATGCTGGCGGATCATGAAGGGCACGACCGCCCTGCAGAGATAAAAGTTGCCGTTGACATTGACATCCATAACCTGCAGCCACTGTTCCCGGGTCAGGTCGAAGATATCGCCCCGGGCGATGATGCCCGCGTTGTTGACGAGGATGTCGATGTGCCCCCTCGCGCCGGCCACGGTTTCGACGGCATTGTTCACCGCGTTTGCATCTGTGATGTCGAGCGGACTGGCGATCGCGTCGTAGTGCTGCTTTTTCAGCGCCTCTGCGGCTTTCTCCGCGCCGTTCCGGTCGAACAGCACGACGCAGGCCCCTTCGCGGGCGAAAAGCCTCGCGATCTCGAAGCCGATCCCTCTTGCCGCGCCAGTAATGACCGCCACTTTGTTTTGCAGTTCCATGTTCTCCTCACACTATTTAGAAAAGCAGATTCGGTATTGCAAGTACGAGGCCAGGGAAGAAAACCATCACGGCGACAGAGAGCACGCTTGCCCAAAACCATGGCCACATATTCTTGATATAGTCGGAAATGGGCACATTGAGCACCGTACATACCGCGCTCATGGCCAGACCTACAGGTGGCGTCATATTCCCCATGGTAATGATGGTGCAGAAGAGAATTCCGAAATGCACCGGATCCCATCCCACCTTCATGGCTAGAGGCAGAAAGATGGGCGTAAAGAGCAGAATGACCACGGATCCGTCGATAAACATGCCGAGAATGACAAGAATAAAGAGTATGACGAACATAACGACGTACCGATTGGTCGAAAAACCGAGAATTGCGCTGGAAATGAGATCCGGAATTCTCTCGAATGGAATTCCATACCCAAAAATGCCGGAGAGCGCGATGATGAACATGATGCCACCGACATCGAACACACTATCCGCAAATGTTCGCATTATCTTTTTTAGGTTGAGTTCCTTGTAGGCAAATATGCCGACGAGCATTGCATAGATGCACGCAAACGCACCCACTTCCGATGGGGTAAATATACCGATTCTCAATCCTACAAGAAGCAATACGGGGAAGAGCAGAGCCCAGATATTCTCTATGACCGCCTGCGTGCACTCTCGGAATGATGCCCGGGCCCGTTCGGGCTTGTAACCTTCGCGGCCTGAAATGACCCATACGACGAACATATACACCGCCGTGAGAACGATTCCCATAAGCAATCCTGCGGCAAAAAGTTTTCCAATGGAGACTTCTCCGGTGACCCCGTAGAGAATGAGACCGACGCCAGGAGGAATCGTGGCGGTGATGAGCCCCGTCCAGGCCGTACAGTTTGCGGTGAAGCCAGGCGAATATCCTTTTTTAATCATGGTAGGGCAAAGAATACGTGCCTCCATCGCCGCATCTGCGATGGCCGAGCCCGATACGCCACCCATGAGTGTAGAGAGTATGACATTGACCTGTGCAAGACCTCCCCGCATATGTCCCGTGAGCACTGAAGAGAGCTTGATGAGCCTGCTGGTGATGCCGGAGGCATTCATGAGATTGCCCGCGAGGATGAATAGTGGCACTGAGAGCAATGAAAAATTCTGCGTCTGCGATATCGGCAACTGAGCAATTATCGTCATAGGCAGCTCTGGATGCTGAAGAAAGAATGCGAAACCAGAGATACCGATTGCATACGCGATGGGCATTCCAATGGCAAGAAATATTATCAACAAGATTGCGACAATTAACATATCAGTGTTCTTCCCCTCTATAGAGATTTCTAACCTTGAGAATGATAGTGATCATCTGCAGCAGGCTTCCTATAGGAATACTCACGATGACCCACGAATAGCTGAAACCTGGAATGCCCTGGAATACTCTTCTGTGAGAGAAAATGCTCAGCTTAATTCCATAGTAGAACAGGAAAGCCAGAAAAATGAAAATGATGACATAGACAGCAATTGCAACAGTCCTGCGAATATTCTGCGGTAAGCGGCTTGTGAGCAGATCGATGTTGACCAGCTTATCGACCCTCATGGCAGCATCTGCGCTGAGAAAAACACCCCAGGCAAAGAGAAAGAGAGACATGTCCTGCGACCAGTTCAAAGGATGCCTCAATGTTCTTCCAATGGCGCCAAGGAATATGAGCAAAAGCGAAATGCCGAAGCATGCCGCCGAAATCACGACCTCGGCTTTTCCTAGAAATTGGTAAATCTTTTTCATGGGGACCACTCCTGCAGTGCGCCTGAAAATACAGGGAAAGGCGGCGGCGCCTCGGGCCGGGCGCCGCCCAGATACGATTATTTTTTCTTGCCGAGTTCCCTGTACACTTGGTCGCGCACCGAGAGCAGGTTGAGTTTTTGATATGCTTTTTCGCCGGCGGCCTTGAAGGCTGCCATGTCAATTTCACTTTCGGGGATGATGGTCATGCCCGCGGCCTTCAGTACATTGAGGTTCTTCGGATCGATCTCGCTGAGGTAGCGTCGGGAGACCTCAAGCCCCGCCTTGTCGCACTCCTCCTCGAGGATTTTCTGGTATTCGGCGGGTAGCGAATTGAACCACTTGCTCGATACGACCTCGAAGTTGATGAGCAGAATGTGCTTTGTCTCACAGGCGTATTTTGTCACTTCCTGGAACTTGCCGCTCGCGGTCGCGGTGAAGGACAGCTCGAGGCCGTCGATAGCCTTTGTCTGCAGCCCGGAATACATATCGCCGTACGCCATTGCGACGGGCGTTGCCCCGATGGCCCTGATGGACTCCTGCCAGATCGGTGCGGGAGGGGTCCGGATGCGGAGCCCTGAGAGATCGGAGGGTTTTCGGATCGGCTTGTTCGTAATCATCTGGCGGAAACCCTGGACCCACATGAATGAGAGGATCTTGAACCCCTGGGTGCGCTCGAGTTCGGCTTTCCAAGCGGCGACCGACGGAAGCGTATTCAATTTTTCCACTTCCTCGAGGCTGTCGACAAAATAGGGGCCATTCATGACCGCGATCGCGGGAACATACTGGCCGAGTCTGGCCGCGTCGGTGTTCTGCCCGACGTTCGCGCCCTGGCGGATTTGTTCGAGGATGTCCTCTTCGACGCCCAGCTGGGCGCTTGGGAATATCTCGACCTTCAGATTGCCGTTCGTCCTCGCCGATACTGCCTCCGCCCATTTCAGGAATGCCTCATGGTAGGGATCCTGCGTTGTCAGGACGTGGTTGAATTTCAGGACATATTTTTTCTCTGTCTGTGCAGAGACAAGCAGAGTGCCGGCGATCAAGAGGAAGACAACAAAGAACACGAATTTTCTCTTCACTTTGGACCTCCTTGAGTCTTGCTAATATCTAAGATAGATGATATCATTGATTGAGAGGTTGTCAAGATAAAAAATGATCGAAATTCGTGGACAGCTGCGCTGCGCGCTGCCTGAAAGTGTCCGGATTGAGGAAGGAGAGGGAGGACTCCCGCTCCTGCATGTGCGGAACAGCCATGCGGAGTGCTCGATCTATGTGCATGGGGCGCACGTGGTGAGTTTCAGGCCCCGTGGCGGGGCCGATCTGCTGTGGCTGAGCCCCCATGGCCTCTTCAGGGAAGGCTCGCCCATCCGGGGCGGAATTCCGATCTGCTTTCCCTGGTTCGGCGCACGAAAAGGGAGGAACGACCTTCCTCTGCATGGGCTTGTCCGGACGGAGCCGTGGAATATCGAATCGGCGGAAATTCTCGCCGACGGGCGGACAAGGATCGCTTTTTCTGTTGAAAACGGAGAGCCGCCCCCGGAGGCCTGGCCGCATCGTTTTAGACTGGAACTCTCTGTCACTGTCGGAGAGGTGCTGGAGATGGCCCTCTCCGTTCAGAATCCCGAAAACCTGCCGATCCTATGTGAAGATGGGTTCCATACCTATTTCAGGGTGGAAGACCCCGGACAGTGTGAAGTGACGGAATTGGACGGGATAGAATATATGGACAGGACAAAGGGCGACAGCCGGGCGGTGCAGGAGGGGCCCGCCCGCTTTGAAGGGGAGATGGTCCACGCCTTCATGCATGTTCCGCCGGTTCTGGAGCTTGTGGATGGTGATCGCAGGATACGCATTGAACAGGAAGGCATGTATTCTGCAGTACTGTGGAATCCGGGAGAGCGGGCCGGCGCCGCAAATCCTGAAATAAGGGATGCCTGGAAACAGTTCGTCTGTGTGGAGTCCACAAACTGCCTGGATTGCCGGCTTGAAATTCCCGCCCAGGGATATCACCGCAGCCTGCTGAGGTTGAGCTCCGCAGGGGCGTGCTGAAGGAGCTTTGAGATGAGCCAAAAGATTAGGATAGAGAGGTCGAAGCTCGAACGGTTCTGCGCGGCGGTCTTCATGAAGCTCGGTCTGCCTCCGGATGAAGCGCAGGATTCGGCCGAAATTCTGGTCGCCGCGGATGCGCGAGGCATCGAGAGCCATGGGGTGGGAAGGCTCTGGCGGTACAAGAACGGCCTTCAGCGCGGCATCATGGCCGGGGGCGTCCAGGCGACGGTGCTGCGCGAAACACCGCTTTCGCTCGTCCTCGATGCGAATGGTGCCATGGGCCTGAGTCTCAGCAAGCGGGCCATGACGCGCGTTATCGGAAAGGCGAAGACCGGCGGTGCGGCTTTCTCCTCGGTGCGCAACTCCAATCACTTCGGCATTGCGGGGTATTACACGGAGATGGCGGCCAGGGAAGACATGATGGGAATCTGCATGACCAACACGGCCGCGCTCGGTGTCCCGACATTCGGGCGGAAGGCGATGTTCGGCACGAACCCCATTGCCTTTTCCATCCCCGCGCACGACGGAAGAATGTTCACGCTCGACATGGCGACCACCGTCGTCACGAGGGGCAAGATTGAGGTCTACGACCGGGAGCAGAAGCCGTTGCCGTCGGGCTGGGCTGTCGACACCAGGGGCGTGGGCACTTCTGATGCGCACAGCCTCCTCGAAGACATGCTCTACCAGCGCGGCGGCGGCATTATGCCGCTGGGAGGGGAGGGCGAGCTCCTCAGCGGGTACAAGGGCTATGGCCTTGCGGAGGTCGTCGATATCATGACGGCAGTCTTAAGCGGCGGTGTGTTCGGTCAGTCAGTGATAGACAGCCAGGCGACATCGGCGCGCGTCTGCCACTTTTTCGCCGCGATCCGCCTCGATCTGTTCCGCGATCCCGAAGACATAAAGTCCGACATGGGCCGCCTTTTAAGCGAGCTCGAAAACGCCGAACCCGCGGAAGGATGCGAACGAGTCTACTATGCGGGCCTCAAAGAGCACGAGGCCGAATCCGAGAGCGCGCTCGGCGGCGTGCCGCTCAGCGAAAAAGTTGCCGCCCAGCTCAGACAGATCGGGGAAGAACTGGGAGTGCCCGTCCCCATCGCGCCCTGAGCGGAGGGCTTTAGATCGCGCCCTGCGCAATTTCTTTCTGTATATTGAAATACTCTTTGGTGTCGCCGATGAGAATTGCGCCCTTCAGTGTGCCATTTTCGTAGAAGAGCTTTTTGAAGGAGGCGCCGTCGCGCCGGGATTCCGCCCGGGCCTGCGGGCCCGCCGTGATATCGCCCACGGAGGCCATGTCGATGTCTGCCACTTTGAGCTTGGTGGTCATGAGGCTGCCGCGGTATGCCACTTTCTGCCCGGCGATCGCCTTTCCGGCAAGCTCTCCCTGCTCTTTTGCGGCAGGCCAGATGCCGTATATTTTGCCCTCGAACTCGGCGCAGTCGCCTGCGGCGTAGATGTTGGGGATACTGGTCCGGAGATGAGCGTCTACGAGAATCCCGCGTCCCACCTCGATCTGCGAATTCTTCAGGAATGAGATATTCGGCCGTATGCCGGCCGAAATGACCACCATGTCCGAGCTCAGCACAGCGCCGTCTTTGAACAGAATCTTCACTCGCCCGGAGTCGTTCGAAAGGGAAGCGGTCTGTTTTGCGAGCAGGAAACGCAACCCTTTGCGGGCGAGCATGTCCTGCAGAATGCGCGCCGATTCATCGTCCAGCTGTCTGGGCAGAAGCCTGTCGAAGACCTCGATGACCGTCGGCTCCAGCCCCCGCTCGGCCAGCGCATATGCCGTCTCGATGCCCAAAAGTCCGCCGCCGATTATCGCCGAGCTGCGGGATCGTGCGGCCGCGGCTGCAATGGCGTCCGCATCCTCTTTTGTGCGCAGAGTGAACACGCGCTCAAGCTGAGAGCCATAGAAAGAGGGCAGGGCAGCCGATGCCCCCGAGGCTATCAATAGACAATCATAGTTCAGAAGGCCAAACGAGCCTGTCACTTCGCAGCGCGCGGGATCGACGGAATCCACGCGCGCGCCACGCAGGAGCGTTATGCTGTTTTTCTCGTACCAGGCCTCGTCGCGGATGACAATCTTCTCGAATGCGGCCTTGCCGGCCAGGTATTCCATAAGCCTGGGCCTCGAATAGAATGGCGCGCGCTCATCCGAGAGCATAGTGATGCTGCTCTCTCTGTCATATTCCCGAATCGAAACTGCCGCCGAAGTCGCCGCAACACCGTTGCCAATAATCACAATTTTCATGGACAACCGTACCTTTTTTATCAATATAGAAAAATTGATAAAAATGGTCAAGAATCTGAATGCGGCCAAAAATAAGCCGCAGTCCGGGAGATTGATCCGGAGACAGAGGTATGTGCTGCAGGGAAAGTGCGCTGCGGCCCACGAAGCCCGTCCGGCCGCAGCATTCCGACGTTTTGTTATGATTTATTTCTTTTCGAGGGGTCTGTGGCAGAACCACCAGTCGAAGCCCTCGTATTTTTTGAGCCTTTCCGCCGCTTCCTTGACCGTCTTGGGGGGAGGAATGATCACCCTGTCTCCGATGAGGCTGTTGTTCGGCCAGTCTGCGGGCAGCGCGACTCCCGTGTCGGAGATCTGCAGAGCCTTTGCCGCACGCACAAATTCGCTTATGTTGCGCCCGATCTCCTGGGGATAGTAGACGATGAGCCTGACCTTGCTCTGCGGGTCGACAATGAATACGGCACGGACCGTATTGGTCCCTTTGCCGGGATGCAGAAGCCCGAGTTTTTCTGCGATGCTGTCATTCGCCGCGGCGATGGGAAAACTGATGCTCACGCCGAGTTTTTCCTTGATCCACTCTGTCCACTTGATGTGGCTGAAGACCTGGTCGACCGACATGCCGATCAGCTTGACGCCAAGCTCTTCAAATTCTTTCGAGTGCTGTTCGAATGCGACGAACTCGCTTGTACAGACAGGAGTGAAGTCCGCGGGATGACTGAAGAGCAGAAACCAGGAGCCCTTCAAGTCCAGGGGGAGCTTGAGTACGCCATGCGTGGTCACGAGTTCCATTTCCGGGAAATCATCGCCGAGCAGCGGCATTGAGAAACGCTTTTCTTCCATGAGTGAACCTCCAGTATTGAGATTGTGGTAGTCTGTGTATGGTGCGAGCTACCGTAAAAAGAAAAGCAAGGAGCGTGCCAAATTTTTAAAAATATTATTTATGTATAATAAAGAGAGATAGTTTCCCAGGAGAATATAGGCTTTTCAATACACCGAATTGTTGGTATATTATCACCATAATTTCGGTGGAGGCTTGGGGTGGACACCAATATTTCGGTTGTGGATTCCGATGCGATGCTTGAATTGATCCTTCAGTCTATCCAGAAACTCATAGATTATGAGCTTGCGGTCATATTGCGGTACGATGGCCAGGAGACGCTCAGCGTGACGAAGGCGGCCGGCCCCCTGGCGGACGCGACGCTCGCGGGCTATACGATCTCACTGAAACACAGAAGGGACCTCGCGGCCATCCTGCAGGGCAGGCGGCCGCACCTCTTTTCCGAATCGGAGGACCACATCGACACCTACGCGGACATCATCAATTTGCCCCTGAACCACTCCTGTCTTGTCTCGCCGCTCGTCCTCGGCGACGATACCGTGGGCCTTCTCACCTTCGATCACAGAATGTGCAACCGCTTCAATCCCCAGATCATCGGTTTCATCGAGATGATCTCGACGCTCGTCGCGGCGCTGCTGGTCCAGTTCGACGTCTCGAACGAGCTCATCGAGCGCACCGCGCGGCTCCTCTCCGAGCGCAACAGCCTCCTCGCGTCCGAGTCCAACGCCTTCAGAAACCTGATCGGCAACTCCCCCCAGTGGGTCCGCGTGCTCGATTCAATCAGGCTCGTCGCGGCCACCGAGGCGCCAGTGCTCGTGTTGGGCGAAACGGGGACGGGGAAAGAAGAGGTTGCCCGCGCGGTCCACAGGCTTTCGTCGCGCGTCGACAGGCCGTTTGTCCCGGTGAACTGCTCGGCTTTATCGACCTCCCTCGCGGAGAGCGAGCTCTTCGGCCATGAAAAAGGTTCGTT
>Ga0228535_1003034_pt1 | contig 13554 bp, 12 predicted proteins | sample SJ1metagenome_FD_168457 | JGI IMG/M metagenome (GOLD analysis project Ga0228535, IMG submission 168457) | Enriched culture of PCE-dechlorinating microbial communities from Ithaca, New York, USA - SJ1 | ecosystem: Engineered > Modeled > Simulated communities (microbial... > Unclassified | place... | reverse complement strand
CGAACCCCGCCCGGGCCAGGTCGCGCAGCCGGGGCAGGAGGTCGGCCAGAAGCTCCCCGGCCCCGGGGCTGCCCGCGCGGTGGCCGGGCAGGCCGTGCGCCGCCGCGCCGGGAAAGGCCAGTTCCGCCAGTCCGGTCAGGGAGTGGTCCACGGCCAGGTGCACTTCGTCGCCCCGGGCCTGGAGCGAGCGCACCAGGCGTCCGGTCTGGAGCAGGTCGCCGAAGCGGGCCAGCTGGATGACCAGGGCGCGGCGCGGCGCGGGGTCCGGAGAGGAAGGGCGCATCAAGGGTTCCGGGATTGGGGCCGGTGACCTGCGGCAGGTTGCGGTTTTTGCAGGAGAAATGCACTCCAGCGCCGGGCCGTGCCCGATGCGGGAAACGCCCGAGGAATCGGTCGGACCCTACCGCAAACCCCCTGACGGAGCAAGGTAAACCCGGCCCAGCCGCTTCCCCCCCGGCCCCGGTTCTGCTATGGACCGTCCATGCGTTACTATCCGGCCTTCCTGGACCTGTCCGGCCGGCGCTGCCTGGTGGTGGGCGCGGGCCGGGTGGGCCGGCGCAAGCTGGCCGGGCTCCTGGCCCTGGACCCCGGCCGCAGGCCCGCGGAGGTCCTGGTGCTGGACCCCGGCCCGGCGTCCGATGCGGACTTGCCCCCCGACCCGGTGGTGCGGTACGAGAGACGTCCCTTCCGGGAGAGCGACCTGGAGGGATGCGCCCTGGTCTTCGCCGCGTCCTCGGACCCCGCGGCCAACGCCGAGGCGGCCCGGCTGTGCGCGGCGCGGGGCATTCCCTGCAACTGCGCCGACAACCCGGCGGCCTCGGGTTTCATCGTCCCGGCCAGCGCCAGCCAGGGCCTCCTGTCCGTGGCCATCTCCACGGCCGGAAGCAGCCCGGCCCTGTCGCGGGCCATCCGGGAGGAGCTGGAGTCCGACCTGCTGCCCCGCTGGGCGGCCCTGACCGCGCTCATGGAGCGGCTGCGGCCCCTGGTGCTGGACCGGGGCCTGGACAGCGACGAGAACGCCCCGCTCTTCCGCTCCCTGGTCCACTCGGACCTGGGCGCGGCCCTGGCCGCCGGGGACCGGGAGCGGGCCCGGGCCGTGCTCCGCGACCTGCTGCCCGCGGAGCTGGCCCAGCGCATCGAGGAGTTGACCCATGGACTGGATTGAGAATCTCCGGCCGCTGGTGGCCCTGCTCTACCTGGCGGTGAGCGCCCTGTTCATCGCCGGCATGCTCGGCCGCAAGGCGGGCCTCAAGCGCGCCGCCTCGCTCCTGGCCGGGGCGGGCTTCGCCCTGCACACCCTGGCCCTGGCCGCCCGGATCGCGGAGGCGGGCAGCCTGGCCCTGGCCCAGGCGCCCTTCTACCTGAGCCTGCTCTCCTGGGCCCTGCTCCTCACCTTCTTCATCGTGCGCCGGACCATGCACCTGGAGTTCCTGGCCCTGACCTCCGCGCCCCTGGCCCTGATCCTGTTCCTGGCCTCCCTGGCCTTCACCGCCAAGGTGGTGCTGCCCACCTCCCTGGTGGGGCCGTTCTTCGCCCTGCACATCGGCTCGCTCTTCGCCAGCATCGCCCTGCTCACCATGGCCTTCGGGGCCGGGGCCTGGTTCCTGAACCTGGAGAAGCGCATCAAGGCCAAGGAGAAGCTCACCGGGTTCCAGCAGGACATGCCCTCGCTCTCGGCCCTGGACGCGGCCAACCACTGGGCCGTGGTCCTGGGCTTCCCCCTGTACACCCTGGGCCTGGTGGCCGGGTTCATCTGGGGCTGGTTCACCTGGGGCCGCACCCTGCAATGGAGCTTCCTGACCATCGCGCCGGTGGCCATCTGGCTGTGCTACGCCTACCTGTTCCACCAGCGCCTGGCCGCGGGCTGGCGCGGCCGCAAGCCCGCCACCCTGGCCATGCTCGTGTTCATCCTCTGCCTGGTCATGCTGGGGATGAACTTCCTTCTTCCCACCCACCACAGCGTCACGCCATAACCATGCAGTCGGAACAGGAAATCTACCTCATCGGCCTGAACCACAAGACCGCGGGCGTCGAGGTGCGCGAGACCTTCGCCCTGGCCTCCTGCAACACCCTGGAGCTGGGCCTGGTCACGGACTCGGGCCCGGTGCGCGAAGCCCTGACCCTGTCCACCTGCAACCGGGTGGAGATGCTGGCCGTGGCCGACCGCGCGCCCGAGTCCGTGGAGCGGCTCCTGGGCTTCTGGGCCAAGCTCTGCGAGGGCGACGTGGAGCGCCTGCGGCCCCACGTGTACATCCACCAGGGCCTGGACGCGGTGCGCCACCTCTTCAGCGTGGCCGCCAGCCTGGACTCCCTGGTGGTGGGCGAGCCACAGATCCTGGGCCAGCTCAAGGAGGCCTACCGCGACGCGGTCAAGCACGGCTCCGCCCGGGTCATCATCAACCGCATGCTGCACAAGGCCTTCTCCGTGGCCAAGCGGGTGCGCACCGAGACCGGCATCGCCTCCTCGGCGGTGTCCATCTCCTACGCCGCGGTGGAGCTGGCCAAGAAGATCTTCGGGGACATGCGCGAGTACTCCGCCATGCTCATCGGCGCGGGCGAGATGGCCGAGCTGGCCGCGGCGCACCTGGTCAACTCCGGCATCCGGGAGATCCTGGTGGCCAACCGCACCTTCGCCCGGGCCGAGGAGCTGGCCCGGCGGTTCAAGGGCCGGGCCATCGTGTTCGAGGAGCTGTTCCGCCGCCTGCCCGAGGTGGATATCGTCATCTCCTCCACCGGCTCGCCCACGGCCATCATCCGGGCGCGGGACGTGAAGCCGGTGCTCAAGCAGCGCAAGAACCGGCCCATGTTCTTCATCGACATCGCTGTGCCCCGCGACGTGGACCCGGACGTGAACGCCCTGGACAACGTCTACCTCTACGACATCGACGACCTCAAGGAGGTGGTGGAGGAAAACCTGGCCCAGCGCCGGGAGGAGGCGGTCAAGGCCGAGGCCATCATCGAGGCCGAGACCGGCCGCTTCGGCGAGTGGCTGGACTCCCTGGCCCTGACCCCCACCATCAAGGACCTGCTGGCCAAGGGCGAGGACGTGGCCTGCCGCGAACTGGAGAAGACCCTGCGCCGGCTGGGTCCGGACACCCCGGAGGAGACCCGCAAGGCCCTGGAGTTCCTGGTGTCCTCCATGGTGCGCAAGCTCTACCACGAGCCCATCACCTTCCTGAAGCGCCGGGCCCAGGAGGAGGGCGTGTCCCGCAAGTACATCGACCTGGCCCGCCGCATGTTCAACCTGGACGACGAAATCACGCCCGAGGACGCCCACCCCGAGCGCCGGGGCAAGGTGCTGCCCCTGGGGCGGCACGCGGCCGGCACGGAATCCGAGGACGAGTCCGGAGAGGACCGGGAGGACCCGTCGTGCGCACATATCGAATAGAGGACCTGGACCCCGGGCACGTGGAGCGCCTGGCCCGGGCCCTGGATGCCCGGGGCCAGAACTCGGGCATGGACGGGCTGTACTGGTTCACCCTGCCCCCGGACCTGCTCACCGCGGAACAGATGGAGCACGCCCCGGAGTGCGGCCCCCACATCCTCTCCCTGGAGCTGCTGGACGAGGCCGTGTCCCTGGAGCTCCTGGTGCGGGCCCGGGGCCGGCTGCGCTGCTCCTGCGTGGCCTACGCCAACCCGGCCCAGCGCGCCTGGGGCATGGACACCCTGGACGCCCTGCTGCGGGAGCTGGACATCCCCACCTGAGCCGGCCATGGACACCACCCCGCGATTCCGGTTCGCCTTCGTCTCCAACTCCGCGGAAATCGCCGCCACGGTCAAGGCGTCCATCGACCCCCTGCGCGAGATCCTGGAGGTCCGCCTGGCGACCATGGAGGAAGCCCTGCCCGTGGCCCGGGAGCTCCTGGACCAGGGCGTGGAGGTGGTTCTGGGCGGCGGGGCCACGGGCCGGCTCCTGCGTAGCGCCCTGCGGCATCCGGTGGTGACCATCGCCCGCTCCCACCTGGACGTGCTCAACGCCCTGCTCCTGGCCAAGCGCTTCGGGACCCGCGTGGGGCTGACCAGCTTCGCCGCCCCCCTGGAGGGGCGGGAACTGATCGAAAGCCTGCTCCAGGTGGAAATCAGGGAGCTGGTGTTCACCGGCACGTCGGAACTGGTGGACGGCCTCGCCCGCCTGGCCGGCGAGGGCGCGCAATGCATCGTGGGCAGCGGGGTGTGCAAGGAGATCGCCTCGTCCCTGGGCCTGCCGGGCATCGTGGTCTACCCGGGCCGGGAAGTCATCGTCCGCGCCCTGGAGGAGGCCCGGGCCATCGCCGCCTCCCAGCGGGAGGAGCGGCGGAACGCCGAGCGCCTGCACACCGTGCTGGAGACCATTTCCGAAGGCGTCATCGGCATCGACGGCCAGGGCCGGGTTTCCCTGCTCAACCGCACCGCGGCCGAAAAGCTGGGCCTGGACCCGGCCCAGGTCATCGGCCGGCCCCTGCCGGAATCCCTGGGCGAATCCGGCCTGCTCCAGGCGCTGCGCAGCGGCCAGACGGAGATGGACCAGATCCGCCGCCTGGCGGGCAACAACGTGGTGGTCAGCACCCAGCCCGTGCTCCTGGACGGCCGGGTGCAGTCCGCGGTGAGCTCCTTCAAGCTGGTTTCGCGCATCGAGAACATCGAGCGGAAGCTCAAGGAGAAACGCTACGCCAAGGGCTTCGTGGCCCGCTACACCTTTGCCCACCTCCGGGGCCAGAGCCCGGCCATGGTCCGGCTGCGGGCCAGGGCCGCGGACTACGCGGCCACCGACGCCGCCATCCTCCTCCAGGGCGAGACCGGCTGCGGCAAGGAGATCCTGGCCCAGGGCATCCACAACGCCAGCCCCCGCCGCTCCCGGCCCTTCGTGGCCGTGAACTGCTCGGCCCTGCCCGGAAGCCTGCTGGAGAGCGAGCTCTTCGGCTACGAGGAGGGGGCCTTCACCGGGGCGCGCCGCGGCGGCAAGCCCGGCCTGTTCGAGCTGGCCAGCGAGGGCGGCATCTTCCTGGACGAGATCGCGGACATCTCCCCCCAGCTCCAGGTGCGGCTCCTGCGGGTGCTGGAGGAGAAGGAGGTCATGCGCATCGGCGGGGACCGGATCATCCCGGTGGATGTGCGCATCGTGAGCTCCGCCTCCCGGGACCTGGTGCAGGAGGTGCGCGCCGGCCGGTTCCGCTCCGACCTCTATTTCCGCCTGGCGGTGCTGCGCCTGGACCTGCCCGCCCTGCGCCAGCGGCCCGAGGACATCCCGGAGATCATGGAGGAGCTGCTGGTGCGCAACGGCCTGGCCCGGGAGCGGGCCACCGCCCTGCTCGCCCCGGCGGTGACCGGCCGGCTTGCGGCCTACGCCTGGCCGGGCAACGTGCGGGAGCTGGACTCCCTGGTGCGGCGCTTCCTGGCCCTGGGCGGCGGGGATCATCCCCGGCCGCAGGAGCTCCTGCGGGAGCTCCTGGACGAGGTGGAGCAGGCGGGCCTGGGACGCGACCCGGTCGAGTCCGACGTGGAGTTTCCCGCGGACGGCACCCTGCGGGAGCGGGTGGAGGCCTTCGAGCAGGAGACCATCCGCCGGGTGCTGGCCGAATCCCGGCACAGCCGGCGCGAAGCCGCGCGGCGCCTGGGGGTGAGCGTGAACACCCTGTGGCGCAAGTTCAAGAGCTGATCCCCTCCCCTTCCCGCCGGAGGTGACGACGAAGAGGCCCGCCAGATGGCGGGCCTCTTTCATGCAACCGGCGCGCTACTCCCAGTAGAACGCGATGTGGTAGGCCGCCACCAGGACGGCCCCGGCCAGGAACAGGAAGGGAAGATAGGGCAGGAGCTTGCGGGACGGGTTCTGCACGGTGTCCCTCCTAGACCTTGAAGGGCAGCGGCCAGAAGAAGTTGACGATGTAGAGCGTCCCCACCAGCCCGGTGACCGCGCCGAGCATGGGCTTGAGAAAGTGCTCCGGGATGAAGCGCTGGGTCTTGCTGGCCAGCCATGCGCCCAGGATGGCCCCGCTGGCCACGAACAGGCCGAAGCTCCAGTCCGGCTCGGCGCGCGTCCCGCTGAGCATGGGCACGATGACCGCGTAGGAGAGGAGCCCGGTCAGGGACAGGGTGATGACGAAGGGGATGGTGGCCGCCACCAGCACGTAGAGCGGAATGCCGAACAGGGAGACCAGGATCGGCACCAGCATGAACCCGCCGCCCACGCCCAGGGCCGAGGCCACCACGCCCACCAGGAAGCCGATGCCCACCAGCAGGGGCACGGAGAACTCCTGGGTTTCGCCCCAGTAGCTGACCGTCACCCGCCGCCACGAGCTCTGCAGGGTCCTGATGCGGAAGTCGTCGGGCAGCCCGGACGCCACCTTTCCCGCGGCCTCGCAGGCGGCCACGTGGGCCGCGAACTTCTCCTTGAAGCGGCGCTGCCGCACGTTGCGGGCGATGTACCAGGGGGTCACCTGCAGGCAGAGGTGCGCGGCCATCATCACCAGGGCCAGGCCGATGGCCGCCTTGAACGGCTCGGGGTCGTTCAGCAGGTAGACCCGGATGAAGGGACCGATGGGCGAGCCCAGAATGGCGCCCACGCAGAGCCCCTTGGCCAGGTCCAGGTTCCATTGATGGTTGCGGTAGTAGCCCAGAAGCGCGCCGAAGGGGTTCAGGAAGGTGGTGATGAGCCCGGTGGGACTCACCCCCACCCCGGTGAACTGGAGCACGGACATGGAGTACGGCAGCGAGAATATGCCGCTGGCCTCCCCCACCACGGCCATGGTGTAGCCGGTCCACAGTCCCATCCAGACCAGGTGCCAGATGGGCACCCGCACCCCGGCCACCCCGAAGGGCCGCTCGGCCCCGGCCAGATAGCCGTGCTGCCAATAGCTGGCGGCCACCCCCAGGATGAACACCCCCACGATCACCGGGAGCTGATCGCGCAGGAACTCCCAGAGCAGGGGGTGTCCAGCCTGGGGGCCGGGAGGGGCGACGGGGGGCGTCTTCTCCGTTTCAGGCATGATAGCAGTCCTCGTTTCCCGTCTAGGCGCTGGGCGGCAGGATGTAGAAGTCCGCGCCGAGCACCACGATGGCGATGTAGTAGTAGAGGATCGTCACCAGCACCGAGATGCCCGCGCCGATCATGCCGTAGACGAACATGCGCTTCAGGTTGGCTCCGAACCCGGCCACGATGCCCTGGGCTCCGGTGGAGGAGGCCACGGCATAGCTCCAGCTCAGGGCGCTGCCCGCCACCCAGACGAAGGCCACCGCGCCGAACGGAAGTCCGTGCCAGTTCTTGAAGGCCTCGATGACCAGGGGGATCATCACCCCGGCGGCCGCGGTGTCCGAGGTCACCTGGGACAGGGCGTTGGGCCCCACGCTGAAGGCGATGACCGCCGGCAGGTCGCCGGCCGCGATGAAGGGTTGCAGCCAGGTGGCGAACACCGCGCTGGCCCCGGTAGTGTCCAGGATGCGGCCCAGCGCCACCGAGGCCGGCCAGATGAAGAGCACCGCCACCGGGAAGTGCTTCACCAGGGCGTCCACCGAGAGCACGTTCTCGCCCGGCGCGCTGCGCGACGGCAGGAAGAAGAGCACCAGGGCGAAGATCACGAACAGGGGCGAAGGATTCAGCCACTTGAAGAAGGGACTCTTGAGCGCGCCCGCGTACAGGGGCTGGGCCATGACCAGGAGCACGATGAGCACGAACCCCCAGCAGACCGCCTTCTCCTCGAAGCTCATGGGGCCCATGGCCTCCAGCTCCTTCCGGTAGAACTCCCGGCTCCCCTCGAAGCGCTCTACCTCGGGCTTCATGAAGAAGTACATGAACAGGGCCATGGCGGCCATCACCGCCAGGGAGATGGGGATCATGCGCAGGGACCAGTCGAGGAAGAAGACCTTGTGCCCCAGGTATTTTTCGAACAGGGCCAGGGTGACCACCGCCTGGCCGCCGCCGATGGGGGTGGCCATGCCGCCCACCGAGGCGCCCCAGGCCACGGCGATGAGGATGTTGGAGGCCGCATTGCTGTTCCAGCGCGACTCGAAGGTGGAATAGCCCGCGTAGATGAGGGAGGCCACGGCAATGGGCGCGAAGACCGCCGCCACCGGGGTGTTGCCCATGACGAAGCTGATCAGCCCGGTGAGCAGGAACCACCCCACCATCTGCATCCGGGTGCCGTTGCCGAACTGGAGCAGGAACTTGAGGCCCATGCGCTTGGCGAAGCCCCAGCGGGCCCAGGCCGCGGTCACCGCCGTGGCCCCGGCGATGAGGTAGAACTCCTTGTGCACGTAGGTCTGCATGACCTTGTCCACGGGCATGTACGGATAGAAGGCCGCCACGAAGAGCGGCACCAGGCAGGTGACCTTGATGTCCACGGCCACGGTCACCCACCAGTAGACCATCCAGAAGAGGATGCCGAATCCCACCCGCGCCGGGGCGGGTCCCAGGAACGGCAGGAACTGGGCCAGGATGAAGACGGCGGGTCCCAGGACGATATGCGCCAGCTTCCCGGAGGAGGCTCCGGACGATGCGGCGTTGGCTTCGGTAGGCATGACGATGTCCTCGATGGCCCTGTGGCCAGGGCCCGGCGGCCGGTCCCCCGGCCGCCGGCATGAGTCCACGCTACAGGGCGAGCTTGCCCGCATACTGCCGCTTGATGGAGAAATGGGCCTTCCACGGGGTCCAGGCCCGCTGCCCCATGATCATCTCCTCGTCGGGATCGCCCAGCGGGAAGACCCGGGGGGCGTCCTCCGGCTTCCAGAGCCCCTGCTTGCGGCGCTCCTCGCGCTGATCCACCAGCCAGTCGTTGTAGCTCTCGTACACGATGTGCCCCTCGGGACCGTCCAGGGTGGCGGCGCGGATGCGGCCGTCCCACTCCCGGTACTTGGCCTCCTCCTCCGGGGTCGGGGCCTGGGGCTCCACGTCCAGGTCGTAGCCCGCCTCCGCCAGCTCCTTGCCGGCCACGTGGGCGAAGATGCGCTGGTCGCGCAGGCTCAGGAGGTCCTTGTGGATGCCGATGTAGCGGTCGCTCACCGGATGGCCCAGGGGCTTGTGGTCGCGGGTCGCGCCCCGGGCCTGGGCCAGGGAGGTGGTGTGGAACTCCAGCATGGCCGGATGGTACTGCTCGCCCAGGAATCCGCACAACGCGCGGAGCACCGTCTCGGGGTCGCGCACCAGGGTCTCGTAGCGCACGTCGGTCCACTGCCCCGTGGCCGTGAGCCGTTCGCGCCAGGGAACGACCGCGTTCTGGCACATCTTCCAGATTTCCGCGGCCATGAAGATGTTGGTGGGGCCGAAGGAGGACTCCAGATAGTCCGCGCAGGAGTCGCGGCCGTCGCGGGTCACGAACACGAACTGGGCGTTGGGGAAGTCCTCCAGGATGGCGTCCACGAAGAACAGGTTGTAGGGCGTCTTCTCGCCCCAGCGCGGCTTGCCTCCGGCCTCCCGGGCGAAACGCTCGAACATGGCGCAATAGACGCCGGCGAAGCTGCGCTCGCGGACGGTGTCCAGTATCTCGTCCACGATGGTGCGGGGATTGACCTTCATGCCCCAGTACGGGGTCTTGAGCCCGTGCACCATCTCGGCGGCCAGGGTCCGGAAGTTCGCGTCCCGGGACAGGTCGCCGTAGGTGTGGAGATAGGGGCGGAAGCGGGAATAGTACCAGACCACCTCGGGCACCGCGATGCGCGGGTGGTTGCCGAGCATGGCCATGACCAGGGTGGTGCCGGAGCGTTCCGCCCCGATCACGAAGATGGGCTTTTCCTCAAGAACAATCGACATGTGCGCCTCCTTGGGCCGGAATCGGAAAATGGTGAACAAGCGTTCGTCACCATTGAGCAATCCGTATGCCAGGCCAGCGGACCAAGGCAACATCCTGATATCATAACCGATTCCAGAACAGGCAGGAACACTCGTCGCATCTTGCGTCCATATTCGAGAAGAAACGTCTCGAATGTGAGGAGGCATTCCAGGGAGAGCCCGCGTCCGGGTCCGGGACGGACCAGGAGAATCCGCGGACGAAGGGACCGGCCGGGACGCTCAGACCCGGTGTCGGGCAGGACGACGCCGCGGGGCTGGACCGCCACCGGGCGATGTCCGGCCAGGGGTCGCGTCCGCGCTCCGCGACAGGAGGAGGGAACTCCGTAACGGTATGGAAGCATGGCGTGTTGCGTCCGCGAACTGCCCGGCGGCATTTCGCGGACGCAACACTAGCCGAGGAACAGGGCCCGGCCGGCTCGCATCAGGATCACCGCGCCGACCAGGATGCAGACCACGGCCACCAGGGCGCGCAACTGCCGCGAACTCGAGCTGTGGGCGATGCGCGCCCCGAACGCGGCGCCGCACACCTCCAGGGCCGAGACCCAGGCGGCCATGGTGAAGTCGATGCTTCCGTAGGCCAGGTTGCCGATGGTTCCGGAGAGCGAGGCCACGATCTGGATGACCTGGCTGGTGGCGATGGCGGTCAGGGGCATGAAGCCCAGAACCACCATGAAGGGCACCGAGAGCACCGGGCCGCCGACTCCGGTGAGGCCGGCGCAGAACCCCACGAAGGACCCCAGACCCAGCAGCGAGGGAACGTACCAGGGAGACCGACCCGAGATGCTGAACAGGTTGAGCCGGCCGCTGGGCAGCAGGGTGAACACCCCGGAAAAGATGATGATGAGCGAAAGGAGGAAATCGAGCAGGGCCGGGTTGGCCGAGGAGTTGACCAGCGCGCCTAGGTAGCCGAAGCAGACCACGCCCGCGCACACCGGCACGGCGATGCCCCAGTCGATGCTGCCCCGGCGCTGGTACAGGAAGGTGCCCAGGGTCCCGGTGAAGAAGAAGCTGAACAGGGCGGTGGCCATGGACACCTGGGTGCTCAGGCCTCCCAGGGCGACCATGGCGGGGATGAGCAGGACCCCGCCCACGCCCACCGTGCCGATGAGGGTCCCCACCCCCAGAGCGAGCAAACCCAGGGTGACGAATTCCATGCCGAGTGTTCCCCTGCACTGCATTTCAGGCCGATTTTCAGGACCCCGCCCCCGTCGATGGATTTCGCTCGGACGTCATTCCGGCCTGACCTGAGAACGACGGCCGTCTGCGGACCATGGCCGACCGTTCAAGCAACTCATGTGCCAGGCCCCGTCATTGACGTACTATGCAGATATCAAAAGGATTATCTGGATGCGCCCAAATCCTTCCCCTTTCCGGGGGACATTCGCGGGACGAACTGTCCCCAATCCAGGACGATCGGGGGCGGTTTCCTCTCCCGGGCGCTTGGTGTAGGCTGCGCCTGCCATGCTCGACCGCATCGAACTTCCCCTGCGCCTGCAAGCCCTCCCGCCCCGGGCCGCACGATTCTGCCTGGGCGTGGAGCGCTTCCTGCGCCGGGACCTGGGCGCGGACCTGGCGGGCGCGGTGGTGGTGGTCGGGTTCTCGGGCGGGCCGGACTCCACCGCCCTGCTCCTCTGCCTGGAATGCCTGGCCCCGCGCCTGGGCTTCTCCCTGCAGGCCGCCCACCTGGACCACGGCCTGCGCCCCGAATCCGGAGCCGAGGCGGACCAGGCCGAGCTGCTCTGCGGGGGGCTGGGCATCCCCTTCTCCTCCTGCGCGGTGGACGCCGCGGCCCTGGCCCGGGAGCGCGGCGTGGGCGTGGAGGAGGCCGGCCGGGAACTGCGCTACGCCTTTTTCGCCGAGTGCCTGGAGGGGCTTCCCCGGGCCTTCCTGGCCCTGGGCCACACCCTGGACGACCTGGCCGAGGACCAGCTCCTGCGGCTCATCCGCGGCGCGGGCTGGCCCGGCCTGGGCGGCATGCCCGCCCTGGACCCGGCCCGCTCCCTGCTGCGCCCCCTGCTCCTCACGCCCAAGGCCGCGATCCTGGAGTTCCTGGCGGACCTGGACGCGGAGTACGTGCAGGACCCCAGCAACCAGGACCCGGCCTTCCGGCGCAACCGGGTGCGCGCGGGCATCCTTCCCCTGCTCCGGGAGGAGAACCCGGCCTATCTGGAGTCCGCGGCCGGGCTGTGGCGGCTGGCGCAGCTGGACCGGGAGCTCCTGGATGGCCAGGTCGACGCGCCGGCGGCCGGTCCCGACGGCCGCATCGCGCTGCCCCTGTCGGACCTGGCCGCCCGGCCCCGGGCCCTGCGCCTGCGCCTGTGCAAGGCCTGCCTGGAGCGCCTGGGTCCGGGCCAGCCCCTGCTGGAGGGCCTGCTCCGCCTGGACGCGGCCGTGACCGCCGGGATTTCCGGGAAAACCTTCCAGTTTCCGGGCCGCAAGACCGCCCGGCTGGAGGCCGGGGCGGTGGTCTTCTCCGGTCCGGGATAAGGCCCGGAAACCGGCCTTTTTCCGCCGGCCGCATTGACAGCCCGGGGGGTGCGGAGTACACCCCTTGTGAATTTTTTTACACGCCGGAAAACTGGAGGAGGCAAGCGTGAATATCCTGATCTTCGGACCCAACGGCAGCGGCAAGGGCACCCAGGGCGCCCTGGTGAAGAAGAAATACGATGTGGACCACATCGAGTCCGGGGCGATCTTCCGCAAGCACATCGGCGGCGGAACCGAGCTGGGCAAGAAGGCCAAGGAGTACATCGACCGCGGTGAGCTGGTGCCCGACGACATCACCATCCCCATGGTGCTCGACGTGCTCAAGTCCGCCAGCGCCAAGGGCTGGCTCCTGGACGGCTTCCCCCGCTCCATCGTCCAGGCCCAGAAGCTCTGGGAGGCCCTGCAGAAGGACGGCGTGAAGCTGGACTACGTCATCGAGATCCTGCTTCCCCGCCAGGTGGCCAAGAACCGCATCATGGGCCGCCGCCTGTGCAAGAACGACAACAACCACCCCAACAACATCTTCATCGACGCCATCAAGCCCAACGGCGACGTGTGCCGGGTGTGCGGCGGCGCGCTCTCGGCCCGGGCCGACGACCAGGACGAGGGCGCCATCGACAAGCGCCACGACATCTACTACGACGCCAAGACCGGCACCCTGGCCGCGGCGTACTTCTACAAGGATCTGGCCAAGAAGGCCGGATTCACCTACATTGACCTGAACGGCGAGGGCTCCATCGACTCCATCAAGGATACCCTGCTCAAGCAGCTCGCCTAACCGGACCGCGTGCAAGGCCCCCGGTCCACGGATCGGGGGCCTTTCTTTTTTGGGAGCGAAGACGCATGGCCAACCCGCCCCTCCCCCCCGACCTCGTGTACCGGGACATGCGCCCGGACGAGGTGGGCACGGTCACGGACCTGGTGCTCCGGGTCTTCCGGGAGTGGGTGGCCCCCTGGCTGAGCCCCAAGGGCGTGGAGGAGTTCCTGTCCTTCTCCACCGCCGAGGCCCTGGCCGAGCGCCTGAACCACGGTCACTACTGCCTGGTGGCCGAGAGCAAGGGCCGGCTGGTGGGCATGATCGAGATACGCCTGCACCGGCACGTCTGCCGCCTGTTCGTGGAGAGCCGGCTGCAACGCCGGGGCATGGGCCGGCGGCTGCTGGACCTGGCCGTGCAGCGCTGCCGCCGGGAGAATCCCGGCCTGGAGCGCCTCACGGTCAACTCCGCGCCCAACGCCTACGAGGCTTACCGCCGCCTGGGGTTCGCGCCCACCGGCCCGGAGCAGACCCACAACGACATCACCTTCACCCC
>Ga0228535_1003033_pt1:7500-13556 | contig 13556 bp, 8 predicted proteins | sample SJ1metagenome_FD_168457 | JGI IMG/M metagenome (GOLD analysis project Ga0228535, IMG submission 168457) | Enriched culture of PCE-dechlorinating microbial communities from Ithaca, New York, USA - SJ1 | ecosystem: Engineered > Modeled > Simulated communities (microbial... > Unclassified... | reverse complement strand
CTAAGATTTTATCCCGGGGCAACCACGATTACTGGTGGACTTCACTGGCCAAGCTGGAACAGCTCTGCCAGTCACATCAGCTGGATAGCCTGAGATTCATGCGCAACAATGCGCTCCTGATTGAAAATTCGACCATCATCTGTGGCAGCCGCGGCTGGATCCTGCCCGATGACCCGGCTTTCTGTGCCGATGATGCCAAAATCTTTGCGCGGGAGATCGGCCGCCTGCGCCTGTCACTCCAGGCGGCCGCCGCAATCGACTGCCCTGACTGTGAGCGGATCGCTTTCCTGCATTACCCGCCGTTTGCGCGCGACCGCAAGCCGACCGAGCTGACCCGGCTGTTGACTGACTTTGGTGTATCCCGCTGCTACTTCGGCCACATCCATGCGCCTGTCCCAGCCTATCAGACCCCGGATTTCCCGCTTGACGGGGTCAAATACACCCTCGCATCGGCAGACAGACTTTCCTTCAAACCCCTGAGGCTCTAGGGTTTCAGCTGTTTTAGCCGGTTGCATGGATTTGACGGCCGGTATATAATCGAAAAGCTTGCCCAAACCTGAGCTCCAATAACCGTTTTTGAGGTGGAAAATGGCCTACAGTATGACCGGCTATGGTCGTGGTGAAACAATCCAGGATGATCGCCGGCTGACCGTTGAAATCAAATCGATCAACAATCGTTTCTGTGACATCCAAGTCCGGCAGAGCCGTCTGCTCCAGCCTCTCGAGACCAGGACCCGCGAGCTCATTGGCCGCCGCCTGTCCCGGGGTAAAATCGATGTTTCGATCAATTTTGAAGACAACAGTGAATCAGCCTACGCTGTCCATTGCGACCTGGGCCTGGCCAAAGCCTATGCCAGCGCCCTGCGCCAGATCAGTGAGGCCGTCGCCAGCCCGGAATCGGTTTCGGCCAGCCAGATTGCTCGCTTCAATGATGTCCTGCGCGTCGAGTCTGCTCAGATCGATCCGGAAAGTGTCTGGAAGCTGCTGGAAACCACCCTTGGACAAGCCATCGACAATCTGATGAGCATGCGCCGCAAAGAAGGAGCCAAGCTCGTTTCCGACATCCAGGCCAAAGCCACCCGGCTGCTTGAGCTAAAGGAAAAGATTGCCAGCCGGGCGCCTATGGTCCCTGCAGAGTATCGCCAGCGCCTGGCCGAACGGGTCGAATCGCTGCTTAACGACCAAGCCAGAAAGTTTTACGACGAGCAGCGCCTGGCTGCCGAAGTTTTGCTTTTTGCCGATAAGTGTGCTATCGATGAGGAGCTGGTTCGACTGGACAGCCATCTGCACCAGTTGGCTTCCATCCTGGAAGAAGAAGGCGCGATCGGTAAAAAGCTGGATTTCCTGCTCCAGGAGATCAACCGTGAGATTAACACGATCGGATCGAAAGCCAATGATCTGGAACTGGTCCAGCAGGTGGTCGAGATGAAGAGCGAGCTGGAAAAGATCCGCGAACAGATCCAGAACATTGAGTAAGCCAGAGGAGATTGCATGGACCAGCCCGTTTTCGTCAAAATCGGATTTTCCAACCTGGTGGCCCTGAGCCGGATCATTGCCGTGGTCAATCCGGACAGTTCCCCCGTCAAGCGCCTGATCCAGGATGCCCGCGACCGATCCGTCCTGATCGATGCCACATCCGGTCGCAAGACACGCTCCGTCCTGGTCATGGACAGTGACCATCTGGTCCTATCAGCCCTGACTGTCGAGGAGATTGAAAAAGCCATGCAGGAGGAAGCCCATGAGTGAAATGCCCAGGCAGCGCGGCCTGCTGTTTTGCCTGTCCGGTCCATCCGGGGTCGGCAAGGGGACCGTCATTGATGAGGTGCGGAGGCGACGGCCGCAAGTAGCCCACTCCATTTCCATCACAACCCGCCCGCCCCGGCCAGGTGAAATCGAAGGCGTCCACTATTATTTCCGGACACCCGAACAATTCCACCAGCTGCTGGTCGAAGGTGAAATCCTGGAACATGACAATTACTGCGGCAATTACTATGGAACACCGCGTTCCCCACTCGAAGCCATGCGCGATGAGGGACGCGACGTCCTGATGGATATCACGGTACCAGGCTCATTGGCCGTGATGGAAAATTACTCAGACGTGGTCATGATGTTCCTGATGCCACCGACTTTGACCGAACTGAGAAACCGACTGAACAAGCGCGGTACAGAAAATGATTCAGTTGTCGAGCAGCGCCTGCTCAAGGGCCGGATCGAAATCAACAAAGCCAACCTGTTCAAGTATTTGGTCATCAATGATGAACTCACAGCCACCGTCGACCGCATCCTGGCGATCATGGATGCCGAACACTGCCGCTACGAAAGACTTAAAGGCCTGGAAGCCTTTGTCCTCAGCCACTGAAACCCACGGTTCACTTATAAGGAGGAACTTAACATGCTCGTCAAACCACCGATGGAAAAATTGCTCACCAAAGCGGAAAATCGCTACACCCTGGCCATTCTCGTGGCCAAGCGCGCCCGCCAGCTGGTCGATGGAGCCCAGCCTCTGACTGACTCCGACTCCCCGAACCTGGTCACACTGGCCTGCGAAGAACTGGCTGCGGACACCGTCCGTCTGGTCCGCGGCCATGTCAATCCACATATCCCGCTGCGCCCTGAGATCGAAGCTGCCCGCCTGGCTGCCCGCAATGCAGCTCTCAATGCCAGCTCGGCTGAAGCCATCCGTGAAGAACTGGACCAGATCGCTGGCAGCACCGGCGAAGATTTTGACGAAAGCGATGCCAAGATCATCGTCGAAGAGATTGAGAAAAACATCGAAGCCCAGAACGAAGCAGAAGCAACCGAGTCAGAAGCAATGGTTGACTTGGCAGAAACGGAGGACTAAGCATCGTGCTTGCGACAGAAAAATCCATGGAGAAAATTGTCGCCCTGGCCAAGAATCGTGGATTTGTTTTCCCCGGTTCGGAGATTTATGGCGGCCTGGCGAATTCCTGGGACTACGGCCCGCTGGGCGTCCTGCTGAAAAACAACGTCAAGGCAGCCTGGTGGCAGAAATTTGTCCAGGAAAATCCCCATAACGTCGGCGTCGACTGTGCTATCCTGATGAATCCCCAGGCATGGGTCGCCTCTGGCCATGTCGGTGGTTTCTCCGATCCCCTGATTGACTGCAAGCAGTGCAAGAGTCGTCACCGTGCCGACAAGCTGATCGAGGACTACAACCATGCCAATGGCATCGACGTGGCTGTCGATGGCTGGGGCGATGATCAGCTGGTCGCCTATATCCGGGAAAAGGAAGTGGCCTGCCCGGTCTGTGGTGCAAAAAATTTCACCGATGTGCGCAAGTTCAACTTGATGTTCAAGACCTTCCAGGGCGTCACCGAGGACACCAGTACCCAGCTCTACCTGCGTCCGGAAACGGCACAGGGTATTTTTGTCAATTTCAAGAATGTCCAGCGCACCACCCGGCGTAAAATCCCATTCGGCATCTGCCAGATCGGCAAGTCCTTCCGCAATGAGATCACCCCGGGCAACTTCACGTTCCGCACGCGCGAGTTTGAGCAGATGGAGCTGGAATTCTTCTGCGAACCCGGCACCGACCTGGAATGGTTCGAATACTGGCGCACGTTCTGCTACCAGTGGCTGGTCGATTTCGGACTCAAGCCGGAGGAAATCCGCACCCGCGACCACGCCAAGGAAGAACTGGCCTTCTACTCCAAGGCCACGACCGACTTTGAGTTCCTGTTCCCCTTTGGCTGGGGTGAACTCTGGGGTGTCGCCGACCGCACCGACTACGACCTCAAGCAGCACATTGAGCATGCCCGGGAAGACCTGTCCTATTTTGATCCGGCGACCAACCAGAAATACATCCCCTATGTCATCGAGCCTTCGCTTGGTGCCGACCGGGTTGCCCTGGCCTTCCTCTGTTCCGCCTACGATGAAGAGGAAATCGCCCCCGGCGATGTCCGTACCGTCCTGCGCTTTGCCCCGGCCCTGGCTCCGGTCAAAGTTGCCATCCTGCCTTTGTCCGCCAAACTGTCCGACGCTGCCGAACCGATCTACCACAAGCTATCAAAGAAATGGTTCTGCGAATTCGACGACCGCCAGTCGATCGGCAAGCGTTACCGCCGCCAGGACGAAATTGGCACCCCGTATTGTGTAACCTTCGACTTCGATTCACTCGAAGACCAGAGCGTCACCATCCGGGAACGCGACTCCATGCAACAAGTCCGCGTCAAGATCGACGAACTCGAAGCCTGGTTCGCAGACAAGTTCAACTAAGCAACTGAAACAGAGTCCATAAAAATCTGTGTGCAGGGCTGGCAGAATCGATGAACGATTCTGCCAGTCTTTTTTTGTATTGTTGCTTTGACTTGCGAAAAAATTCATCAAGCTTTGTTTTTTCTGTCAAAAAAGTCAAGTTGATTGGTTGCAAGCTTTGGTAAAGTGCTATACTACTAGCGCTAGCTTGCGCTAAAACTTGCCGGCGCAATGCATCAAGGCCTGCCAGCTGCAAATCCTGGCAGATGACAAGGAGGAATAGAGACCATGACCAAGTATGTCTATCAGTTCGCTGAAGGCAACGCCAAGATGAAAAACCTTCTCGGCGGCAAGGGCGCCAACCTGGCGGAAATGACCGGCCTGGGCCTGCCCGTCCCGCGCGGCTTCACGATCACAACTGAAGCCTGCACCCGTTATTATGACGACGGCGAGAAAATAGCCCAGGACATCGAAGACGAGATCTTCGCAACCCTGGCCAAGACCGAAGATGAGATCGGTAAGAAGTTCGGCGATCCGAAAGACCCTTACCTGGTTTCCGTCCGGTCCGGTGCCCGGGCCTCCATGCCTGGCATGATGGACACCATTCTGAATCTTGGTCTCAATGACGAGGTCGTAGAGGGCCTTGCCGCCCTGACCGGCAATCCCCGTTTCGCCTATGACAGCTACCGCCGCTTCATCGCGATGTTCTCCGACGTCGTCATGGAAATCGAAAAAGCCAAGTTCGAGCATGTGCTCGACACGGTCAAGGAAGAAGTCGGCGCCAAGCTTGACACCGACCTCGACGCCGCGGCGATGAAAGAAGTCGTCGCCCGCTTCAAGGCTCTCTATAAGGAACACAAGGGAGTTGGTTTCCCGCAGGATCCGCGCGAACAGCTGATCGAGTCCGTCAAGGCCGTCTTCCGCTCCTGGAACAACGACCGCGCGATCATCTACCGCCGCATGAACGACATCCCGGGCGACTGGGGCACCGCCGTCAACGTGCAGGAAATGGTTTATGGCAACATGGGCGAGACCTCAGGCACTGGCGTTGCCTTCACCCGCAACCCAGCCACCGGTGAGAAGAAGCTCTACGGCGAATTCCTGATGAACGCCCAGGGCGAGGACGTCGTCGCCGGCATCCGCACCCCGCAGACGATCGACCAGCTCAAGGAAGTCATGCCGGAAGTCTACCAGCAGTTCGTCGACATCGCCGAAAAGCTCGAGCGCCACTATCGCGACATGCAGGACATGGAATTCACAATCGAGCGCGGCAAACTCTTCATGCTCCAGACCCGCAATGGCAAGCGCACTGCCGCCGCTGCCCTCAAAGTGGCTGTCGACCTCGTCGCCGAAGGCATGATCGACAAAAAGGAAGCCCTCCTGAAGATCGACCCGAAGCAACTCGACGCCCTGCTGCACCCGACTTTCGAACCAGCGGCTCTCAAAGCTGGCAAATCCATTGCCAAAGGCCTGCCGGCATCCCCCGGTGCCGCCAGTGGCCAGGTCTATTTCAATGCCGATGACGCCACCGCCGCCTCCGAGCGCGGGGAAAAGGTCATTCTGGTCCGGCTTGAGACTTCCCCGGAAGACATCCAGGGCATGAACGTGTCCCAGGGTATCCTGACTGGCCGTGGTGGCATGACCTCCCACGCCGCCGTCGTCGCCCGCGGCATGGGCAAATGCTGCGTCTCCGGCTGTTCCGAACTGTCGATCCGCGAGAGCGAGAAGTATTTCCTTGTCGCCAACGGTACCCGCTTCAACGAAGGCGACTGGATCTCCCTTGATGGTTCCACCGGTATCGTTTATGCCGGCGCGATCAAGACCGAGGAAGCCAGCCTCTC
>Ga0228535_1003033_pt1:0-2500 | contig 13556 bp, 8 predicted proteins | sample SJ1metagenome_FD_168457 | JGI IMG/M metagenome (GOLD analysis project Ga0228535, IMG submission 168457) | Enriched culture of PCE-dechlorinating microbial communities from Ithaca, New York, USA - SJ1 | ecosystem: Engineered > Modeled > Simulated communities (microbial... > Unclassified... | reverse complement strand
CCCTGTGTTTACAAGCAGTCGAAGGGCGTTGAAGCCCGACGGCGTACTTTTTGTAGAACGGTCCTACGAGTTATGGCAACTGGCGAGGTTAAGTACTGAAGGTACGGAGCCGAAGCGAAAGCGAGTCTGAAAAGGGCATTAAGTCAGTTGTTATAGACCCGAAACCGGGTGACCTATCCATGAGCAGGTTGAAGTGGCGGTAAAACGCCATGGAGGACCGAACCGGTGATTGTTGAAAAAATCTCGGATGACTTGTGGATAGGGGAGAAATTCCAATCGAACCCGGAGATAGCTGGTTCTCCCCGAAATAGCTTTAGGGCTAGCCTCGTATTAATCTGCTGGAGGTAGAGCACTGAATGGGCTAGGGGCCTTACCCAGGTTACCGAACCTTATCAAACTCCGAATGCCAGACAGATGATGTACGGGAGTCAGACAGTGACAGATAAGTGCCATTGTCGAAAGGGAAACAGCCCAGACCGTCAGCTAAGGTCCCAAAATCATGGTTAAGTGGAAAAGGATGTGGATTTGCTAAGACAGCTAGGATGTTGGCTTAGAAGCAGCCACTCATTCAAAGAGTGCGTAATAGCTCACTAGTCGAGTGAGTCTGCGCCGAAGATAACCGGGGCTAAACCATGTACCGAAGCTGCGGAACTCAATATTGGGTTGGTAGGGGAGCTTACCGTAAGGAGAAGAAACACGATCGTGAGGACGTGTGGATCCATCGGTAGTGAGAATGTAGGAATAAGTAACGAGAGCGAAGTGAGAATCTTCGCCGTCGAAAATCCAAGGTTTCCTGGGGAAGGGTCGTCCTCCCAGGGTCAGTCGGGACCTAAGGCGAGGCCGATAGGCGTAGTCGATGGACAACAGGTTGATATTCCTGTACTGCCAATTAGCGTTTGAGAGAAGCAGGGACACAGGGGGATAATCAGAGCGTGCTGCTGGAAATGCACGTCCAAGCGGAGTAGAGAGCTGCGTAGTTAAGTACGCGCGGCGATTCAAAACCGTGATGGGGAGGGAAAATAAGTACCGAAGCTGATGATTCCGCACTGGCGAGAAAAGCTGCTATCGAGCTAAGGGGTACCCGTACCGCAAACCGACACAGGTGGATGAGGAGAAAATCCTAAGACGAGCGGGAGAAGCGTTGTTAAGGAACTCGGCAAATTGACCCCGTAAGTTCGCAAGAAGGGGTGCCTCGCGAGAGGCCGCAGAGAATAGGCCCAAGCAACTGTTTAACAAAAACACAGGTCTCCGCTAAATCGAAAGATGAAGTATGGGGGCTGACGCCTGCCCGGTGCTGGAAGGTCACGGGGATCCGTTAGCGCAAGCGAAGCGGTGAACTTAAGCCCCAGTAAACGGCGGCCGTAACTATAACGGTCCTAAGGTAGCGAAATTCCTTGTCAGGTAAGTTCTGACCCGCACGAATGGCGTAATGACTTGGGCACTGTCTCAACAACGTACCCGGTGAAATTGTAGTACTTGTGAAGATGCAAGTTACCCGCGACTAGACGGAAAGACCCCATGGAGCTTCACTGTAGATTGCTACTGGGATTCGATATTGTCTGTACAGGATAGGTGGGAGGCGATGAATGCATGGCGTCAGTTGTGCAGGAGCCGACGTTGGGATACCACTCTGACAGTATTGGGTCTCTAACTGGTGGCCGTGATCCGGCCACAGGACAATGGCAGTCGGGCAGTTTGACTGGGGCGGTCGCCTCCAAAAAGGTAACGGAGGCGTCCAAAGGTTACCTCAGCACGGTTGGAAATCGTGCATCGAGTGCAAAGGCATAAGGTAGCCTGACTGCGAGACAAACACGTCGAGCAGGGACGAAAGTCGGGCTTAGTGATCCGGCGGTAGAAAGTGGAATTGCCGTCGCTCAACGGATAAAAGTTACCCTGGGGATAACAGGCTGATCTCCCCCAAGAGTTCACATCGACGGGGAGGTTTGGCACCTCGATGTCGGCTCATCACATCCTGGGGCTGTAGCAGGTCCCAAGGGTTCGGCTGTTCGCCGATTAAAGTGGTACGCGAGCTGGGTTCAGAACGTCGTGAGACAGTTCGGTCCCTATCTATCGTGGGCGCAGGAAATTTGAGAGGCGCTGTCCCTAGTACGAGAGGACCGGGATGGACAAACCTATGGTGCACCAGTTGTCACGCCAGTGGCATGGCTGGATAGCTAAGTTTGGATGGGATAAACGCTGAAGGCATCTAAGTGTGAAACCCACCTCAAGATGAGATTTCCCACAGCAATGGTAAGGGCCCTGGAAGACTACCAGGTTGATAGGCCGGGTGTGTAAGTGCAGCAATGCATTCAGCAGACCGGTACTAATAGCCCGAGGACTTGACCACAAGTTATCCGGTTTACTCCTTTTCGGAAGATATCGAGATACGATGTTGACAAAGTCCTTCCCTATTCCCGCTTCTTGATGTCCAAGTGTCTTCTTCCTTCCCCTTATGCAGTCCTGAGGGTACATCCAATCCCCCTCAGCTTTTCCGGTGGAT
>Ga0228535_1003031_pt1 | contig 13567 bp, 12 predicted proteins | sample SJ1metagenome_FD_168457 | JGI IMG/M metagenome (GOLD analysis project Ga0228535, IMG submission 168457) | Enriched culture of PCE-dechlorinating microbial communities from Ithaca, New York, USA - SJ1 | ecosystem: Engineered > Modeled > Simulated communities (microbial... > Unclassified | place... | reverse complement strand
GACGCGAGCGGGCCGCGGCGATGCTTTCTACCACTGGTTTAGGCTCTGAGTTTCTCCACAGATACCCCTTTGAGTTAAGCGGGGGACAGCGACAAAGGGTGGGTATAGCAAGGGCGCTGGTCGTGGAACCTTCTCTTGTGATCGCAGATGAGGCTGTTTCTGCCCTTGACGTCTCCGTACAGGCACAAGTCATAAACCTTTTAGAGGGGCTGCGGAAAAGGCTGAACCTTACCTACCTCTTCATAGCCCATGACTTAGCCGTGGTAAAGCATATGAGCGACAGGGTGGCGGTAATGTACCTGGGAAAGATTGTGGAGTTGGCCACAAAGAAGGAGCTCTTCGATTTTCCTATGCATCCTTACACCCAGGCGCTGATATCTGCCATCCCTATCCCAGATCCTTTCAGAAGAAGCGAGCGGATTATCCTTCAGGGGGATGTGCCGAGCCCCTTAAATCCGCCTTCAGGGTGTCGTTTTCACCCGAGGTGTCCTAAAGTTATGCCTATTTGCTCGCGGGAGGAGCCGCGTTTTTTAGAACACAGTGGCGAGCATAGCGTAGCTTGTCACCTATATACATGAAGTTGCAAGGAAGGAGGGTTATTGTGGACGATATTTATGAAAGATTAGGCGTAAAAAGGTTGATCAATGCCGCTGGCACTTACACGGTGGTCGGTGGCTCCAGGATGAGCGAAAGGACATTGGAAGCTATGCGATCTGCCGCAGGCTCCTTTGTTGATATAAGAGAGCTTCAACGTGCGGTTCACAAGCGCTTGGCGGAACTCACCAAGAACGAAGCCGCTTGTGTCACTACAGGTGCGGCAGCAGGAATATATGTGACAATTGCTTCTTGTGTGGCGGAAAAGCTTGGCAAGCCCTTTGCTTGCCTCTCCAAAGACGAAGTAGAAAAATGCGAAGTAATCATCTACCGAGCCCATAGAAATCCTTACGATTGGGCAGCGCGCCAGCTCGGCGTAAAACTTGTGGAAGTGGGGTATCCTAACGAAATACAGCCCGCTGCAGCAAAGGATCTGGAACATGCGGTAGGGGAACACAGCGCCGCTATATTTTATGTAGCTCAGAGCAAAGGTGGGTGGACTGCACCGGGGGCTTTGGATTTAGAGAGCGTTATCTCCGTGGCGAAAGGGGCAAACCTTCCTGTAGTTGTAGATGCCGCTGCTCAGCTTCCCCCAGTGGAGAACCTGTGGAATTTCACTGACATGGGAGCTGCCGCAGCTATCTTTAGCGGTGGAAAAGATCTGCGCGGTCCTCAGGCGAGCGGTCTCGTGGTGGGTAAGAGGTTCCTAATTGAGCGCATCGTTGAGACGAATTTCCCCAACTACGGCATCGGGAGGATGCTCAAAGTAGGCAGAGAAGAGTTGGTTGGCTTGCTCGTGGCTGTAGAGGAATATGTCTCAATGGGTAATAGCTGTAAAAGAGAGTGGTGCGAAAAGCAAGTAAAGCGCATCAGCGATGTTCTTACAGGATTTTGTGGAATTTCGGTAGAACGGAGTTTCCCCAACGAAGCTGGTCAACCCATCCCTCGCGCACTGGTTCGTTTCTCTAGTGTCATAGATGAGCCAGCAAAGCGAGTTTTGGAAGAACTCATGAGGGGCGATCCAGGAATATTCGCTATGGCTGCTTCTGATGATGCCATCTTCATAAACCCTATGACTCTTGAAGAGGGCGAAGTAGAAGTAGTAATTAAAAGGCTGAAAGACATAGCTTTGCAATTAAATAATTTTAAGAGGTGATAAAGATGAAGAAAGAGATAAGAACTAAGAACGCACCAATGCCGGCAGGGCCATATTCACAGGGGATCATCGTCGGCAACAGGATATATGTAGCCGGTCAAGGTCCATCAAACCCGGCGACGGGGAAGGTTCCTGAGGGAATAGAAGAGCAGACCAGACAGGTTCTAAAGAATATCCAGGCTATTTTAGAAGCTGGAGGGGCCAAGCTCGACGACGTCGTCAAAGTGACTGCGCACCTGGCAGACCTAAAATATTTTGCTGCCTTCAACGAGGTGTATAAGACTTTTTTCAAAGAGCCATTTCCGGTGCGCACCACCGTGGGAAGCCAACTCAAGGATATATTGGTAGAGATCGACGTAATAGCCGAACTCGCCTAACTAGCGATAACGCTTGAGAGTGGCAACTGCCATGTCAGAAAATCCTCTTGTCAACCTACGTGGAAAAGAAGTCGTGCTTTTAAAGGGTGGGCGTGTAATCGATCCCAAAAATGGAATTGACGAAGTCCGCGATGTAGCTATAAAGAATGGCAAAATCCTGGCGGTAGAAAAGAGAATAGATGCAGCCGCGGCAGAGAAGGTTATAGACGTAAGCACCCTCATTGTCACGCCGGGAGTGGTAGATATCCACACACATCTTTTTGCCACGACCTGGCTGCCCGATGCGTGGGCTGGGGAAAAGAGCGTCTTGCCCGATGGCTTTAGCTTTAGAAGCGGCACTACAACCATGGTAGATGCGGGAAGCGCAGGTAGGCGCACCTTTGAGATTTTTAGGACCACCGTGATCGAAAGGGCAAAGACGCGCGTCTTTGCCCTCGTTAACATCGCTAGCTACGGCATGATAAACGACATGATCGAGCAGTATCCAGAGGACTTTGACCCCAAAGCCACTGCCGAGATGGCTTTGAAGCACAAGGATGTAGTAGTGGGGATAAAAAGCGCTCATTATTGGCGTCCAGATTGGACTTCTATGCAAAGGGCAATGGAGGCAGGAGAAGCAGCTGGCCTTCCTGTGATGGTGGACTTTGGATACTTTCGCAAAGAGAGGCCATATTGGGAGCTGGTAACGAAAGTATTAAGGCCCGGAGATATCAGCACCCACTGCTTCAGGGGGCCTGTTCCTATAGTCAGAAGCGATGGCGGGCTTTATCGGTATCTCTTTGAGGCGCGCGATAAAGGTGTACTCTTCGACTTGGGACACGGCGGGGGAAGCTTTCTCTTTAGAAATGCCCTCCCTGCCATTCGAGGTGGGTTTTACCCCGATTCTATTTCTACAGATCTCCATACCGATAGCATGAACGCAGGGATGATGGATATGCCGACCACCATGTCCAAGTGTCTCGTCATGGGAATGTCGCTTTATGATGTGATTGCCCACTCTACACACATTCCTGCTCAGATGATAGGGCATCCTGAGCTCGGGCATTTGTCTGTGGGTGCACCTGCAGATATAGCTATTTGGAGGCTGCTAGAAGGACGCTTTGGCTACAAGGATTCCCATGGTGGCAGGCTCTATGGAGATAAAAGGCTCCTTTGCGAGATGACGCTAAAGGATGGGTGCGTGGTTTGGGACCTAAACGCTCGAGACGCTGTCGATTACGAAATGCTAGGACAAACTTATGGCATTAGAGAAGGGGAGTTTCTCATTCCTCCACCTTAATCACGAAGCCGTCCCTGTAGGTTAGATTCGATAAAAGGAAGACAGAGACTTGGAACGGCATGTTGAACTTGAAGAGCGATATTTTAAAGGAGGAATTATGGATTTGAGAATCAGTCAGAGGGCAAAGGGAGTTCCTCGTTCAGGCATCCGTGAAATGTTTGATATGGCTCCTAAGTACAAAAACATGATCAGCCTCGGCATAGGAGAGCCAGGATTCCAGACGCCTAAGCATATCGTAGAAGCGGGGGCTAAGGCGCTGTATGAAGGACATACCAAATACACGCCTAACGCTGGAATTTCTGACTTGCGAAAAGCCATCGCAGAAAGAGCTTCTTTAGACGGCCTTAGAGTTGACCAACAAAATGTGATAGTGACTGCAGGAGCAGGCGAAGCGGTCTTGCTCGCCCTAATGGCAACTGTGGATCCGGGAGACGAAGTCCTCCTGCCTGACCCATGTTGGCCTAATTACTTTGGGCAGGTTGCGCTCTCCGGTGCTCGAATGAATTTTGTGAGGACATACGAGCGCGATCATTTTCATTTGAAAGCCGAAGCAATTGAAAAAACCATAAGCGACCACACTCGAGTTGTCATCATCGATTCTCCTTCTAACCCCACGGGGGCCGTCTTAAATAAACAAGAGCTTGAAGACATCGCAAAGGTTATTCTGGATCGCGATTTGGTCGTAATTTCGGATGAAACTTACTCAAATATCCTCTTCGACGGAAGGAAACACACAAGCATTGCTTCTTTGCCTGACATGGCAGACCATACAATCGTTATAAACAGCTTTTCTAAGACATATGCCATGACGGGGTGGAGGGTAGGCTATGCAATAGGCCCATCGGATGTAATAAGTCAGATGGCAAAACTACAGGAGAGCGTATCTTCTTGCGTAAATGCGGCTGCTCAACAGGCATGTTTGGCTGCTCTAAAAGGGCCGCAGGATTGCGTCGAAGAAATGGTTGAGGGGTACAGAGAGCGCAGAGATTTGCTCTTAAGCGGGTTAGCGGAACTGCCAGGAATCGAGTGCCTAATGCCTGAGGGGAGTTTTTATGCGTTCCCCAACATAACGAAGTTCGGGCTTTCTTCGAAGGACTTTGCCCTTATGCTCTTAGAAAAGGCACAAGTAGTGGTAGTGCCGGGTTCGGCTTTCGGCGAAGGAGGTGAGGGGTATCTCAGGGTGTCTTTTTGTGGAAGCATTGAGGGCATAAAGGAGGCTCTAAGTCGGTTACGGAATTTGCTACGTTAAATTGAAATAATAGTTGCGCACACATCACAATAGAGGGAGGGCAATATGAAATGAAAACCCAAGGTTCGCGGTTTGCTTTGTGGCTTTTAGCGGCTTCTGCGCTCGGTGGCGTTGTAGGCTATTTAGTTGGTGAACCCATTAACGTTATTAAACCGCTGGGAGATCTCTTTTACAGGCTTTTGTTTATGATAGTACCAATCTTAGTGTTTTTCTCCCTTTGCTCTTCTTTCGCGCGAGTAGGCGACATACGTCAACTAAGCAAATGGGCTGGGAAAATAGTTGGCTGGTTTGTGGTAACAACTCTAATAGGTTCTGTTATAGGAATTGTAGTTGGTTTAATTTGGAGACCTGGAGCCGGTCTTGAAGTAAAAGGCCTTACTGAAGCTCCTAAGGTAGCAGAGTTTAGCGCTGCGACTTTTCTTGAGTGGATCCCTCAAAATGGCATCGGTGCGATAGCCGAAGGCAACATAATTCAAATCGTTATATTTGCAATTATTATTGGTATTGCAGTCTCCTTATTACCAGAGGGAAAACATAAACAAATATTGCAAGATTTAATTGTTGCAGGAACAGACTTATTCATAACTGTCGCTGGATGTGTCCTTTATTATGCGCCTATTGGAGTATTTGCTTTGATGGCCACTTCAGTAGCAGCCTTCAGAGGTGCGCTATTAATGGAAATGGCAAATTTCCTCACCGCTTACACTGTGGGTTTTATATTCCACGTATTATTTGTGTACGGACTTCTCTTTTGGGTTATGACAAGATTAAACCCATTCCAGTTTTTTAAGAAGGCACTGCCAGCCTTGCTTACGGCCTTTACAACCTGCAGTAGTGCTGCGACTTTGCCTGTTACGCTTCGCTGCACTGAGGAAATTGGAGTGCATGAAGAGTTGAAAAACTTCGGTATACCCTTGGGTATGACTTTTAATATGGACTCCATGGCTATTGAAATACCGCTTTATATTATGTTAGGGATGTTTGCTATTAATATGCAGCCCACGATTGCTGAATTAATACAGTTTTTATTCCTCGGTTTAGCGTTCTCTATCGGTTGTGCCGGAGTGCCAGGTGGCGGTATAGCCATAGCGGTTATCCTTGTAAAAACCTTCAATTTGCCACAAGACGTAGTAGCGTGGATTGCAGCCGTATTCGCTTATTTGGATATAACCGGCACCCCTATGAATGTATGGGGTGATATGGTATGCACAACCATAGTGGCTAAAAGAGAGGGCTTGCTCGATATGGAGAAGTTTAACTCTTAGGAGGTTAAATTTAAGACGTGAAGATTACCGATGTGAAGACGCACATCGTGCAAGCGGAGCTTAAGGAGCCCTTTGGGTTTTCTCAATGGTGGTTCCATAAGCGGGGCGCCATGATAGTGGAGGTTATAACGGATGAAGGCCTTGTTGGGTGGGGTGAAGCTTACGGTCCACCTGAGGCCACCGGCGCTATAGTGGAAAAGCTCTATAAACCTCTTATGGTAGGCAAGGACCCTTTTCAATCAGGCGTCCTGTGGGAAGAACTTTACAACCGCTTTAGAGATTACGGACAAAAAGGAGTCATGGTAGCTGCTTTAAGCGGTTTAGACATTGCCTTGTGGGATATCATGGGTAAAGCCTTGGGCGTTCCAGTCTATAAGCTTTTAGGTGGAGCTTTTAGGACCGAAGTCTTGGCTTATGCTACGGGGTTATACCTCAAGCGGGTGGACGACGTGCCAAAAGAATTGGCACAGGAAGCTGAATGTCACGTAAAGGCCGGTTTTAAGGCCATGAAGATGAAGATAGGCTATAGATACGAGCGCGACGTGGTGTATGTAAAAGCAGTGAGAGACGCAATAGGTCCTGGCGTCGAGCTCATGGTCGACGCTAATCACGCTTACGACGCCTCGAGCGCTATAAGGGTCGGAAGGGGCATCGAGCCTTTCGAGATTGGATGGTTCGAGGAGCCAGTGCAGCCCGAAGACATACAAGGTTACATCGAGGTCAAAGATGCGCTTTCTGTCCCTATTGCCGGAGGGGAGTGCGAGTACACGCGCTTCGGCTTCAGGGAACTTTTGTCCAAGCGGGCGGTGGATATCGTGCAACCGGATACATGTTCTGCCGGCGGACTCTCCGAGTGCAAGAAGATCGCTGCCATGGCGAGCGCCTGGGGCGTGAGATATCTCCCCCACGTCTGGGGAAGCGGGGTCGCCTTAGCGGCGAATTTGCATCTCATAGCCACGATCCCACCCGCTTCTATGTCCGCAAACCCTGTTGAGCCGATTTTTGAATACGACACGACAGAAAACCCCTTTAGGACAGAGCTGCTCCTTGAGCCTATCATTCCGCAAAACGGCTTGCTTAAAATTCCGCAAGGGCCGGGCTTGGGCATCGATGTGGACAGAAAGGTCCTAAATCGCTACTCTTGTAGGTGAATCTACTTTACGTTTTAGGAGGATGGACATGAGCGGTAAATTTAAAGTAGTAATCACGGATTGCGATCATCCGTCGGTGGACGAGGAGCGCGAGGTATTCAAAGAGCTTGGCGCCGAGGTTGTGCTGGCTCAGTGCAAGACCGAGGATGAAGTTATATCGGTGGCGCGCGATGCCGACGGCATCCTGAACCAGTATGCCCCAATTACGCGTAAGGTCATAAACTTGCTCGAACGTTGCAAGGTGATAGCTCGGTATGGCGTCGGCGTAGATAGCATAGATGTAGACGCCGCCACAGAGCGGGGCATCATCGTAGCCAATGTGCCCGATTATTGCGTTGATGAGGTTTCGAGCCACGCAATAGCGCTGCTCATGGCTTGCGCCAGGAAGGTGGTCTTCTTGGATCGCTACGTGGGAGAGAAAAGGTGGGATGTGACTCTCGCAGCCCCCATCTTTCGTTTGCAGGGTAGAGTCTTGGGCCTTTACGGCCTCGGAAGGTTGGGCTTTGCCACCGCCAGAAAAGCCAAAGGGTTGGGGCTTCACGCAATAGCCTACGATCCATATGTCCCGCGCTCGAACGAGGTCGAGCTGGTTACGCTTGAAGATCTCTTGAAGCGTTCGGACTTCATCTCCATTCACGCTCCGCTCACCAAAGAGACACGCCACGCCTTTGACGAAGCTGCGCTACGTTCGATGAAAAAAACCGCCTATCTCATAAATACGTCAAGGGGGCCGCTCGTGGACGAGGCGGCGTTGTACAAGGCATTGAAAGAGGGGTGGATCGCCGGAGCGGCTATCGACGTGATGGAGCATGAGCCGCCGGATTGGAATAATCCGCTTTTCAGTGTGCGGGATAAGCTCATAGTTACGCCGCACGCCGCCTATTACTCAGAGGAGTCCTATGTGGAGCTGAAGAGGAAGACGGCGTTGGCAGTCGCGAAGGCGTTGAAGGGCGAGCGTCCCGACTCGGTGGTGAATAGAGCGGCGCTCGAAAAGGCATAGCCTTTTGAGGAGAGATGTTCGACCATGCGCATAACTGCCGTAGATTCCTTCGTGTTGCACGTGTCTGTGACGGGTGGCCACATTGAGGACAGCTCTCACAGGGTCGATCGCTGGGGGGTGCCCATGGCGCGCATCGAGACGGATGAGGGCATCACGGGCTTCGGTTATACCGGTACCCACGGTCACCTGCCCACCGATAGGCTCATAGCTGAGTGCATAAAAGAGGCGTATGGGCCGCTTCTCATCGGCGAAGATCCCGCCTCGACGGAAGCCCTTTGGAACAAGCTGTATAACTGCTCTCCGATTAGGTGGGTCGGAAGGAGCGGTATAACGCACCTCGCCTTGAGCGCAGTCGATATAGCCCTCTGGGACATAAGAGCCAAGGCGGCTGGGGTGCCCCTGTGGAAATTGTTGGGCGGCGACGAAGAGAAGCGCGTAGAGGCGTACAACACCGACTGGGGCTGGCTCCAGCTTTCTTTAGAGACGTTGGTCTCGGGGTGTAAGAGATTGGTAGAGGAAGAGGGTTATAACGGCGTAAAGATAAAAGTGGGAAGCAGCGACATCTCGATTGACAGAAAGAGGATCGCTGCCGTGCGGGATGCCATTGGTCCCGAGAGGAAATTGATGGTGGACGCCAACGGCAAGTTCGATCTGTCGGCGGCCTTGCGCATGGGGAAATATTTGAGCGATTACGATGTGGTTTGGTTTGAGGAGCCGCTTTGGTTTGAGGACTTGCTCGGCCATGTTCGTCTCGCGAGCGCGATAGATACGCCCATAGCCTTGGGGGAGCAGCTCTATGCACTTTGTGACTTTGCGAACTTCATCGCTATGGGTGCTGTACATATCGTGCAGGCAGATGCGACGAGGCTGGCCGGCGTAACGGAATGGCTCAAGGTGACCGATCTGGCCTATGCCCATCGTTTGCCGGTGGTGCCCCACGTTGGGGATATGGCCCAGGTGCACTTACACCTGTGCATCGCTCATCCTGCCTGCGATACGCTCGAATATATCCCTTGGCTCAAAGAAGTATTTGAAGAACCTGCAAGGGTGCGTGACGGGCGTTTTTGTATTCCTCAGAGACCTGGGGCCAGCACGACGCCTACAGAAAGTGCGCTTGCGCGCTTTCGCGTAGCCTGAGTTTGGTATCTGTCTTAAGAAGGGGTTGATCGAATGAAAGCAGTAGAGGTCGCTCGTCCTGGTGTATTGGCGATTGCCGAAAGGCCCATGCCGCCAGATCCCGGCCCGGATGAAGTTTTGATCAAGGTAAAGGCCGTTGGGATATGCGGCTCTGACATGCACGTCTACCGCGGCAGGTCAGCCTTTGCCACTTACCCTCGCGTCATAGGGCATGAGATATCGGGCGAGGTTGCATCCGTAGGCAAAGGAGTCTTGGGCCTCTCTGCAGGAGACAAGGTCGTCGTGGACCCCGTCATCTCCTGCGGCAGCTGCTACGCCTGCCGACTTGGGAGGCCTAACGTCTGCAGAGATGTAAAGTGTCTGGGCGTTCACGTGGACGGCGGGGCCCAAGAATACATCGTAGCCAAGAGGGACAAAGTCTACAAAGTCTCCCAATCCCTTTCTTTCGAGGCGGCGTCTACCGTCGAGCCTTACAGCATCGCCGCACAGGCCTTAAGCCGCGGCAGGGCTGTCGGTGACGACATGGCGCTCGTGTGCGGCGCGGGCCCCATAGGCCTCGTCATACTCCAGGGATTGAAGACCCTCGGAGCCAAGGTAGCCGTCGCCGATGTGGTGGATTCGCGCCTTAAAAGGGCAGCCTCTTGCGGAGCGGATGCGGTGGTCAACAGCGGCACCCAAGACCTCGAGCGTTTCACCATGGATTTTACCGGCGGCGAAGGTTTCCCTCTCATATTTGAGGCTACCGGAAGCATTCAGGTGCTCGAGCTCGTCATATCGAGGCTGGTTTCGCAAGCCGGGAGAGTGGTTGTTTTGGGCTACCCGCCTGAGAAAGCCCAAATTTCTCCCCTTGACATCATGCGCAGGGAACTTGATATAGTAGGTTCGAGGTTAAACAATAACCAATTTCCTACCGCGATCAAATGGGTAGAAAGGGGTGATGTAGACCCTTCCAAAATCATCTCTCACACGTTCCCGTTTCAAGATGTGCAAAAGGCCATCTCTTTCATCGAGGAGAATCCGCACGAAGTGTGCAAGGCGATCCTTAAGTTTTAGGGAGGTGGGTGTGCCATGAAAGGAAGGTTGATTTTTAAGGCGGCATGTTTGGTCGTGGCGTTGGCTGTGGTGGCTGTGGTTTCAGGCTTTGCTGCCCTAGGGCAGGCAGCGGACAAAAAAGTCTTGAGGCTCGCCCATGTCTATGCTCCTGATCATCCTTTCAACGACGGCATGAAGGAAATGGCGGAGCGGGTAAAAGAAAGGACGAATGGGGCGATCGAGATCCAGGTATTTCCAGCTGGGCAATTGGGGTCTGAAGAGGACATCGCGGAGAGCGTCTCTCAGGGGATAATCCAGATGGCCATCGTGGGCCCTGGCGAGCTGGGCAAGCGCTACACCCCTGTGCTCGTCTTCGACGGCCCCTATACATTTCGCGGCGTAGATCACGCCCTCAAAGTAGCCCGTGGTGAGGTCGGCAGAGAGCTCTGGGATGCCCTGGAGGAGAAGTCGGACATAAGAGTGTTAGACGTGATGTACTACGGCACGCGCTACGTCACCACATCTAAGGTGCCGGTGCGAACCCCCCAAGATCTAAAGGGGCTCAAGATGCGCGTCCCCAATCAGCCGATGAGCATAGCCATTATGCAAGCGTTCGGTGCCAAGCCCACGCCCATGGCGCTGTCTGAGGTCTACCTCGCTCTCCAACAAGGCGTTGTAGACGGGCAGGAAAATCCGCTTCCCACGATCATGACGCAGAAGTTCAATGAAGTTCAAAAGTACTTGAGCCTCACGGGTCACGTGATCCAGATGACCCCTATCGTCATAAATTCCGAAGTCTATGCCGGACTTTTAGATGAGGAAAAGCGAATTCTCGAGGAAGAGGCCAGGCGCGCCACTGACGCTACTAACCAGAAGGTCTTCGAGACCGAAAAGCAGATAATAGAGGAAATAAGAGCTTCCGGCCAGATGGAAGTCATAGAGCCGGATATCGAGGCCTTCAGGCGTGCTGCGCAGCAGGCCATCGACGAGAATATCGATAAATGGGGAAGGGAGCTATATCAGAAGATACAGTCGGTGGAATAGGAAGGAGAAGAGGGGCGGCCTGAAATTTTGGGCCTCCCCTTTATGCTCGATCGGTGAGGTGAAGCGGCGTGGTGTGGCTGTGCAGGGGTCTTGTCAAATGCATGGACAAATTGGACGAGCTTTTTTTGATCGCTGGGACGTTGGCCATGGGTTTTGCCCTCACGTTACAGATAATCATGCGGTATGTCTTCAATAGTCCGCTGGTTTGGAGCGAAGAGTTCGCTCGCTATATTTACATATGGATCTGTTTCATCGGCGTTGGCTACGGCGTGCGGAAAAACCTTCATATAAAAATGGAGGCTTTTATGAATATTTTTCATCACAATGTCCAAAACTATGTGGAGATAGCGACGACTATAGCGATGATGGTTTTCGTAGCGTCAATTATCCCTTCAGGTATAAGGTACACCGTCGCTGTAAGCCGCATCCCATCGCCAGCGATGGAGATCCCTATGAGCTGGGTGAGTGCCTCTGTGCCAATAGGATTGATCATAGGAGAGGTGCGGCTTCTGCAAAAGCTTTTGAAGCTGCTCTTGGCAGGAGGGCTTTGACGTGCTGCTTTTAGCGTTCACCTTTATCGTGCTTTTGCTGTTGAGGGTACCTGTTTCCTTTACGCTCCTTATGAGTTCGCTGGTCTACATATTCGCCAATGACATACCGCTTCGGGTAGTGACGCAGCGCCTCATGGCGGGGCCTGACTCCTTTCCTCTCATGGCCGTTCCTTTCTTCATGCTGGCAGGTTCGATTATGAATACCGGTGGCATAACAAGCAGGATCTTTAACTTCGCGGATAAAATGGTGGGACATTACACAGGGGGATTGGGGCATGCGAACATCCTGGCGAGCATCATATTCTCTGGCATGTCCGGCACCGCCATAGCCGATGTAGGTGGCTTGGGGGCCATAGAGCTGAAGGCGATGAGGGACGCAGGTTATCCCGATGACTTCAGCCTCGCCGTCACGGCTGGATCGAGCACTATAGGTCCTATAATACCACCGAGCGTGCCAGCGGTGGTCTTCGGCGCGATAGGTGGAGTCTCTATAGGGAGGCTCTTCATAGGTGGCATCATTCCAGGTCTCTTAATGGGCCTTGCCATGTCTATCTTAGTCTACTTCCAAAGCAAAAAGGCCGGGTATCCCAAGGGGAAGAAGGCCAGCGGGCGAGAGCGGCTTATTGCCCTTAAAGAAGCCTTCTTGTCGCTTCTTACTCCGGTGATAATCTTAGGCGGCATTATGGGGGGTATCTTTACGCCCACAGAAGCTGCCATTATTGCTACGCTTTATAGCTTAGCCCTGGCGCTATACTACAAAGAGTTTGGGATAAGGGATATTCCTAAGATTGTGCTCGATACGATAGGCACTATGGTGAGCGTCCTCTTTATAGTGGCTACAGCCTCTCTTTTCGGTTGGGTTTTAGCGGTATCTCAGGTTCCTCAAGCTGTCACGAGCATATTTGTGAGCTATTTTTCGAGTAAATACACGGTGTTGCTCGCCATTATGGCCTTGCTCTTCTTTGTTGGAACATTTATGGAGACGATAGCAGCTATAACTATCCTTACTCCTATATTGATGCCTGTGGCTAACCACTTCGGTATAGATCCGGTTCATTTCGGGTTGCTTTTAATCCTTAATCTGATGATAGGCCTTATGACGCCGCCGGTTGGCATGGTTCTTTACGTACTGTCCAGCGTCTCTGGCGTTCCATTTGAACGGATCGCCAAATCGTGCATCCCCTATGTTGTATTGTTAACGGTCATATTATTGATTTTCCTATTCCTCCCCCAGATAGTATTGTTTTTGCCGAATCTCTTGTTCGACTGAGGAGAGTTGCGGAGGTCTGTTGACATGAGAGAAAAACAGGGCGTACGAGTGTTAGACAGGGCGCTTTCGGTTCTCAACTTCATGGCTGAGGAAAGAAGGCCTGTAGGCATCACAGAAATAGCCGAAGCCACTCGGTTGTCCAAAGCTACCGTGCACAGGATATTAGCCACACTTCAATCACATGGTGTGGTGTTGAAGGATAGGGAAAGCAAATACCAGATAGGACCAGCGGTGCTGCTGTGGGCGGAGTCGCACCGCCGGGCCTCGAGCCTTTTGGAGATCTCGCGTCCGCATCTCGAATCGTTGTGGGAGCTTTCCAAAGAGACAGTTCATCTCTTCGTATACGAAAACGGTGTGGCCTATTACTTGGAAAAGCTTGAAAGCCCCCATCCTGTGGGAATGCGGTCGAGGATTGGTGCGCGGTTGAGCCTTTACTCCACATCTGCCGGCAAAGCGATCCTG
>Ga0228535_1003028_pt1 | contig 13577 bp, 5 predicted proteins | sample SJ1metagenome_FD_168457 | JGI IMG/M metagenome (GOLD analysis project Ga0228535, IMG submission 168457) | Enriched culture of PCE-dechlorinating microbial communities from Ithaca, New York, USA - SJ1 | ecosystem: Engineered > Modeled > Simulated communities (microbial... > Unclassified | place... | reverse complement strand
GGGCAGAATGAAAGGACATACTATATGAAATCTTCACCTGAAATGAATTATTAGAAAGCTTGACTTTCCTTTTTTCAGGGAAGTAGTATCGACCACAATTTAATGAATCTGTAAGGACGTTTTCCGATAAGAGCAAACCCGGGGAAATCCGGGGGCGCAGAGCCGCGGGCCTGAGGTAATCAGGCAGCCGGGCCGCCGAAGAAAATTCCTCAAGAATTGGCCCCTATCTTCGGTACGAGGATAGGGGTTTTGTTTTTAGGCTGATTGCGTCTTGATTGCAAAGTGTGAGCATTATCGAGAACATGCGACTACGGCACCAGTTGTATAGATGCCATAATGAGGCGTGACGTTTCAGGAAGAGAAATTAGATCAGGGTTCGAAACTTGGCTGCTGCGAGGGGTATTAATATATGATGAAGTTGAAGATGTCGTTTTTTTGCGCTTGGTTGCATAAAAGATACTGGATATTCAATATCGCTTTGCAGGCCGGACTCAAATCAAACGGAGCACCCTTAATACTTAGATATAACATGCTGATTTCATGCATAATTGCTTTATTTATATCAGCTTTGATGGGTGGGCCAGCATGGGGTGTGGGCGCACTGATGTACAAGTTCACTGCTGTCGATAGCCCTTACGGATCTAATTACACATCCATCACAGGCATCAATAATCAAGGATTATCTTTTGGCCTTGGAGGCGATCCTTATGTGGCTGGTGGCTTACACCTTTTTACTTATGATATCAACTCTAATACTTTTAATTTAATTCCAGAACCTCAATCATGTTCAGGTTTTTTTCCAGGCGCAAACAATATCAACGATAGTGGGCAGTTTGTCGTATCTTGTAAAGATAGTTCTAAAAACATCGTGAAAGGTTATTTTTATAATAACGGCGAATATACTACTATATTTGATACTACTTGGGATGACTATCCTTTGTGTGAATACGGTGTGGTAGAAGATACCCCAGGATGGGTTAATGTCCCTTGCCTATATAGTACCATGGGTGCACTTGTTGCCACGTGGGCAAGCGGGATCAACAACTCGGGCCAAATTGTAGGAGGGACTGGTGCAAGCGTAATTAGTGACCCATATAGCTTTAATTCAGCGGAAGTTTCACACGGATTTATCGGGAATCCAAACAATCATATTGATCCAATGGATAATGGAAACATGTTCTATTCCATAAATAATAAGGGGCATATTGTTGGGAGTGGATCAACAAGTGATGGTGCAGGCTGGAATGGTTGTTTTCTATACAATACAAATGATAATTCGACTATGTATTTATCGAATTCTCCCGGCTGCCTCGCGTTTGGCATCAACGATTTCGATCAAGTAATGATGAATTATGTCGGGCTTGCCTATTTAAACGACTTGAGCACCGGCAATATCACTGCGTTTAAATTTCCCGGCTCGGTTCAAACGCAGGCAATCGGCATTAACAACAGCGGCGTAATAGTGGGGCAGTTCAATGACGGTATGGCCTCGCACGGGTTTGTTGCTAAACCTGTTGAAATCAAACCACCCAAAAACTTGGGCGACGTTTGTTATCCGCACGGTTGTGAGGGTAACCCGATAAACACAGCGAGTGGCAACAAGATTCATTCAGATACACATTATGCCGGGGATGCACACACCGATTTAAAATTAACACTCTTTTACAATAGCCAAGAAATGACTTCCTCTGTCTTTGGCTCCAATTGGCATAGCAGTTACCACCGTGGACTAACTTTTTCAACGGATGGTACAAAGATAATGGTGTCACGACTCGATGGTCGTGTAGACAAATTCACGAAAAGTTTTACTGGTTCATGGACAAGTGACCCAGATGTAACCAGCGTCTTGAGTGCGATATTTGACGCAAGCAATAATCAGAACGGCTGGCAATTAACTCTTCCCGACGACAGCGCGGAAATTTATTCTATGGATGGCAGACTATCATCTGTCGTTTCACGAACGGGCTTGTCCACTAATCTGACCTACGATTCTTACTTTCGCCTCGCAACGGTGACGGGACCCTTCGGTCACACACTGAATTTTACCTATGATAATATGGGCCGTGTCACGAGCTTCACCGATCCTGGTGGAGCGGTCTACAATTACAGCTACGACGCTTACAGCAACCTCGCATCAGTGAAGTTTCCTGATGGATCCTCTCGAAAATATCTTTACGAAAGCACCTCTTTTCTTAATGCCCTAACCGGAATTATAGATGAGAATATTAATCGTTTCGCAACCTACACTTATGACGACCAAGCCCGTGCTATCTCAAGCGAACACGCAGGTGGCGTGAACAAAATCACCGTAACGTACAACAGCGATGGCAGCGCAGACATAACTGACGCCAACGGAAAGGTTAAGAAGAACACCTTCACGACCTTGTTCGATGTGGTAAAGCCAACTACCAAAAGCAACCCCGGAGGCGCCAGCGGTTCAAATTCCTACACCTATGACGTAAACGGCTTCGTCGCCAGTTGGACCGATGCCAACGGCAACGTGACCACTTATATACATGATGCCCGAGGTCTTGAACTCTCCCGCACCGAGGCCGCTGGAACTCCGCAGGCGCGTACCATTACTACCCAGTGGCATGCCACATACCATCTGCCAACCCAGATAACCGAGCCGGGCCGGGTCACTACCTTCACCTACGACAATAAGGGCAACCTGCTCCAAAAAACAATCACGGCCGGGACTTTGTCACGCACATGGACCTATACCTACAATACCTTTGGTCAGGTCCTGACGGCAAACGGTCCGCGAACGGACGTGAACGATCTGACCACCTTTACCTATGACGCCCAAGGCAACCTTGCGTCCGTCACCAATGCGCTCGGGCACGTCACCAGTTTCACCAGCTATGACGCCAATGGACGCCCTCTCAGCATGACGGACCCCAATGGCCTTGTGACGACGTTCACCTATGACCTGCGCGGCCGTCTGACCAGTCAGACCGCGGGCCAGGAAGCTACGACCTATACCTATGATCCGGCAGGCAACCTGGTAAAAATCACTCAACCCGACGGTTCCTACCTTTCCTACAGCTACGATGCTGCCCATCGGCTGATAGGCATCAATGATGCCCTTGGCAACAGCGTTGCCTATACGCTGGACCTCATGGGCAACCTCATCAACGAGAAGGTCTATGATCCATCCAATCAGCTGACCCAGAGCCGGACCCATGCCTACGATGCCCTCAACCGCCTGATTAAGGATATCGGAGCGCAGAACCAGACTACAACCTATGGCTATGACAACAATGGCAATCGCATCAGCGTAATCGATCCGCTCAACCAGGTAACCAGCAGCACCTTTGATGCCCTGAACCGGCTGATCAGGACTATTGATCCGAACAACGGCAGCACCACCCTGGTCTATGACGCCAATGACCGGCTTACGTCGCTTTCCGATGCCCGCGGCTCCACTACGGGCTATGCCTATAACGGGCTGGATGACCTGACCACGCTCCAGAGTCCGGACAGTGGCAGCACGGCTAAAACCTACGACAGTGCGGGGAATATCGCCACATCCAGCGATGCGCGCGGAAAGACGACGACCTACGTAAATGATGCCCTGAACCGTCTGACCAGCGCGACCTTCGCCGACGGCAAGACGATAGCCTGGCAATATGACCAGGGGACCAATGGGAAGGATCGACTGACCGGCATGACCGATGCGAACGGCTCCACGAACTGGAGTTATGAGCCTCACGGCCGGGTCATCCAGAAGCAGCAGAGGACAGGCGCTGTCACGTTGACAACGAGCTATGCCTACAATAGCGCAGGGCAACTGACGGGTATGACCTACCCTTCGGGCAGGCAGCTCACCTACCTCTATGACGCTGCCGGCCGCATCAGCGGAATCAATGTGGATGGTTCGGCACTGTTGAGTTCCGTTACCTATCAGCCCTTTGGTGGTGTCGCCGGATGGCACCAGGGCCAGGACGGCGCCCTTACCCACAACCGGACATTCGACCAGGATGGACGGATAAGCGGAATCGCGATAAAAAGTGCAATCTCGACCGAGACCATAACCCTGACCTACGATGCCGCGAGTCGAATTACCGGTATTGCGGACAGCGCCGGGAAGCAACCGGACCTGAATGCCGATTCCGTCAACTATGCCTACGAGAGTGCGAGCAACAAACTGACCAGCGCCACTGGAGCAGTGCCGCGCAGCTACACCCATGACGCCGCCGGAAACCTCATATCGGACGGCACCAATACCTTTTTGTACGATGCCCGCGGCCGTATGAGTCAAGTGACTTCCGGTGGCGTTACCACCCAATACGCGGTCAACGGCATCGGCCAACGCATCAACAAGAGTGGGCCCGGAGTCCCGACCGGCGCCATCCATTTCGTCTATGACGAGGCAGGCCATCTCATGGGCGAATATGACGCCACAGGCGGTGTCATCCAGGAAACGGTATGGCTGAATGACCTGCCGGTCGGTATACTGAAAACCGGAGCGCGGTACTATGTCAATCCGGAGCATCTCGGCACGCCGCTTTCAATAGTGGATGTAAACGGTACTGTCGTCTGGAGGTGGGACCATGATCCGTTCGGCAGCGGCATGCCTGACCAGAGCCCGTCTGGGGGAGATGCGTTTGTGTATAACCTGCGCTTCCCGGGCCAATATTATGACAGTGAAACCGGGTTGTTCTATAACTATCACCGTGATTACAGCCCTGTTTTAGGCCGATATGTGCAGAGTGATCCGATTGGGTTAAAGGGTGGGGTGAATACGTATGGGTATGTGCTTGGGAATCCACTTGGCAGCTCAGATGCTAAAGGATTAGATAAAGTTACCCTGTTAGACCTGCTTGGATATTATAGATTACTTAATAATGTATCTAATTTTTTCAAAGGGGCGAGTGAATACTTGTGTAATAATGATTGGAAACCGCTGAGTGAGTGGACGCTTAAGAATTTATTGAGTAAAGTAAAATATGGTGCACCAATACCATTGGTAGGCGTATCTCAGACCATTAATATGGCACAAGATGTCAAAGATGAAATTATAAATAAAACTAATTATGCTACATCTATTCCTCTAAAATCAGATGGTACTTACGATTATGCTGCTGAATATCGTAAATTTTGACGTATGTTACAAAGTATATGCTAGGTATGGTAGGAGTATTTATCTGCATATATATTGAGGACTATGAAATTATGAATATGAAAAAATTGATTATGATCTATATGACTATTTTCAGTTATTTTTTCCCAAATCAAGCATTTTCGTATACAACACGATACACCTACGATAACCTCAACAGACTCACAAAAGCTGACTACAGTAACGGAACAGTCATAAACTACACCTACGACAACGTCGGCAACAGGTTGAGCATGATGTCTACTGTACCTACTCCACCTTCCCTCACTCTGGACTCGGTGAGTTCGCCTACCACCTTGGCCAGCCAAACCATAAGCGGCGCCACGGAAGCCGATGCGACTGTGACCGTTTCGGTTAATGGTGGTACACCGCGGGTCGCAACCGTCACCGGTACAAACTGGAGCTATACCATTACCGACTTCATTTCCGGCATCAACAACATCCAGATAACGGCCTCCAAGGAACCCGGCAATACGAAGGTCATAGAAACCTCAATTACATGCTCCGCCCCCAAATTGACAGTGTCCCTGGTCGGCACGGGCGGGGGCATCGTAACCAGTTCACCCGTCGGAATTGCGTGTGCGTCCGGCAGCTGCTCGCGTCTTTTTGACAAGGACACAGCTGTGAACCTGATAGCAACTCCGAATACTGATTCTCTATTCGACGGCTGGTTTGCATTATGTTCCACTGCAGACAACAGTTGCGACCTGGTCATGGACAATGAAAAGGCACTGACCGCAACGTTCAGTTATGTGCAACCGGTTCAGGTGCAAAGCCCGCAGGTATCCTACTATTCAGTTATCAGCAACGCCTATGCAGCATTATCCGGCAGCGGTACCATCCTTACAAGACAGTATGAGTTCGTGGAAAACCTGAACCTGGATGAAGTTGTTTCTGTTGTTATTAAAGGCGGATACGACAGCAGCTATTCGACCAACAGTGGTTTCACAACCCTGAACGGCAGCCTCACCATCCGGAACGGCTCACTCACGGTGGAGAATCTGGTGATAAAGTAGAAGGAAGAGCCAGGCCCGATTTGGAATTATGTACTGAATTCTTCGATTCACGAACGGGCAAGATGAAACGCCATAATGTATGAAATCTTCACCTGAACCACCGCAGAGAGGTATTCCCCTTCAATATTTCAAAATTCTTATTTTGGACGGGTCTGGTCCAAGGCGAAAACGTTCTCCACCACGACCTTCAGGCAGTCCGGGTTTCTGCTGGCGACATTCTTGGAACCGAGCACAGAGCGGTCGGTTGCGACGTCAAAGCGTGAAGGGCCAAGGGCCAGTTCGACCTTTTGAGAACGCCAGTTGTAACTCCCTGTGCCGCCAGGGTGGCGAGAAACAACTCTCGATGCCGGCGGCTCAGGTCGGCGAACTGTTCCTTGCGTAACCCGGCAATGAAGAGCATGTAGCGGGTGGCGTCATGGCAAAAGAGCACGCACTGGCGTGCGGTCGATGGTCATCTGCAAGGATAAAAAGTGTCTTGAAAGTTCTTCTTCACCAGCGACTCAACGAGACATCAATCGTAGTTGCCAGGTAATGTTTTTTGTTGTTATCAACTTCGAACATCACGTATATTGACCATAACAAGACATCACCAACTTATTAAATTGTTATAACTAAAAACCATTCAAAAGGATTGGAAGAATGTCTATCGATAGTATTCCTGCTAGAGGGTTGAATATTGCTACAAAATGGCGCAATGCCATGCTGACCATATCTATTATTCTCGTACCGCTGTGGGTAGCGTCGCCCGTGTCCGCAGGAATCAATCAGTGGACCAGCATTGGCCCTTACGGAGGCAGCATCCTTGCATTGGCGATCGATCCGAACAACTCAGCAATTTTGTATGCCGGGACAAGTAGTGGAATGTTCAAGAGCACGAACGGTGGTGAGAGTTGGGCCGCAATCAACACCGGTCTTAATAATATTAACATTGTCAGCTCCCTGGCTATTGACTCAATGACCCCTACCACTGTTTACGCCGGGACATCCGTCGGGGTGTTCAAGAGCACGAACGGCGGTGAAAGCTGGAACGCCACCAATACCGGCCTTACTGATACCAACATCAGATCCCTGATTGTTGACCCGAGCAACCCAACGACAATATATCTTGGGACATATGGTGGAGGTGTATTCAAGAGCACGAACGGCGGTGAGAGCTGGACCGCCGTCAACACGAGTTTGACTGACTACTATATCGGTTCCATAGCCATTGACCCCATTACTCCATCCACTGTATACGTGGGGACAGGAAGCGGGGTATTCAAGAGTACCAATGGCGGTGGAAACTGGACCGCGATCAATACCGGTCTGACCTCCTACAACGCTGTCTACGCCTTGGCCATCGACCCGAGTAACCCGGATATACTCTACGCGGGAAAAGGGGGGCTGGTTTTCAAGAGTACGAACGGCGGTGAGAGCTGGACTGCCGTCGACACGGGCTTGCCTGGTTACGGCATCCGCTCTCTTGCCATCAGCCCGAGCAACACTGCCACAATCTTTGCAGCGTGCGGAGGAGGAGTTTATAAGAGCACGAATAGCGGTGAAAGCTGGAGCGCCATCAACACCGGACTGACCGGCACTCCGGTCTATTCCCTGATCATCGACCCGAGCAACACAACCACACTCTATGCAGGAACAGATCTCGACGGCGTGTTCAAGAGCACCAACAGCGGAGAAGCTTGGAACGCAGTCAACACCGGCCTGATCGGTGCTGACGTCCGGTCCATCGCCATCGACCCGACCAGCTCAGCCATACTCTATGCCGGGACAGCCCAAAACGGCGTTTTTAAAAGCACCAATGGCGGGGGAAGCTGGAGTGCGATTAAAACCGGTCTGACTGGCACGTACGTCCCCTCCCTGGCAATTGACCCGATAACCCCTTCCACTGTCTACGCCGGGACAGGAAACGGAATATTTAAAAGCGTCAATGGCGGCGGAAGCTGGACTGCAATAAACACCGGTCTATCCTCTTATACCGTTAATGCATTGGTCATCGACCCATCGAACCCATCCACCCTTTATGCAGGCGGGAATACGGGAGTATATAAGAGCACCAACAGCGGGGAAAGTTGGACAGCCGCCATCGCGGGACCGATTAATACCACTGTCTGGACGCTAGCTTTCGACCCGACCAACTCGGCAACTCTCTATGCGGGGACCAACGATGGCGTGTTCAAGAGCACCAACAGTGGGGAGAGTTGGACAGCCGTTAACACCGGCCTTGTTGCCGGCTCTGTCATGTCCTTGGCCGTTAATCCGAATAATCCGGATACCCTGTACGCAGGAACAGTAAAAGGGGTATACAAGAGTGCGACGGGGGGGACGGAGTGGACTGATGTGAATAACGGCCTGCCTATTGTTGGTTACGGTCGTGCCCTGGTTATAGACCCAACCAACCCGGATACCATATATATGGGAACTGATGGCAACGGTGAGTACTACTATGGCAACGGCGGTGTATACAAAAGTGCGAACGGCGGGGGAAGTTGGAGCAAAATCAGTAATGGTCTGTCTTATACCTTGGTTTTGAATATAGCCATGGACCCGCTCAATCCTGCCAAACTATATGCTGGGACCATCATCGGCGGTGGGATATCCTCGTTAACTCAAATGTCAAATTCTTTTACCTTCCACGGTGTAGTAACGGACTCCGGTGGAACGCCGCTGTCCGGCGCAACCGTGGAGATGAACGGTAATCCCGCTATTTACGCCACCACGGACGGCAACGGCGGCTATTCTCTCATTCTGCCAGCGGAAATGGATCTCACCTTGAAATTCAGCAAGGCCGGCTATCTGCCGGTCTATTCCAACACCATCAATTCCGATTCCGACATACTAGACCCGGTTCCCGCCATACTCTATACGCAGGCCGAGGCGAGCGGATGGGGGGTGACCTCCGAGAATGGGGTCATCGCGGTCCATGCGGTCGACGCCGCCAATTTCTCCAGTTTTCTGAGCGGCGCGGTCGCAACGGCCACAAGCGCCAATCATCCGGACACTCCCTATGCGGTCACCTACTCCTATGGTGGAAGCTCCACCTCTTCCGACGGGCTGGTTTTCGTCCTGAATGCGGATGCCGGGGATACGGTCACGTTGCATACGACAAAAGACGGCTGGATTTTTACGGACGTGGTTTTCACGGTCCAGGGAGATTCGGTGAGCGAAGGCCTCCTGAAGGGCGTGCAACAGAAAGTACGCATCAAAAACACCTCGAAATATTTCTCCACCCTCCAGTCTGCCTTTGATGACCCGGACTCTTCTTCCGTCAACCCTATTCAGGCTTTGGTCGATGAATTCAGCGAAAGCCTGGCACTGAACCAGAACAAGACCGTCACCCTGCAAGGGGGCTTTGACAGCGGATTTACCAGTAACAGCGGTCTTACTTCGCTCCAGGGAATACTCACCATCCTGGACGGCTCGCTCACGGTGGAGAATCTGGTGATCAAGTAAAGGGAAGAGCAAGGCCCGATTGGGAATTATGTGCTGAATTCTTCGGTTCACGAACGGGCAGGATGAAACGCCATACCATATGAAATCTTCACCTGAAATGAATTATTAGAAAGCTTGGCTTTCCTTTTTTCGGGGAAGCAGTATCGACCACAATTTAATGAATCTGTAAGGACGTTTTCCGACAAGAGCAAACCCGGGGCTACCCGGGGGCGGGTCTGAGGCAATCAGGCAGCCGGGCCGCCGAAGAAAACTCCCGAATTGCGCCCCCGTTTTCGGCAGTATCGAGGCGGGGATGTTTTTGTATATTGAGTGAATGAATTGCCCGGTCGTTACAACAAAAATGAAGGAGATAGAGATGGGAAATTGGAAGATTCTTCAGAATGTCAACAAAATGGGCATGATTATGCTTTTGTTGGTGCAGTTGTTAGTGCTCATGCCCGCTTCTCCTCTCCATGCCGGCCCTGCGAGCCCTAATTTGTTGACGTTGAAGAATCCGGATGGGACGAGTTTTTCGGCGAGGATTCGGGGGGACGAGTTTCAAAACTGGATTGAGGCGGAAAACGGCTACAGCGTGATCCGAAACCCAAAGACCACGGTATGGGAGTATGCGGAAAAGGCAACTGACGGTAGCCTACGGAATTCAGGAGTGGAGTTCAGGGGCGGCAAAGTTCCACCGAGCACGATACAGAAAGGTTTGAGGCCCGACAAGAATACCGGCGCCGCTGAAGACCGCAACCGCATGATCAGGGATATGTACCAGCAGCGCCTGGTTCCCCTTGTTCCGAAAACGGGCGAACAGGGGGGGGCAGGTTTCGAGGAAGGACCCGGTGACTGGGACCCTGTCCCGGTTTCCGGGACGAGGAAGATGCTGGTCATTCTGATCAACTTTGCCGACCGTACCCTGAGCACAACGTCCAGTGGCTGGAGCGGCACCATATTCGACGCGACGGTCGGCGTCAAGTCAATGGCCAGATTCTTTACCGAAAACTCATACGGAACGCTCACCGTTTCGCCCGCCCCCCACTCCCAGGCAGGAAATCCCACGGGCATTATTACGGTTGCCGTAGCCGACAACCATCCCAACTTTGGCGGAGGATTCAACTTTTCCGCCGAAGTTGCCGTTTTGAACCATGCCCTAACTCAGGCGGCGTCGTTCATCAATTTTGACAGTTACGACACAAACGGCAACGGCCTGCTTGAGCAATCCGAACTCAGTATCTACTTCATCTACGCCGGCTACGAAGCGTCAGGCAGCAGCAAGACACCCAGCATCTGGGCGCACGCCACCTATACGACGGGAACGGGCTTGACCGCCGGCACGAAGAATGTCCAGCGCTGGGCGCAGAACGGTGAGCTCAATGATTCGGACGCACAACACCCCATGGGAGTTATTGCCCATGAGATGGGGCATGCACTGTGCGGCTTTCCCGATCTCTATGATACCTCTGGAACCAATGCCGGCCTGGGCCTTTTTTCCCTCATGGCGTCGGGAAGCTGGGGCGCCGACATCGGAGAGTCCGGCGGTATGACGCCGGTTACCCTGGATGCCTGGTCTCGGCAGTATGTGGGATGGGCAACCCCGCTAACGGCATCCTCAAACGGCTCCATAAGCCTGCCGCTGCCGCTGTCCTCCGCCACGTCTTCCTACAAACTCCTGAATGCGGCCGTCTCCACATCGGAATATTTTCTGGCGGAGAACCGCTATCCAACCGGGTGGGACTTGGGGATGAAAGGGTACTTCGGCAGCGGCTGGGCGGGAGGTCTCCTCATACTGCATGTGGACATCACTTCCGGCACCCAGGGCTCCAATGACATCAATAGATCTGGAGTAAGTGAACACCAAGGTGTCATGGCGGAGGAGGCTGACAGTACGGGCTGCTCACTTGTAAATGGTACCTGCCCTGGCAGCGCGGGCATATTATTCTACAACGGCAATAATACTGCCTTTACCGACTCTTCCACACCGAACTCCAGGTATTATAGCGGCAGCTCGACTAACATCGGACTTTCAGACGTTTCCGGGCCGGCGCAGGCCATGTCGGCATTCTATTCGTTCGGAAATGTTCCACCGGCACTAGCCGGCAACTATCCTGATGACAATCAGGTTGATGTGAGCACGTCCACGGTGGTTTCGGTCATTTTCAATAAGGATATTGACCAGTCAACCTTGAGCGGTTCCACTTTCTACCTGAAACAGGGATCTGCTTCGATCCCCGGGTCGATTTCCTACAATTCCTCAACTCGTACCGTGACTTTTACACCCGCTGTGCAGCTATCTATGAGCACTGTCTACACCGCCACCGTTACCACCGGTGTCACGGATCAGAACGGTACACCCTTGACCGCGGCCAAGAGTTGGAGTTTTACGACGGGAAACGCACTGTTGTCGGAAAGGTTCGATTCCACGACCCTTCCCGCTGGGTGGAGTGTTGTGGACAATGCCGGCACAGGGGCTGTGTGGCGATTCAACGATCCCGGAGGAAGAACAAACCTGACTGGCGGAAGCGGTGGTTTCGCAATAGCTGACAGTGACTTTGCGGGTGAGATCAACATGGATACCGAATTGAGAACTCCCGTACTGAACCTCGCCGGCTATAACAGCGCTTCCTTGACGTTCAACACAGATTGCAACGTATATTCCGGCGATGAGGTCGCTGATGTTGATATCAGCCTCAACGGTGGGACTTCGTGGACAAACATCTGGAGGAAGACAGGCAGCGATTATCCCGGGCCCATCACGGAAACAATTAATATCTCTCAGTATGTCGGGAACAGCAATGTCATGGTCCGTTTCCATTATTACAATGCCTATTTTGACTGGTGGTGGCAGGTGGATAACGTGACTGTAAATGCTGCTGCTTCACCACGAACCCTTTCCGTGACGGTGTCAGGCAGCGGCTCCGTGAACAGCAATCCTTCGGGAATTTCCTGCACATCGGGACCGTGCACGCACACGTTTGATCCCATGACATCGGTTACTCTGATGCCGACCAAAAGTGTGTACTCGACATTCAGCGGATGGTCGGGGGGGTGTTCCAGTTTTGACGGTGACAATTGTGTTGTTGTTATGAATGCCGACAAGGCAGTTACCGCGTACTTCACCGCTATTCAGCCCGTGTATATTCCCGGCAAGGGGTACTATGAATCACTCCAGTCTGCATATGGAGACGCGCAGGTTTCGAGTGTCATCCAAGCCAAAGCCGTCGAGCTGGCAGGTAACTTTTATGCCGATCTGGGTAAGAATGCAACGTTACGGGGTGGGTACGACGACACTTTCACGACCAATAACGGTTTCACCACATTGACGGGAAATCTTGTTGTTGAGACTGGTTCGCTCACGGTGCAAAATCTGATTATTAACTGAGGCACAATCAATAGCTGGAAGGGCGGCGTGAAACAACTGACCTTTGACGCGGAAACAGAGAAGGGGGTAACAGCTAGCTTTCTCGGGAATGAAACCCTTGCAGCTGTCTATAGCCGCGTCCTCATGGGTGAGGTAGCACCTGGAGGCACAGACCTATATATGATCACCCACACAATGGGAAATGATCTGACCCTGGAAGGAAGCAGTCTTGTCGCCGAACCGCCGAACCCCGTGCCTGGCAACAGTGTCAGGCTTACCGTAACCGCCCAGAACTTGGGAGACACGGCTCAGACTGCAATACCTGTTACATTCTTTCGGGGTGATCCGTCCAATGGCGGCGTAATAATTAGCGAGGCAACAATATCAGGCCCCTTGAAGCCCGGGGACTCGCAGAATGTCTCAATTGATTGGGTAGTTCCAATGACAACGACACCCGTTACCATCTATGCCGTCATAGACCCGACGGCGACTATCGCGGAGCGATTCCGAGCCAGGCAGCATCGGTCAAGTTTCATCAGGATTCGGTGAATGGACCTCTTCTCAATTCTCAACCCTTGCCAGCTCTGGCTGTGGGAGAGTCAAGGGATATCAATTTTACTTGGGATGTTACCGGGTTGAATAACCA
>Ga0228535_1003027_pt1 | contig 13580 bp, 10 predicted proteins | sample SJ1metagenome_FD_168457 | JGI IMG/M metagenome (GOLD analysis project Ga0228535, IMG submission 168457) | Enriched culture of PCE-dechlorinating microbial communities from Ithaca, New York, USA - SJ1 | ecosystem: Engineered > Modeled > Simulated communities (microbial... > Unclassified | place... | reverse complement strand
AATTAGTTCGGAATATGAAAACTATTTTGCCCCGGCTGAACATTATCGTATTGTCCAACCTCAGGAATATACTCCAATTTCTCCAGATATTCCAATGGAAAAGAAATGGATAGAGGTGGATCTAAGCACACAAAGGATGATTGCTTTTGAGGATGGAAAAGAAGTATTAAAAACCACCATATCTTCTGGTATCCCAAACCGCTTTAATGGATCTTCATGGGCAACCCCCAAGGGAACCTACAATGTATATTCCAAGCTGCCATCAAAACATATGGGTGAGGGCACTCTGACTGATGATTTAGAAGCATACATCCTTCCAGGAGTCCCATGGGTTACATTTTTCACAAAAAATGGAATAGGGTTCCATGGCACCTACTGGCACAATAATTTCGGCATGACTATGTCGCATGGTTGTATTAATATGAAAACAGAAGAAGCCAAGTGGGTTTATCGTTGGACCATGCCTGTAGCTCCGCCAAATAAAGTGGAACAAGTGGGCTATGGCACAAAAGTGGTCGTTTATTAGATAATCTCACTCTACAAATTCGAGAAAAACCTGATTGGCTACCATCATCCCACGCTTGGTTAGTAAATATTTATCTGGCTCTATTTCGTGTCTAATTAATCCATTATCTAATAATTTTTTTAATTCTTTTTGAAAAATATTTTCAGGAAGGATTCCAAATTTCTTATTAAACCGATTAACCTGGACTCCATCTTTAAGTAGACGAAAACCTAACATCATCTCGTCTCTCATCTTTTCTGATTTCTCTATGTGTTCTGTTTCAACCACTGCCGGATTTGTGGATGCTGTTAAGGTCTCATCCATACAATCTTTTATCCGTTGGATGTACTCAACAATATTTCGAGTATTAATAATTCTTTTGCCATCCAAATATCCATGTGCACCCGCACCCAACCCCAGGTAAGACTCATTTAACCAGTATTGATAATTATGCTTCGAGCGGTAATCACCTGGCAAGGTAGCCCAATTTGATATTTCATAGTGTTCAAAGTTATTTTCTTCAAGGAATAAATCCGCCGATTCAAACATATCACCAACAAGATCGTTATCGAGGGGCGTTACTATCCCTTCCTTAACTAACGATTCTAATGGGGTTCCTTCTTCAATGGTTAGAGAATAACAAGAAATGTGTTGTACCTTAAGAGATATTGTTATTTCAAGTGTTTCCATCCAATGAGAGAATTTTTGACTGGGCAATCCATAAATTAGATCCACACTGATGTTCTCGAACCCGCTATTTTTTGCAGCTTCTATGGAATATTTCACCTGACTAAAATTATGAATTCTATCTAATAATTTTAGCTCTGCATTGCTTGCGCTTTGCATACCGAGACTGATTCGATTGATCCCATTATTTAAATAACCATCTAGTTTATCTTTGCTCAATGTGCCAGGGTTGGCTTCTATGGTTACTTCAACATCTCTTAAAAATGGCAATGATTTTTTCATCGCCTTCATAATTTCTCCAACTTGAAGGGGACTCATGATAGAAGGAGTTCCACCCCCGAAGTAGATGGTATGGATTACTTTATCAGCTGGTAGATGTTTCCCATACCAGATTATTTCTTGACATAAAGCCTCTATGTATGCATCAAGATAACTCTCCATTCCAGCATACGTGACAAAATCACAGTATCCGCATCTTTTTTGGCAAAAAGGAATATGCAAATAAAGGCTTAACAACTCTTGCATGCGGTGATAATATCATAGTTTATTTTCAAAATCTGGAATTTGATTACTGGTATAATACGCACACTTGGAGAATAATTGAACTTATGAGTCCAGAAAAATCAACACCAACAAAAACCTGCCCGACCTGTGGAACCCGGGTTAGTGAAAAATCTGTCAAATGTGTAGTTTGTGGAACAAATCTATCGTCATCTAATCCTGTTACATCAGCTAGCAAAACAGTGCAAGGAAGCAGGATGCCAGAGTTGACTCTTACTTTACCTGCCGCTCTTGGCTTATTAACTTTATTTCTGGTAATAGGAGCTGCTGCTGTTTTCTTCACGCTTCGCTCAACAGGCAGGGTTGTGGAACCCACACCTGAACCAACCGCCACTGCAACCCCAACCCTAACCTTAACACCTACTCTGACATTAACGCCTACTTTAGAGCCAACCCTTACTCCCATTCCACCTATCGAGTACACAGTCCAGGAAGGGGATTACTGCACCACGCTGGCGTTTACTTTTAATGTGTCGCTCCAATCCATAATTCAGCTGAACAACTTGGGTGCAAATTGTATTCTTGTCCCCGGGATGAAAATTCTAATTCCACAACCAACACCTACACCCACTACTACACCGACAGCTACCCTATCTGGTGTAGATGCAACGGAAGCAGCTTGCTTAAAAGATATCTATACCGTTAAAGCCACGGATACTTTAAGTACTGTATCACTTAATTATGATGTTCCGATGGCTGCTATAAAAGAATATAATGGCATGGCAAGCGATATTGTCTGGGAAGGTATGAAGCTGATCATTCCGCTCTGTAAAAGGAACCCAACCCCCGGACCAACGCCAACACCAACACTTCCTCCGCCTTATCCAGCCCCCAACCTTCTTCTTCCATCTGATGGCGCCTCCTTTACATTGGCGAACGATAATTTCACACTCCAATGGGCAGCTGTGGCTGCGTTACGACCGAATGAGCTATACCAGGTGACCATTGTTGACCTGACCGATCAAAACCAACGGCGTTTGATAGATTATGTCACCGATACAAAATACATCGTACCAACCTCATTCCGACCAAACGATAACCTTCCACATGTTATGAAATGGTGGGTTACAGTCGTTCGTCAGAGCGGAAACGATAGTGCAGGTAAACCCATTTACGAATCAGCTGGTGATGTTTCTGAACAGAGAGCCTTTTCATGGATTGGGGCAGTTGTAGCCACAACACCCACACCATAAGTAAAAAATAAGTCGCCGGGCAGCCGGCGACTTGCTTATAATTCCAACTCTTCCAAATATCGTGTTGCCATGATTGCGGCTGCTGCTCCCATCCCGGCTGATGTGATCACTTGTCTAAAATGAGGATCTGCAACTTCTCCAGCAGCGTACACACCGGAAATATTAGTTTTCATTTCTGCATCCACGACAATGTAACCTTTGTCATTCATATAAATACTGTCTCTAAATAAATCTGTATTGGGTTTGTGACCAATAAAAATAAAAACGCCATCAAAAGACTCTGTGTTTGTAATCCCTGTTTTTACATTTTTAATTAATATTTGCTCTACACTCTCATTTCCTGAAATTTCTTCCACCACTGAATCCCATATAAAATGGATTTTAGGATTATTTTTCGCTCTGCTTTGTAGAATTGCCCCTGCCCTCAACTCATCCCTCCGGTGAATAATTGTTACAGAATTCGCAAACCTGGTAAGGAACAGGGCTTCTTCAACAGCAGAATCACCTCCTCCTACAACTGCCAATTTTTTCTCTTTAAAGAAAGATCCATCGCAGGTAGCGCAATAAGATACCCCTTTTCCGGTGAACTCCTTTTCACCGGGGATATTCAAGTGCATTGGTGTCGCCCCAGTAGAAATAATGACGGAATGTGTAAGATATTTTCTGCTGTAGGTTTCAATCTTATATGGTTGTTTTGTAAAATCAACGCTTGTCACACTGTCAAATTCAATCCGCGCACCAAATTTTTCAGCTTGCTTGTGGAACAATTCGCCAAGTTCATATCCACCTACACCATCTGGAAAACCCGGGTAATTTTCTATAATATGCGTTAACGCAGCCTGACCACCCAACTCAACCCCGGTAAATACCAATGGTGCAAGTTCAGCTCTAGCAGAATATAATGCTGCTGATAATCCGGCAGGGCCAGACCCGATGATGATTAGTTTTTCGATGTTATCTGGCATGTTTCGAGAGACTTGGTTCTTCTTCGCACCTGAAAAGTTAAACTCCATTTTTTCCACCTTTTATTGTTTGATTGCTTGATCCAATAAACTTATTGCCCTGTCTATGATGCTGTATCCCTCATCGATCTGCTCACCATTTATACATAGAGGGGGAATAATCAATAATGTATGCCAGTGAATATATACAAATAAGCCTGATTGCAACAGCTTGTTTCGAAACTCCAGCATAAGCCTGGAAGTCTCATTAAATGGACAGATAGGTTCACGGGTGGCACGATCTTTTACAAATTCAATTATTCCAAAGCAGCCAATATTTCTGTACGTTCCGATGCTGGGGTGTTTTTCATATAACCATTGATGCTTTTTCTGAATATATTTTCCTATCTTTTCTGAATTCTCAATTAATTGGTCTTCTTTCATTACTTCAATATTGGCTATCGCCGCAGCAAGTGAAATTGGATGTCCATTAAATGTCAGACCACTTTCAAAAACAATTTCATCAAAATAATGAGCTATTTCAGGTTTAATTGCGACTGCGCCCAGAGGTGCATAACCAGAAGTTAACCCTTTTGCCATGGTCATCAAATCAGGCACGATCCCCCAATGGTCCAAAGCAAACCATTTTCCTGTTCTCCCAAACCCGCTCATAACTTCATCTGCTATAAATAATATTCCGTATTTATCGCAAAGTGCACGGACTCCTTGTAAATATCCGTTTGGCGGGATGATAACTCCATTTGTTCCTGTTACAGTTTCCATTAATATCGCCGCAATCGTCCCAGGTCTCTCATATTGAATTATCTCTTCCAGGTGATTGAGATAATCTTGAGCAAACTCTTCTTCTGAAATATTCTGATTGAGTCGGTGAAAAGTAGATCGATATTGATAGGGATCTAAGAAATGAACGATGCCTGATGGCAAATTTGGCTCCCATGCTGATCGTCTCGGGTCTCCAGTGGCACTCATAGCACCGGATGAAGCACCGTGATAAGATCTGTATCGGGTTAAGATTTTATGCTTACCGGTAAATGCCCGGGCTAGTTTCATGGCATTTTCATTTGCATCAGCGCCGCCTAACGTGTAGAGAAAAGTATTCAAATTGCCTGGCGTGATCTCGGCGAGTATCTCCCCTAATAGTGCTCTGGGCTTTGTAGCCATTTGAGGTCCTGCAAAAGGTAATTCCGCAGCTTGCTTCTGTATCGCCTCAATTACTCGCTTGTCTCCGTGTCCGATGTTAACACACATAACCATGGAATTGAAATCCAGATACTGCTTGCCATCGACATCCCAAAAATATACACCCTCTGCTTTTTTAACAGCAATTGGTTTTACTCTTTTCTGAGCTGACCATGTCCAAAAATTATGCTGCATCGACAGGTCCAGAATTTCGTTATCCAGAATATTCCGCATGATAACCACCTTATCTTGAGTATCTATGTGATTATATAACACCTCATAAGGGATGCTATAATCGCAATGATCTTTTGGAGGTTTTACAAATGAATAAAGCGATAATTGTACTTGCAGCCCTGTTATTTATTTCTGGATGTAAAGTAAAACCTATCCAGGGCACTATTGAACCAGTTCTCATTCAACCAACCTATACATCCGAAATCACGCTTTCCCCAACAGAAAATAAATCATTGGTGATTACATCAACCGCAACAGAGATTCCAACTGTCACACCAACGCCCACAACAGATGATGTATTGAGCGAACTTCCAGAGGTAATTGATATTCAATACCCATTTCCCAGTGGTAAAGTGCCAGCAACAGGATTTTCTGTACAGGGAATGGCAAATCCTACCTTCGAACAAAACTTGGTAATCCGGTTGGTAGATATGGAAGGAAATGAACAGCTTGTAATTCCAACAACGATTCAGGCAGAAATGGGCAATCGCGGTTTTTTTACTGAAAATCTTAATATTAATGCCCGCCTGGATACATCAGCCATGCTTCAAATATTTTCACGTTCTGCTAAAGATGGCAGCCTTGAACATTTGAACAGCCGGATGCTGAATTATGTCGCTGATTTTGATAAACCGGAGAATTTGTATCCGTCAACCGAGAAAATAGTCATAACAGGATTAAGAGTTGGTCAATTCAATACACGCCTCGAATTGCAGGCGGAAGGATTTGCTGTTGGCATATTTGAAAACACATTAGAATATAAACTTTGCGGTGATGGAGGAATTGGTACTTCTGATTTTATTTGTGGGGGCACAGATAACGTAATTAGCACAGGGACAATTCAGCTTGATTCATCAGCAATGGAACAGCCTGGCAAATTCGAACTTAGGGCAGAAATTCCACATGGAAAGTGGAAGACAGGTAGATTGGTTATTTTCACGACATCAGCTGCCACTGGAGAAATTGAACACGCCAGCAGTTCAATAATTAAAAATGGTCCCTGATCACGACAATATACCCTTTGAAATATCTAAATCAGCCTGGGTGGGTATTGATTACTTTAATCGTGAACTGTATTTTGATGCTCATGAACACCTGGAAATAGCCTGGAGAAATGAAAGTAAAGTAATCCGTAGCTTATATCAGGGAATTCTGCAAGCAGGCATTTGCATCTATCACGCCCGTAGAGGTAATCTTACTGGAGCCTTAAAGGTTGGTGAACGGGCAATCCGGCATTTAGATGGCTGGAAATTCTATAAAAACCCGCTTGATATTTCCTGTCTTTATAAAGATTTACTTCAGATTCTATTCATCCTGAAAAATCTACAACAAGAAGATCAGCATATTCCAGGTACATTCTCAAAATTGTTTATCAAAATTCGTCCTTAGGCTTATGTCTCTTCAATAAGAATGACTCTTGCTGGGGCACCATCCGCATCAGCCAGCTTGAGAGGCAGGCAAAATAGAGAGTAATATCCGCCATAGACTTGTGATAGATCTAATCCCTCTACTACAATAACACCTGCATTTAGAAATTCATCATGGGTGGGTTTGCTTTGTTTATAAGGAGCTACAGACAAATAGTCGACACCGACTAATTCCACTCCTTTATCTACCAGATACTTAGCGCCATCTTCACTGATTCCAACAAAATCTGGATGAAACTCAGAATCCCTTTTTGACCAGTAACGAGAATTCTTCGTCTTAAATAAAACCTTATTTGTACTTTGGGGAATAAGGGAATTCTTTAGAACATCAGCAGTGATAATATTAACTTCATCAGGAATTTCAACAACAAAACAATGTCCTAGTAATCTCGTTACGGGAATTTTATCTATACCAATCGGACTATCATTAATAAAATGGATTGGAGCATCGATATGGGTCCCTGAGTGAACGTTCAATTCTAATCTGCTGACATTTGAATTGGCGCCTTCTTCAATCTTCCTGACTCGTTCAATTTTTATTTGTGGATCTCCGGGCCAAACCGGCAAGCTAGCTGATAAGGTTAAGGTAACGTCATGTATTCTCATATTTACCCTTCGCAATATTATTTGTTAATAATGTAGTTGATAGGTTCTGACAGGTTTTCAGCCTATAATCAATTTTAATCAAACAATCATAACAGGGATAGGATATGAGAGAAGTTGCTGTCATAGGCATTGGTCAAACCGTTATAGATGAACATTGGGATAAATCCCTAAAAGAATTAGCTGGAGAGGCAATCATTGACGCAATGCGTGACGCGGGTCGTGATTACGCAGACGCAGTTTATGTGGGTAATATGATGTCTGGTTCTGCCAACCACCAGCAGCATTTAGGTGCATACTTATCAGACTGGGTCGGTTTACATTTTACTGAAGCTATGAAAATTGAGGCAGCTTGCGGTTCAGGGTCTTCTGCATTCAGGCAGGGAGTAATGGCTGTTGCATCAGGTGAGATGGATTGTGTAATTGTATCTGCTGTTGAAAAAATGACAGATTCCCCCCTTCCAGAAATAACCTCTGAGCTTGCAACAGCTGCAGATGCAGACTACGAAGCAGGCATGGGTGTTTCTTTTGTGGCATTGAATGCATTCATTATGAATCGTTATATGCATGAGTATGGCTGGAAAAAAGAAGATTTTGCCCCGTTCTCGGTTAACGCGCATGCAAATGGTGCAAAAAATCCAAAAGCCAGATTTCAAAGCCCGATTACAGTAGAAGCTTATACAAAAGCGGGTATGATTTGTCCTCCGATCAACCTGCTGGATGCATCACCGGTTGGAGATGGCGCTGCAGCAGCTGTACTCGTTCCAGCGGAATCTGTTAAACTCTCCCGACGCCCCATGGTCCGCGTAGCCGCCTCTGCAGCCGCCACTGATTCGATCGGGATTCATGATCGGCGTAAACCGCTCTGGTTGACTGCTGCAGAATTATCCAGCAAGCAAGCATACAAACAATCTGGTTTTTCACCAAAGGATATAGACTTCTTTGAATCGCATGACGCTTTTACCATAATGGCGGCATTATCGTTGGAAGCGGCTGGCTTTGCTGAGCCTGGTCAGGGACCACGACTTGCAAACGATGGTGATATTTTCCCGGGTGGCAAGATTCCAGTCGCTACTCGCGGTGGTTTGAAGGCACGTGGGCACCCGGTAGGTGCTACCGGACTTTATCAGATTACTGAAGTGGTTCAGCAACTTTGGGGAGAAGCTGGTGAAAATCAGTTGGATGGAGTGAAAACCGGCATGTCCCAGAATATTGGTGGCAGTGGATCGAATATCATCACACACATTCTTTCCACCCGGTAAGGTTATACTAATAACAATAGAGAAACAGATTGGTGTAATACACTGATCTGTTTTTGTTTTCCTGGCTCTTATGAAATACAATTTATTTATGGAAATAGCTCAAAACTACGAAATTGACTTTAATAAGCTGACTCCATTTTATAAACAGCGGTTTGGTATGAATCCGGGGCAACGGATTTGTAGTATTCTCGAAGCAATTGAATTTGTTAATTCTCATGGCATCGTATCTTTCTGGCCGATACCTGAGATACCCGTAGCCTCCCTCTGGAAAGCAGCTGCTGGTGATCGCCCGGTTGCAGATAAACATGATGATCCTGGACATATCACCTGGTCATGGAAAGATGCCCTCCTGGGGAAAAATGACTGGTATTATTCAAAACTTTTCTGCCGGCGAAATTTTATGGTGCGGTTCGATCTATCGCCCTACCTCTATGCTCTATCCGCAAATTATGGTGATTACCACGATGACCATCTCATTCGCTATGAAGAAGGTTCGCTTTCATATGAGGCGCGTAACATATATGAGGCAATCTTAAACAAGGGCCCTTTAGATACGATCCAACTGAGAAAAGCATCCCGCCTGGTTGCAAAAACCAGTGATGCAGCATTCAATAAAGCAATCGCAGATTTACAAATGGATATGAAAATCCTACCGATTGCGATTTCAGAAAGTGGGGCTTGGCATTATTCTTTTGTTTATGAAATTGTTGCCAGGCATTATCCCGAAATAACAGAAAAAGCGAGAGCAATTACTGTCAGACAGGCTATGGAAAAATTGCTTACCTCCTATATTTCTTCATGCGGAATTTGCAGAATTCCTAATATTCAAAAACTATTCAGGTGGCAACGTAAAAGTATTAATCCCTTATTGAATTCCTTAATTAATAATCACATCATAATCGATAGCATCACAATGAAAAATCAAATTACCAAAGACTGGATCGCTCTTCCTGAGGTGATGCTACAATTATCTAAATAGATAGTCACAAATAAGAAAAGAGTGAACTATGCAAGAATTTCATATACATCGAAAAATTCGAGACCAGTACTCACTGTCAGCTTCTCTTTTTGAGACCGACGGTAATCTTATATTTGTTAATGTTCAATCTGTTCACGAGTTTGTGAAAAATCTAAACAAAAAGTTGGATCCGGAATTGCTCGCTGAAAATAAATTTACTTCCGGCCAGATTTATGCAATGGGTTTAATAGACGAAATATTGCATTTCGTTTTCAATCAATACCGCAAAGAAATTTATCCAAATGCACTTATCGATGCTTACAAAGATCTTCAGAATGAAATTGGCTCAGAGAAATTAATTCAATTGCTTGCCGGATTTTGTAATGAATTTCCTCCTGTGGCTGTCTATACTCAAAAAACTAGCATTAATGAATATTTAAATTCTGAGGAAAATCGGCTGGCAACTCTGGAAGAAATTGTTCTTCTTTGGCTTGCCAACGCAAACCCGGCTTTCATGAAATTTGGTGAATTTTTCGATGATTCCTTCTTGCAAAAAACAACCAGCTATCGAGAATCTATAGCATTTCTGGAAAAATTCTTTCGATTGCATCCAGTGTACGGACCTGACAATCAGGATTTAATTTCCTTGTTAAGGTCACCTGCAGTATTTGCACCTTACAGCCTGCAAGATCAACTTAAATACATCAAAGAACGTTGGGCTATCCTCTTAAAAGACCTCCTTCTAAAACTATTTGGAGGATTAGACCTTCTTCAGGAAGAACTGAAAGCTATTTTTGCTGGTCCTGGTCCATCTTTCCCACCAGATTATCGTAAACTTACATCTCTATTCGATCTCGAATTTGAACGCTTCAGTAAGGATAGCGACTGGATGCCTCGTGTTGTCTTAATGGCAAAAAACACGTATGTCTGGTTATATCAGTTATCAATTCAATATCAGAGGGAGATTCGTTCCCTGGATCAAATACCTGATGAAGAACTTGATCGACTAGCCAGTGCAGGATTTTCTGGTCTATGGCTTATAGGCTTATGGGAACGAAGTACTGCCTCTGAGACAATCAAGAAACTTTGTGGAAACCCTGAAGCTGTGGCATCTGCATACTCCATTTCTGAATATCGCATCGCTTCAGATCTTGGGGGAGATAATGCTCTCCTAAACTTAAAATCACGTGCCTGGCAACGTGGTATACGGTTAGCAAGTGATATGGTTCCCAACCATATGGGTATTGATTCTTCCTGGGTGACTTACCAACCGGATGATTTCATTGGTATGGATTATCCCCCGTTTCCAGCATACTCTTTTAATGGACCAAATTTATCGCGGGATCCTGGATTTGGTATTTACCTCGAAGACCACTACTACACACGGTCTGATGCGGCAGTTGTTTTTAAATGGGTGGATTTTTCATCTGGTAGGACACGCTACATCTATCACGGCAATGATGGTACAAATATGCCCTGGAACGACACAGCACAGCTTAATTATCTTTCGGCAGAGGTACGCGAGAAAGTAATTCAACAGATACTTCAGGTAGCCAGAAATTTTCCCATTATCCGCTTTGATGCTGCTATGACCCTTGCTCGAAAACATTATCAGCGGTTGTGGTTCCCTGAACCAGGTTCTGGTGGTGATATTCCATCTCGTTCTCAATTTGCATTATCAAAAACTAAATTCGAAGATGTCTTCCCCCGTGAATTCTGGAGAGATGTTGTAGATAGAGTCGCTGCTGAAGTGCCCGACACACTTCTTTTGGCTGAAGCTTTTTGGCTTATGGAAGGATACTTTGTCCGAACTCTGGGGATGCACCGGGTATACAACAGTGCATTCATGAATATGGTGCGCAATGAAGATAACGCTAATTACCGGTCTGTGATTAAGAATACACTTGAATTTGATCCTGAAATACTTCAGCGCTTTGTGAACTTCATGAACAATCCTGATGAAAAAACTGCTGTGGATCAATTTGGCAAGGGAGATAAATACTTCGGTATATGCCTGATGATGTCTACTTTACCAGGCTTGCCTATGTTTGGTCATGGTCAAATTGAAGGGTATGCTGAGAAGTATGGGATGGAGTATCGGCGCGCATACCTGCAGGAACACCCGGACCAGGATTTAATTGATCGTCATCAACGCCAAATTTTCCCATTATTACACAAGCGCAGTCTTTTTGCCGGAGCAGAAGAATTCCGTTTGTATGATTTTTATACTGAATCTGGTTCTGTGAATGAAGATGTTTATGCATACACCAATGGCATAGGGAACCAGAAAGGATTGATTGTTTATCACAACCGTTATGCATCCACATCAGGATGGTTGAAATATTCATCAGCGTATCTAGATAAAAAATCTGGCAATTTGATCCATACATCACTCGCAGATGGGTTGGGATTATTTAATTCTCCCCAGTTCTTTGTTATCCTGCGGGATAACTATAATGGAATGGAATACTTGCGCTATTCACAAGATATTCATAATAATGGACTCTACCTGCAAGTAGGAGCTTATCAAGCATATGCATTTACAGAACTAGAGCAGGTCGAAGAAGATTCACATGGAAACTGGAGAAGGTTACACGATGAATTACAGGGAAAACCAGTAAGAAATGTCCGCGAAGAATATAACCTGTTAAGATATCGTTCCATTCTTGGCAAGCTATCAAATATATTATCAAAAGATAATCTGAGTATCCTGAATTACCAGAACAGTTATTCAGATAAATTCACATCATTCAGAAGTATCCTCTCTTCGTTTATTTATGAATACACTTCCATAAAAGGAATAATCCAGACTAATCCTGAAGATCTTCTAAATGGATTATTGAAATCTGTTCAGTTATATCGGAAATTATGTGAAGGAAATCCACCTCCCTTATTCCATGCATCATCTGAATACAGATCGCTACTTTCTTTGATGAATTTTAATCAGCCAGATGATTTTTCTATACTGATGGATTGGATAATTATCCTATGCGCAAACCTACCAGATCTTGCAGATGATTTCACGAATCTATCACCAGTAGATGGACATAATCAAATTCCTCTGCATATAGCAATCAAACAGAGTTGCTTTGTGTATGGAATGAATGAAGATTATGGTCGATATAATCTGGAATTATTGACTAGCACACTGGCAGCCATGAAATTACTGCACACACTTCAGAAATCTCCAGTCAATTTCTGGGATAGTCTATTAAATAATTCGCGCAACGCATATCTTTTAGGTATAAACCATGCCAATGGTATTCGCTGGTTCATTAGAGAGCGCATGGAGACTTATTTGATGCAACTTTCACGTACTCTTCTACTTTACTTTCCATCTAAACACTTAGATCAAACAGTCTTCTTTGAAAATTGCATATTAGCAATACATCATTTCAAAGATGTAATATCAAAATTACCGGCTTCTGATTATCAGGTTGATAAATTACTTACAATAATTAGAGAGGAAGAAAGCTAATTAATCGGAATTTATTTTTCTAATACATCGCAAGTATGTTGATTCAAAAACATCTTTTGCCTGCAATCCAGATCGGGTACTTCTTACATGTTTAATTTTTGACAATGCCCGATCCATGATTAGCTGCTTTGTGGCAAGTTCGGTTAAATACACCGCCTGGGCAGCATAGGCAATATTATTCCTTGGTTCGATACGGTCAAATTCATCGAAAAACCATCCACACGATGTAAACATCCACTGTCTTGCTACCTGTGCTTTCATTAGAAAACCTAATGTTTCTTTTTCTGTTTCAGTAATATCTTTTCCAAACCATTCCAAACAAAATTCATCCCAATTTTGTTCATCCAGCATGACATGAATATAAGCATTTCGCACTGCAAGCGGAACAGGATGGTACCTTATGATCATTTTCTTATAAGATTGATCCAACAGGTTGGCAATGGCATTCAGTCCATCACGCATTGGTTTTTTCCATGAGCTTCCCGGAGTACAAGGGCATTCCTCTTTCCAGCGGTTTACGCCATGATGACA
>Ga0228535_1003026_pt1 | contig 13589 bp, 9 predicted proteins | sample SJ1metagenome_FD_168457 | JGI IMG/M metagenome (GOLD analysis project Ga0228535, IMG submission 168457) | Enriched culture of PCE-dechlorinating microbial communities from Ithaca, New York, USA - SJ1 | ecosystem: Engineered > Modeled > Simulated communities (microbial... > Unclassified | place... | reverse complement strand
GGCGGCAAAGCGCGCCAGATCGTCCGCGTAGGCCTGCGCCGAGGCCTGCACCGCCTTTTTGCGCTCGGCGCGGGAGGCGGCCCCGACCTTCCGCCCCCGGGAAACCTGCACGTGGTAATGGCCCGGCGCGGTTTCGGAAACAAAAAACGTCATGAGCGGCGCGCCGCTCATCAGCGCGAAAAGATGCGGCGTGTCCGGCAGACGGGCCTCATGACCCAGGAAGTTCACCGCCACGGAGGTCTGGTCGCCCCAGAGCCGGTCGCCCGTCATCGAAACGATGCCGCCCCCGCGCAGAAAACCCACGCCCTCCAAAAGCGCGAAGGGTGACTTTTCCTTTTCGTCGGTGGTGACGATGCGGATGCCGGTCAGCGCAAGCTTTTCCTTCTGCAGCTTCTCGATTTGCTCTTTGTGTTTGGCGCCGAGATACAGCATGATCGGCAGGCCTTTTTCATTGAGCTTCTGCGCCGCCAGTTCCCAGTTGCCGATATGCGACATCACCACAATCGCGCCGGTTTTGGCGGCCACGGCCTCGTCCAGATATTCCCAGCCTTCGCGGGTGAATTGCGCCTCCTCGGCCGCCCACGGAATAAAGCGGTGGACGTAGACGTCGGTGAAATTGTGGTACTGTTTCCAGACGCAGTACAAATGGCGGGCAAAGCCCTCGCCGGGAAAAAGGGCCCGGTAAAACTTGAGGCTCTCCCGGACGCGGGCTGGAAACAGGAAGAAATATCCCGTCGCGATGCACCACGAAAACGTCCGGAAAAACCACAGCCCCAGCCGATGGGACAGAAAAAGCGCCGTTTTATAAAATAATTGTTTCATTCGACTCCCGAATCGCAGGTCCACGGCAATTCCTTTTGCCTTCTGCTTCCTTTAAATGCAATTGCTTCAATTTATCAACCGTTTTTTCAGCAAACCGCCCGGCGCGCGCCGCAAGCGCTCAACACTGTAGCCCAGAGCTTCAGCGCCCCGCCTGCCCCATCTTCCCGATCGACGTAGCCCGCGGCTTCAGCACCGGTTATCCCTGCCCGTCTGTTCGTTTTGGCGAACCTGAAGGTTCGCCCTACAGCAAAACACCCCCTCCCCGCTATGAGCTATGAGCTACGAGCTACGAGCCACGAGCTACGAGCTCTTCCCTTCCCCCGGAAAACCGCCGGCCATAAAATGCTTGACACAAATTTCAAGATATTATTAGCCTTTAGCGTCTGTTGTCTTTCGTGGAAACCGAAGCTTCCTTCCGGAGCAAACCGGCGGGCAACCGATATTCCGTAAAAAAGAGGACTAACCATGCAACTCAAAAAATACCTCATCGTGGCCCGGCCGTGGTCGTTTACCATGTCGCTGATTTCCGTTTCCGTGGGCACGCTGCTGGCCGCCGAAACGGGTCCGATCTCCTGGCCGTGGTTTTTCGCGACCGCCGTCGGCATCGTTTTTTTCCACGCCGCCGCCAACCTGATCAACGATTATTTCGACTCCAAAAACAAAATCGACACGCCTGACGCTCCGACGGTCAAATACCGGCCGCAGCCCATTGTTGCGGGAGTGCTGACGCCCAGACAGGTGCTCATGGGAGCCGTCTTTCTGTTTGCGCTTACGGCCGTCATCGGCCTGGTCATCGCCTACTGCCGGTCCTGGCATATCGTCTGGATCGGCGTCGTGGGCCTGCTCACGGCCGTTTTTTACACGGCCGGTCCGGTGGGGCTGAAATACCGCGCCTTCGGTGAGATCGCCGTGTTTCTGATGTGGGGCCCGCTGATGGTGGAGGGGGCCTACGCGGTGCAGACGCAAACCGTGTCGCTCAAGCCGCTTTTGATCTCCATTCCCTTCGGCACGCTGGTGGCGCTGGTTCTTTTCGCCAACAATATGCGCGACATCGCCTTTGACGCGCGCCAGAACATCAAAACCCTCAGCATCGCGGTGGGGTTGGAAAAAAGCATGATCATTTTCGCGGGACTTATCCTTGCCGCCTACGTGTACGTTTTCGGCATGATCGTTTTGGGCATGATGAGCCTGTGGGGACTCATCATCCTGCTTTCCGTCCCCAAGGCTTGGAGCCTGCTCAAAACCTTCCGGCGGAAAGTGCCGGACATGGCCGATGCGCTCACCGCGCAGTTTGACACGGTCTTCGGCGTGCTTTTGATGCTGGCCCTCTTCCTCGACCGGGTTGTCCATCTATGAAAATCTGGGGAGCGGTTTTACTGGCGGTTTGCTGCTGGGGCATTACTTTCGGCGTGGCGTGGGGTAATTTCTGGATCAAGATCGGTGTTTCCGTGGCGCTGATCTGCGCCTACTCCTTTTACTGGCAGAAACCGAAGATCGCGCCGTCTCTGGTTTCGGTCCTCATCGGCCTGGCCTCGGCGGCTGTCCTTTACGGCATCTTTTACCTGGGCTATGTGCTTTCCCCCTACATTGTGCCCGGCGCGGCAGGACAGGTCGGCGGCATATACGGCATGGGCGCCGACACGAATCCCCTGCTGATTTTTCTGCTGTTGATGTTCATCACCGGCCCCGGCGAAGAAATTTTCTGGCGGGGATTTCTGCAGGAAAATTTAATGGCGAAATACGGCAAGGCCGCGGGCTGGCTCCTGGCCACCTTCATTTACGGCAGCATCCACATCTTTTCTCTGAACTTCATGCTCACGATGGCGGCTTACGTCGCCGGCGCATTCTGGGGCGCGCAGTATTTGTGGCGACGCGACCTTACCGCCCTCATCGTCTCCCACTCCGTCTGGAGCGCCGTCATCTTCGCCGTTTTCCCCGTCCACTAGAACCGGACTGATCCCGCAACTGCTTACCACATCATGACGCTGCATCCAGCAGGATCCGGGAAAAGACAGTACTTCTTTTTGCCTCACGTCACCCTGAGGCGACAACTTGCACAACTTGCGCGTTTATTTCAAAATCATTCATTCCCCCGGGTGCGTGTCGCCGCGGGTTGCATTTTTATCGGCTTTGTGCTACTAATAAACCATTCAAAAAAAAGACACCTGTCATTTTTTGATCACCCAAAGGCCCCCGTCGTTCTCATAACGGCACAACATAAACAATCAACGTTCAGGAGATGGACTTGAAAAAAGATCCGACGGATATTTATTTTCGCCAGCCGGAAATTGCTGATGCGCCGTTCATGGAAAGGCTCGTCAAAGCTTCTCCGCCGCTGGATCTCAATTCATTGTACTGCTATCTTATTGTCTGCGCGCATTTTTTCCGGACATCCGTCGTCGCCTGCGATGCAGGCGCCGTCTGCGGCTTTATTTCCGCCTACGTTCGTCCCGGTGCGGAGGACACTTTGTTTGTCTGGCAGGTCGCGGTGGAAAAAACACATCGGGGAAAAGGCATCGCCCGTTCCATGCTGTCTTCGCTTTTGAACAGAACCGCCCCCCGTTCCCCGCGTTATCTGGAAACGACGGTCAGCCCGTCCAACATTCCGTCAAAGGCCCTTTTTTCTTCACTGGCCGCTTCGCTTGGCGCCCCGCTTATGCAAAGCGTTCTGTTTTCCGCCGATGATTTCGGAGAGTCGCGTCATGAAGAGGAAGTTCTGTTCCGAATCGGGCCTCTTGATCTGTTATCACAGGAGGAAATCTGATGAAAACCATTAGACGTTTGGAGTCTGAAGTCCGCAGCTATTCCCGGTCTTTCCCCGTCCTGTTCGACAAGGCAAAAGACGCTTTCTTATTCGACGCGGACGGCAACCGCTACATCGACTTTTTTGCGGGAGCGGGCACGCTCAACTACGGCCACAACAACGAGCTTATGAAAGCAAAGCTCATTGAGTATCTGCAAAATGACGGCCTGGTCCACGGCCTGGACATGGCGACCGTGGCCAAGGAAGAGCTTCTGCTCAAAATGGAAACGGTGCTTTTCCAGCCGCGCAACCTCGATTACAAAATCCAATTCACCGGCCCCACAGGCACCAATGCCGTGGAAGCGGGTCTCAAGCTCGCGCGGATGGTAAAAAAACGGTCAAACGTGATTTCATTCACCAACGGCTATCACGGCCTCACAATGGGATCGATGTCGGTCACGGCCAATGCCTACTACCGCGACGAGGCCTTCATCAACCGTTCGGACGTTTCCTTCCTGCCCTACGACGGCTATCTGGGAAAAGACATCAACACGGCACAGTACATGCGGCGCTTTCTCGAAGACGGGAGCAGCGGCGTCGATACCCCGTCTGCGGTCATTCTCGAGACCGTGCAGGGCGAAGGCGGAATCCGCGTGGCGTCCGACGAATGGCTGCGCGAAATTGAAGCCATCTGCCGTGAGTTCGACATCCTGCTCATCGTTGACGACATTCAGGTCGGCAACGGCCGCACCGGACATTTTTTCAGTTTTGAGCGCTCCGGCATCAAGCCGGACATCGTCACCGTTTCCAAATCCTTTTCCGGTTACGGCCTGCCTCTGTCGCTGGTCCTGTTCCGGAGGGACCTCGACATCTGGAAAGCCGGCCAGCACACGGGAACCTTCCGCGGAAACAATCTCGCCTTTGTGACCGCTTCGGTGGCGCTGGATTACTGGAAGGACGACCGTTTTTCCGGGGAAATTTTCCGCAAGGGCGACATTCTTTCCCGCCGCCTCAACGCCATCAGCGCGAAGTATCCGCAGTTGAACGCCGAAGTGCGGGGCAGAGGATTCATTTACGGGATGGCCGTTGAGCCGCCCGAAATCGCCCGGGAAATTTCCATGGAGTGTTTTAAAAACAAACTGATCATGGAATTGGCCGGCGCCAGAAACAATGTCATCAAATTCCTTGCGCCCCTGATTATCCCCGACGACGTGCTGATCGAAGGCCTCGATATTCTCGAGGCGGCAATCGGCGCCGTACTGAAAAACCGCTGAAAAGGAGAGATGAGACATGCTGGTGCGGACAATCGACGAAATCAAACAGACCGACCGCGAGGTCTGGGCGAAAAATAAAAACTGGGTCAGCCGCCGGCTGCTTTTAAAAAAAGACGGCATGGGTTTCTCGTTTCATGAAACCGTCATCTTCGCCGGAACGCAAACGCCCATCTGGTACAAGCATCATCTGGAGGCCGTTTTTTGCGTTGAAGGCGAAGGCGAAGTGGAAACGCCGGCCGACGGGAAAATCCACCGCATCGTGCCGGGGACGCTCTACGCGCTCAACAACCACGACGAGCATCTGTTGCGGGCGTCAAAAGACCTGCGTCTGTTGTGCGTTTTTAATCCGCCGGTCACCGGCGCGGAAGTGCATCGCGAAGACGGTTCCTATCCGCCGCCGGAGTGACGCCGCAGGACGGCCCTCCGGAACCGGCTTTTTCAGGGTTCCGGACCGCTTTCCGCTGCGCGAATTCTATTGAAGCTTGTCCAATTGCACAAACGGAACGGCGCCGCCGGTGACGTTGGGCAGTTTGCCGTCCCACTTTTCAATGGCCTTCATCTGAGCCTCAATCCTGCGAAGTTCGATGAGCTCTTTTGAAATGACCTGACGCTGGAGGCGCAAGGCTTCCGCCTCAGCCTGCGCAGAGGCGATCTTCTGCTGAGCTTCAACTTTGATTCTTTCCAGATCCCGCTTGGCGCGCAAGGCGTTTTGCTCGGCGGTTTGCTTGGACTCAATGGCTCTGTTGAATTCCGCCGAAAATTCAAAATCCGTGATGGACAGCTCGACGACATTGATACCGTAAATATTCAGTCTTTCGCGCAGAAAATTCCGGACTTCCGTTTTGAGTTGCTCCCGTTTGGAAATGAGCTCTTCTGCCGTGTAGCGGGCGGCGGCGGCCTTGAAGCTTTCTTTCACCGCCGGATCAATCACACGCTCATTGTAATTGAGACCGATCGTCGAATAGATTTCGCCCGATTTCGTCGGGTCGATGCTGAAATTCAAGACCATCGTGGTCTGAACGTTTTGCAGATCGCGGCTTGCCGCCTCCGTCTTGGTTGTCGTTTTCTGGACCCGCACAGTCATGCGCACAACCTCTTCGGCAAACGGTATTTTGAAGCGCGCCCCCGGATCAACAACCCGGTTGACTTCGCCGAAACGAAGCACGATGCCGCGATCGCCCGCCTCGATGCTGAAATAGCTTGATATTGCAACGAGTACAACGACAACTCCGGCAATTCCCAATAAAATCGCCTTGCCGGAAAATTTTTGTCCATCCATGTTGAAGCCTCCACATGTCCTTTGTTTATCTTGCGGTTTTCATCTGCGGGGAATGATCACAGAACTGTCTTCGGATAATGCATAACCCACAATCGATGCCCGTGTCAACCATTACCGGACATTGATGAGTCCAAATCCATCGTGCGCAAGGCCGCCATCACTCGGACGTCTCCAGCGCCTCAATCTTTAGCGCTTTCGGCAGTTTCTTGATTTGCATTTCGAGGCGCAGCGCGCTCGCCTTGTCGAGCTTCCCGCTTGCGGCGGCAAGGCTTGCCGGGCGGCGCGACCGGGTGTACTTTGACGCGGTTCCCGAAGCATGGGCGGCCAGGCGCTTTTCGAGATTGTTGGTGATTCCCGTGTACAGACTGTTGTCCGCACAGCGCAGAATATAAACGCACCATTCTTGTTTGTCCGCGGTCGAATCTTTCGTTTTCATGATGGAACCTTTTTTACAACAGTCGGGAAGCCTTTGCCAGCGAAAACCGGCCTTCTCAAAGACGGGCCTTGCCCGCTTAAAAAATGAATGCTTTGACCATTGTTGCCGCACGTGTTAAGCAATGAACATAAAATAAAGTACGGGAGTCGTCATGCTGAACTTTTTGCCGAAAAGGCTGGTGGGCGTTATCGCCCTGGTGTTGCTGGCCGTGAATGTTCTTTTCTGGACATCGATTTTGTTTGTTTTTTCCTTTCTGAAGCTCATTTTGCGCCGCGGCTTCGACAAGGTGTTGCCGTGGCTCGCGGCAAACTGGATTACCTGCAACGGCTGGTGGATGAAGCTGACCCAGAAAACAACGTGGAACGTGGACGGTCTGGACGGGTTGAACGCGCAGGGCTGGTATCTGGTCGTCAGCAACCATCAATCCTGGGCGGACATCTTCGTGTTGCAGAAACTTCTGAACCGGCGCATTCCGCTGATGAAATTTTTCCTCAAACGGGAGTTGATCTGGGTGCCCTTCATGGGGCTGGCCTGGTGGGCGCTCGACTTCCCCTTTCTGCGCCGCCACAGCGCCGACTACCTGAAGAAACATCCCGAACAAAGGGGGAAGGATTTCAAAACAACCCGCGAGGCCTGCGCGAAATTCTCGCGCGTGCCGACCAGCATCATGAATTTTCTGGAGGGAACGCGGTTTTCCAAAGCCAAGCATCTCGCCCAGGGCCGGCCATACCGCCATCTGCTCAAACCCAAAGCCGGCGGCATCGCCCTGGCGGTGGGCGTGCTGGGCGAAAAGTTTCATTCGCTGCTGAACGTGACCATCGCCTATCCCGACGGCGCTCCGACCTTCTGGGAATTTATGTCCGGCCGCGTCCAGCGCGTCATGGTGCGTATCTCCTCCGTGGAGATTCCCGAGCACCTTCTGGGCGGAGATTATGAAGGAGACAAAACCTTCCAGTCGAATTTTCAGAAGTGGGTCCAGGAGCTCTGGCTGGAAAAAGACGTTCAGATGGACGGACTGCTGCGCGAAGCCGGAAGCGCCTAGTCCCCGGCTTCGCGCTTAAGTCATCTTTGCCCGGCCCTCGTTAGAGGGAAGATATGTTTTCAAACATCCTTTGATTCACACTCCCTTGCCCCGGCGACACAATGCAGCGCTTTCCTAAGAAAAGGCGATGCTGCCGTCCGCTGTGCGTTCCATGGCGACACCCGTGTGCTTTCCAGGCATTTTGTTGTGTTCCGGCAAAGTTCCCCATGACGGTTCAAACCAGCGGTACCAGATGGCTTTCTGTCTCTCCCGGATGTCCTTTCTGGTGCTGTTATAGTGCATCCAGATTAAAAGGGCTTGCCAATCCTGATTAAGAATTGTTTCGTCAAGGGTGATGTTTTCCGGTTTATACTTCTCCGGACAGGCGGAAGTCTTGAATGTATATCCGGCAAATGAGAGGGACCCTTTACCAAGAATGGCTTGATAGCCGCCATCAATTCCAGTGCTCCGCGCCGACGTCAAAGCGGCAACTGCGCCATATATTTTTTCCAATCCCAGCTTTTGGGCATTACTTTGTCCGTCAGCGAGGGGAGTCTGGCCTTGCCAAAATGAGATTTGGTATTCCCGGACAGACGGTATAAGAAGCGCCTTCTTCATCGAATCATAAAACCAGTGTCCGGATTTATTAAATATATTCTTGTTTTTCTTTGGATCCGCTGCGATTTTCTTATGAGCCCAAGCGGAAAGAGTTGAGTTAACGCCCAGAAAATCGTTCAGCGTCTGCTTGACCGGCGCCTCGTCGGAAGCCGCAAGGCTGAACTCATCTGTAAACTGCTTCAGCGCCTTTGGATTACCTTCCAGGTGCTGCCAGATGCTGTCCACGATTTCATTTCTCATGTCCTGGGGCATGTTTTTGAAAAAATTATCCAGCGTCCCCTCGGCGAAGTGTCCGAACCCCATGGTCAGATGCGGATCCCCCGAAACATGATAATGAATTTCGTTAAACGCTCTGTTCGAGACCGCACCGCTATTGAAAGCGGCAATCAGGATTCCCACATTGCTGTGCCGGTCGACCATTCCCAGGCAAACCGGATCCAACGTTTGCACAGTGGAAGAAGCGAGTGTATAACCGGTAATTCCTTCATCCGTACAAATCTGAACACGATTGTTTTCAGATCCCAGCACTTCGACGATTGTGCCTTGCCGGAGTTTCCCCAGAATCTCGCTTTTCGAATCCGCCTTCTCCCGAATATTAAGCCCATCCTCCCCGGCAATGGCAAATTTAATGGCGAGAGATGACTCATCGTCCGGATTGTCTTCTCCATCGGCATCGCCGGACGGTTCCGCCCCCTCGTCGTTCGCATCGGTTTCGCTGCCGGATTCTGTTGAAGAAGGAACCGCCGACTGACCGCTCCAGGCGCGGGATCCCGTAATCGCGTCGACGGCGGGCCGGACCGGACTGAGGCTGCTTTCCAGCACGGACTGGAGGGCGGACTTCTCATTCGCGCCGCCGCCTATGACACCCGCGCTGCCCGCGCTCCCGCCCGCCGCGCCGGATTTCATCGCGTCGATCGTTTTGGCCAGATTGATTTCACCGCCCAGCTGCGTGCTTGATTTTCCACCTTCCGATCCGGTCGGGGGAAGACCGATGGCCGTTTTTACGATGTCGCCTACGGCATTTACCGCCGTCTTGAAATTTTCAGACGCCAGGGAGGCCTGCTGCACCGCCGCCTGGCCGCTCACCTGCATGCCGGCCGTGTTGGCGGCAATGCCTTCAACGAGCCCGCTCATGTTGCGGAAAATTTCGGACGTGGTGAGCGCCCCCTGGAGCGCGCTCATGCCTTGCGGCGCCGGCAGAGGATTGGGCTGCATCAGTTGTATTGCGGACGGTTCGAGATTTCCGGTCGTCAGGCCGTCGGGGGCATAACGCGAACCGGCGGACACAGGCGCGATGTCCGGCGCGCCGAAGGGAATGGGTGAATCCTGCCAGTTCCAGAACCGGGTGAGATCGATTTTTTCGGAGGCGTTGTACCGACCCAGCACCGATTCCGCAAACAGACCGCCGGTGGGCACGGAAATAAAATCCTCTTCCTCGGCCAGGTCGCTGATGTGCGTTTTCTTCCAGGTGCGCCATTCCGGATCGTCTTCGTGGCGATAGATGAAAACCAGGCAGTTTCCGTAAACGCCCAGCGGCGGGAAGTCCACCGACCCCAAAAGCGGGCGGTTCTTGAACGTGTACGGCTGCAAGAGGCGCGCGATCTGGCTTTCATCGAGACTGTTCCAGATAACCCGGCTGAAGTAGTCCTTGTCTTCATCCAGGACGTTGATGAAATCGCCTGAGTAGAAACCCGGATCGACGCCGACCAGCCATTTTTCCTGAAAGGAATTCGTCTCCCCCGAACGCGTTGTCGGCAGGTGATGGTGAAGACGCAGGGTCACTGGAGAGTTGCCGGACTTCATAAACAGAGATGTCTGGGCGAACATACGGTCTTCATATTCAAGCAAATGCTTGTATTTCACGCCGATGCGGACAATGTCTCTGACGGTAAGAAGGCGAGACGGTTCAAAACGGAAGGTGGCTGTCTGAACCTGCCGGAAATCGTCAAGCTGGAGGGTCTGGTCGTTTTGGAGTTTAAGCTGGAGTTGCGAAACCTCCCACCGGCGGTAAAGACTTGCGCCGCTGACTTCAATGGCTTCCACCACCGCGTCATCGTTGACGTAGATGTAGCGGGGCTTCACTCCGACCTGCGGCGCGAGATTTTCCAGCCGGACTTCCCCGGTATAATGCGCAATCAGGTCAAGCTCTGCGTCGTTTCGCGCAGCGGCCTTGAGGACATGCCTGAAGCGCCGCAGGACGTTGCGGTCTTTAAGATTCAGGGGCTGCATCGGCACAAAGACCAACCGGTCGGTCCGCGTGTGCCGGAGCATCATCTTATAGATCTGAAGCACTTCATAGTAATGAATCGACAGCGCGTGCGAGTGGTTGTAATTTGTAATAATGCGTGTGCGGATTTCCTCTTTTTCCGACTGCTCGACCTCCTTGACGGCGGTGGCCCGCCGCGACCGCACGGAAGCGGCCTGTTGCTGTGTGCTCTGGCGGATATCCTGACTCGTGGACAGAGCAACATCGCGCTTTCCCGAAGACGAGGCCACGGACAAGGTCTTTGACGTGGTCGACGCATTTCCTGAGGAGGTTCCGCCGAAAAGCGAACCGAGCACGCCGCTGCTGCTTCCGCCTGACGTGCTGGAAGAGTTTGTAACCGTCGCAGATTTCCCCTCCTGGACTTCGCTGATCACTCCGTTGGCAATTTCCGAGATGGCGCTTTCCTGGCTCAGCAAATTCGACAGCCGTTCCTGCTGATCGGTGGATTCCGAAAGGCGCGCCGCTTCCTGCCGCTGCCAGTCAACGAGAGCGATCCGCGTGCTTTCAGCGGGCGCGAGCGCGAGCGAATGAACCAGACTGCCCAGAGACAGGCCGTGCGGCGTCCAGGTCTGCTCAAATGTCAGCATGGCGCCCAGCAACGGCTGCGTGAAGTAAGACCCTTCGAGCGCCGCCAGGACGTCGATGGGCTGGTTCAAAGGCCGGTTGGTCCGGTTCGCAGCGACTTCCTCGATAAACAGCTTTTTGATGAAGCGCCGCTCCGTCCAGTAACTGCGGGCGACCGGCAGCAGCTCGCCGGGCGCCTCCGGATCTTCCAGTCGGGCGTTGTCGATGTTAAACGCGTGCCGGTAGATGGTTTTGGCAGCCAGGTAAGGCGGCCAAAGCGACAGGTCGCGCACGGTGTCCAGCTGTATGGCGCTGCGCACCGCCTGAAAGTTCCGGGGGCCGATGCCTTCAAGCACCAGGATGCTTTGGGAGGCCAGCTGCCGGGGCGTCATGTCCAGATAGTCGTCATTTACCATTTCGGTGGCCACCCGGCCGAACAGTTTGAAAATGGATGTCTCCTCGCTGAGCGTCTGGGCAATCTGTTCGGCGGCGCGGAAGATGCGGCTTTGCGACAAGTCGAACACCGTTTTAATCGCCAGGCCGCTCAAAACAGACGCGATGCGGTCGTCGATGCCGATGAGCACGGACGGGGCGGAGCGAAGCAGTTCAGAAGGAGTCTTATCGGCGTATTGCAGTTTAACGAGTTGCTCAATGGATAATTCGCGCACGGTTCATGTCTCCTTTGCAGTGATATGGATTATTCACAAACGCAGTCGGCCGGCGCTTTGCGCCTTGTGGACCGCCTCCAACAGGTCACGCCTGCCGGGGGCGCAACCTTAACGGATGACACGATGCAACGATGATTCTTGCCGTATTAAAAGTAAGGGGGAGTATAAAAAAAAGCTGAGGATAATGTCAAGACAATCCTGCCGACGGCATTGGACTGCAGGAGAGCAGCAGGCCGCTTGGCAGACAGCGCTCCGTCAACGCAAATCGAAGGCCGGCGCGGTAAACTTCACCGCGACAAAGTGCGCGTTTTTGCCGTTTTCATGCCGCCGGTCGTTGATAAAAAGGCGACGGAAGCGTTGGATAGGCGCGATACACATGCCGATAAACATCATCGGCTTTCACCTGCACGTCAGCTTCTGTGTATTTGTCTACCGGCAGACCGGTGGAATCGTTCCACAAGAAATCATAAATGGCCTGTCGCACGGCATCACGCGTCGCCTCCTTATCCCGCCAGCGGGTGATGCGCAACTTCTCTTCCTTGAGCGTCTTGAGCAAATCCACAGAAATCGCTTTAACTTTCTTGATTTCTCCTGCTGATAATTCCGGTTTCTTCAGGAGATCGAAAACCGCAAGCGTCTCTTCATCGAGACCTTCCCGGAGGGCGCGAAACTCTTCCTCGGACATTTCATCTATAAATCTGATCAGCGCCTCGAAGGTCTGCTCAATAGTCACGCGGTCTTTTTCACGATTATATTCAGCCACAATCTGCTCATAATGACGCTGAAAATCCGTGCGCAGGGGATTGCGCTCAAGCAGCCGCTGAAGTCGTACTTCAATGGCAGTCTTGAGATTCTGCACGGTTGTGCGCCTGGTCGCGCTGCGTTCGAATTCCCTCCGCAACCTGTCAAAATCGATCTTGCTGATGTCATATGCGGGCTGTGGATGCCAAGTACCTGGGCGCGTTTCAATGGTTTCGTCCACCACTTGATGCAACTGCCGGATGATGTCGCTGATGTCGGCCTGCTCGCGGTCTTTCTGGAGACTCTTATAAATAACGTTAATCGCCTCGTAGTCCTTGCGATACCTGTTGATACCTGTCACCGTCAGACAGGCCTTGAATTTTGAAAAAACCACCCGGCACATGACCTCAAAGCGCTTCCGCGTTTCGTCATTCTCGTTTGCCGCTTCTTTGGCTGCGGCAATGGCCGCGTTGCGTTCAAAGCCCTTCTTGCTGATGATGTCGTCCAGCGACGCACCCCGGTCGGTCAAAAACGTGCGAATAAACGCGATGGCCTCCGCCAGATCGGCCAGCAGCTCTTCTTCTGGCTTGGCCGGTTCTTCTTCGCCACCTTCTCCCGGCCGTCCGGTGTCACCTGTTCCGGAAAAGGTTGCCAGCGCCTTGCGCAGATGCTTGAGGATACCGCAATAATCGACGATCATGCCGTTGTTCTTACCCTCGTTCACGCGATTGGCGCGGGCGATAGCCTGCATCAGCGTGTGCGCCTTGAGCGGCTTGTCCAGATACAGCGTCGAAAGCGACGGTACATCAAATCCCGTCAGCCACATGGCGCAGACAATGGCAACACGAAACGGATGCTCCGCTTCCTTGAAGGCATCATCCACCGCCATCCGCTGCATATTGCGAAACTGCGGTTTTCGGCGCATGGCTTGGGACAGATCCATCCCGTCTTTAACCAGGCGGCGGTGCGGCGTAATATCCAGACCCCACTTGCGGAACTTGTCCACCTCGCCCTGCTCTTCGCTTACCACCACCGCCATTTGCGTCTCGCGCATCCAGGCAATCTGCCGCTTCCGATACTGTTCTTCCTGTTCGTCTCTCGTCTTTGCCAGTTCGGCCGCAAGCGCGGCCATCCGTTCCGCCCAATAGCCGGCAATG
>Ga0228535_1003020_pt1 | contig 13626 bp, 9 predicted proteins | sample SJ1metagenome_FD_168457 | JGI IMG/M metagenome (GOLD analysis project Ga0228535, IMG submission 168457) | Enriched culture of PCE-dechlorinating microbial communities from Ithaca, New York, USA - SJ1 | ecosystem: Engineered > Modeled > Simulated communities (microbial... > Unclassified | place... | reverse complement strand
TTGATATAACCGTACCACCTCACTTCAAGGTCATGGGTGCATGGGGTGCGGCTCTTTTTGCACGCGAGAAGTACTATGAGTCGAGACAACAAACCAGATTTCGCCAGGTGGAGCATATAGCATCCTTGAAAGCTGTAACCAGGGGGTTCATCTGTGAGGACTGCGCCAACAGTTGCGAAATTCAGGAGATATTCATAGACGACGCTCTTTGCGCTAGGTGGGGCTCTAAGTGCGGAAAGTGGGATGATCTGTCGGTACCTTGGCGGCCGAAAAAGGGTTCAGCGGCAGTACCGGTAAAAGTAGTCTAGAATCTGTAGAAGCAAAGATACAGCGCGAAAGGAAGAACCTTTTGGATGACAGATGTGCTTAGAATTGTTCATGCAGGAGACATACATGCCGGGAGACCACTTTCCATTGAACTAGACAAAGAACGCGGTTATGTACGGCGGCGAGAGATCGAGATGGTATTGTGGCGCATTTGCGAGTTTGCTCAAGGAGAAAAAGCTCAGATAATCCTCCTCTCAGGTGACTTATTTGAGCATATCTATGCTAAGCCTTCATGGGTCAAAGATGTTTCTTTGCTGTTTGCTACTATACCGGAAATCCAGGTCTTCATCTCTCCCGGCAATCATGACCCGGTGCTTTCCGACTCTTTGTACAGATCCGTGCAATGGCCTGAGAATGTCACTATATTTGATTCCGATAGGATGAAGCGTATCTCACTTGAACACCTTGGGGTTGATGTTTATGGCTTGGGGTGGCTTTCATTCACAGAACGGAGACGCCTTTTGCAGGGATTCTGCGTTGAAAGAAGTGACCGCTTTAACATAGCCTTGATCCACGGTGACCTGAGTGAAAAGTCGACTTACCTGCCCATATCTGTGAGTGATATCGAGAAGTCAGGCGCGGATTACCTCGCTTTGGGACATTATCATACACCTATGGTTAAAGATATAGGTAGAACGAAGGTCGTGTATCCAGGTTGTCCTGAACCCCTAGATTTTGGGGACAAAGGAGAGAGGGGTGTTTATTTCGTAACTGTCGCCGGTTTGGAAGGCGAACGCCCTTTCAATGTTAGAAGCGAGTTTGTACCTATGGCTTTACGGATGGTAAGAGAACAAGAACTCGATCTAACCGGCCTTGATACGGGAGAGAAAATCAGAAATGCCATTTTATCTGTAGGGGATCACGACATTCGAAGAAGAGACATGTGGCAGTTGATGCTCACCGGAAGGGTTGACCCAGATTTGCCTCTAGACTTGGATGTACTTGAAAGAGAAATGAGAGATAATTTCTTTCACCTGCGGCTGGTACCCAAGTTTGTCCCTGATTATGATCTTGGTCCGCTGCTAGACTCTGACAATCAATCGCTCGAGGGTAAGTTTGTTCAGACTCTAAAAGATATAGAAAAGCAATCAATCGAAAATGGAGACGAAAAGACAGCTCGAGTTGCAAATCTAGCTATATACTATGGCCTTGATGCTTTGAGGCAAGGCGAGATTGTTACGAGAAGGAGAATGGCCTAATTGAAGCTTGTTAGCCTTTTGCCCATTGCCTTTGGAAGGTTTCATGCAGATGAACCTATCGCTTTAGAAGATGGGCTCAACATAATTGTCGGTGACAATGAAAGCGGTAAGAGTACGCTGGGGTCTTTCATCCTTGGCATGCTATATGGTTTCAAGAAAGAGGGTAGGACTCGAATATCAAGGACTCCAGAATTCGAGAGATACAGGCCATGGTCGGGTAGCGATTATAGGGGAGCAATTGTGTACCAGGAGGACGGGCGCATTTACCGGGTCGAGAGATGGTTCGACCCAGATATCACTAGGATCTACGATGAGATTACAGGGGAGGATATAACCAACCAGTTCCTTCAGGATTCACGAAAAGAGTACAACTTTACAGATTTGCACTTAGGTCTAACTGCGAAGGAGTTCAGAAACACTATTTGGATTGGTCAGCTTCAGAGCTCTCAAGATGCTGATCTCGGGCTTGAGATCCAGGGGAAACTCGAGAACATACTTCAAGGTGGTGCAGAGGATCTCTCGTTCGCAAGAGCTCTGGCTGTTCTTAACACAGAAAGGGCTAAAATACAAACTCCGCGGACAACTCGTGGGGAACTCGATATAGTCGAGGCAAAGATAGCTCAGCTCGAAATTGAACTCAACGAGGCCAGAGAAAGGGAAGCAGAAGTAAGAAAGATCCTGGTCGAATTGAGAAATGTGCAATCCCGTGAACAAGAGATATCAAGGAAATGCCGAGAATATGAGACCCGAGCCGACCAAATAAGGTCACTTATACTACATAGGACAATCACTTCGGCAGAAGAAATAGAGGCAAGCATAATGGAAGAACGAGCAAGCCTCGAACGGTTAGAGTGGGCAAAGGATATTCCCGACGGATTGGAACAAAGCGCCGAAAAGATTGTGCGAGAAGAAGAGAGCATCCTGGCTCGAATAAGAGAAACCAAAGGAGAAATTGAAAAGGTCACTGCGAAGAAGGAAACCCTTTTGGGGGAGCTAGAGGCGTACGAACCGATCCTTGCCACCAACATAGACGAATCAGGTCTTTCCGGACTTCATTCAAGGTATCTCGCTTGTAAAGCGAGCACATCTCGAGCCGAAAGGCATGCAAACGAAGCTAGACGAGAGCTAGTAGGGTTAGAGGAGAAGGAAAAACAACTTGGCTTTTCTAGTTCCTACGATGGTGATTCGTTGTTATCTAAAGTTGAAGAATTACAGGAGATTCTGGTTCTGGCAGAGAGGGAAAAGGCCAGATGTGATATGGAAATCGAGAAAGCCTCAATGGCGGTGTCGCATGCCGAAAGTTCAGGGGGGACAGGCTGGATCTATGCGATTTCGTTGGCAGTTTTGGGGATCGCTATTGCATTCACGGTGATGGGCCTTCCTTTGGCTTTCCCGGCTTTTGGCATATCTGTTATCGTGTTCGGCATAGGCTCATATCGGCATATGAAGGTTCACGATATGAAGTACGAGCGCGAATGCGAGTTGGAAGATAGGATACGAGAAGGTGAGGAACAGGCAGAAAGAGTTGTTCAGGCCAAAACTGCTCTAGAGGAATTCCTTGCGCTTCAGGGTGCAAGGTCAGTAGAAGAATTGAGGTCAAGGGTCCGGGAGATATCCGCTTTTTATGCAAAACTAGAAGCAGCTAAAGAACAGTATGAGGTTGCCCACAGATACTGGTTCGAGTGTTCACAGGAGTTTTCAGCTTGTGAAAAAGAACTAACATCAATTTTAGTTCGGTCGGGGTGTCTGGTACGAGGGCAGTCTATAACTGATGTTGCAGTTGAGTCTTTTGCTTCAAGACTAAAAGAGGCATCCTCTTTGATTTCCGAAGTAAGGAATTTAAATAGACGTATTGGAGACCTTGAGGCTGCCATGGCTCAGTTCGAGGAAAAAAGAACTGCGCTTCTTCAGGAAGAAAAGCGTATTTTCGAACACGCATGTGTTTCAAGCCGAGATGAGCTCAACGAGAAAATAACGGCGCACAAGCTGTATCTTGAATGCCAGAAAAGGCTATCCAGTTTGGATGAAAGACTGGCTGCGGTATTGGCAGGTAGGAATCTCGAAGACTTAAGACGAGAACTTGAGGATATAGAGAGCCGTATAGGCAAGGTTCCCGGAACTATCGATTACACTGACCGAGGGGAGCATTTACCTGGCGGCTATGGTTTGACAGAAAAGGACTACCAGGAAGCTATGCTGCAAGTAGACAGGTTCAAAGAAGAACTTGGGAACGTGAGGGCAAAACTGGCTTCCTTAGAAAAAGAGGCTCACCTAAGACAAATAGAGGGTCGACCGGTGTACGTTATTGAAGAGGAACTTGTGGCCGAAGGGCGAAAGAAGCGAGAACTCAGTGAAGACAAAGATGCATTGGAACTTGCCCTTAAGACACTAGAAGATCTTTCAAGGAATCTTCGAAGGGAATTCGCCCCCGTTTTGAAGGAGCGTGTAGGAGGAATCTTAGAAGAGATAACCGGTGGCAAGTACTTTGATGTAAGGATATCTCCGGATCTTGAGATGAGCGTAATAGACACCTCCGACGGGAGACAAGTTCCGGTTACCCTCCTTTCAGCAGGCACCATGGATCAATGTTATTTCGCATTGCGAGTAGCTGTTGCCGAACTTATAGTCAGCAAGAAGGAGTTCCCTTTCTTTTTTGACGATTCTTTTGTTCAATATGACGAAAAAAGGTTAGAGGGAGTCTTAAAGATCATCGCCGAGCTTGCGAAGCGGTATCAGATTCTGCTTTTTTCGTGCCATGGGCGTGAAGTTTTGCAAGCTCAAAGGATGAGGATCCCTTGCAATATTATTAGGTTGGATAGTTATTCGAAGTAATGCGCGAGCCTGGCCCAGACTATGTTTTAGGTCTGAGAAGGAATCTCCACAGAAAGTCTTTTGCTTCATCTGCGTAATTTATCCCTATCCGCGGAGTTTGAACTATCCTAAAGTGTCTATGGTCTTGGGGGGGCTTTGCTATGTACAGGTTACTTGTGACCAGATCGGCATTATTCTCCTCTTTGCCTATGCCCATGGCCTGGCACAGCCTTGCGGGGCCCGTAGATATAGGTAGTTTACCTTTTCTTCTCTCTAACATCAATTCTTCGCCGATAAGCGGCTCTATAGATCGCACGAGAACTGCATGGGGTAAGCCCTCGTCTGCTACTACTACATTGAAACAATAGTGCATACCGTAAACAAAATAAACATAAGCCATGCCGGCTGGCCCGTACATGACTTCATTGCGCCTAGTCCGACGCATGTTGTATGCGTGGCACGCCTTATCCTCCGGCCCTTGGTAGGCTTCTACTTCGGTTATAATTCCTGCTGTTGTCCCTTGCATTGTTTCGTGTACCAACAAGAGGCCCAACAGATCAGGTGCCACCTCAATGGCTTTTCGCTTGTAAAAAGACCTCGGAAGTTTGTCCATATCTAACATATTATACCGTGGAATTCGGCGGGGGATAGAATTATGATTGTATTTAATCACAAAGATCGAATCTCAGGGGCAGTGCTTAGTTTATGGTGAAACGATCATAGGATTGGTGGGAAGTCTTGATGAAGCCTATTGCAATTGGAACCAAAGGAAGTGCTACGGTAACGGTAACAAAGGATGCTCTCGCCTCATCTACCGGTAGCGGCGGCGTTGATGTGTTTTCTACCCCTTGTTTGGTGTTGCTTATGGAGGAGGCTGCAGTAGAAGCTTTGAAGGGATATCTTGACGATGAGGAGACCACAGTCGGTACGCACATCTGCATCGATCATATTGCCGCAACGCCTATAGGACTCCGAATAACTGCAAATGCTGAGGTTACCGAAGTTGATGGGAGGAAGATTACGTTCGCAGTAACTGCCTCTGATGATGTGGAATTGATTGGCAAAGGGGTCCATGAGAGATTCTTAGTTAACAAAGAAAAATTCACTGCAAAATCTCTTCGCAAGATAGATATCCACAAGGATTCACATATGTAGTGTGGAATACGGCTATAATGGTCTACATATGGCGGAAACATATGTTTGGGTTCCCGCTCAGACTTTGGTCGTGTGAGGTGCGGTTACAGTGAAATGTCCTTTTTGTGGCCATATTGATTCTCGGGTGATAGAATCGCGCACCACAGAGGAAATGACAGCCGTCAGAAGGCGGCGAGAATGTCCTTCGTGTGGCCAGCGATTTACTACATACGAAAGAATCGAAGAGCAGCCTGTTTTGGTCATTAAAAAGGACGGTAGTAGGGAGACTTTTTCCAGAAGCAAGGTCCTATCAGGCATTTTAAAAGCGTGCGAAAAACGCCCGACGCCATTGGAAGTTCTGGAACAGGCCTCTTTCGAAATTGAAAGGGAAATACGGAAGTGCGGGAAAGGAGAAGTAAGTTCGAAAGAGATTGGCGAGATGGTTATGGAAAGACTCAAAGAGATAGACGATGTCGCCTATGTTAGGTTTGCTTCTGTATACAGGGAATTTAGAGACGTCGATGGATTCAAAGAAGAAGTCGAACGCATTCTGGCGGAGAAGGGCGAAAAACCTAAATAGCCATAACGTACCGCATCCGTATCTTTCGCAGTGTAGAGCGATTAGGAGGAAATGAAATGTCCGAAAAGGAAAAACAGGAAACTAGTAAAATGATACTTCCGGAGCCGGGGTTTTCTGCAAACGCCCTGGCAGTTCTGGAAAAGCGTTACCTTATAAAAGATGAAGAAGGAAACGCTATAGAGACTCCAGAGGAGATGTTGTGCAGAGTAGCAAGGAATATCGCACTTATGGATGTGCTATATGATTCAAGGATACATGAAGGCGGAGCCGTTGCCACGGAGAAGGTGATTCCGGAACATTCTTGGACGTCCGATGTCGCTCCCGAGTCTCAGAGATTACTTGACATGCTATCTCGTTTCAGCGACAAGGATTGGGATACCTTGAAAATGGCCTTTGAAAGACTGACGGCGCAGGGTTTGACGACGGTTTCTTGGGATGAAATGCGCCGGTTCGTCTTGGACAACCAGGCGGAGGTTGTTAGGACGGCTGCGGAGTTTTATGCAATGATGGCAGAGTGCAAATTCATGCCAAATTCACCGGCGCTGATGAACGCAGGTAGAGATTTGCAGCAACTCTCTGCGTGTTTTGTGTTACCCGTGGAAGACTCGATGAGCAGCATATTCGACTCATTGAAGCATGCTGCTTTGATTCACCAATCTGGGGGCGGGACCGGCTTCAGTTTCTCACGGTTGCGACCTAAGAATGACGTGGTTCGCTCCACAGGTGGAGTAGCCTCTGGGCCTGTGTCTTTCATGAAGGTCTTCAATGCTGCCACCGAGGCGGTGAAACAGGGCGGGGTACGTAGAGGCGCTAATATGGGGATCTTGCGAGTAGATCACCCGGACATACTCGAGTTCATAACGTGCAAAACGGATACAAAGGAGCTAACCAACTTCAACATATCCGTAGGGATCACCGAAGAGTTCATGGAGGCAGTTAAGGCTGGGTGCAGTTATGGATTAGTCAATCCCAGAAATGGTCAGGTTGTGCGCATGCTCGACGCAAGAGAAGTGTTTGAGAAGATAGTTGACCAGGCCTGGCGCAATGGCGAACCGGGCATTATATTTCTGGATCGTCTGAACAAAGACAATCCCACACCGGAACTGGGTGAGATCGAAAGCACCAATCCATGCGGAGAGCAGCCTCTGCTTCCGTATGAGGCATGTTGTCTGGGCTCTATTAATCTTGCCTCTTTTACAAAGTCTGTATGGGAATTGGATGATCCTTTTGCGACGGCACCTGAAGATTTGATCGACTGGGAGGCTATGAGCCGCGTAATCAAAAAGTCAGTTCACTTTTTAGACAACCTGATTGACGCAAATAAGTATCCGTTAGAAGAGATAGAGCGTATGGCCCATGGAAATAGAAAGATAGGTTTGGGAGTGATGGGTTGGGCCGATATGCTCATATACCTAGGTATCCCTTATGATTCTGAAGAAGCTGTTGAATTAGCGCGGAGAGTTATGGAGTTCATAGAGAAAGAGTCTATGAAGGCTTCTGAGGAACTTGCAGAAGATAGGGGCGTTTTTCCCAACTACGAGCGAAGCGTCTATGTGGAAAAAGGCATACGGCTCAGGAACGCTACGACTACAACAATTGCACCTACGGGTACCATAAGTATAATAGCCGGGGCATCGTCAGGCATAGAACCGCTTTTCAGCATAGCGTTTACCAGGCATGTTCTCGACGACAAGAGACTAATAGAGGTGACGCCTACTTTTGAGCACGTAGCTAAGGAACTGGGGTTCTACTCGGATGAACTCATGGAGGAGATCGCGAAAAGAGGGGGACTTCAGGGGATCACCGAAGTCCCGGAAAGAGTCCGCAGAGTATTTGTGACTGCCCACGAAATTACTCCGAACTGGCACGTAGAGATGCAAGCGGCATTTCAGAGATTCACCCATAATGCGGTTTCCAAAACTGTCAACTTCAAACGTGAGGCTACCAGAGAAGATGTCAAGACCGTGTTTCTCGAGGCGTATGAACTCGGATGTAAGGGAGTAACAGTGTATAGAGATGGAAGCAGAGAGGAGCAGGTGCTAACGGTTGGCGCAGCGTCAGGCCCATCTGCCCCATGTAGCGAGCAGGACAGATCAGAAAAGGAAGGCAGAAAAAAGGCCTCTGTCAACGGAATTTGGGGGAAGATCAGACCAATTGAGAGGCCAAGCACTCTTGAAGGTTTTACAACTGCAAAGGAGACTCCGCTAGGCAAATTGTTCCTTACATTGAACACTTTGGACGGGCATCCCGTTGAACTTTTTGCGCAGATAGGCAAGGCCGGTAGCGACGTCGCTGCATTTACAGAAGCTATTGCTCGAATGGTCTCTATTGCGCTCAGATCAGGAATAGATCCTCAGGAGATTGCAGATCAGCTTATGGGGATAGGAGGTTCAAGGAGTATAGGGTTTGGTCCAAATAGGGTTCGCTCGGTTCCCGATGCAATTGGTCAATTCATAGATGAGTACATCAATCACGTGAGAAAGCAGGAAGAAGAGGTTCCGGAGGTTAGACCGCATCAAGACGAACTCCCACTTGTTCCCAACAAGAAATTTGGTCTGTGCCCCGAATGCGGCACATGGAACCTCATTCATGTTGAAGGCTGTTTGAAGTGCCTTGCTTGTGGGTATAGTGAATGCTAAAGGAGTGGTTCAAATGTTAAAAGGTATTTTCGCTCCGATTCCTACGCCGTTTGTGGACGAAGAGATTGCGTACGATAAGTTAGAAGAGAACTTGGCCAGATGGGGAGAAACAGAACTCTCAGGGATTGTGGTCCTTGGTTCTAATGGGGAACAACCTTATGTTGATGAGGATGAAAAGGTGGAATTATGGGCTTATGCTCGTAAGCACTTTCGCAGGGACAAACTAGTAATCGCAGGCACAGGCTGTGAAAGCACTAGGGCAACGATAAGGCTGACAAAGAAGGCTGCAGATGTAGGCGCGGATGCGGCGCTTGTTATCTCGCCACATTATTTCAAAGCGAATATGAACGAAAATGCATTGGAAACATACTATAGGGACGTCGCGGACGAATCTCCAATCCCTATATTGCTGTATAATATGCCTGCCAACACAGGTCTGAACATGACACCTTCTTTGATAAAAAAGTTGTGTCATCACCCCAACATAAAGGGAGTGAAAGATTCGAGCCCAAACATAGTTCAGATCTCGGAGATCCTAAGAGACGTTCCGGATGATTTTGCAGTATTTGCCGGCTCGGCAAGTTTTCTCATGCCAAGCCTCGTTATGGGGGCGAAGGGAGGAACATTGGCCCTTGCCAATGTTGCGCCGGATCTGTGTGCGAGGATTTGTTTACTTGTAGAGCAGGGCAACCTCGAGGAGGCTAGATCTGTGCAAAAGAGCCTGCTTAGGCTCAACAACTTAGTGACTGGGAAATACGGAGTTGCGGGCCTCAAGGCGGCTTTGGATCTCATAGGTTATTTTGGGGGTCTGCCCAGAAGGCCTATTCTGCCGGTTGGCGAAAAGGAAAAAGAGGAGATAAGAAGCGCTCTAGAGGAGCTTAACCTTATCTAGAGTCTCAAGGAAAAAGGGGGAGAGAAGTATCAAATGAATGAACGAAATCCAAAATCCAAGATTCTTTTGGGGCCGGGTCCGAGTAATACGGATCCCAGGGTGCTTAGAGCCCTATCCGAACCAACCATCGGCCATCTAGATCCAGATTTTGTCGAGATTATGGATGAAACCACGGAACTTCTCCGATACGTTTTCCAAACCAAAAACGAACTTACAATACCGATTTCAGGTACCGGTTCGGCGGGCATGGAAACTGCAATGGTCAATTCTCTGGAACATGGCGACAAGGCGATAATATGCGTAGCCGGCATCTTTGGCGAGCGCATGGTAGATGTCGCGGAAAGAGCCGGAGCAGTAGTTGTACGAGTAGACGCACCTTGGGGAAGGATCGTCGACCCGCAAGATGTGAAGAAGGCAGTAGAGGAGAACCCCGATGCCAAGATAGTAGGAATTGTCCATGCTGAGACCTCTACAGGTGTACTACAGCCGCTTGAGGAGATTGTTCATATTGCCCACGAAAATGGCATGCGCATTGTGGTAGATGCAGTTACATCTTTAGGCGGCGTAAAGGTTCCCGTAGATGAGCTGGATCTTGACTTTGTCTATTCAGGCACCCAGAAGTGCCTGAGCTGTCCACCGGGACTTGCGCCTGTGACGGTAGGCCAAAAGGGCGTTGACTTCATAAGAAACAGAAAGACCAAGTGTCAGAGTTGGTACCTTGATCTTTCGATGATCTCTCGTTACTGGGGTGGTGAAAGGTTCTACCATCACACAGCTCCCATAAACATGATATATGCGTTTAACGAGGCTCTAAGAATCATAAAAGAAGAAGGCCTGAGCGCCCGATGGGCTAGGCACGAATTGAACCAAAAGGCATTGATTGCGGGGTTGGAAGCCATGGGAATGAAGCTTGTGGTAGAACCCAAGTACCGTTTGCCGAGCTTGACCACAGTCTATCTGCCGGATGGCGCCGATGACGCCGAGGTCCGAGGAAGACTTCTTGAAGATTTTGATATCGAGATTGGGGCGGGTCTCGGTGTGTTCAAGGGCAAGATATGGCGGATAGGTCTTATGGGCACTAACTCGACCAGGCGCAATGTCATCACCTTCTTGGGTGCTCTAGAAGATATCTTAGTGTCTCAAGGCGCCAAGATTTCTGCTGGAGTCGCTCTAGACGCTGCATCTTCAGTATATAGATAGATGAAAACCGGATTTGTGTGAATATAGAAAAAAGGGATGTCCCGGTGTTATCGGGGCATCCCTATTTGCGCTAGAACCTCTTTTTAACTGTATAAGAGATGAATTTCGTGATGTCATATAGGTCATTTGCTAAAGTAGCAGGGGGAAGGCTTCGCAAAATTGCTTTCCCATAGTTTTTAGTCAATATTCTCGAGTCCAATATCACTACTGCCCCGCTATCTGTCTTCGAACGTATCAAGCGTCCGAAGCCTTGCTTGAGTTTTAGGATAGCGATTGGCAAGGAATAGTGCATGAAAGGGCTGAGACCTTGTTCCATCCATCGATCCTCCCTCGCTCGCATCACAGGATCGTTAGGAACTGGGAAAGGCAATCTAGTAATAACGACGCAGGAAAGAGCTTCACCGGGCACATCCACACCTTCCCAAAAGGAATCTAGTCCCATGAGCACCGCGTTTCCTGCCTTCTTATACTCCAAGAGCAGTGTCTCCCTAGGCATTTCATCCTGGACAAGGACGGGGAACCCCTTTTCCTCTATTTTGTCTCGAGTTGCCGCACTTACGTTGCGAAGGGATTTCCTTGACGTGAATAGGATAAAAGTGCGCCCTTGTACGAGGTCAACAATGTCGAGTATTGTATCTGAAACGTATTCATCAAAACCCGGCTTGTTCGGATCCGCTCCGCGAACGTCTCCCGGTATGCACAGGCAAACCTGATTAGCATAGTCAAAGGGAGAGCCAAAGATGGCTTCTTCTGCATTTATTCCTAGTACGCTTTTTATGTAGTCAAAAGAATTGTCCGTCGATAAAGTGGCAGATGTTAGTATCGCTGAATGCAATGAAGACCACAGGTTTTCATATAGATACGAGTCAATCTCAAGAGGCGAACCCTTTAGCGTTACATGGTGCTGTCTTCCTCTTTCTTCGACTTCTGACCAGTACACGAAAGATGAACTATCTCCTTCTAAGGTGTTGATTCTCTCGGCGATCGAAGCCATGTTCACGTATCTTTTGGCAAGGGCGCTGGTTTCAAACCTTTCTTCGTCAGACAAATCAAGTTCGACCCAGTTTGCTATCTGTGCGGCTAGATTCTTAAAAGAGCGGATCAGTTGTTCGTCCAAAAGGCCGGGTTTCATCAACCTGCACTTATTCCGGTCTCCTGGATGATTGGTGGTCCTCCTCGTTCTTCCGTGTGAACCTGCAGTTTGGCTTAGCGAAGAAGGGTCTAGGGATGAAAGGTTCGTTTCAACGAGCGATAGAAGTTGGTCTAGATCGAATCTCAAGCGGTTTTGCGTGTCTTTTGGTACCAACTGAGAAAAAGGGTGCCGCGACACAAGCCTTGAAGTGTCGTCTGCGAGGCGCCTCACCCTGTTATATCCTATGTCGAAGGTAAGGCTATCTCTAAAAACCTCGTCTATATGGTGTGCTTCGTCGAAAATGGCGCTTTCGAACGCCGGTATCAGAGATGTTTTCCCACTCGTATCGACAAAAAGTCTGAGATGAGCTGCAAAAAGAGCGTGATTGACGACAATTAGGTGGCATCCTTCTAAATATCTTCGTTGTTTCATGTAAAAACAATATTCGCGGAATGGGCATTTTGAAGACATACATCTATCGCTCTCAGAAGATATGTTGCTCCAAATAGCCTCACTGACAGTGAATGGAAGTGTATCTTTATCCCCGTTCCAGGTGCCAGAATCTATCAATTCGGAAATGTTCTCGATGACTAGCTCATCTTTGTCGGGTTGGACTAGTTTGAGTCTACCAAGAATGTCCTCGTAAACTCTGTTCCACTTTCTCAAGCAAAGATAGTGGCTGCGCCCCTTAAACAAAGCGTAATTGAAGGTCCCCATGCCGTCTAGGACCTGCGAGACCAATGGAATATCTTTGTTTACTAACTGCTGCTGGAGGTTTACTGTGTGCGTAGATACAACAAGTCGGTTTTTAGTCGTCAAACACCAGTAGACTGCAGGGATCAAGTACGCAAGGGATTTGCCAACCCCGGTCCCTGCTTCAACCAATAGGTGTTTCCCATTATACAGGGAATCAAGTACGGACCCGGCCATGTCAAGCTGCTGAGGCCGGTTTTCAAAACCGGGTATCAGAGATGCCAAAACTCCATTTTCGTCGAAGGCATCGTGAAGGAAGCGAGTCATATCTTCCAAGTTGTCAGAGAGTGAAGCCGGTGGTTTCAGACTGAGTACCTCCTTACCGCAAATGATCATTCACCTGCAATGCTAAGGATATTTTAACATGATAAAGGAGTATTTGCTTTAGGCAAACTATCCGATGATGTGTTAGGGATACCGACGGTGTTTTTTGAAGAGCTAATTTTCCTAAGGCAAACTGTATTTCGAAGAAGGAATTTTTCGATGAGTGTAGAATACATATGTGTAGCTTGCATATATGTGCCGGTTGGTCCACAATGGAGCTAAAGGAGGGGTAAAGTGACGTTTTACGAACATGAAAAGCCGACAGATAGTCAATGCAGAGGCCAGGCCCATACAGATGGTCGTGATTGGCATCAGGGGCAACGGACAGATGGCGCCGTAAAGCCGGAAGGGTTTATGGAAGCTTGCCTGTTGTTACTTCTGAGCGAACAGGAATCTTACGGTTATGAACTTATTCCACGTTTGGAAGAATTTGGCTTTGGAGACAATCAAGACCCGGGTATGGTCTATAGGTATCTGCGTAGGCTGGAAAAAAGAGGGATGATTGAGTCCCAATGGGATACCTCGGGCACAGGGGCTGCGAGACGCGTTTATGCAATGACTCCTGACGGGTACGATCTTCTTTCGGTATGGGCCGAGACCATAAGGCTTAACATAGGGATCCTATCTAGATTCAT
>Ga0228535_1003017_pt1 | contig 13646 bp, 10 predicted proteins | sample SJ1metagenome_FD_168457 | JGI IMG/M metagenome (GOLD analysis project Ga0228535, IMG submission 168457) | Enriched culture of PCE-dechlorinating microbial communities from Ithaca, New York, USA - SJ1 | ecosystem: Engineered > Modeled > Simulated communities (microbial... > Unclassified | place... | reverse complement strand
GGGCCGCCACCGGCACCGTCACTTCCTTGGCGTACCACTGGAGCGCCGTAAGAGCTTCCGTGCCGTCCCATCCCAGGACGTACAGCCCTTCGTCGAGGCGGCTCACCCGAAGCTGGTCGTCATTCTCCTTGTCGTTCGGAAAACGCAACACCCGATAGGGCGCCTCTCGGACAAACTTCTCTTTTGCGCCGTCCCCCTCCTCCCGGAGAAAAACCTTGCTCAGGCCGAACCGAACGGGAAGGTTCGGACAGGGTGGGCGCTGGGAAATGTGCTGCAGCTCCTCCGAAGAAAAAAGCCTCACCGCCAACGGTTTCTCCGAGGCAGCCCCGCCGACCTGGGTGATGCGCACCAATGCGGCGGTGGTATCCGTATCGCCCGTGGGAAAACGTTTGATCTCCTCCAGACCTCCCGGCGTCTCCGGGCCGATCCACTCGCCGATGAGCGTGGTCTTTCCCTGCCCGCGCTTGCCCATGAGACAGAACGAGGGCTTCGTCTTCGCGTCGTCGAGAAACTCTTCCAGGTCCTCCCGAAAAGCACGAAAACGGGGGTTCCAGATTTTCTCCACCAGCTCTCGGGAGCGGACATTTCCCGCCGACGCCCTCCCGAAGGCCCGCTCCAGATCTCCCGCTCGCTTCTCGCAGTGCTTTCCCAGATCGCCGAGAGCGTCCACAAACTCGGCCCTCGCCTTTCGGAACGCCTCGGGAGGCGAGAGTCCCTCCAGAGGATCCTCCGCTTTCTCCGAAGAAGCGGTGTCCAGGGCATCGGCGGCATCGAGACCGGCGCGGGGATCTGCCGCGTTCTCCGGCGAAGCACCGCCTTGTTCGTCTTTGTTTTCGCCTGCGTTCCCGGCCTTGCTTGCGCCGCGACGATCCTCCACCTGCCCGCCCTCCGCCGGAGCGGCATCCTCCTCGCCGCCCCAGACGCCATAACTTTGCCCGTCAAAATCCCCGGCAAGCGCTTCATCCCTTCGCTCCTCCGGAAGACTCCCCTCCATCCCGCCCACGTCCTTTTCCTCGCGGCCTCGCTCCGCCTCCGTGCCTTCGTCTTCGATGCTTCCGTTCTCTCGCGCCTTGTCCCGCTCTTCCATGAGAGAGAATCACCTCCGCCAGACCGGAATCAACCACACTTGGAATACAAAATGATTCAGCGCGCCTTTTCTTTTCGTTCCTCCGCACTTTTTCTATTGAAAGCACAGCCCCATCTTACAGGGTTCGAGCAGTCGTTAACAAGTCTCATTTTTTTCCTGGGTGCGTTTTCCCGGTACAACCCACCGCGCTCCTTCGACGAAACCCACCGCGAACCGCACTCACCGCGACGCATCGTCCCCGCCCCGTTTGAACACCCCCGCTTGCCCGTAGAGCCCCCGCAGGTGACACAAATGCGCACGTGCACGCCGGCGTTCCACCTCGTCCGGCGCGTTCCGGTACGCCTCGGCCGCGGCACGAACCCGCTCCCATCCCTTCGGCGCCGCATCCACACCGTCGGCGCTCAAGGCATGCCCGAGAAAGACAACCCTCTCTCTGCGCAAATCCACCACGCCGCTCTTCTCTTTATTCAACGAAATGCGCAACAGGGAGATCACCGCCCCGGCGGCGGCAAGGCCCAACCGGGCCTCCCGTTCCGACTCCGCCGGAAGAATCCAGTCGTCGGCATAGCGCACCAGAGGATAGCCGCGCCGGAGCATCTCCCGGTCGAAGACATCGAGATAGATGTTCGCCAGCACGGGAGAAAGGGGAGAGCCCTGGGGAACGCCGCGAAAGCGGCGAAGAATGCGACTGTTCCGCACAAGGGGAACGCGAAAGGCGCGATTGAGGAGGGAGCGGAGCCCCTGGTCTGCAATCCAGTGCCGCAGCGCGGCGGAAAGCACATCCCAGTCCAGCTCGTCGAAACAACCCCGAATGTCCCCGAAGACGACCAGAACACGCCCTCGCCGCACCAGGGACGACACCGCCCCGATGGCCTCCCGAATGCCCCGCCCGGGACGATAGGCAAAGCTGCAGGGGGCAAAAATTCCGTCGAGCCGTTCGAGGAGCAACGTTGAGACCGCGTGGAACACCACGCGGTCTCGCACGATGGGAATGCCCAGATGACGCCATTTTCCCGGCGTGTCTTTGGGAATGGCAGCGAAACGAAGCGGATCCGGCTCGTAGCGCCCTTCCCGAAGCCGCCGCTCCAGATCGAGAAGATTGCGCTCAAGCCGCCGCCCGAACTGCTCCACCGTCACACCATCCACACCGCAGGCGCCGCCCTTGCGCCGCACGTCTTTCCACGCGGCATAGAGAGCCATGGAAGAGGCCGCCTCGTCCAGCCCGATACGGGGCACCTCGCTCGGAAAACGAAGGGAAGACATGGCCCCGGGTCAGACAAAGAGTTCCACGGGCCGGACGGGGAGGACGGCCCTTCTTCCGCCGCCGGAGGACGACAGAACACCGGTGGTCTCAAGCTCCGCGAGTTCCCACTCTCCTCCAGTCCCCCTCCCCTTCCCCAGGGGAAGCACCCGGTAATAGGCCCCGGTGAGAAAAGGGCGGTCGGCACGGGCATTCTGTCGCTGCGCGAGAACCTGCGCCTCTCCGAGAGGGCACACCCCGATCCGTTTCCCTGGCAGGGAAAACACCAGAGACGTCGCCGTCACGTCCAGCGCAAGCGCCCAGAGCGATCCATCCGCCCCGGGGGGTTGCCGGTCGATGGCGTCCGCAGGCGTCTGCGCTTCCACCAAGAGATTGCCCCGCTTCGCCCCCGCCGGGTGAAACGCAAAAGGCTTTACCGCAAGGCATTTTCCCGTGGCATCCCTCCGCTCATCCCGGAAATAGCCGCACCTGCTCCGGGGAAGAAACGCCCGCACCCCGTCAATGACCACATCGTATCCCGCGAACGCATTGTTCTTCGCCGTCCGGCGCCGCAGCACCGCCCTGCACCGCAACAGCTCATTCTCTTGGGTCAGGGAGGTGAAGATACGTGTCCACACAGGACCATAAAACGGACCGGAGGTGTCTCGCGTATCAATCGTATAGACCTCGTCCTCGGGATTGAAAATCGTGAAGACCCGGAGATTGAAATCCCGTTCCATTGGGGTTTCGCAGAGATCGTGCCGCCCACGCCCGCCGGCGGAACCGGGGCGCCACGGGGACGTTCGGGACCCGCCCTTGCCGTGGGAGTGCTTCGGAGGCGCCGTTGGCGCCGTCCTCGACGGAGTCTGCACATCGGAACCACCGGAGGAAAGCTTATACGCCACCCACACCACACCGGCGACAAGCAACAGAGGAGCCAGCACGGACATCACTCCTTCCTTCCACACACGGGACAGCAGGGATTCTTCTCCAACCTGAAATGCACGATCCGCAGGGGAAATGCTCCTGCGCCGTCACTCTCGTCGAAGGACTGCATGTATGCCAGCGTCAGGTCCGGCGGCAGCAAATCCTCTTCCGACCCACTCCCCGGCGTTGTCGTCTCGAAACGTGCCCCGTTCTCCCCGTCGCCCAGCACGCGCAGAGCCCGGAGCACCGCCACCTCGGCAACAAGATTGATCTGCGCCGAAAGCCCCGGCTGCACGGTGAGATCCGACACTTCCGACGCCTCGCTGTAGGCCACGGAACCGCGCTTGGCGCTCTCGTCGAGGACCTTTCCGCGGTGACAGAGGAAACAGGCGCTTCCGGGCCTCACGAGCTGGACAATACCGCTTCTCGCCCGCTCGTGGAGCCCCGTCTGGATGCAGGGGATACCCAGTCCGAGAGCCAGATCATTCAGAAACATGCGCGACTCGTCCGTGTCGGTGGTGCAGCACAGCAGGTCACACCCCCGGACAAGGTCCTCCGTGGCGTGCATGGCATCCACGCTTTCCGTCACGTCGAGCACCGCCGCCGTCACCTCGATGGACGGCGAAATGCGCCGCACCACATCCGACACGGCATCAACCTTGAAACGCCCCAGATCGGCCAGGTTCGCCTGATGGCGGCAGATGTTGTGCGGCTCCAGCACATCCGGATCCACGAGCACGAGAGATCCCACTCCGGCCCGGGCGAGTTCCGCCGCCACCGTGGAGCCCAAACTGCCGCACCCTACCAGGCAGACCCGCTTTTCCGCCAGCCGCAACGTCTCCAGAATGCCTCCGTTGCGTGCGTACACATCCCTGGAGGGATCCACGAACGTCACGTCCCGGATCTCCCGGGTCTCGCCCTCGAAGACGGCGAAAAACCGAAGGATCCCGTCGTCGCAGAGAATTCCCAGAACATCCCTGGGCGAGTCCTTGACCGTCGCGGCAGGACAGTTCTTCACCAGGTGGAGCACCGCATCGTTCACTCCGGGAAGACCGAGGAACACGTATCCCGCGTCGGGATTCCACACGCCTTCGAGATCCATCTCTTCCGCCTCGCCGTCGCGGAATGCGGCAATACTCCGGGCATCTACAAAAAGCCGCGTCTCCCCGCCCAGGCGGTCCAGACCGGCGGGAAACTCCCGCCCCATCCGAAAGACCCTGGGCTCTTCCTCATCCTCACCGGGCACAGCCACGTACACATCCATGCGCAACCCCTCGTCGCCCCGGGACACGACGGGAAGGACCAGAAAAGGATGGCGTTCCTCCCGCAGCAACAGCGCCGCCGTCTCCAGATCCGTGCAGCTCAACTCCGACAGCGAACCGGGGTGTTTGTGCCACTCCCCCAGGTAGGACCAGCCGAACTCCCTGGCGTAATACCCCACCCGGCGCCGGTAATACTCCAGATCAGGATTGAGGCAGGCACGTCCCCGGTACGCCCCTTCGCCCACAGTGGTGGCACGGTGAACCCGCACGTGCACGGCTCCTCCGTCGCTCCCCTCTTCGGCCTCCCAAGTCCCGACGAGGACGCCACCCGTCTCCAGAGGCGATTCCTCAAGCGCCTCCCGCCAAATGACCCGAAGCGCCTCCTCATCGAACGACACGGAAACGGGCAGCACGGGCAGCAAAGGCGCCTCCAGCTCCTCGTAGAACGATGCCGCACCCGCTTCTTCGAACCCGCCGGCCCCCGCTCCCCGCCCGAAGACATCTCCGTCTGCCGCATCGCCCCCCCAGACACGCTGCTTGAGCAGCTCCGTACCGTTGCCTTTGCCGCTGCGAAGCGCCTCGTTCCGTTCCATCACCTGCCCCTCGGAGGTCACCACCGCCTGCACGTCCTCGTCACCAAGCACCCGCTCGACAAAAGAAGCGATGTCCTCCTCGTAGGACGAACGGGACGAGGGCATCTCCCGCCGGGCACCCCACACGCGCTGCTTCACCAGCTCCGTGAAATTCGTCTCGCCCATCCTGAGCGCGTCGTTTCTGGCGACAATACGCCCGTCCCTGGTGATGACCGCCGCACACTCGTCCGAATCAAGCAGCTTCTCCGTGAGGGAGGTCAGATCCACCTCCGATGCGCCCGCAAAAGGCGTTCCTGCGGACTTTCCCCAGGAATCGTCGCTCCTTCGGCCCCCATCGTATCCGTAACTTCCCTTTCCACCCTTGTTGCCCTTGCCGGCCCGATCTTTGTCGAAAGGCACATACATATTCTTCCGTCTCCTTTCCGCGCCCTTTTCGGACGCCCCTCGCCCGCCCTTTTCACTGCCTCTCAGACGGGCCTTGCGCGACCACATGTCCGCCAATTCGTTTCCTCGATTTCCCCGATGTCCCTTGACCTTGCTCAGGAGAATCTGCCCTTTCCGGTAGAACGTGCGCATCTCCTCCGTCGGGCCGAATTTGGGAGTCTTTTCGCCGAGCACCTCCTCCAATGCCATCATGCTATCGGAGACGATCTCCACGGGTTCTTCCGACCCGCTTTCCAGCAGATACTCCGCCGCAAGGGCAAAAGCCAGCCCAAGGGCTCGAAGTTCCGCCTCGTTGCTGTCTCCGCAGGGAAATGCCGCGAAGAAGACATCGAAGTCCCCTTCCGGAACGCGTACAGAAGTCACCTTCCAGGTGCTCCGCCACTTCCGGCCGTGCTCCCACGTCCCCGGAGGCACCGCCACCGCCACCCCGCAGAATCCCCGCCAGTAGGACGCATCACTGAAAAAACACTTCATCTGCGCTTTTCATCGCCGGGCCAACGCCCCGTGCGCCGATGCACTTCGTAGGCGTTGATCCATGCGGCCGTCCACCCCACCACCGTCACCGCCGTGGTCTCCGCGCCGAACCCCTCGCCGCCTCCGCCGTGATCGTTGGAATACAGGCAGAGATGACCGTCCCGGTACTTGTGAGGCGTCTCCACGTGCAACAGATCCACGACGTAGGCCTTGATCTGTCCGTAGGGGAAATTCTCCGGATAGGCCACCGCCACGGAATAGACCGTCCCGAAATTCGACGTGAGCTTTCCACCCCAAAAAAGCGCCCCTTCCGGGAGAAAAGACGTTTCCCTCCCCGCCGCGTAGAGTTTGAACTCCGGAAACTTCCGGCTCATAAGCTTTGCCTCGACCTCCTGCAGGCGCGTTTTGTTGTTGGGGATATCCCACCATCTCGCCATGTTCAGACATCCTCCTTCATCAATCGCATCGCGCACCGTGCGCTCTCCAAAACAAACAATACACTGCACTAGCGACACACTACGTCGGAAACAAGAATCGCCACGGAAATCACCAAGCGCAAACAAAAAGCGTATGGGGAAACGGGACTTATCCCGTTTCCCCATACGCACATATCCAGCCATACATCCGGCCGTGTTTTTACACATCACGTATCTTTACGTATCTTTATCTTTACGCAGTTTTTTTCATCCCCTTTCCTCGTCGTCGGGGAAACTGGTACCGATCAGGTATTCCTGCACAAGGTTCTCTGGGAAAGCGAGGGAAGGGGGAAGCCATAGATGGGCCTCTCCGTCACTGAACTGACAGGCACAGTCCACAACGCCGCATTTTCGTGGAACTCTTTCAGGGAATGCCCGCAACTCACTCCTTTCTCACGTATCTCACTTGCCTTTCGCTCACCAACTTATAAATAATCTTTCAACCCATTTAAAAACCGAGCCTTCTACCACAGAAGCACAGAAGCCCAAGGGAGGATTTCCCCCTTGGGCTTCTGTGTGCCATTTGAGATTTCAAAAAACTTTGCCGAGTTTTGAGCGACGGCACTGAAAGGAAAAATCCTCATTTTTATTATGTCATGTTTCAACCCCCTTACGGGGTTTTGGGCGGAAAAACCGGATGCCCGCGCAGGGGCAGGGGTGCCGTTTAAGTTTCAACCCCCTTACGGGGTTTTGGGCGGAAAAACGTCGTCACGGCACAGGCGACGGATCCGTCCCTCGTTTCAACCCCCTTACGGGGTTTTGGGCGGAAAAACTTTAAAACAACCGACGGGGAGACCTATGGGCTCATGTTTCAACCCCCTTACGGGGTTTTGGGCGGAAAAACGTCGCTCGTCGGAACCTCTAAAACTAGACGTGGTGTTTCAACCCCCTTACGGGGTTTTGGGCGGAAAAACGAAGGCCAGCGTGAGGGTCTGGGCGGACGAGTCGTTTCAACCCCCTTACGGGGTTTTGGGCGGAAAAACCGATGGAAATTTGGAGAGCACTTGAGGACGAACTGTTTCAACCCCCTTACGGGGTTTTGGGCGGAAAAACGTGGGTCCACGCCGACGTTAAGTCGGCGGAGGCCGTTTCAACCCCCTTACGGGGTTTTGGGCGGAAAAACTTCACATGCGCATAAATGGTATTTCGACTACAAAGTTTCAACCCCCTTACGGGGTTTTGGGCGGAAAAACGCGCCGTAACATCGTGAACCCCGGCGCGAATGGGTTTCAACCCCCTTACGGGGTTTTGGGCGGAAAAACTTGTGGCATATCCGTGGTAGCCACAATCCTTTCGTTTCAACCCCCTTACGGGGTTTTGGGCGGAAAAACCTGGCCAGGCGGCGTCTCTAGTGAGACGACGAGGTTTCAACCCCCTTACGGGGTTTTGGGCGGAAAAACAGGGTGGGCTGTACCGGACTACTTCCAGTACGAGTTTCAACCCCCTTACGGGGTTTTGGGCGGAAAAACATTTCACAGCCAATGTGTTGTAGTTTTTTGAAAGGTTTCAACCCCCTTACGGGGTTTTGGGCGGAAAAACTCAAGATGGAGGTGAAGGAGGTGTATCATGAGGAGTTTCAACCCCCTTACGGGGTTTTGGGCGGAAAAACGGCATATCGGGAATTTATGGGCGAATTCAGTTTGTTTCAACCCCCTTACGGGGTTTTGGGCGGAAAAACGCCACGAGGGCACAGCCCTCGTCGCCTCCGAAGTGGTTTCAACCCCCTTACGGGGTTTTGGGCGGAAAAACGGACTGGCCTTATGATCCAAAGAAGCTGCCTATGTTTCAACCCCCTTACGGGGTTTTGGGCGGAAAAACACAGAGGGGAGTTTTTCCCTGCGTGCGTCCGGGGGTTTCAACCCCCTTACGGGGTTTTGGGCGGAAAAACTTTTTCCCTGCGTGCGTCCGGGGCCTTCTCCTTGTTTCAACCCCCTTACGGGGTTTTGGGCGGAAAAACGCTCTCCGTTGAGGAGGCTCAGCGTTGGGCTGAGGTTTCAACCCCCTTACGGGGTTTTGGGCGGAAAAACATTGCCTCGCGTATGTTGGCGCGCGGGGCATTCGTTTCAACCCCCTTACGGGGTTTTGGGCGGAAAAACTGGTCCGCTTGCTGTAAAGAGGGTCCCGATTTGTTTCAACCCCCTTACGGGGTTTTGGGCGGAAAAACACGTTTCGATCGTTCTCCCCTGCGCTCCGAAACACGTTTCAACCCCCTTACGGGGTTTTGGGCGGAAAAACGACGAAGATCAGCTAGTAGAGCACCTTCTTCGTGTTTCAACCCCCTTACGGGGTTTTGGGCGGAAAAACTGAGTGGGTCCACGCCGACGTTAAGTCGGCGGAGGTTTCAACCCCCTTACGGGGTTTTGGGCGGAAAAACCGCGTAGAAATGTGGAAGACGTGTGGGCTGGGAGTTTCAACCCCCTTACGGGGTTTTGGGCGGAAAAACATGAACTCTTCGAGTTCATCCTCTCCGGGCACTCGTTTCAACCCCCTTACGGGGTTTTGGGCGGAAAAACGTCGTTGTGAAAATAACACTCACCATCAACAGTTTCAACCCCCTTACGGGGTTTTGGGCGGAAAAACGCCGGCGTCGCGACGCCGGCGCCGCGCGGGAATGTTTCAACCCCCTTACGGGGTTTTGGGCGGAAAAACAAAGCCGTGGAGAGATGTGTGGAGACTATAAAAAGTTTCAACCCCCTTACGGGGTTTTGGGCGGAAAAACCCCGGGACAGCAGATCCCTGGGCCCTTGGCATTGTTTCAACCCCCTTACGGGGTTTTGGGCGGAAAAACGGTCCCGGGGGTCGGGAACTTCCGGCTCGACTTGTTTCAACCCCCTTACGGGGTTTTGGGCGGAAAAACTCAAGGATTGTGGCGTATCCGTGGTAGCCACAAGTTTCAACCCCCTTACGGGGTTTTGGGCGGAAAAACTACGAGGTCCGCGTCTTCCCCGATCCGGGTATGGTTTCAACCCCCTTACGGGGTTTTGGGCGGAAAAACAGCGTACGCCAGTCGCTGCAACATGTGGGCGTTGGGTTTCAACCCCCTTACGGGGTTTTGGGCGGAAAAACGTGGCACAAGCTGCCCTGAGAGCAGCTTGGGCGGTTTCAACCCCCTTACGGGGTTTTGGGCGGAAAAACAGCCATTCGTTCAAAACACGAATGGCTGCAAGGGGTTTCAACCCCCTTACGGGGTTTTGGGCGGAAAAACTGGCACAAGCTGCCCTGAGAGCAGCTTGGGCGAGTTTCAACCCCCTTACGGGGTTTTGGGCGGAAAAACCCGAAGAGGAGATGCGCTGCGTGGCACAAGCTGCGTTTCAACCCCCTTACGGGGTTTTGGGCGGAAAAACGAGAGATTTATGATGAAAGTGGTAGCATTAAACACGTTTCAACCCCCTTACGGGGTTTTGGGCGGAAAAACTTTGACGAGGACGATCTTTTGCAGCCTCGAGAAGGTTTCAACCCCCTTACGGGGTTTTGGGCGGAAAAACCTGCCCTGAGAGCAGCTTGGGCGACGGGATATGGTTTCAACCCCCTTACGGGGTTTTGGGCGGAAAAACCGGATCTCTCCTCACTATAAGGAGAGACCCTGAGGTTTCAACCCCCTTACGGGGTTTTGGGCGGAAAAACACCGTGACGCTTGTCCGGCCCGAAGATCCGGGTCGTTTCAACCCCCTTACGGGGTTTTGGGCGGAAAAACGATCTATATTGTCGAGGACGAGAGCGGAACAACGTTTCAACCCCCTTACGGGGTTTTGGGCGGAAAAACGTGATCCTCGGAGATCACCTCGAAACATTCATGGTTTCAACCCCCTTACGGGGTTTTGGGCGGAAAAACAGACCCTTTTTCGAGATCTCTTTTTGCAAGGGTTCGCTGCCGCTTTTCGACCACCCCCTTTCGGAGTCGTAGAGAACGACACATTTCCGAAAGAGTCCGTGGGGGTTTTTGCTGCGGCGGACGCTCGTATATCCCACTTTCCATCCCCTATTGTACAGGTTTTTTCTGTTTTTGCAATGCTCCGGAGGGGGTTTTCCGGAATCCGTTCCCCCTGGTTGGGAGGGGGTGGATATCGTCTCAGACAACGATGACATCCTCCCAGATTTCCTTTTCCGCGCCAAGGCACAGAATCTTTTGGGCGCAAGCTCCGCAGAGTGCATAGACACGGAGCGAGTCTCCTTCTTCTTCGCAAATATGGGGCGCCGCTTTTCGGAGCAGGTCCTCCAGTTCTCCACGGTCGAGGCGGCATTCGAAAACGCTGTACTGAACGCGTCGTCCTTTACCTTCCATGACGCGGGCAAGTTTGTTTCGCCTTTTTGTGAGGGAAATATCGTAAGAGACCAGATAGAATGCCTTCGACATGAGGAAATCGCTCCTTTGACGCATCAATGTTCATCGACATTCGAGATCCATCATTTCTCGCTGCTTAGCAATGCGCATCGACGCTCGCCAACGTTCTCTCGCCTTGTGCGCCCGACCTTCTCGCGACAAGGCAATTTCGCATCGCGGAAAGAGCGCCAGGCTCGAGCATAGGCGAGAGCTGAATGAGGGCCCAACAAAGCCGTTCTTGTTGGCATCCCGAAGAGCACCGGACACAAGTCCGGACACAAGTACTGTACAAAAGAACGCCTCAAACGACAGTGAAAGGGAGATACTCTTTTCTCTCCGCCAGGCTTTCCGCAAGCGCCCGCACCTGTCTCGGAATGCGCTCGCGGTAGGTCAGGATCCGTTCCTCTCCGGCAACGGATCCTTTCAGTCCGAGGCGCTTCTCGAATTCACGGATGAACCGGCGACGCGCCTTCGGCTCTATGGTCACGCCACCGTCCTCGGAATCGCGAACGAACTGTTCCGGAGTGAAAATCCCCTGGTTGAGCAGACCGACGACGAGGCGGTCCACCAAAAGGGGTCGGAATTCCTCCATGAGATCAAGAGCAAGGGAGGGGCGTCCCCGATGCTCGGGATGGAGAAATCCCACGGTCGGTTCAAGACCAAAGACAACGAGCGCGGTGACGACATGGGTGAGCAACATGGCATATCCAAAGGAGAGCAGGGCGTTGACGGGATCTCGGGGGGGACGGCGGTTTCTGTCCCGGAAAAACCACGGGGGGTTGAGCATGTCGCCGAAGACGGCAAAGTAGACCGCCGCGCCGCGTCCCTCGATGCCGCGCAGTTCGTCCACACTCTCGGCCGTGCCGGTGCTCCGGGCGAGGGAGGCAAGCTCTTCCGCCGCAACCCGCAAGGGGGCGCTTCGCTCGGAATGTCTTCGGGCAAAGCGCCGAAGGGTACTCCACTGGTTCAGCAGTTTTCCCGCCACGAATCCGCTGGCGACGCGCAACACCGTCTCCGGATCGCGCACAAGGGCATCCTGAAGGCGACGCCAGGTGCGGACGCGCTCCCGGGCGGCGAGCGTAGCCCCGAGATACCAGCCGTTGCGGCTGATGTAGTGGACGGGGATGTTCTTTTCAAAGAGCATGTGCAGCGCCGGGGTGGAAAGCGAGCCATCACCGACAACGACGACGCTTTCCACGTCGGCGCTGGGAATGGGGGCGCCGCGTCCGTCCCTGGTTCCGTAGACGAAGGCCTCACCACGTCTGCCGAGGAGTCCGTCTTCGCGCGTGACGTACAGTACGGTCATGAGGATGTCCCCTTTCGGGCATGGGCATGAATACGGACACGAGGCGCACGGAGAGAGGATCTAGCGCGGACATCCCTCGAAACGGACCTTCCCAAGGGGGTGTTCGGCCGGAACGGAGTCGCCGGAAAGGCCTTTCGTGAGATCTTGATATTCTTTCGTGATGGCATCGGCGATTTTTTTGAGTTCCCTGTCCCGTGCGGCCTTCTCCAGGCCGAACTCTTCGTTGGGCCACACGTCCACGACGATTTTCCCCTTCTCGTGCAAGTCCCGTCTGGGGAGGACGCAGAGAACGCACTGGTGCTTGTAGAAATGGAGAAACTGCTCCCATTTGAAGACCACGCGATTGGCCAGGGAGAGCAAAAGCATCTCCACAGGAAAGACCGAAAAGAGCGGCCCCGGGAAGGACGCCCCCTTTTCCTTGGCGTAGGTGCGGAGAGACTGGAGCAGCTCGAAAACCATGGCGTAGAGGCGTTCTACGGCTCCTTCTCCACCTCTCTTCGCCTTCTCTTCGATTTGCGTCGTGCGCTCTTCGTCGAGAAGTTGCCCCCGCTCCACCTTGTCGATGTCCAGCCGTTCTCCAAACTCGCTGACGGTCTCCACGGCTTTCCGCATCACGGTGAACTCCGCGCTGAGCGCCTCGGGCAGAGCGAGACGGGGCGAGTGAAAGAGCAGGTCGAATTCGCGCTTCAGCACCCGCGCTTCGTCCCGGGTGCGAGCCAGGCGGGCACGAAGGTAGATGCGGTCCACCACGCGGTCGGCCTGGACATCGCAGCCGTCGATAACCCGAAGCAGGGCGGCGACGGCGAGGATTTGGGAAACGGAAAGGGGTCCAAAGGCACTGGCGAAGCGGGGATCCTGCAATCGGGCCTTCAAGGGGCGCAGGGTCTCCTGAAAGGCCGCTCCGTAGAGGAAATTTCCCACGGCGAGAACGGAGGCCTTCGGTGTGGCGTTGCCGTCGCCGACGAGGCGCGTGTATCCCCGGTGATAGGAGCAGACGAGGGGGACCAGGGTCTTGAGCATGGTCTGGGTTTCCATCGCAATGCCTGTGCCGGGAAAGAGGGGGCTGGCGCCGCAGGAGGCGCCGTCGCAGGCCTCGATCATGTCCCGGGAGAGGAGGTGATGCACTTCCCGCACGGCGGAGGGAAAGAGGCTCAGCGGAAAGGGTTCGGCGCCGTGCGGAACGCCGCCGGCGAAAGCGTCGCTCGCGACGGAAGAGGCCACGGGATAGGCCACGGCGGTGTGGCCGATATCGTGGAGGTAGATGCAGGAGATAAGCAGGGTGAGCGCCTCGGGTTCGAGCACGCCCAGTTCCGTCAGGGGCTCTTCGGCGCAGCGGAAGATGTTGGCGGCGATCTCCATGAGGCGCTTGGAGTGCCTGCGGCTGTGCTCCACCGTCTCGGGAATCTGGTCGCCCAGCCACAGCTCGGCCCACTCGTTCTCGATGCGCTCGGTCACGTAGCGGGCAAGTTCGCCTCCGGGCTCGCTCCGCCGGAGAATGTCGAGAAGGCCCTTGCCG
>Ga0228535_1003016_pt1 | contig 13649 bp, 13 predicted proteins | sample SJ1metagenome_FD_168457 | JGI IMG/M metagenome (GOLD analysis project Ga0228535, IMG submission 168457) | Enriched culture of PCE-dechlorinating microbial communities from Ithaca, New York, USA - SJ1 | ecosystem: Engineered > Modeled > Simulated communities (microbial... > Unclassified | place... | reverse complement strand
AACGTCTTGTTGCTGGCAAAACTTAATCGGACTGCGTTTTTCTTGAATTCCTCATCGTATTTCTGTCTCTTGTTTGGCATGATATCAGCTCCTCTCGAGCATATAACCTATCTTACCAAACTGTACGGAATTCTAGCACCGACCCAAATTAGCTTCGAGTTATCTTGTAAAATGCTTATTTTTCGTTTTCCCTTTATTGCAAAAGAAAGCCTAGAAAAAGACAAACTCGTTATCTTACTAATATTTCTTATCCATACCCTATGTTCAAATTCAGCAACCGAATCGTCTATAGGCCATTTGTATCGGGCTTAAAGAGCTCAATCTTTTCTTTACCCTTTTGTCTGCTGAATACATGGACAAACCCCCGCCTCCTCTAGATTCCAAGTTTTTGTCCGCACTCCCAAGTGAGGATTTTAGGCCTGGAAAAAACATTATGTTGGATAACATATTTTCAGTTAGTGCCGGTTTGAATACGATATTAAGTATCTAATAAACGTAACCAACTTCCCTTTGAATTCGCTTATTTATGTCACTGGGGAAGACATAGAAGGATTTTTTGATATTGTGTGATGCCATTTTTTGTAACAAGAAGTATACTAAGGAGTAATTCTTTTAACCTATCATAGATCTTATTTTGTCAAATTATGCTAAAATCTATTTTCTAGTGGGAAACACGGCAATATATTAATAAATCAAGTTATTTTATTTTTTGTTACAGTCTGTGTTTCGAAGGCTATTTGAATTTTTGCCGTCAATTAAAAAAATTAGTGTTAATAACCCATTAAGGTTTTCCTGAATGAGCCTAGTTTTATGTAGATGTCAGAAATAAGCCGACTCATTGCTAGATAAGAATAACTGGATTTGTCTTGAATTTTAAAGAATCGAAAGGTATGATATCAAAATGAAGAGTAAAAAAGATATAACTAAAGATAAAATTCTTGATCTTATTAGAAAAGGTGGATATTCAAACGGAGACAAGCTTCCTTCTGAAAGAGAGCTGGCTGAATCTTTTGGAATTAGCCGGAACCTTCTAAGAGAATCTGTGGCCTATTTAGCTAACAATGGCATTATTGAGGTAAGAGAGCGCCAAGGCTTATTTGTAAGTAGAATGTACAATGAAATGCCCCTTGATATGCTAAGCAGTTTATGCCTTCCGCCAACTGATTTTGTTTCGTATCATACTGAAATAAGAATGATAATTAGTATACCAGCCGCTGAACTAGCTGCACAAAGGAGGACAAAAGAAGACATAAACAAACTATGGGAATGCTATGAATCTTTTCTTAATTGCCCATACGGAACACATGAAGAGCAAATGAAGAGCGGAGAATGGGATGCGTTAATCCATCAACTGGTCATTGAATCAGCGCATAACCCTATTCTTTTAAGAATTAGCGAAAGTATTAACGAACTGAGCAAAAGAAACATAAGTTTTTTACATCAGTATGCTCTTCTTCATTCTGGATGGATTGAACACGTTTATGAGCAGCATTATCAAATAATCAAATCAATTGAAAATTGCGACTCTAAAGTAGCTGGTGAAATCACTCGAAAACATTTAGTTGAAACAATAATGATTACAAAAGAAAAATATCCTAATTCTGTAAAAGATATTCCTAGCCCGTATTGGAAAATGAAAAAATAATAAACCTGCTACAGACAGATTACCCCATGCTGCTGTACTTAATAAGAGATTTGACCCTTCTATCTTCAAGAGCAAGAACATTAACAAAAAACTCTACTCTCCCTAATACACAATTATCCCATTCATTCAAACCCAACATCTTCCTATCACTGTTGCCATTTTGTTTTGAAAATTCATTACACTGCATCAATCTTAATGCGTATTGCTCACCTCCATAAACCTTAAGTTAATCAACACTCCTCTCCATCTTGACATTTTTCATAAGACTGGAATGACACCATAAATAAGTTCATCATGACGTGATCCACAGCCTAATCATTTGGTACTCTTTATAGGTGGACACATACATAGAGCATAAATCTCCTCAGTGGATATCAGATCGCAAAGTCAAACTACTGATACTACATAAATTGCTTCTCAGTTCTCTCGGCCAGAAAGCAACGAAAGAAAGATTCGAGATAATAGAACGCAGATGTGTCGCGCGTCTTTTAAACTTTTTTTATTCTCAGTTTGTCTCAACACAATGTATGGAGTGAACCTGTAACGGCCTTCTTGGAGAAAGCCTGCTCGACAGGATAATTCATCGCCCATAGAAAAATTGTGTGTGGCAGTAATTTATGATTAAACGAACGGTGCTTAATAACTTACAAAAAGGACTAAGTTCCTCGCACAGAATTACTATACCCATATTATTAAAGGTAGTGGACTCGTGCCCAATGTAAAGATTGGTTCATGAAGAGTGAGATGTTAGGCTCAGGTTCGGCCGAACTGTTGGCCCATTTAAACGTAGCATGAAATATGCAAAAGGACCATAAATTCACACAAAAACAAAATATAAAAAAATTGTCAATAAATGTTTAATTTATGTTGCAAAATTTTGTATTTATGATATCATTGGCAGTACCAAGGTTGGACCAATAACTTCTATCGAAAGGGTATGAGAGCTTCATGAGAGTCATTGCTCATCCTATATTGGGAAATATAAGTCAAGAAAATGAAGTTACTGTTTATGTTGATGGGAAAGAAATGCGTGGTATTGAAGGTGAACCTATTGCAGCAATGCTTGCGGCAAATAGGATTTATACGCATCGCTTTACAAAGAAACGTCACGAACCTAGGGGCATTTTTTGTGCGATAGGTCGCTGTACTGATTGCGTAATGATCGTAGATGGGATTCCAAATGTAAGAACATGTGTGACTCCACTTAAAGAAGGTATGGTCATTGAGACACAACACGGAGTAGGTCACTGGGGGGGCGAAAAAAGTGTTTGAAGTAGATTTATTAATAGTCGGAGCCGGCCCAGCTGGCCTCTGTGCAGCTCTTGAAGCTGGACAACAAGGACTTACTGTCCTTCTTGTTGATGAAAATGCAAAACCTGGTGGCCAATTGTTTAAACAGATTCATAAGTTTTTTGGTTCAGAAATGCACAAGGCAGGTACTAGAGGATTTAGGATTGGAGAAGATTTGGTCCGGGAAATTGCAGCATGCCCTAATATAACATTATGGTTGGATTCAGTAGTTTTTTCGGCTATAGATCAGAACCATTTCGAGGTAGTCCACAATTGCAGCGTACAAGTAATTAAGACAAAAAAAGTCATTGTTGCTACAGGAGCAATTGAGAAAGGACTAGTATTCCCTGGATGGACTCTTCCCGGAGTAATGGGAGCTGGCGCTCTCCAAACAATGATAAACGTTAACAGAGTACGGCCCGGAAATAAGTTACTCATGGTTGGATCAGGAAATGTAGGGCTTATCGTTTCTTACCAATTTCTTCAAGCCGGAGGAGAATCGGTAATCCTTGTCGAAGCAGCAAACAGAATAGGCGGATATGGGGTTCATGCTTCAAAAATACGTAGATATGGAACAAATATTATTACTGGATGCAGTGTTGAGTCTGTTTCTGGCAACGGAAAGGTAGAAAGTGCCATATTAGCAAAAGTTGACGATAAATTTCAAACAATTAAAGGGACACAATGGGAAGAAAAGGTCGATATAGTAGCAATAGCTGTGGGGCTATATCCCCTGATGGAACTCCTTCGCCAATTGGGGTGCAAATTTACGATGTGCCCAGCCCTTGGTGGTTGGGTACCTGTACATGATGAAAGAATGGAAACCTCAATCAATGGGATTTTTATTGCGGGTGATGTTTCTGGTGCCGAAGAAGCTTCAACGGCAATGGAGGAAGGACGCTTAGCGGCCTGGTCAGCAACATATGATTTAGCAAAATGCACAAAAAACAAATATGAATCTGTACGTATTGACATCACTAAGAGGTTGGAAGCTTTACGCAGTGGTCCTTATGGTATCGCTCGAAAAAATGCAAAAGATTCAATTTATGCTATAGCAAAAAAATTTTAGCATACATAGATAAGAGGTGATTCTTTTGGAAGAAAACCTGAAAACATGCGGAGTTATTTCACCTGAAGAATTTATAAATTGTAAGGGATGGCCATCTGATGAACGTTTTTTAAAAGGGCCGGTTGCTATTCTCGAATGCATAGAAGAAATTCCATGTAACCCATGTGAGTGTTCTTGCCCAAAGGGCGCGATCTATGTTGGGCACCCTATTACAAATCTTCCAACTCTTGATGAAAGTAAATGTATTGGATGTAAAAGTTGCATCGCCAGTTGTCCAGGGCTTGCAATTTTTGTGGAGGATCACACTTTCTCAGATAAAGAAGCGCTGGTTAGTTTTCCTTTTGAGTTTATCCCCTTCCCTAAAAAGGGAGAGAAGGTATCAGCTGTAAACAGGAAAAGTGAGGTAGTATGCACTGCGGTAGTACATGATATTTACTGTGCAAAAAGTAATGATTCAACAATGATTGTAACATTGAGAATTGATAAGCAATATGTACATCAGGTAAGAAGTTGCAAAATGTTGGAGGCCTAGACAAGATGCATGAAAATAACACGGATAATAATAACGATGTGATTATTTGTCGCTGTGAGGAAATTTCAAAAGAAGAAATAATTAATGCAATTCGGAATGGAGCCGATACTGTTACATTAGTCAAAAAATATACACGAGCTGGGATGGGGCTATGCAAAGGCAAGACATGCTCGATAGTTATTCAGCGTTTGATTGCGGAGTACTCTGGCAAAAGACCTGATCAGATTCCATTTGATATAGAACGTGAACCGTTCCGCCCCGTTAAAATTTCAGTCATGGGAAATTATGAAGACGAGAATGCGCTTGTTGATCATGAGATTTGCCTGAAAAGAAAATGAGAGAGGGGTCATTATGATTGAAAAAAAAGCTGATGTTGTAATAGTCGGAGGAGGTATAATCGGTTGTTCAACAGCTTATGGTCTAGCAAAAATGGGCAAAAAAGTTATCGTCATTGAACGCGATTACGTTGCTTCACAAGGCAGTGGAAGAAATGCAGGGGGCGTACGTGTCCAGGGACGTCTCCCAGCAGAGCTTCCTATCGTAATGGAAGCTGTTGAAATATGGAAAACTTTAGATAAAGAACTGGGAATAAACTCAGAATATCGCCAAACCGGCAATGTATTTCTTGCTTCATCCGATAAGGAAAAAGAACTACATGAGAAAATGGCAAAACGTCTACAGGAACAAGGGTTAAAAGATGTTAGAGTACTTTCGGAACAAGAAGTTCGCAAAGTTATTCCAGCATTAAAACAAGGCATGTGCAAGGGGGGCAGCTATTGTTCCATTGATGGTATGGCTAATCCTCTGAATACAACTTTTGGATATGCAAATGCTGCTGCTGCACTCGGGGTAGAAATTATTGAACACAAAAAAGTTGATTCAATTGATTTGGCTAACACAAGAGTTGATGGAGTAACTGCTGGCGATTTGAAAGTAAAATGTGATACTTTAATGATTGCAATAGGTTCATGGAGTAACGATCTCATGGAACCTATTGGCATAAAGATGCCGATCACTCCTTGCAGGAATCAAATATTTGTAACAGAAGTTTTACCACCCATTGTTGAGCCTTTTCTGTTAACACCAATCGTGTATTGCAATCAAACTTATAACGGCAATATGTTCGTTGGGAATGTCGACCCTGATGATTACTGTCTCGGCAACAGTGCCAACCCTAATGAAACAAAGCGAACAGCAAGAAACATCATAAGATATATCCCTGCTCTGGCTGAAGCCAACATTATTCGTGCCTGGGGGGGGCCATTAGACCTCTCAGCTGACGACATGCCCATTCTTGGCGATGTACCTGGAACAGAGGGGCTCGTTATGGCTTGCGGTTTTTCTGGACACGGTTTTGCCTCCGCCCCTTACATTGGCAAACTTCTATCAGAACACATAAGTCTAGGGAAACCGTCATATTCATTACACGCATTTAGATACAAAAGATTTCAAGAGACTAATGCAAAAGTTGATGAAAATGTGTATGCCTATGGGCAGGCAATAGGTAAAAACAGATAACTTTATTATGTTTTTAGGATTTTAACAAAAGGAGGAAATTGTAATGCACGTTAAACTTAGTCCCGGGAAAAAAATTGAGATGTTAAAGAGAATGATTTTAATTCGAAATTTTGAAGAAAGGGCAGCAGAGTATTTTTCGAGAGGATTAATTAGAGGATCACTTCACACATCCGTTGGTCAAGAAGCAGTCTCGGTTGGCGTATGTTTTGCACTCAAAGATACTGATTACATTCAGACAACTCACAGAGGGCATGGACATATCCTCGCCAAAGGGCTCGACGAAAAATTGATGATGGCTGAATTATTTGGGAAAGCGAATGGTTATTGTCGGGGCAAAGGTGGTTCTATGCATGTTGCCAACCTAGATATGGGGGTACTTGGTGCAAATGGGATTGTTGGTGGAGGCAACCCAGTTGCTGTCGGAGCAGCCTTCGCATTTAGCTATAAAGAAACTGGTCAAGTGTCAGTCTCGTTTTTTGGGGATGGTGCCTCTAATAACGGCACATTTCATGAATCATGTAATCTTGCATCTGCTTGGAAGCTCCCAATAGTATTCGTAAATGAAAATAATGGCGTTGCCATATCGACTCTATTCAAAACTATTAGTGGAACAGTCAATATTGCTGATAGAGCTATCGGTTACGGAATGCGCGGACAAATCGTTAATGGAATGGATGTTCTGGATGTTTATGAGAAATTCTCTGAAGCACGTGAATATGCAGCAAGTGGTCAAGGACCTGTCCTTCTTGAGTGCAAGACATATCGCTTTGTTCCACATTCCAGAGCAGACCGTGAAGTTTATCGTACCCGTGAAGAAGTTGATGAAATGAGAAAACAGTGTCCCATCAAACGATTAGGGACGCAATTGCTTGAAGACGGAGCAATCAAGCAGAAAGATTTAGCAGATTTCGAGGAAGAAGCTGCTCAGAAAATCGAAGATGCCATCCAATTTGCACTAAACAGCCCGGAACCGGAACCAGAAGAACTATTTAAAGATGTTTATTGGGAAGGAGAGTAATTGATATGCGTGAAATTCGTTATGTTGATGCTCTGAATGAAGCACTGAGAGAAGAACTGACTAGAGATGAAAATGTATACATCATCGGAGAAGATGTTGCTCAAAACGGCGGTGTTTTCGGTGTAACGATGGATTTATGGAAGGATTATGGTAATAAGAGGGTAAGAAATACTCCTATTTCAGAAGCAGCGATAATAGGGTGTGGTGTTGGATCTGCTGTTACGGGACTACGTCCTGTTGTTGAACTAATGTACACGGATTTTACAACAGTTTGTATGGATCAAATTGTCAATCAAGCAGCGAAAATTCGCTATATGTTTGGCGGTAAGGCAGTTGTTCCTCTTACCATTCGTTGCCAAAGCGGAGCCGGTTCTGGAGACGCAGCTCAACATACTCAGTGCCTTGAATCTTGGTTTACGCATGTTCCAGGCCTTAAGGTAGTAATGCCATCAACTCCGGCAGATGCAAAAGGTCTTCTGAAAAGTTCAATTCGAGAAAACAACCCCGTTATCTTTATTGAACATCAAATGCTCTATTCTACTAAAGGACAAGTCCCTGATGGAGAATATACTATCCCGCTAGGCAAGGCTGAAGTTAAACGTGAAGGCAAAGATTTAACCTTAGTGACCTGGTCCTGGGAGGTGCTTCATGCGCTAAAAGCAGCAGAAGTATTAGCAGAAAGAGGAATCGACGTTGAAGTGGTTGACCCCCGCACTCTTGATCCTTTCGATTGGGAAACCGTGGGTAAATCAATCGAGAAAACTGGAAGGCTACTTATCGTACATCAGGCATGTAGAACAAGTGGCTTTGGAGCTGAAGTAGCAGCGGAAGCTGCAGAAAAATTCTTCTACAGTTTAGATGGACCTATCGTGCGTCTTGCAGCAGCTAATACTCCAGTCCCCTACAACCGTTTCCTAGAAGCAAATCAGTATCCTCAAACTAAGGATATAGTTACCCAAGTTGAAAAAATGATGATGGTGTAGTTCGGAGGTTAGAAAATGCTAAGAGAGATTATCATGCCCAAAATGAGCAATACCCAGATTGAAGGACAATTAATTAAATGGATGAAACAAGAAGGTGATTCAGTAGAAGTTGGAGAACTAATCATGGAGATACTTACTGATAAAGTGACTATGTTGATCGAATCCTCTTCAAAGGGTTTTATCCGTAAACTTTTGATTGAACCTGGCGATATAGTTAAAATAGGCAAAACCATTGGTTATATTACAAGTACAATTGAAGAAAATATACCTGAAAAATATAGTCTCATGACTCGTGACTCTGTACTCTCTGCAGAAGAAGTTGCTTTTTATCCATCTCCAGTTGCTTCTGTTGCATCACAAGAAGCGCAACAAACTTCTAAATCCATAGCGACAAAAACCAAAGTATCTCCGAGGGCAATGAAAATTCTCAAAGAAAACAACTTAAATGTTGATGAAATAAAATTTGCTGGCGAATTTATTACCGAGAAAATAGTCAATGATTATCTGGCGTCACGTAATAACAAGATTATTGAAGTTGCTGACCAGTTAAGCGAAGCAAAACTCAAATCCACTGCGGTTGCTCAAAAATATGCTGCCGCAGCAAATATTGATATCGATAAAATCATTCCGGCTAGCGGTAAACGAATTATGAAGGAAGACGTTATCAATGCCATATCAAAAGAGAGAAAAGAAAAGGTGAACATAGTAACTCCATATATTGGTATAAGAAAAATTATCGGAGACCGTCTATCCATGAGCAAGTTTACCGCCCCTCACTTATATTTTAAATCTATAGTAAATATGAGTGCAATATTAAACATGAAAGATCGGCTAGGTAAAATCTTCCCTGACGAAAAAATCGGAATCAACGTACTTGTTCTTTATGCTACTGTCAAAGCACTTAAAGATTTTCCTGAGGTTAACTCCAGCCTTCAGGGCGACAAAATTATTCAGTACGCAAATATAAACCTTGGTGTTGCAGTAGATTCACCACAAGGATTACTGGTCCCAAAAATTCGGAAGAGCGAGACACTATCTCTTAAAGATTTCAATTTGGAGTGCACAGATATAATAGCACGCGCAAGATCAGGAAAACTTTTACTAGAAGAACTTCAGGATGGGACATTTACTGTTTCAAATCTTGGAATGATGGGCATAGATTTCTTTACTGCAATTATTAATCCGCCCGAAGCTGGTATTCTTGCTGTGAGTGCAATATCAAAAAAGCCGGTTGTTATTGATGATCAGATATGCATTGCCCCTTGTATGAACATTTGCTTCTCTGCTGATCATAGGATTATTGATGGCGGGCTTTGTGCAAGATTTGTTGAACGAATTAGATTGTACCTAGAAAATCCTGAAATGTTAACCCTTTAGCTTTGTGCGAGCAAAATATTTATTACGCAATTAGTATCATCAACTCAGTGTTTTGTTAACCTATCAGCTAAAAGACATGTCATTGGATAAGTGCTCGAATATCTAAGAGTTGGGAATAGAGCATCCTCCAAGATAATATCTAAACTAGCTATTGAAAAAAGGAGATGAAACGTATGAAGCTTCTGATTGTTAATCCTTTCGGAGTTGGAACATATGATGATCCTATATTGAATTCTGTAAGACAGGTAGTGCGTAAAGACACTGAAGTTAGTGTCATGCACCTAAAAAAAGGTCTTTCTTTTATTCGGCACGCATACTTTCAGATGCTATTATTGCCAGACGTAGTTGAAACAATAATACAGGCAGAAAAAGAAGGTTTTGACGGCGTAACTGTTGCTTGTGCATTCGATCCAGGAGTTAAAGAAGCAAAAGAAGTTGTGAGCATTCCCGTTGTAGGGCAAGCCTCTGCCGGAGTATCAATTGCACGTATGTTAGGTCAGAAATTCGGAGTAATTACAGATGCAAAACGGGCTGTTGTAGGAATGACAGATCTTTTTCGCACGCACCATCTTGACGTTGACATGGTGGGCATAGTCTCTGTTGATATGAATGTAGAGGACATGGAAAAAGACAAATTTAGAATTCGTGAAAAAATTTATTGCCTAGCAAGGGACCTTGTTTCCAAAGGCGCAGATTCAATAGTTATTGGCTGCTCTGTCCTGTCTGCGTATTCATTCGGAATGGATATTCCTGAGGATCTTAAGGGAATTCCATTCATCGATTGCAATATTGCCGCAATTAAGACTCTGGAAATGATGGTCGATCTCCATAAGACATGCTATATCGAGCCCAGCAGACATATTTGTTACCAAAAACCGCAGATTATTAATAAAAAAGACTTTGATTTTGCCCGTAATGTTTATAATGTATAAAATCAATAATCCTTTATTGCAGATTGAAAACATAATATTGCATAAAGTGTTTATGAAAGGCAAGTGAATTGGATGGTTGAAGTTAAAAAGAAAGTTGTCGTTATCGGTGGCGGCCCAGGAGGCTACGTTGCTGCAATTAGATGTGCTCAACTTGGGTGTGAAGTTAGTTTGGTTGAGGAAAAAAATGTTTTAGGTGGGACTTGTCTCAATATTGGCTGCATCCCTACAAAAGTATTATTACACACGTCCAAACTATTCTCCGAACTAAAAGATGCAGAAGACTTGGGTATCATAATAAGCGAATACAAAGTCAACATGAAAAAACTTCAAGCTAGAAAAACGAATGTTATTTCCCGCATGACATCAGGGATTTCTATGCTTATGCGGTCAAACGGGATAAATGTTATTCAAGGGCATGCAAAGTTTATTTCACCTTCATCCATAATAATTAATTCCACGACCGGGGCAAAACAGATTGAAGCAGACGCTTTCATAATAGCAACTGGTTCTGTACCAGCGAAGCCTTCAATTCCGGGGATTGACTTAGAAAATGTACTTAACAGCACCGAGTTATTAAATATTGAAGAGGTCCCTAAATCACTTTTTATTCTTGGTGCTGGTGTGATAGGTATGGAATTTGCATCAATATTTACCGGGTTAGGTTCTTCTGTAACTATCGGAGAGATTGCTCCTCATATACTCCCAGGAGTTGATCGTGAGATTTCATCTGTCTTTTTAAAACATATACAACAAAAAGTTAAAATATATACATCAACAAAAATTATTGAATTTATAAAATCTGAGGGAAGTATTTCAATTTCACTTCAAACAGAAAATAGTAAAACCGAAGTTAAAGCAGACAAAGTACTTGTTTGCACTGGAAGGATTCCAAATCATAAAGATTTGGGACTTGAGGCTGCGAATGTTGTCCTTGATGGTAACAAAATTAAAGTTAATGAATTCCTAAAAACTAGCAACCCTAACATTTATGCCATCGGAGACTGTTCTTCTAAAATAATGTTAGCACACGTCGCTTCAAGAGAAGGAGAAGTAGCTGCTGAAAACATTTCAGGCATGAATGTAAGAATGGACTATAAAACTTGCCCAGCCGCTGTATTTACTGATCCAGAAATTGCATGCGTCGGACTAACAGAAGATGAAGCAAATAACAAAGGGATAGAAGTCCAAATTGGTAGATTTCCACTAATGGCGAATGGTAAATCCGTAATCGAAAACGGAGGAGTTGGTCTAATTAAAATAATCATTGATAAAAAATACAATGAAATCCTTGGCCTTCACATGATTGGCCCGAGGGTGACAGACATGATATCTGAAGGAGCACTAGCCTTACGATTGGAGACAGTTGGAGAAGAAATACTGTCTACGATACACCCTCATCCAACTGTAAGCGAGGCAATTCGAGAAGCAGTTCAGGCATCAATGGGTGGTGCAATTTCAGTACCGAAATTGAGCGTTTATGCATAACGAAACCACCAAATTTAAAATTTTAGAAGAAAATTACGCTAACTTGTAATTGATATTAATTTTTAACCTGTGATAGTGTTTAAAAAAACCATCTTTTTACTCATTTTCTAGTGAAAGGCGACATAGAATGTTTTACCTAGAAAATAATTGCAATAACCCATATTACAATTTAGCGCTGGAAGAGCACATTCTCCGTGCTAGTAATAAATTGCCTTTATTTTTTATCTGGATAAATAGCCCTTCCGTAATAATTGGACGATTTCAAAACACAATCCAAGAAATCAACTTAAGCTATGCTAATGATAATTTTATTAACGTTGTTCGGAGAAATTCTGGTGGTGGTGCTGTTTATCATGATTTGGGCAATATAAATTATTCATTTATTGCCCCTCTAAAACAAAATAACATTTCTGATTTTAGTTTCATGATGGAACCTGTTGTGAATACTCTTAAGAAGTTCGGGCTTGCACCAGAGATTTCAGGACGAAATGACATGTTAATATCAGGAAGAAAGTTTTCCGGTACAGCCCAGCATGTATTTAGAAATAGATTATTACACCACGGGACGATATTATTTGACTCTGATATAGATGTCCTTCAGATGGTATTAAATGTAAATCAAGACAAATTTATTTCAAAAGGTTATAAATCTGTCAAAAGCAGGGTTACAAATTTAAAAGAGCATTTACCCTATAATGTTACTATTGACGAATTTATGGTTGCGCTTAGAGACGCGACCAAAGGAAATAAAACAGTATTAACAACTGAAGACCACCATGCAATTGACAAACTTGTAATTGAAAAATATAAAACATGGGAGTGGAATTGGGGTATTTCGCCTCAATATACAGAAAAAAGGACTAAAAGATTTTCTTGGGGCAATATTGAAGCTTTATTAAAAATTATTAATGGTCAGATCACCGACTGTTTTTTTATAGGTGATTTTTTTGGTTACAATATTGATGAATTTCGAAACTTCATCAAGGGCACCCCTTATAATATATTAAATATAGAAAATATCATTTTTCAAATTAATATTAATGAGTACTTTGTTGGAGCCAGCAGGAAGGATATAATTGATTTATTGATAGATTCATAATTTTTTTGAAACTTCTTTTCATGTCTAATGATGGATCTAGCACAAACTCGTCAAAATGCGCAACAAACTGCCATATAAGAAGATATTATCAGAGGTTGTATCATATGTAATATTTAGTTAATACTCTTATGATTTGCCAATATTTCATTAGTCTTTCAATAGAGGAGAATTATTTAATGAATTTGAATGATGCTCTTAATGTATTAGAAATAGCGAAAAAAGAAGCTTTAAAGAGTGGGATCCCTATGACAATAGCGGTCTATAATTCAAAAGAAGAAATGCTTGCTTATCAAAAAATGGACAATGCCGTTGAAGTAAGCGTCAAACTAGCCCCTGCAAAAGCGATTACAGCATTAAGACTTGGTTGTGACACTGACAATGTTTCTTATCTTGGACTACCTACCGGTATTTTGTCAAACCTATTCCATGATGAAAATCTTTCATTTTATGGGGGGGGGTAAGCTACTAGTTTCTAATGGTGAAATAGTAGGATCAATTGGAGTAAGTGGGGGACCGGAGAACATAGATGTTGAGATTGCATATACTGCAAGTACGTATTTTATATAATAACTCAAGCTAGTGTCAAATTAAGTTCGCAATTTCATTAGGACTCCTGTTAACCTACGCAGCTCTTGATGGTAATTTTTGGAGCGAGTCTTGACTTAAGTATGCCCTGTTCGCCGACCAATCCTCCGAGTATT
>Ga0228535_1003013_pt1 | contig 13667 bp, 8 predicted proteins | sample SJ1metagenome_FD_168457 | JGI IMG/M metagenome (GOLD analysis project Ga0228535, IMG submission 168457) | Enriched culture of PCE-dechlorinating microbial communities from Ithaca, New York, USA - SJ1 | ecosystem: Engineered > Modeled > Simulated communities (microbial... > Unclassified | place... | reverse complement strand
GGCCGTCACAGCCGTCCAGAACCTGCTTGCCATCCCCCGGAACAGCAAGTCCGACACCCGGGTCAACGTGGGGACCCTTCACGCGGGGTCCGGCCGCAACGTGATCCCCGAATATGCCCGTATGGAAATGGAAGTCCGGGGCAAGACCAGCGAAGGGAACATCTACATGGAGCAGTGGGCCCAGCGTATCTTCAGGACCGCTGGGGAAATGCACGACTGCACGTACGAGGTGAAGAAAATGGGTGAGGCCTTTCTGCTTGAAAGCGACCAGGCCCTCATGGAGCTCATCCGGGACGTATGCGAAAAAGACCTGAAGACGATCCGGGTCCATTCAAAGCTTCGTCGTGAAGCTGACGGAAGCGAGGACTTCTCGTACATGATGAAGCGTGTGCAGGACCAGGGAGGCCAGGCCTCCATGCTGCGGATCCTCACCAAGACGGCGGCTGTCGGGCACAATAAAATGTTTGATTTTGACGATACCGATGCCCTGCCGAAAGCTGTCAAGGCCCTGAGCGCTGTCACATGCAGGCTTCTTTGTAACCCTTTCGATGAAAGACAATAAGTTTGTATCTTGTGAAGCGAGGGATTGGAAAGAAACGTAAAGAAAAGGAATTCAACAAATCGGGAGGAGTTGATATACCAAAAAATTTTTTCCTAATCATTTCCTATCAAAACGCAAAATTTGTTCAATAATTAGCCGATGGTACCTCCGGAAGAAATACAGCACCAACGGAGGAGTAAAAAAAACAGAAAATAGGAGGAATCAAGATGAAGAGAAAGCGTACGATCATTTCTATAGCAGCGCTTGCACTGATTGTTCTCCTCTCCTTCAACGGAGTTGGCACTGCGGCATCAACCCGTGATGACATCAACCTGTCTTTAAATCAGGTTATCGAAACCCTTAACCCCTTTAATGTAAGTTCAATAATATGTACCCAGCTGTATTGCCAGATATATGATGTCCTGTTCTTCCAGAACGATACGGGCGAACTGGAACCCCGTCTTGCAGAAAGTTATGAACTGGCTGATGACAATGTCACGTATACTGTACACCTGCGCGACGGAGTCAAGTTTCACAACGGGAAGAAGCTCACCGCAGAGGATGCAGCCTGGTCAATCGACTATGCTCTTAAGTCCGGTCCGTATAAAATGATTCGTCCCAAGGTGCCCGGCTACAAGAGCGTCAAGGTAATTGATGACCTGACTTTTCAGATCGTGTCAAATGGGCCGAATCCTACCCTCTTGAACAATATATCCATCTGGGTCAATATCCTTTGTAAAGAAGAAGTCCTTGCGGCAGGTGAAAAATTTGGCGTCGAGTGGATTCCATGTGGGTGCGGCCCTTATGTGATCACAACCTACAACCCGGACACGGAGATTGAGTTGAAAGCCTTCGAGGATTATTATTCCGGCCCCGCTGAGATAAAAAAAGTCAATTACAAAATTCTCACAGACAACAACACCATAACCGTAGCTTTTGAATCCGGCGAACTGGATCTTATTGTAGTTCCGACCGCTGCCTGGTCGAGATTCAAGTCAAACAGCGATTATAATACCTTCCTCTCTCCCACCAACCACACAAGTTTCTTCCACATCAACTCGATTCGGGGAGACGTACTATCGGATAAACGTGTTCGACAGGCCTTCTCGTACGCAATTGACCGTGAGATGATGGTAATTGCTGCCTATGATGGCATTGCCCAGCCGGCTTATTCTCTGTTCAACCCCTCCTCAGTATTTGGTGGCTTCACTGTGGAGGAACTGGAAGCAGCTGGAATTCAAACCTATCAGTACAATCCTGAAAAAGCGAAGGCCCTCCTTGCGGAAGCAGGCTATCCGAACGGCTTTGATGCGGGCAAGATACTGTGCATCAGTGGAAGCTACTGGGAGAAAATGTCCACAGTGTTCCAGGCAAATCTTGCAGATATCGGAGTCAAAGTGGATATAGAAGTGGCTGATTCGGCTTCCTGCCGTGCACGAAGGTATGACCAGGATTATGACATTTCCAACACCGGAACGAATTTCACACCGGAAGCTACGTACGGCTATATTTATTTCAAGTATTTGGGCGATGAGGCCAAAAAAGCAGGGGAGCGAACTGAGCTTGGGCTCAAGGATCGTGAGCTTGATGATGCATATCAGAAAGTCCTGACGGAAATGAACCGTGAGAAACGAAAAGCCGCCTATCTCGAACTGGCTCGTATCCTTCAAGACAACATGTACACCATACCGACATTCCACAAGGCGATACCCTATGCCTACAACAAAGATCTGGTATGCAAAGAGATCAACACGAACTATTACTATATCTACAAGTTTCACTGGAAATAGCAGATAGTACATAGAAATTTCGTGAGAGAACAAAATTTTTCAGGAGGCGCATGGCCGTCAGGCTGAAATATGTGGCCATGCGCTATTTCCAGAAATACGATGGAGCGAAAACACAATGATCAAATACATCATTCGACGGTTGATCACACTTGTACCCATCATTATTGGCGTGACGCTGGTTGTCTTCACCATTCTGGAGATGACTCCTGGTGATCCCGCAAAAATGATGCTCGGAGATGGTGCAACACTGGAACAATTCGAGGCTTTCAACGAAAAGTTCGGGCTGGATAAACCATTTGTCTCCCGGTTTTTCAATTATATTCTCCAGTTGTTCACCCGTTTTGATTTCGGCACCTCCTGGCTGACATCCAGGCCTGTTCTTGACACACTTAAGGCACGGGTCCCGATTACTCTTATCATAGCTGTATCGAGCATAGCGTTTGCCAGCACCATCGGTGTTTCCCTTGGTGTAATATCGGCTGTAAAGCAATATTCAAAGCTGGACTATGTTTCACGCCTGACTGCGATGGTCCTTGCGGCTGTACCCGTGTTCTGGCTGGGAATGATGCTGGCTATTCTCTTTGCGCTGAAACTCGGCTGGCTTCCTTCAAGCGGCACCGGAAGCTGGAAACATTATATTCTTCCAATGATGACTCTTGGCCTGCCCTATTCCGCCCGTATCCTCAGAAGCACGAGAGGATACATGCTCGAGGCGGTCCGTCAGGATTTTGTTCGTACTGCCCGTTCAAAAGGAGTACCGGAGAGGTATGTCATTTGGAAACACGCCTTTCTGAACGCCTGCCTGCCTGTAATAAATACGATCGGTGTATATATGGGAGGTCTTCTCGGGGGAGCAGTGGTCACCGAGAACGTATTCGGATGCAACGGTCTGGGCAGCTTCATAATCAACTCTGTCAAGCGCAAGGACATACCTGCAGTGACCGGCGGGACGGTCTTTTTGGCTATGATTTTTGCTCTTATCCTGCTTGCGGTGGACATTCTGTATGCCTTTGTCGATCCGAGGATAAAAGCCCGTTACACGGCAAAGGGGGCGAAATAACCATGGTTATGAACAAAAAACCCCTTCGGAGTATGTCGCCGCTCCAGGAGACAATATATCGATTCAGCCAGAACAAGGTGTCCCTGATTGGTCTGGCAGTGGTTCTTCTTCTTATTTTCATCATCATTTTTGGCGAATTTATCTCTCCCTTTGAGAATGGAGTAAAACAAAACATACGCATGCGCCTCCAGGGGCCAAGCGCGGAACACTGGTTCGGCACCGATGCTTACGGACGGGATATCTTCACGAGGGTACTTCACGGAACAAAGTACACAATGATGATTGCCTTTCCTGCGACTTTCATCGCTGAGGTTATCGGTATTATCCTCGGAGCGTGTGCCGCGTTCTACAGCAGGTGGTTCGATAACATTCTGATGCGTGTCCTCGACGTGTTCCAGGCAATTCCGGGGCAATTGCTCGCACTGGCGGTTGTTGCGGCTTTGGGGGGATCTCTTTTCAACCTGGTGATTGCGATGCTTATAGCGAGAATTCCTGCAAGCGTACGAACTGCCCGGTCGATAATGCTTTCCCTTGTCGGGCAGGAATACATCGATGCCGCACGATCTTACGGCAGCAGGGATTATCACCTGATTTTCCGGCACGTAATACCGAATTCTCTCGGTGCCATGATTGTCAGCATGACTATTAACCTTTCTGCCATCACTCTGCAGGTCTCAAGCATGTCCTACATCGGTCTCGGTGTTAGCCCTCCCACACCCGAATGGGGAGCTCTGTTGAGCGAGGCACGGGAGTTCATAATAACTGCACCTCACCTGATAATCTTCCCGGGGATTGCAATTCTGTTGACGGCTCTCTCATTCAACCTGGTGGGAGACGGTCTGCGGGACGCTCTCGACCCGAGACTCAGGGATTGAGGGAGGAAAGACTGATGGACACATTGAATAATACGTTGTTGAAAGTCGAGAACCTCCATGTTGTTTACAAAGCACGAAGAGAAACCGTGTATGCAGTCAATGGGGTCAGCTTCTGCCTAAAAAAGGGGGAGACCCTGGGCCTGGTGGGGGAGACAGGAGCAGGAAAGACGACTACTGCCTATGCGATCATGCGCGTCCTGCCCGACCGCACCGCGAGGATTGTAAACGGCATCATAGAATTCGAAGGATATAATCTTCTTGATGTCCCCGAGAATCTTATGCGACATGGCATACGTGGAGAGAAGATCGCAATAATTTTCCAGGATCCCATGTCTGCACTGAATCCGATCATGAAAGTCGGAGACCAGATCGCTGAGGCGCTCAAGTTTCACAACAAAGAAGATCTTTCACCCGAACGGATTGAGGAACAGGTCGACAGAACTCTGGAACTGGTTGGTATTCAAAAGGAGCGAAAGTATGATTTCCCCCACCAGTTGAGCGGAGGAATGAAGCAGCGCGTTGTGATAGCAATCGCCCTTGTCTGCGAACCGGTGCTCATCATTGCCGATGAGCCTACAACCGCACTGGATGTTACTATCCAAGCTCAGGTGCTCGCTATGATCGACGAACTTCGCGAGAAGCTCGGTACCGCCATGATCCTCATCACCCATGATCTCGGCATTGTAGCCCAGATGTGTGACAATGTTGCCATCATGTATGCCGGAGAGATAATTGAAATTGGTTCCGTAGAGGATATCTACTCAGGAAAAATGCAGCACCCCTACACCGCGGGCTTATTTGGCTCCCTGCCGGATCTTGAAAAGAAAACTGACCGCCTGCACCCTATTGAAGGGCTCATGCCTGACCCCACGGATCTTCCAAAAGGCTGCAAGTTCAATCCCAGATGTCCGCGCTGCATGGATATCTGCCGAAATGTTCAGCCTGAATTTACAGTGGAAGGAACCCACAAAGTAGCTTGTCATCTCTATGGAAGCGGTAAGGGGAGGGGCATTGATGAGTGAGAGGAAAGAACCCATACTGGTCGTAAATAACCTGAAAAAATATTTCAGGACTAAAAAGGGACTTCTTCACGCGGTGGACGATGTTTCCTTCACGATTGACGAAGGCCGAACCCTCGGTGTTGTGGGCGAGTCAGGCTGTGGAAAATCCACGCTGGGGAAAACAATAATGCGCCTTACTGAACCTACCGGCGGAGAAGTATTTCTTCAGGGAGAGGATATTGTCTCGATGAACGAGGGAAGGCTTCGAAAAGCCCGCCTGAAAATGCAGATGATATTCCAGGATCCCTATTCAAGCATTGATCCCCGCATGAGCCTTGCCCAGATCATCTCCGATCCTTTGAAAGTCAACCGTCTCTGCAGCAGCAAAAACGAGATCGACGAAAGAGTAGACAGAATGATGAGAATAGTCGGACTAGCCCCGCGACTGAGGGAATCCTATCCTCATGAGCTTGACGGAGGGCGTCGGCAGAGGATAGGCATTGCCCGAGCACTGGTCCTTGATCCGAAATTCATAATCTGTGACGAACCGGTTTCAGCGCTGGACGTGTCGATACAGGCGCAGATTATCAATATCCTCATGGATCTGAAGGAAGAAAAGGGGCTTACCTACATTTTCATTACCCACGACCTTTCCGTAGTCAAGCATATATCTGACGAAATCGCTGTCATGTACCTCGGCCAGTGCGTTGAGAAAGCTCCGTCCGAGGAACTCTTCCTGAATCCTGTTCACCCCTACACGAAAGCCCTTCTTGCTGCAATCCCGGTGCCGAACCTCTCAAAGAGACATGCCAGACCGACAGTAATCAAGGGGGAGGTAGGAAATCCCATAGATCCTGTGCCGGGTTGCCGTTTTGCCCCCAGGTGTGATTACGCTACGCAAAAGTGTACAGGCAGAAATCCGGAACTAAGAGAAGTCGCCAAGGGACATTTTGTGGCATGTGTCCTTTATAACGGAGAAATGTAAACGGAAACGTCCCGGTGCAGTCCCGGGGCGTTTCTAATATATTTAGAAGAAAAATCTGATACTGGGAGCATCAGGAAACCGGGAGAACGAACTACATCCTATGGTATAGAATCAAAAAGCCATTGAGTTGCATTCCCAAACAGAAAAGCAGGGATGAAAAGGCGGTGATTTGAAGTGATCATAGGAGTTCTTGGTCCTGCTGACAGCGTGGGCCACGTTGTGAAAGTTGCTGAGAAAAACGAACCTTATATTGACCTTATCCCCATGGTGTATCGAAACTATTGTGAGGCCGTGGAAATTCTGGAGTCGAGGCAGCGGGAACTCGAAGGGGTCCTCTTCACCGGATTTGACATATTCACCTATGTGAGCGGACTCGTGAAACCTCTTGTCCCGTGGGAATACACGAGCTGTAATGTAATGACCCTTTCCTGCAGTATCCTCCTGGCAGGTTCAAGAGGATACGACATCACGAAAATGAGTTTCGACGGATTTGGAACACTGAACAACATCATTCTTGATGCTTACCTGGAAATAGGGTATTCTCCGGATCAGCTGCAGGTGTATGTTCCAAGAAGGCGCAAAAACAATGAAAAAAACTACATCGACTACCTTTGCGATTTCCACACGGATCTTTTCAAAAAAGGAAAAATCAGCTGCTCCATTCTCGGGCTCAGCGAATCCTACGCCCGGCTGAAAGAATCAGATCTCCCATGCTATCGCCGTATGTTTTTTTCCGAACCTGTGAGAGATCAGCTTATAAAACTCCGCCTGCGTCACCAGATTTCAGAGAACAGTGGAAGCAATGCCGCAGTTATTTCTGTGGAGACGGACGTTGTGGACCATTATGCCATCTATGGAAAAAGTGAACTCGAAAGTTTTTACAGGACCAAACAGGTAACAGAATCCATTTATGTTTTCGGACAGAAGATAGGAGCGGCCGTAATTGAAGCAACTAGTGGGCGGCACTATATTTTTACAAATACAGCTATCATTCGGAATGAGACAAATAATTTCAAATCCTTCGATCTTCTTGGAAAGCTTATTGCAGATGGCTCTGTAAACAGGGTCCATATCGGCATCGGAATGGGGAAAAATGCGTTTGAGGCAAAAAGCAATGCAGACTACGGCAGGGAGAAATCGAGTCTCGCGGGTGAGAACAGCCTGTATGTAGTGTTTGGAGACAAAAGTGTTCACGGACCCCTGACCCCAACAGGTGCAAACCCGCAAAAAAGACAGAACTGCCGACTCCAGGAAATATCACATAAATCAGGACTCGGTCTTGCTACGCTTCAGAAGCTTGACCAGGTGCTGAAACAATATCGTATTGACGTAGTAACCCCTGTAGACTTGGCCCGAATTTACGGCGTCAGTCCCAGAAGTATGAATCGTATCCTCTTGAAGCTTGAATCAGCTGGAAGCTATATAGAAAATGTCGGAACTGATGCGCGGCATGAAGTAGGTCGTCCGAGCCGTCTTCTGAAAATTAATCTGGAGTAGAGAGAACTCTTGAAGAAAACATTTCCTCAGCAAGGACTCCGTCAATGAAGGCGCTTACTACGGCCGGATCGAACTGGGTTCCCGCATTTTTTCGAAGCTCTTCAACTGCCTGCTGCCTGCTTTTAGGCGTGCTGAACGTCATTCCTGAGACCATGGAATCGTAGGCCTCCGCTACGGCGATGATCCGTGACTGAAGGGGAATTTCATCCCCTTTCAGCCCCTTCGGGTAGCCGCTGCCGTTGTACCATTCGTGGTGGGCAAGCACGATCCGGGCCAGGGTACTGTATTCGTTCACAGCGCTGAGTATGTTGTAGCCCACCTCGGGATGTTTCTTCAATTCAATCCAGTCAGATGATGAAAGTTTTTCTTTTTTCTCAAGGATCGCATTGCTTACGGCAATCTTCCCTATGTCGTGGATCGCCCCAGCGATTTTAAGTTCGCTGATCTCGGACTTGTCAAGCCGCATCTCCGCCCCGATAAGCTCGCTCAATACGCTCACGCTTGGGGAATGTTCTCTTTCTACAGGGGCCTTTGAGTACAGCGTTTCAAGGATCATTTCAATGGATCGGTGATGATAGCTGCTCTTGTGTGAAATTTTGTTCCGGTACATATTATCTTCAGCGATCTCGAAAATCTTCTCCGCACTTTCATCCTCACAGGTTTTTGTTCCGCAGCCCCACGAAACCGAAACGGGGAGGTCTTCTACATACTCGCTTTCCATTGCATCCAGAATTCGTTCCATCATGGGCCACACAGATTCTGAATCAGTACGGGGAAGCAGTATGACGAACTCATCCCCGCCAATACGGGCGATGATGTCGTCACCTCTCATCTCGCGCTGCAAAACCACTGCCACCCTTTTCAAAAGCATATCGCCGGCTTTGTGCCCGAATGCGTCGTTAAAGAGCTTCAGGCCGTTCACATCTATCATCACAAGGGAAAGAGGTAAATTCCTGGGCACATCGAGCCGTTTCAGCTCCTCGTCGAAGAAACGCCTGTTAAAGACGCCGGTAAGCTGGTCATGGTAGCTGAGAAATTCTATCTCCCTCTGTCTTTCCATCTTTTCGGTGCAATCCCTGAAAACGACCACCACGCCCGTGGTTTCTCCGTGTACATCTTTGACAGGCGCTGCGCTGTCTTCAATGGGAATCTCCCTGCCATACTTCGAAGTCAGGATACCCGGTTTCTTCATTTCGGACCGCTCACCTGTGAGCAGTACTTTCAATACAGGATTTTTTCTTTTCACTTCTGAATCTTCGATCCTGACAGGAAAAATTATGTCGAATGGTTTCCCGGCGGCCTCTTCGCTGCTCCAGCCGGTCAGTTTCTCCGCCAGTCTGTTCATAAGCAGTACATTTCCCTTCCTGTCTGTTGAGATAACGCCGTCTCCCACTGACAGAAGGGTAGTTTTGAACAGCTCTTTCTCCAGGTACAGGGACCGCTCCATCTCTTTTCGCCCGGTTATCACCTCTGAATAGACGATAACTCCGTTTATTGAACCATCAGGCTTGTACCACGGGCGGCAGTTCCATCTGATAATATCCTTTCTTCCGTCAGGATACGTAATGACTTCGTCTTCAGAACCGTACACACCGCCGAAAAGAGTTCCCGAGAAAACAAAATCCCAATGCCCGGAGAGCTGCGGTGCCACTTCTCTGATGGGCCGGCCGATAATATTTTCTTCATGTATATGATTGTCCAACAAACATTTTTCGCTGACGAAAACACATCTCAACTCCCTGTCGAGAACCAGGATACCGTTGGGATCATGGCTTATGACATATTGCAGCAGGTCTTTCAGTTCCTGTATCTCCTCAACATGATGCCCGATCCGGCTTCGCATACTGTTAAAGTGTTCTTCCAGCATCTGGAGTTCGTCGTTACGTGTTTTTTTCCGGTTAAGGGAGAAGCGTTTTCCTTTCTTCCTGGGATCATCATTCTCGAGAAATGCGGAAAAAGCAAGCAGGTGTCTTCCTGTCATCCCATGGAAAACCAGCGCAATTATTCCCGATAGCGCGAGACCCAGCGAGAGCTGCAGCAAAAAGATAAGGCTGACGCTCCGCATAACGTCCGCCCGGATTTGCTCCCCGGTGACAAACAGGTGGAGCTTCCCAAAATTCCGTGCTGCATCTTTACCCACAAATACCAGGTTATGAGAAATCCGTTCCAGTTCGGGGTTTTCCGGACCGCCTGCAGAAAATACCTGTCCGTCTTCCGTAGTTATCTCAGCCCGTGAGATATGAGGAAAGCGTACAATGCCTTCAAGCTGTGTCTCCAGAGATTCATAGTCGCCGCTTTGGAGAGTCGGCACAAGATAATTTACATAAACTTCTTCAAGCAGCATCAGGTTGTTTTCCAGATGCTGCTTTTCATTTTTGTAGATCAAATACCCGAAAATACCTGAAACAACAGTGACCGCAATGACAAAAGCAGCGAAAGTTACAAGAAAAAAACGCCATGTACTTGATGTTTTCATGCTCCTCATGGGGCAAGCCCTTTCATTCAAGCATATAATTTATCCTGAGATAATCCGAAAAACAGGTAAAAGCGGTTAATCTTCCAGCATGATTCCATAAGAAGTAATTTCCTGGTTTTCTTTCTGAAAACAGCCGCTGCTGCATGTTGATAAAGGCTGCTTTCCGGTGAAATAAGAGATGTCTAAAAAACTGGATTTTTCGGCGTGGAAATAATAAAAGAGAGCATTTTTGAACATAAGGGGGTATCAAAAAGGAGTAAAACAACAACCAGTAAAGGCGGGATAATTGAAGCCTCCAAAGAGAAGTATGGTTTTGTATTGCCCCAATTATTGCCCAAGCAACAATCTTTTTTCCACGCACTGATTACAAATGATAATTTAACTCACGACACAATAAACAAAAACATTCCCACTTATGAAAAAATACTATCACCTTTCTGTTTTAAGTCAACTGTAAATTATGTTTATTGCTTCCCCCATAAAGACAATGAGAGAGCAAGAATACAGTAATTCCAAGTACTGGGATAAAAAAAGAAAAAATGCAATTAAGGCAAAAAGATCAATAAAAATCATATCCTCGTGACTTCGAACAGATAGAAGGTTTTTGGCCGTCATGATAGGTTATAATAAAAAATAGGGAAAAATTTGGTTTTTAGTAGCCGATCAATGACACTCCGCAGTGAAGTACATCAGGTTATGCAAAGGTATTGGGGGCAAGCGCTGCAAATCTGCGCAATCGAATCCGGAGGTGATTTCAAGTGAAAAAAGTACCACGATCGTTTCTTATCTTTTCACCAGGGGCTTTTTTGTTTCTTTGCACTTTCCTTTTGGTCACATCAGTCATGGCGTTTTCTCCGGCAGCAGTGAGCTGCGCGGAGGAATTACGTCCTGAAGGTCAGGCTACACAAGAAACACCGCAGGAAAACAGCACTGTGGGGAATTTAAAGGAGGCGGTTCCGGGATCTGCGGACCAGGCTCCTTCATACGGTTTCATCTCCGTCACTCTGGATGGTCCGAAGGATGCCAAATGGAGCCTGAACGGGGAAGGCACCTACGAGAGCGGACACAAGGTGGATTCCGTTCCTACCGGAACTCACAAGATCGGCTTCTCGGAAGTCGCCGGCTGGACTGCACCTGCAGCTCAGGAAGTGGCAGTGGTTAAGGACGAAACGGCCTCTGTATCGGCAGCCTACGTCCGTCATGTCGGTTCCGTTTCCGTAACTCTGGATGGTCCGAAGGATGCCAAATGGAGCCTGAACGGGGAAGGCACCTACGAGAACGGACACAAGGTGGATTCCGTTCCTACCGGAACTCACAAGATCGGCTTCTCGGAAGTCGCCGGCTGGACCGCACCTGCAGCCCAGGACGTTTCTGTAGTCAAAGACGAGACGGCATCTGTATCTGCAGCCTACGTCCGCCATGTCGGCTCCGTCTCGGTCACTCTGGACGGTCCGAAGGATGTCAAATGGAGCCTGAATGGGGAAGGCACCTACGAGAGCGGACAGAAAGTGGATTCCATTCCCGTAGGTACTCACAAGATCGGCTTCTCAGATGTCTCAGACTGGACCGCACCTGCAGCTCAGGAAGTGGCAGTGGTTAAGGACGAAACGGCCTCTGTGTCGGCAGCCTACGTTCGTCATGTCGGTTCCGTTTCCGTCATTCTGGACGGTCCGAAGGATGTCAAATGGAGCCTGAATGGGGAAGGCACCTACGAGAGCGGACAGAAAGTGGATTTCATTCCCGTAGGTACTCACAAGATCGGCTTCTCAGATGTCGCCGACTGGACCGCGCCTGCAGCCCAGGACGTTTCTGTAGTCAAAGACGAAACTGCTTCTGTGTCGGCAGCCTACATCCGCCATGTCGGTTCCGTTTCCGTCACTCTGGATGGTCCGAAGGATGCCAAATGGAGCCTGAACGGCGAGGGGGCTTTCGAGAGCGGACACAAGGTGGATTCCGTTCCGACAGGAGTGTACAAGGTTGAATTTGCTCTGGCTGAGAATTGGACTGCTCCAACAGAGCAGGTAATTACGGTAGCTAAAGACAAAACAGTTTCGATTTCAGTCTCGTACGTCCGTCACGTGGGTTCTATATCTCTCACTATCGACGGCCCGAAGGATGCCAGGTGGAGCCTGAACGGCGAAGGTGCGTACGAGAGCGGACAGAAAGTTGACTCGCTTCCAGTCGGCATTCACAAAATTGGCTTCTCAGATGTCGCAGACTGGACCGCACCTGCAGCCCAGGACGTTTCTGTAGTCAAAGACGAAACTGCTTCTGTGTCGGCAGCCTACGTCCAGCATGTCGGTTCCGTTTCAGTCACTCTGGATGGCCCGAAGGACGCCAAATGGAGCCTGAACGGCGAAGGTGCGTACGAGAGCGGACAGAAAGTTGACTCGCTTCCAGTCGGTATTCACAAAATTGACTTCTCAGATGTCGCAGACTGGACCGCACCTGCAGCCCAGGACGTTTCTGTAGTCAAAGACGAAACTGCTTCTGTGTCGGCAGCCTACGTCCGCCATGTCGGTTCCGTTTCAGTCACTCTGGATGGCCCGAAGGACGCCAAATGGAGCCTGAACGGCGAAGGTGCGTACGAGAGCGGACACAAGGTGGATTCCGTTCCTACTGGAACGCACAAGATCGGCTTCACGGAAGTCGCAGACTGGACCGCACCGTCAGCCCTGGACGTTTCTGTAATTAAAGACGAAACAGCTTCTGTGTCGGCCGCTTACGTCCGTCATGTCGGCTCCGTCTCGGTCTATATAGACGGACCGAAAGAAGCCCGCTGGAGCCTTGACGGCAAGGGAAGCTACGAAAGCGGAAAAAAGGTAGATTCCATACCGACCGGGAAGCACTCAATCAGTTTCCCTGATATCGCGGACTGGACCACCCCTGCGGCGGAGGAATTCATCGTCAACAGAAATGCGACGGCAATGGTTTCCGGAACGTACGTACGCCATGTGGGCTCGGTTGCAGTAAAGATCGAAGGCCCGAAGGACGCAAAGTGGAACCTGAACGGCAAGGGGAATTATGACAGCGGACATATTGTGAGTGATGTCCCCACCGGAAAGCACACAGTTTCCTTTACTGAGGTCTCCGACTGGATGAAGCCCGAAGATATGCTCATCACTGTCAGCAAGGATGCGGCTTCATCTAACTCCGGAGGCTACATACGCCATGTGGGTTCGGTTGCAGTGACTATCGACGGTCCGCAGGAAGCGAAATGGAGCCTTGACGGAAAGGGGAGCTACAACAGCGGCTATGTGGTCAAGTTCGTTCCCACCGGAAAGTACACTGTTTCCTTCGCCGAGGTTCCCGACTGGACCAAGCCGGCGAACACATCCGTAACTATTGCCAGGGATGGAACCGCTTCGGTTTCCGGAGCCTACGTAAAACACACCGGTTCTGTTTCAGTAACCATTGACGGCCCGAAAGAAGCACGGTGGAG
>Ga0228535_1003012_pt1 | contig 13675 bp, 13 predicted proteins | sample SJ1metagenome_FD_168457 | JGI IMG/M metagenome (GOLD analysis project Ga0228535, IMG submission 168457) | Enriched culture of PCE-dechlorinating microbial communities from Ithaca, New York, USA - SJ1 | ecosystem: Engineered > Modeled > Simulated communities (microbial... > Unclassified | place... | reverse complement strand
TTCTTAGTATCAATAGTGCCTTTGTTACACAATTGAGAACTCACTCAGAGGTTTTTGTTCTTCAAAAAGGTAGGTTGAAAAACTTCTGAATCAGTCAATGGAAAACCCATCAGTAATTGGATAAAATTGGAGCAATCAGTTTAATTGATCTCATCTCAAAAAGATATTCTATAAGAAAACGAGAGGAGATCCCATGTCAGAAAAGCCATTACCCGACGAGTTCTTTCCGCTTTATGACGTTGCCAGAGAGCGTGCCATGAACCATCCCGTATGGAACAAGTGCGAGATGGAAAAGTTATTTGCCATTGATCAATCAAATATGCCGGATGAATATCAGGACTTGCTTGTAGGTGCGTATGACCAGCAGATGGTCATGATCATCCACGAACTCTACCAGATTTTCATAGGCGAGAAGCCGTTTCGTTAATCTCATTTGAATACTGTTCTTAAGGGCCGAGGGTGAAATAATCCTCGGCTTTTTCAATTTCAGTCATCATGACCGTCCGAATTTCCCTTCACTCGTGGCTTATTTTGAAGGCAGTAAATCCGCCATCGTCAGGAGGCTTTGTTTATGAATGTTCAGCAAAGGCAAGCGATACATCGCCTTCGTGGCGAGGGGTTGAGTTATGCCAAGATATCGGCGTTGACCGGGATCTCCGAAAACACAATCAAGTCATACTGCCGCAGAAATGACCTCGGTAGTGTTGCAACTGAAATACCAGACACACCTGTCGGGTCTTTCTGCCGTCAATGTGGCTCTCCCCTCACCCAGACCAAAGGGGCTAAGCCAAAGCGGTTCTGTTCAGACAAATGCCGCATGACCTGGTGGAACTCACACCCGGATGCTGTGAATCACAAAGTGGTCCGGCAAATTACATGTATGACTTGCGGAAAAGTATTCACAAGCTATGGCAATCGCACCCGAAAATATTGCTCCCGAACCTGTTATGGCAAGTCAAAGTTGGTGCGGGTATGAGCAAGGAGCTGGCCATTATCCACTACCGCGCCTCGATGTCCATCTTTAATTCTTGGGCTTCGAAAGGGATCATTTCCGAGGAAGAACTACTAAAAATTGATACAATGATTGCCCATAAATACGGCCTATCTTTCGACAGTATATATCGCCTTTAAGCCTTGATACGTCAGGATCACAGAGTGATAGATGGTGTACGAAAGGAGGCGAAATCTTGGAAAAAACTATAACAAAAATCGCGCCCCAAAAAACTGCTCTCCCCTCCCTCGCCCGAGTCGCGGCCTATGCTAGGGTTTCATCTGGCAAAGACGAAATGCTCCACTCCCTTGCCGCCCAGGTCAGTTACTACAGTGAGCATATTCAGAAGCAACTAGGTTGGATTTACAGTGGGGTCTATGCTGATGAAGCATTAACAGGAACGAAGGACAATCGCCCGGAGTTCCAGCGGCTACTGAATGATTGCAGGCAAGGGAAAATCGACAAAATCATCACCAAGTCAATTTCCAGGTTCGCCAGGAATACGGTCACGCTCCTGGAAACGGTTCGGGAACTCAAAGCCCTTGGCGTCGATGTGTATTTCGAAGAACAGAATATTCACACCCTGTCCGGTGAAGGCGAATTGATGCTGACCATCTTGGCATCCTATGCCCAGGAAGAAAGCCTCTCGGTCAGTGAAAACTGTAAATGGCGGATCCGCGATCGTTTCCAACGGGGTGAAATGGCAAACCTGAGATTCATGTTTGGTTATCGGATTTCCAAGGAAGGTATTGCCATTGATGAAAATCAGGCGGCCATTGTTCGCATGATCTTCACTGACTATATCGACGGCTTTGGTGGGATCAGGATTGCTGCCAAACTGAACGCGATGGGTGTTCCTACGCTTACTCATGTCAGTTGGACAAAGGAACAGGTCATGGCCATCATCAAGAATGAAAAATACACTGGGAACGCATTGCTACAAAAGCGGTTCGTAGTAGACCATTTAACAAAACGACAGATTATGAACATCGGACAGTTACCCAAGTATGTTGCGGAAGGCACTCACCCGGTGATCATTGACCAGGAAACATTTGATATGGCCCAAGCCGTTCTGCTTGGCAGAAGTGAAATTTGCAAAGCGAAAGTCGGATCTCAGAATCGGTACCCTTTTAGCAGCCTGATCAAGTGCGGGATTTGTGGCAAGAACTTCAAACGGAAAGTCACCCGCGGCAGGGTTTTGTGGAGTTGCTCCACTTACCTGGAACGGGGTAAAGGCGCTTGTCCCAGCAAGCAGATTCCAGAAGACATTTTGATGACAATGACGGCGGATGTGATGAGATTTTCGGCCTTTGATGAAAAGAGATTCAAAGATCAGGTCGATCACATTCTGGTTCCAGCACCAAATAAAGTCATCTTCACATTCAAGGACGGCCACGTAATAAAAACCGCATGGCAAAACAGATCAAGGCGTGACAGTTGGACAGATGAAATGAGGCGTGCCGCTAGGCAAAGAGGTAGTAACCAATGAATACAGCAAGATCCGTCACAATGATCCAGCCAACCATGAGTCGGGTGAATATTCCAGGTGTCTCTAATTTGAGCACCCGCAGACGCGTTGCGGCCTACGCCCGGGTTTCCACTGATACCGTTGAGCAGGCGACCTCTTATGAAGCCCAGATTGATTACTACACGAAATATATCCAAGATCGGCCCGATTATGAGTTCGTGGGCATTTATACTGATGAAGGTATTTCGGCACTCAATACCAAAAACCGTGACGGATTCAAACGCATGGTTGCTGATGCATTGGCTGGTAAAATTGATCTGATCGTCACCAAATCAGTCAGTCGCTTTGCCCGAAACACAGTTGATAGCCTCTCCACAGTCAGGAAACTCAAGGAGAAGAATGTCGAGGTATTTTTCCAGAAGGAGAATATTTACACTTTCGATGGTAAAGGTGAGCTACTGATCACGATCATGAGCTCCCTTGCGCAAGAGGAAAGTCGGTCCATTTCAGAGAACGTCACCTGGGGACATCGCAAGCGCATGGCTGACGGCAAGGTTACTTTACCATATGGTCGGTTTCTTGGTTACGAACGAGGCGAAGACGGTATGCCCCAGATCGTTGAGCACGAAGCGGAAATCGTCAGAAACATATTCCGAATGTTTATTGGCGGCAAGACATTCTCCGCTATCGCCAAGTGGCTGATCGATCATGGCATTCCGACACCAGGGGGAAAGAAGATCTGGCAGGTCGCCACTGTCAGATCCATCCTGACCAACGAAAAATACAAGGGCGAGGCGCTGCTGCAGAAAGGATATACGGTCGATTTTCTGACCAAGCAACGCAAGGTCAACGAGGGCGAGATACCTCAGTATTACGTCCAAAACAGCCACCCTGCCATCATCGCCCCTGATGAATTTGATGCGGTACAGGTTGAGATCGAACGTCGAAAGAAACTTGGACGACCTTCCAGTTGTCAGAGCCCGTTTGCAGCTAAAATTATTTGTGGCGAATGTGGTGGATTCTATGGTGCCAAGGTCTGGGGCAGTAATACAAAGTACCGGCGGGTAATTTGGCGGTGTAATGAGAAATATAAAGGCACCACTAAGTGTTCGACCCCACACGTAACTGAAGATGAAGTTACACAGAAGTTCATTGAAGCATTTAATTCCATTCTGGGTTATCGTGAGGAGCTAATATCGAACTGTAGGCTTGCACAAAGTGTTCTCTGTGACTGTTTGGAAAGTGATGCGGAACTGGATGAGCTGTATCGTGAAATCGAAGTGATGGCCGAACTATCAAGAAAGGCTATCTACGAGAATGCCCATGTTGCCGTGAATCAAAATGAATGGCATGAGAAAAACAATGGTTATCTGGAAAGGCATCGCATGGCAACTGAACGTGCGGCTGTTCTCGAGAATCATAAGAGAAATAGACAAAGCAAGAGCTGCACAATTGACAGTTTCATTCGAAATATTGAATCCACTGGAGAGGTTCTCACGGATTTTAACGAACGGATCTGGATTTCCACCATTGATTTTGTAAAAGTATCGCTGGAAGGAAAATTGACCTTTTGCTTCAAGGATGGCACGGAGATCGTAAAATAGGTCACAGCTATTGGGAATCCCCTGGCTATGGTGCCGGGGGATTTTTCATAGTGCGCCACGCATGGCACTTTACTTGACGGTGAAAGTCCGTTATGGAGGTATGTAGCGACCAACCATTAGCTTAAGGCAAGGGTGTCCATCGCGAGGTGGAATCTGAAGGAAGCCGGCGGCAAAGTTCCGGCCCGAGGAAAACAAACAGCATCAGGCACGAAGCATGGGATGAGACTGCTTTACAAGTCAAAGTCCAATAGCTACACGGACATGCCACTGTAAATGCTGCGGGTATATGGAACGAAAGTGAACAGCTATGGATTCAGACCGCAGAGAAGTGCGCACGATGCATTGAGGAAATGCCAGACCAACATCACGGAAGGCTACAAGTATGTAGTGGACTTGGATTTGGAAAAGTACTTTGATACGGTCAATCAGAGCAGACTCATCCAGATTTTGTCGGCAACGATAAATGATGGACGGGTGATCTCGCTGATCCACAAATTCCTCCTTGCAGGGGTGATGGTCGGCGGGATGTTCGAGGACAGCCCAGAGGGCGTACCCCAAGGTGGGCCACTTAGTCCACTTATGGGAAACGTGATGCTGAACGAGTGCAACCGGGAACTAGAAGGGCGCGGCCACCGCTTTGTACGTTATGCAGACGACCTTACGATCTTCTGCAAAAGCAAGAAAGCGGCCAAACGCACACTGGAAAAGATCCTGCCATTCATTGAGGGGAAACTATTCCTCAGAGTGAACCGGGAGAAAACCAAGGTAGCACACGTCAACTACGTCAAATATCTGGGTTATGGGTTCTACATTTACCGAGGAAAAGGCCGACTGAGAATTCATCCCAAAAGCGTCAAAAAGCTGGAAGACAAGATTCGACTGGTAACCGGACGCAGTAATGGAATGAGTATCGAGGAACGAAAAACCAGACTGAACAGTCTGATCCGAGGATGGATGAACTACTTCAAACTAGCTGATGCCAAGAAGCTGCTCGAAAGACTGGACGAATGGATCCGGCGGAGAATCCGCATGGTGACCTGGAAACGGGTCCGAACGCGCGGGATGAACCTGATGCGCGCCGGAATCGAACGAAGAAAAGCATGGGAATGAGCGAACACGAGAAAAGGCTACTGGCGCATAGCCAATAGCCCGATCTTGACACGTGCCATACCCAATGAACTTCTAAAACGTGCGAAATATCTCAGTTCTATGGAATGTTATCTGGCTAAGTAACCTGTAAACTTTGGAAGCGCCGTATACCGAACGGTACGTACGGTGCTGTGGGAGGTCCCCCGGCCAAATAATGGCCGGGGTCCTACCCGATTTAATGACAAATATTCTCAGTAAATGAAGAACATTTGTAAAAATGAGCTCAAATATGTAAATAAAATTTGAACCTGGTTGTCATACTAAAACAATAGGATATAATTGGGGAAAATGCCTTACGAAAAACAACGCAATATATATTCTATGAACACTATAACATTTTAGATGAATTATTTGCCATAAGTCGACTTTGAACCCTTTCGTCGAAAATTAGGAGATTATAATGAAATTTATTAAAGGTATAGCAACATCTTTCACAGCAATGCTCATCGTATTGATGATTTCTCAATCAACTTATGCATTTTCTGGTGAAATAGTTTTGAAAAGTGGCATGCATGGCAGTAATATTTCAAATTTTCAACAAAATTTGTTAAAATTGGGATATTTCACGTCAAGTCCTACTGGTTATTTTGGGAGTAAAACGAAAAAATCGGTTATTGAATTTCAAAAAAATAACGGATTAAATCCAGATGGAATGGCTGGGAAAGCGACACTTGGTAAAATCACTTCGATGTTAAATACTTCAATGGATTTAACGACTGAAGTAATTTCCAGAGATGGTTCCTCTTTAAACGCAAAAGCAAGTAATGTTGTTCAACTTTTACCCTGGTTCGGTGAAGTTGAGAATATCTACGCAAAAGGTGATGTCGCCACAGTCGTTGACGTTGAGACTGGTTTAAAGATGCAGATTAAGAGGACATATGGAACTAATCATGCTGATGTTGAAACGTTAACAGCTGAGGATACCGCTACATTAAAAGAAATTGCAGGGGGAAGTTGGAATTGGACCAGACGACCAGTCATTGTCGAAATTGATGGCTATAGGATTGCTGGTTCATTGACCGCCAAGCCTCATGCTGGTCGAGACGATATGCCAGCAAACGTAATCGTGTCAAATCGGAGTGGTAATTATGGACGAGGACAAAACTTGGATGCCGTAAAAGGCAACAACATGGATGGTCAATTCGATATTCATTTTAGCGGGAGCAAAACACACAGATCAAACAAGATAGATAGAGCGCATCAACAAGCAATTAAACAAGCCTACGATTCAAATATGTAAATATATTATTTAAAGCGTAGTGATTGAGGTCGGTTGATTTATGCAAGTCAAGTCATGAAGAAAAATCATGTAAATAATTCATATCATTCTTGTCGGACGGTTAAAAGCCGCCAACTTTGGTTTCCCATTCAACAAAAGGCAATTCTGGCAATTAAAATCATTTGTTTGTTTCTGATTTGCATTCTGTCAGGATTGGCAATTGATTTACTAGATCCTAAACATCGCGGTAGACAAGCAGAAGCAGCTGGCATTGCCCAAATGGAAATCGAGCGTGCAATAGAAAATGATCGGATACAAATTGTTGAGCAAATAAATCTACAAGCACAGCTTCAAGTTGAACGAGCTAAAAATGAATCACTCAAAGTTGAGTTGAGTGAACAACAGTCGTCGATAGACAATGTGCAGAATACAGTGCTTAATGCTTTGATGTCGAATTTAACTGATAAAATGGTCTCTCGATCTGATCGAACAACAATCAACTATACAACTGAAATTAAAAATCTAATTTCATTGAATAATAAACTGATAGCTTTTAAAAAAACAGAAACGGCTAAGAAAATCGATCTTACGGAATACGAGGAATTACTAACTAATCGTTTAAGTCATCTACCAACTCTTAAACCAGTACCAGGGGCCCTGGCTGGTTATGGTAATCGAAAACATCCAATTTTTAGGTACAGTCAATTTCATCCGGCAGCGGATATGCCAAACAAAACCGGGACTCCCGTCAAAGCGGCTGGATCAGGTAAAGTTATTGAAGCGGGATATAACAGTAGTCGAGGTAATTATATAGTTATAAATCATGGTAATGGCTTTACAACAACTTATATGCATAATAGTAAGCTTTATGTATCAAAAGGTGACACAGTACAAAAGCGTGATAAAATTGCTGCCGTGGGCAATACCGGAAACTCAACCGGCTCGCATCTCCATTTTGAAGTACGACTATATGGCGAACCGGTTGATCCCAAATCAATCGTGCTAGAATCATGATTAAAAATTGCAAATGGTAAAAAATATGTGTCCCAAACTGAAAACGAGTAATAGAGTTGTCATCATTGACGAATTAAGAGGCTTTGCTGTTCTATGTATGATTGTTTATCATCTGTTTTACAGTATGATTTATATTTATGGAGTTGATCTCGGACCGAATGTTCAGAAAATCATGACAATGGTACAACCATTCGGAGCCGGTTTATTCATTGCTATTTCTGGATTCAGCAGTAGCTATTCAAAAAACAATATAAAACGGGGTTTTCAATTTTTAATAGCTGGTTTATTGATCAGTTTACTAACAGGAATTTTCATGCCAAGTCAAACCATTCTTTTCGGAATTCTTCATTTTCTGGGCATTTCTATCCTTCTCTTTGAATTGATCAAGAGGTTTGCAATTAACGCAGACGCAAAAGTCGTTATGATCATATCAGCAACAATATTTTTCACTACCTTCAATTTAGCTCGTGGATGGCTATTCTTACCTGTATTTGGTCGCATGGTGCTCCCTGAATGGATGTATCAAAATAATCTTTTTGTACCTATAGGATTGCCATCATCAAACTTTATATCTGCTGACTATTTCCCTTTGCTTCCGTGGTTTGCATTGTTTATCTTTGGATCTCAAGTTGGCAAAATAGCAAAGCAAAATATGCTTCATACTAGTTTTTACAAAAGTAGAACTTCGATTCTATCCAGAATAAGTAAGTACGCCCTGGTTATCTATTTTGTACATCAGCCAATTATTATCGCAGTTCTTTATGTATTTTTTCGAACATTTAAATTGTAAACAACCTTAAAATCTGCAGTAAAATTTATCCAGGTCTTCCTTAGTTTGTTTTTGACCGCAGGATAAACAATGGCAGTCTAATTATTGAAAGCTCACATAACATATCGAAATATTCTAGCCTACAACATTTACTGAAGAAGTAATCGCGGCGATATTTTCAATCTATTATGTTACATATGGAATCGGATCAGTAGTTTCTCCATTTATTCGAATCTCAAAATGCAAGTGAGCTCCGGTTGACAATCCCGTACTTCCACATCTACCAATAAGATCACCTGCCTTTACAACTTGGCCAACTTTCACCAATGTCTCTTTCATATGTGCGTAAAGGGATGTAACCATACCATTATGTGCGATAACAACATAGTTGCCATACCCTGAGCCACCTCTGTTTTGACCTTGAACAGGATTTTTAACTAAAATTACAACACCATCCTTAGCAGCCACAATAGACTTACCGTAATCACCACTAATATCAGTACCTGCGTGAAATTTCTTATACCTTAAGATCGGATGAATTCGCCAACCGTAAGGCGAAAACAATATATTATTTGCTGGATATGGCCATACCCAACCGTTTTCATTGATTCCTAAAGACTGTGAATTTTGATCTGAAGTTAATTTCTTTTGCAACAATTTAATGGCTTGACCGATTTCTTGTGATTCCGCGTTTAGTTGATCTTCTTCTTTATTTAATGAGTTAAGATTATCTTGAATGCTCTGCAGCTGAGCTTGAGTTGTATTGATGTCACTCTTCAATTTCTCGATTTGAAGAGTGATGTTGTTTGTAATTGCAGACAATTCACTTTTTTGTTTTTCAAGGTTTTGTTTTTTTAATTCTGCGTCATCAGCAGACGCCTGAAGATCATCCAAAATTTGTTGATCTGACTCTGCTACTATTTGCATAAATTGAACCATTGTAAAGTAATTTTTTAAACTTCCAGATTCAAGGAACCACTCTAGATATGAATTTCTTTTATACGAAAACATAGCTTGAAGACGCTTCTTGTATAATTCCTTCTTATTAGAAAGATCATTCATTGCGTTGATATAGGCTTCATTTGAATCTGCTAATGCCTGCATTGTGGCATCAAGTTCTTCCAATTTTTGCTCGTACAACTGCCTTTGCTCGTCACTTCTATCATTCAACCACGACAAGCTTCCGGAGAGCTTATTTTTCTTTTTTGAGACACTTGCAATATCCTTTTTTATGTTATCAATTTGTGCATTAATTTCATCTTGCTTTTGCTGTGCATCATTAATAGATTGCTTCGTAGACGTTGCTGCGTAAACAATACCTTTGCTCACAAAATTTGAAAAAACTATTAATGGTAATAGACTTAAAAATATTAGGCTAAAAGCCACTACTTTTCGCGCCCTATGAGCAGTACCACTACCCATTTATTTTTTGCCATTATTTTCTTTATAATTGAGAACTCTAATCGAATTAAAGATTGCTATCAATGCAACCCCCATATCGGCGAAAACTGCTTCCCATAATGTTGCAACACCACCCGCACTCATGACTAGAACAGCAACTTTAACGGTGAAAGCAAAAATTATATTTTGCCAGACGATCCAGTTTGTCTTTCTTGCGATTAATATGGCGTCTGCAACCTTTGAAGGATGGTCAGTCATGATGACAATATCGGCTGCTTCAATGGCTGCGTCAGAGCCAAGCGCACCCATCGAAATACCAACATCTGCTCTCGCCAACACGGGCGCATCGTTGATGCCATCGCCAACAAAAGCAATTTTGCCCTGATGCCGTGATTTATCTGAAATAGCTTCAAGTTTTTCAACCTTTTGGCTAGGAAGCAATTCAGAAAACACTTCGTCAATGCCGAGGTCTCTTGCAATCTTTTTGCCAACAGATTCAATATCCCCTGTTAGCATGGCAATTTTGGCGATTCCTACCGACTTTAGCCTCCTAATCGCCTCTTGTGAATCATGCTTAACTTCATCTGAAATGACAATATAACCAGTGTATTTATGATTGATAGAAATATGAACAATGGTTCCCATTTCATCAGCCGTAATTACTTGAATATTTTCTGATTCCAGAAATTTGGCATTGCCAGCAAGAATTGTCAGTCCATCAACCTTAACTTTAATGCCTTTTCCTGGCTTTTCATCAAACTCCTTTATTTCCTCCGGATTTACATTTTGAGCACCAAATGCAACAACAATTGATTTTGCAATAGGATGATTTGAATAATATTCTGCATAGGCGGCTGTTTTTAGGAGGTCATCTTTTGAAATAGAATCCAATATGCTCTGAACTTTTGTGACACTGAATACACCTTTTGTCAGTGTGCCAGTTTTGTCAAAGACAACAGTGTTAACCTTTGTGAGAGCTTCGAGGTAATTACTGCCTTTAACAAGAATTCCATTTTTCGAGGCAGCACCGATCCCACCAAAGTACCCAAGTGGAATTGAAATAACCAGTGCGCATGGGCAGGAAACAACAAGGAAAGCCAAGGCCCTGTAAATCCAGTCCGAAAAACTGGCTCCAGGTATGACGAGCGGGGGAACAATAGCTAAGACGAATGCGATGGTAACAACTGTCGGTGTGTAATAGCGGGCGAATTTAGTGATAAACTTCTCAGTTGGGGCTTTCTTGCTGCTTGCGTTCTGAACAAGGTCAAGAATTTTCGACACAGTAGATTCACCAAATAACTTTGTAACTTCAATTGTGAACAACCCATTTTTATTGATTGAACCAGAATAGACTGCATCCCCAACTGTTACTTCCCGCGGCAATGATTCCCCGGTGATTGCTGATGTATCCAGGAGAGTCGATCCCTCGGATATCTTCCCATCTAGTGGAATTTTTTCGCCAGGCTTGATAACAATAAAATCTCCTATGGCTACTTCGGAGTTTGTCAAGATAGTTGTCGCAAATCCTCAGATTTTTCTTTTGGCTTGTTGAGCCAGACTTCAGGTTCGAGTTCCCAGGATCGTGTGCCCTTTTTCCAACGCAAAGGATTTCTTGTCCGGGCTTCGGCGTAGACTCTGCGTCGGTTATCAAGGATTGTTTCAGCAAGACCGGCATGGTGCTGGCCTGGTGTCAGAAACTGGATGCCACTGTGGCGATGTTCATACCGGTAGGGCAGTAGGGTTTCTACCACCCCGATTGACCGTTACCTGTTAGGAAAGAAAATCGTCATCATCCTCAGTGGCAAAGTCATCTTCAGCGTTTGACTTACCGCCAAGAGGCTCGCCATCACGTATCTTCTGAAGGTTATTAAGGGAACAAGCGATACCCTTATTTCCGTTGGTGTTGAATGCGTAGAAGTTCACGCTGGCCCGACCATAAACACCGGAATAAATCTCAGAGCGCTCGAGGATAGGTTGACGGTCAGCATCAACGATGCCAGGGGCAGAGCTGTTGTTGGCATTTACAAAATATGCGTTGGCGTAAACGGGATCATCAGGACGTTCCGAATCGCCATCACGAAGCGGTGTCTTAAGGGTTGTAAGAGGCGGTACGCTGCGACCATTGCCTTTGAGCTTGCTTTCACCCTCGTGGTAGGCTGCTTCTATTGCAGCTTTAACTTTCTGGATGGTCTTCGTGTCGGACTTAGGGATAATGAGAGATCTATAGTGGACGTTACGCTTTATCTGGAATAGTATTCTGCGCGCACTGCGGCGACATCTTCCGCAGAATTAAATGGAACAATCGTGGGTGTAAATCCACAGTTTGGCGCTGCGTCAGCAGGGTTGAAAAAGATGGTCCTGATTGTCCGGCAAGAACCGTTCACGAAGAATTGCTCCAAGAGGTAGTTATAAAAGCCATAAACGAAGCGTTCCGGGAAAGGGAAGCAATCCTTCCGCTATTGCGAGAAAATATCGAGAGTAGCCTGGAGGAAGTTACCTTAAGTCAGATTGTAGCAATTGATGAACAAATGAAATCAATGCAGCAGGAGCTATTGGCAACCGTTAATTCTAAGAATACCGGTGACGAGCTTGGAATGGAGATTAGAAGACTGCGTGATGAGAAGCAGGCCCTTCAAAATGAGCAGGCATCCCGACAGGATTTGAAAACACGAATCGATGAGATGATGCGTTTCCTTAACAACCTGCCTTGCGAGCTGACCGAATATGAAGAAGATTATGTAAGGACTCTCTTGGAAAAGATAACGATTTACGACGAACACATCATAGTTGAATTCAAATCAGGTATCGAAATACAAATTGACGAATAATTAGAAATACCAAATAACCCGTAGCTCTTTTCGCACAGCAACAGCTTTTTAAACATTCTAATTCTAAAACGGATAATAACGTGGCAGATGAGATTTATCGCTTGCGAGAACTAAAGCAAATACAGAGTTGAAAAAACGCTATACTTGAAATCAACGGTCACCTTATCATCACAAAGACCGTTGTCTTCTCAACAAGCCTTCTGACCAGCCTGCTCCTTAAAGAACCCGGCCACTTCTCCAATACGTTGTCTCTTGCCTTGTCGCTCTGAATTGAGATTGATATAGAAATATAAGGTAATAACTAACCGCCAGTCAGGAAAATATCCTTTACCTGGCGGTTTTTTAATAGTTAAAAAACCTCATCAAGTATAAAGAGACAATATTCTGCGCGTTCACGTTCATTCATTTGAATGATTGTTCAAGTGTGTATTGACATTTTATAGATACGGCATTATAATACATATGAATACTTGTTCATGTGTATGGTAAGCAATGAAGGAGGTAATAATATGGCAAGTAAAATACAACCGGCTGATAGATGTGACTGCGAAGTAATACATGAGGAAACTGTAAATCAAGTCCGAGAAAAAATGCCTCAAGAAGAAACTCTATATGATCTTGCGGAGTTATTTAAGGTCTTTGGTGATTCAACAAGGATTAAGATACTATGGGCACTGGATGAAGCGGAAATGTGTGTTTGTGATATTGCAGTCTTATTAAACATGACACAATCAGCAATTTCACATCAACTTAGAGTTCTAAAACAGTCTGAACTTGTAAAAAGCAGAAGAGAAGGAAAGATTATATTCTACTCACTTGCAGATGATCATGTAAAGCAAATATTTGATCAGGGATTAATTCATATTTCAGAAGAAAGAAAGTAAAGGAGGGTCAATAATGTTAAAGAAGGAAGTAATTTTAGAGGGCTTAGATTGCGCGAATTGTGCAGCTAAAATTGAAGATGAAGTTAATAAAATATCTGGAGTCAAAGCCTATATGAATTTCATGAACAAGACATTGACTTTAGAAACTGAATCAGAGAAAGAGTATAAGAATACACTACAGCAAGTTGAAACCATAGTGCACAAGCATGAACCTGATGTGGTAGTGAAAGAAAAATCCATTAGCAAGAGCAATAAAAAAGTATTAATACTTGAAGGACTTGATTGTGCGAATTGTGCTGCAAAGATTGAAGCTCAAACACAAAGCCTTGAAGGAGTAAATAGTGCAAC
>Ga0228535_1003011_pt1 | contig 13681 bp, 10 predicted proteins | sample SJ1metagenome_FD_168457 | JGI IMG/M metagenome (GOLD analysis project Ga0228535, IMG submission 168457) | Enriched culture of PCE-dechlorinating microbial communities from Ithaca, New York, USA - SJ1 | ecosystem: Engineered > Modeled > Simulated communities (microbial... > Unclassified | place... | reverse complement strand
GCTCGATTTCGAGCAGCTCCGGCGCATCGATCACGTCTTCCTCACCCATGCGCATCTCGATCACGTGCTCGGCCTGCCGCTGTTGCTCGACAGCGTCGGCGACCTGCGCGCGACGCCGGTGACCGTGCACGCGCTGCCCGAGGTGCTCGACGTGCTGTCCGCGCATCTCTTCAACTGGAAGTTGTGGCCGGATTTCCGCGAGATTCCGAGCCGGGAGGCGCCGTGGCTGCGCTTCGAGCCGCTCGCCCCGGGCGAGACGCGGACCGTGGGCGAGCGGCGGTTCCGGCCGCTGCCGGCGCATCACGTCGTGCCCGCGTGCGCCTACCAGCTCGCCGCGCCGGGCGGCAGCCTGGTCTTCAGCGGCGACACCACGCACTGTCCGGCTTTCGTCGAGGCCGTCAACGCCATCGACGATCTGCGCCATCTCGTCATCGAGACCTCGTTCGAGAACGCGCTGTCCGACATCGCGCGGGCGTCCAAGCACCACTGGCCCGCGTCGCTGGCGGCCGAACTCGCCGTGTTGACGGTCGCACCGGCGGTCTGGATCACCCATCTCAAGCCGGGCAACGAAGCGGCGATCATGCACGAGCTGCGCGCCGCCGCACCCGAGCGGGGCGTGGAGGCCCTGATCCAGGGGCAGACGATCGCGTGGTGATTCGGGGCGCGTAACCGGCGCGGCCGGGAAGCGTCGCCGCGCCCGCCTTTCGCACCAGCCCTGAGCTGCCGCCGCCATTGGCCGCGGCTGCTTCCAAAGCACGTCGTTTCCGGCTGTCGCACATGCCCAGGGGGAAATTACCGTTCGTTTGCAAACCGGCGACGGTATTTCAGTTTCAGGGTGCGGGGCCGATATAAAAAACCATGTCCCATATATGGGATTACAAAATGTTTACATTTGTAGTTTGCACGGCTGATCAGCCTGTCAACAATTTACGCTTAATTAATGATGGAGATGGAACATGTTGTTTTCGCAGATGACGGTGGGCAAGCGGTTGTATGTCGGGTTTGGCCTGATGCTGGTCATTCTCGTCGTCGTGACGGCGATGGCGATGATCAAGGTGCAGGCCATCAACGGGGCGCTCAAGGCCAATAGCGAGGAGCACGCGGCGATTCAGCGCTATGCGATCAACTTCCGCGGCTCGGCGCATGACCGTGCGATCGCCATCCGCGATGTCGCGTCGAGCGAATCCGTGGAGGACCGACAAAAAGAAGTCGCGACGATCCGCGAACTGGCCCGGTTCTATGCGGAATCGGCGGGGCCGCTGGAGAAGGCGATCGGCACCTCGGCCGATTCGGCCGAGCTCAAGAATCTGTACGGTGCGATCAAGGCCGTCGAAGCGCGGTCGGTCGCCACGACCCAGTCGATCGTCTCGATGATGGACCGGGACGATGCCGCCGGCGCGCATGCGCTGTTGTGGTCGCAGGCCAAGCCCCAATACACCGAGTGGCTGGCCGCGATCAACAAGCTGATCGACTTCGAGGAAGCCCGCCTGCGGGAAAAGAACACGATCGCGCTCGACCAGGCGGGCGGGTTCCTGACCGTGATGCTGACCGCGCTGGTCTTGTCCCTGATTTGCGGCGCCGCGCTGGCCTGGACGATCTCGCGCAGCATCGTGCGCCAGTTGGGCGCCGAGCCGGACGATCTGGGAAATGCGGCCAAGCGCGTGGCCGAAGGCGACCTCAACCCGGTGCCGGGCGCCGCCGACGCGCCGGCGGGCAGCGTGCTCGCCTCGCTCGGCGCGATGCAGGCGAGCCTGGCGACGGTGGTCGGGCGGGTGCGCCAGGCCTCGGATTCGATCGCCACGGGTTCGGTGGAAATCGCCACCGGCAATGCGGACCTGTCGGCGCGCACCGAGCAGCAGGCCGCCAGCCTGCAGAAAACCGCCGCCTCGATGGAAGAAATGAACACCACGGTCAAGCACAACGCCGAGACGGCGCGGCAGGCGACCCAGCTCGCGACCTCGGCGAGCGCGGCCGCCGAAAAGGGCGGCGAGGTGGTCAGCGAAGTCGTCAGAACCATGGACGACATCACCGCGAGTTCCAAGAAGATCGCCGACATCATCGGCGTCATCGACGGCATCGCCTTCCAGACGAACATTCTGGCGTTGAACGCGGCGGTCGAGGCGGCCCGCGCGGGCGAGCAGGGACGCGGCTTCGCCGTCGTCGCGGGCGAGGTGCGCAGCCTGGCGCAGCGCAGCGCGGAGGCCGCCAAGGAGATCAAGTCCCTGATCGGCAGCAGTGTCGAGAAGGTCGAGGCCGGCTCGAAGCTCGTCGGCGACGCGGGCGCGACGATGGACGACATCGTCGCGCAAGTCCGCCGCGTATCGGCGCTCATCAGCGAGATGGGCGCATCGATGCTGGAGCAGACCGAAGGCATCGGCCAGGTCAGCGAGTCGGTGTCGGATCTCGACCAGACCACGCAGCAGAACGCCGCGCTGGTCGAGCAAAGCGCCGCGGCGGCCGAAAGCCTGAAGGATCAGGCGGCCCGTCTGGCCGAGGTGGTGCGCGTTTTCAGGCTCCAGCAGGGCGCGGTCCAATCTGTGGCCCAACCCCTCGCGTTGCGCGCCGAGGCGCCTCGCGTTCTGCCGCTCAGGCTGGCGGCCTGATCCCTTGCGCCGGGCCGGACCGCCCGGCCAGACGCTTACGGCGCGAAACGCGCCAGGGCGGCCTCGAAGGCCGGGGCATCGAGCGCGTCGTAGGCTTCGCGGTCGAACAGCGTCACCGCGCCCGCCATTTCGCTCCAGCCGTAGCCGCGGCTGCGCATGTCGAGCTGCGGGCTGTCCTGCGGCGCGCGTGCGATGCAATGCAGCGCGCCCCGGCTGTAGACCAGGTTGTAGGGTTGCTCGCGCCGATGCAGCGCGTCGAGGTGCGTCCAGGCCGCCGCCGCGTCGTCGAAACGCAGGCAGGGCAGCGGATACGGCAGATTGCCGCCGTTGTGTTCGAAGCGCGGATCGTGCACCGGCAGGCCGCCGTCTTCGACGAAGCTCTGGAAATGCAGGTGGTTGACCGATGCGCCCGCGCCGGCGCTGTTATAGCCGAGGTAGAGGCCGGATGCGCCGCTGCGCGCGCACAGCGCCCAGGCCCAGTCGTGCAGGTCGGACGTCAGATACTGCGGCAGCCGGCGTTCGGGTTCGGGTACCAGCAGCCCGTGCAGGCGGGCGAAGGGGAACTTGTTGTAGAGCAGGCGCGCGGGTCGTCCTTTGAGTTCGCCGGCCCACAAAATCTCTTTCGCCAGGAACGGCTTGTTGAAATGGAAGCCGTCCGGGTCGAAAGGCAGCAGCAGGCGCTCGAAGCGCTGGCCGCTGGCGCGCGGCGGCCGCAGGGCGCGCAGCGGGTTGAACGCGGCCCGCCAGGGGCCGTCGCGGCGGCTTTCCATGCGGCCGAGCCGATCGAAGCCGATGACCATCAGCTTGAGAAAGACCATCGCGTCGTCGTCCGGCGCGTCGAGCGCATCGCCGCGCCGAAGCGCGGTCGTGGTCCGTTCGGCGAGTTCGGCGTGGCGTTCCGCGAGCGCGGGTGCGAGGCGCTTCCACAGCGCGGGATCGTAGGCGGCGTTGGCGAGCGCGAGGATGTAGACGCCCAGGCCGCGATGCGATGCGAGCATCGCGGCGAGGCCGTCGGCGAAGGCCTGTTCGAGCGCGGCGGAGGAGGCGAGCGGCGTGGACATGCGGACAAGCGGGGAACGGATCGCCCGCGACTATAGCAAGCGGACGCCCGTCTGTATCAGGCGAAGCCGGCCGCGTTGCGCACCGCCGGCCGGACTCAGAGTTCGCCGTTCGCGCCGGCGCGCATGACGTCGTCGAGCTTGTCGCGGATCGCCTGCGCGCCGGCGCGCAGTTCGGGCGTGATGCCCATCTGCTTGCCGGCGAGGTCGAGCCAGGTGATGTCCCAATCCAGCGTCATCACCCAGACGTTCTTGTCGCCGTCTTCCATCACGGCGATGCGACAGGGCAGGAACACGGCCATTTCGGGGATGATGCGCAGCAGGTCGCGGGCCACCGCGATGTCGCAGAAACTGAAGACTTCGACGCGCGGCGCGGTGCTGTCGCCGAGCACCGCCTGGAAATCCTTCCACATCAGGTTGCTGCCGACGAACTTGAGATTCACCTTGTTGGCGCGCAGCATCATCGATTCGACCACTTCGTCGAAGCCGAGCCCGGGTTTGGCCTTGTATTTGACGGCGAAATAATTCATCGCCTCGCGCGCGTCCATCTGCATCAGATTGCCCATCGCCGGCATGGCCATCCGCAGCCAGCGCTGCCGTTCCTCCGGCGTGAGCACGCGGTTCATCTGGTAATCCCGATAGGGCGGCGGCGGACCCTGCTGGATCAGCATGGGGCCGTAGGGCGTCGGTGCGACGCCGATCCAGCCGCCGGACGGCGGGGTTTCCTTCGCCGACGGGGCGGGCGGGTCGGTGGCCAGGGCCGGCTGGCAGGCCAGCCAGGCAAGGGCGAACAGGACGATGCGCATCATGGGGCGTCTCCTCGGTTATCGGGCATCGCTTTTCATCGTACGCACGATGGGGCGTGCGTCAATGAGACGTCATGCCCCATTGCGGAAGCGTGCGTCGAGCGCGGCCAGCGCCTGCGCGGCGGCGGCGAGATCGCCCGCCTCGGCGCAGGATTCGATGCGCGCCGCATCGGCCTGGATGGCTTCCGCGCGCACGCTGGCCGCCGCGCCGCGCAGGGCGTGGGCTTCCCGGCCGAGCGTCGCGGCGTCGCCGGCGTCGATCGCCTGCCTGAGCGCGGCGAGACTGGTTTCCGTGGTGCGCATGAACACCGCGGAAAGTTCGTCGACCAGCGTCGGATTGCCGGGGTAGCGGGCCAGCAGGGTGTCGCGGTCGAACAGCGACGGCGGCTGCGCGGGCAACCATTGCGCGAGCAGGGCGGCGAGCGCGGATTCGCTGTAGGGCTTGGACAGATAATCGTTCGCGCCGGTCGCCAGGCATCTTGCGCGGAAATCGGCGCTGGCGTTGGCGGTCAGGGCGATGATGGGCAGCCGGCCGGTCTCGCCCGGCAGTTGCCGGATGCGGCGCGTGGCTTCGAGGCCGTCCATTTCCGGCATCTGCCAGTCCATCAGGACGAGATCGAAACGCGCGTCGGCCAGGCAGGCGAGCGCCTGCGTGCCGCTGGCCGCGATCGTGTAGTCCAGGCCCATTTCGCCGAGCTGGTGCGCCAGCAGCTTCTGGTTCACCGGATGGTCTTCCACCACCAGCACGCGGCCGCTCAGACGGGTCGGCTCGGCCGCCGGCAGATCGGACAGCGGCAGCGTGGTCGGCGGCAGCAGCAGCATGAGCGTGAAGCGGCTGCCGTTGCCGGGGATGCTGTCCACCGCGATACGTCCGCCCATCAGTTCGGCGAGCTGGCTGCTGACCGCCAAGCCAAGCCCGGTGCCGCCGTAGTGGCGCGTGGTGGAGGAGTCGGCCTGGAAAAAGGCCTGGAACAGGCGGGTCTGCGCTTCCGGCCGGATGCCGATGCCGGTGTCGCGCACGCTGAAACGGCAGCCGATCTCGTGACGCACCGTCTCGAACGCGACGCGCAGCTCGACTTCGCCGCTGTGCGTGAACTTGATCGCGTTGTCGATCAGGTTGAGCAGGATCTGGCGGATGCGGGTGGGGTCGCCGAGCAGCGCGGGCGGCGGATCGTCGGGCAGCGCCAGGCTCAGATGAAGATTCTTTTCCAGCGCGCGCGCCTGGAACAGCGCCACCACGCCGCGCACCAGCTCGGCGGGCGAGAACGCGATGTGTTCGATGGCGAGCTTGCCGGCTTCGATCTTCGAGAAGTCGAGAATGTCGTTGATGATGACGAGCAGGCTCTCGGCGGAACTTTTCAGCGTGGCGACGTATTCGCGCTGCTGGCCGTCGAGCGGGGTTTTCAGCAACAGGCCGCTCATGCCGAGAATGCCGTGCATCGGCGTGCGGATTTCGTGGCTGACGTTGGCGACGAACTCCGACTTGGCGCGCGCCATCTGCACCGCCGCTTCGCGCGCCGCCTCCTTGGCGGCCTCGGCGGCGCGGCGTTCGGACACGTCGCGCATGATCGCCTGGATCACCGGCTTGCCTTCGAGCCGCATGGCGTGCAGCGCGATCTCGGATTCGAAGATGGTGCCGTCCACCCGCCGCGCGCGCCAGTCCATTTCGGCATGCCCGGTTTCGCGCGCTTCGTTGATGGAATCCAGGGCGTGATCGAGCGCCAGCCGGCCGTTCGACTGGACGGCCGTGCCCAGTTGCGGGATCGGCGTTCGCAGGAATTCGCCGACCGACTGCATGCCGAACATGGTCAGCGTCGCCGGGTTGCAGTCGGTGAAGCCGTTGTCGTCCAGGATCACGACGGCATCGGAGTTGGTCTCGAACAGGGTCTGGTATTTCTTCTTCTCGGCCTCGAGCTGGCGGGTCTGGATCAGCAGGTGGCGGCCGACCAGCACGGCGACCATCGCGGCCAGCAGGGCGGCGGCGATGGCCAGCACCAGCATCAGCTTGCGGGTCGCGAGATAGGCCTTGTAGGTGCTGCTCAGCGCGGTTTTGTTGGCTTCGCGCTGAAGGTAGGTCATGTTGTCGAGCGCCTCGACCAACTGGTTCTGCAGCGGAATGGCCTCGTCCTGGAGCAGTTGCAGGGCTTCGAGGTTGCGGTCGCTGACCGCCAGATCCACCACCTGGAACATCACCGGCTGGTTGTTGAACGTCACCTCGTCGATCCTGCCCATCAGCAGGCGTTCCTCGTCGGAATCGAGCAGGGGGGTGAGCTGGCTGCGATCCTTGATATAGCGCCCGCCGTATTCGAGGAAAGCCATGAACTGCGCGTCCTTTTCCCACGGATCGTCGGTGACCACGATGTCGTGCATCAGCACGGCGCGGTCGCGCAGGGTGTCACGCATGTGCGACGCGAGGCGGGTCTTCACGTTGTTGATCTCGACCACGCGGGCCAGTTGGCCGTTGAGATCGGCCATCTGGGCGACGCCGAGCCCGATCACGGCCAGCATCATCGCCAGCGCGACGGAAAAGCCGAGACCGACTTTGAAGATCAGGCCGCGCAGGGGCGAGGGCAGCATGGGACGGGCTCAGGGCCGGCGGAAGGCGACGACGTGATCGACCGCCAGCCGGATGCCGATCTTTTCTCCGACGGCGTGGTCGTGGTGCGACGGTACCAGCGACACGGCGCGCTGGCCGCTCGGCAGTTTTAGCGTGTAGAGAAATTCCGCGCCGCGGAAAGCCTTGTTCTCGACCTCGGCCAGCAGCGGGCTGTCGTCGTCGTGGACGATGTCGTCCGGGCGCAGCAGCACGTCCACCTGGCGGCCGGGCGCATAGGCGTCGTCGTCGTGCACGGCCGCCAGACGGCCGTTGAGCACGCCCAGCTCGATCCGGATCTGCCGGTCGTCGAGGACTTCGCCCGCCAGCAGCGCGCCCTGCCCGACGAAATCGGCGACGAAGCGGTTGGCCGGCTCGTGGTAGAGATCGTAGGGGCTGGCCCACTGCTGGATGCGGCCTTCGTGCATGACGCCGACCCAGTCGGCCAGCGCGAAGGCCTCGTGCTGATCGTGGGTCACGATCAGCGCCGTCATCGCCTCGCGCTTGAGGATGTCGCGCACTTCCAGCGAGAGCCGTTCGCGCAGTTCGACGTCGAGATTGGAAAACGGCTCGTCCATCAGGATCAGGCGCGGCCGCGGCGCCAGTGCGCGCGCCAGCGCGACGCGCTGCTGCTGGCCGCCGGAAAGCTGGTGAGGGTGCCGGTCGGCGTGGCCGGACAGGCCGACCAGATCGAGCAGGGCCTCGACCCGCGCCCGGACATCGGCCGGGGATTGTCCGCGCAGGCCGAAGCCGACGTTGCCGGCCACGGTCAGGTGCGGGAACAGGGCGTAGTCCTGGAACACCATGCCGACCCGCCGTTTCTCGGCGGGCAGCATCCAGCCGGGGCGGCTGACGGCTTCGCCGCCGATGCGGATGCTGCCTTCGCGGATCGGCTCGAAGCCGGAGATGCAGCGCAGCGCGGTGGTCTTGCCGCAGCCGGAGGGGCCGAGCAGGCAGCCGATCGCGCCCTGCGGCAGGGTGAAGGACAGACGGTCGATGATCGGCCGCCCGCCGTAGCTCTGGGACACCGAATCGAGGACGAGCTCGGCCATGAGGTCAGTCGTGCGCGTGCGCGCCGCGCCAGGAGAGGAGAACGATGGGAATGATACCGGCAAGGACGATGGCGAGCGACGGCAGCGCCGCGCGTTCCCATTCGCCTTCCGAGGTCATCTCGAAAACGCGCACCGCCAGCGTGTCCCAGCCGAAGGGCCGGGTCATCAGCGTGATCGGCATTTCCTTCATGAGGTCGACGAAGGCGAGCGACGCGGCGGTCAGCAGGCTGGCCCGCAGCATGGGCAGGTGCACGCGCGCCAGCAGGCCGGCGGCGCCCGCGCCCAGATTGCGCGCGGCCTCGTCGACGCTGCGCGTGATCCGCTGCAGGCCGCTGTCGACGGGGCCGAAACCCACGGCGAGAAAACGCACCAGATAGGCGAGCAGCATCACCAGCAGCGTGCCCTTGAGCCATTCGGTGCGCTCCAGGCCGAACCAGGCGCGGCCGGCGTCGATCAGCGCGTTGTCCAGCGCCGCCACCGGGATGAAGAGGCCCACCGCCAGCACCGCGCCCGGAAAGGCGTAGCCCAGGGTGGCGAGGCGCTGCGTCCACATCATGACGGGGCCGGGGCGACGGCGGCCGGCGTAGGCGAGCAGCAGCGCCACCGCGACGACCAGCAGCGCGCCCATGCCGGACAGCAGCAGCGAGCGCCAGACGAAGCCCCAGTAGCGCGCGTCCAGATCGGCGGCGGCCGTATCGCGCGCCCACAGCGCCAGTTGCGCGACCGGCACGACGAAGGCCACCGCCAGCACCGCGCCGCAATACAGCGCGGCCAGCGCCGCCCGGCCGGGCGGCAGCCGCAGCCGGCGCGACCCCGCGCCGCGCCCGACCGCGCCGTAGCGCATCCGCATGCGCGAGCGCTGCTCGAAGACCACGGCCACGAGCACGAACAGGATCAGGATGGACGCGAGCTGCGCCGCCGCCGGCAGCGAAAACAGGCTGTACCAGGCCTTGTAGATGGCGGTGGTGAAGGTGTCGTAATTGAAGACCGCCACGGTGCCGAAATCGGCCAGCGTTTCCATCAGCGCCAGCATCAGCCCGGCGGCGATCCACGGCCGCGCCATCGGCAGCGCCACGCGGAAGAAACCCTGCGTGCGCGAGAGTCCCAGCGATTGCGCGGCTTCCAGCGCGATCGCGCCTTGGGTGGCGAAGGCGTTCTTGGCGATCAGGTACACGTAGGGGTAGAGTGCCAGCGACATCACCAGGATGACGCCGCCGCGCGAGCGGATTTCAGGCAGGCCGGTGATGCCCCAGCCCGCGCGCAGCCAGGTCTGCAGCGGCCCGGTGAAGTCCAGCAGGCCGATCGCGACGAAGGCGGTGACGTAGGCCGGCAGCGCGAGCGGCAGCAGCAGCGCCCAGTCGAACAGACGGCGGCCGGGGAAATCGTGGAGCGCGACGAGCCAGGCCAGCGAGACGCCGAGCACCGACACGCCGACGCCGACGCCCAGCGCCAGCCACAGCGTGTTCGCTACGAGTTCCGGCAGGACGAATTCGGCCAGATGCGCGAGGATATCGCCTTCGACGTGGGCGAAGGCCGAGAAGGTGACCGCCACCGGCAGCAGGACCAGCGCGGCCACGGCGAACGCGAACAGCGTCCAGCCGGCGGGCAGGGCGCGGCGGCGGGGCCAAACAAAAACGCCCTGGACGGGCGTTTCCGTAGGCGCGACCGGCGTGCGAGACAAGGCCGGCGGCTGGTTATTTGTAACCGGCGCGATCCATCAGCTTCACCGCACTGGCCTGTAGGCTGCCCGCCGCCTTCACGTTGATGAGGTTCTGCTTGAAGCTGCCCCAGGCCGCGACTTTCGGGTCGGCTTTCACGTGGGGATTGACCGGGTATTCCAGATTGACGTCGGCGAACAGGTTCTGCGCCTTGTCGGACGACAGCCATTCGATCAGCTTCTGCGCGCCGGCCGGGTTCTTGGCGTATTTCGTCACCCCCGCGCCGGACACGTTGACGTGCACGCCGGCGGCCTTGTCGGCAAGGGTCTGGTTCGGCCAGAAGATCGCCAGCGGCAGATTCGGCTTCTTCTCCATCAGACGCCCGAAGTAGTAGGTGTTGACGAGGGTGACGTCGCACTGGCCGGCGGCCACGGCCTCCATCGCCGCGGTGTCGTCGGGGAAGGGCGCGGTGGCGAGGTTCTTCACCCAGCCGCCGACCGTGGCTTCGGTCTGGCGCTCGCCGTGCGCGGTGATCATCATCGCCACGAGGCTCTGGTTGTAGACCTTCTTCGACGTGCGCAGGCACAGGCGGCCCTTCCATTTCGGATCGGCCAGATTCTCGTAGGTGGACAGATCGGCCGGCTTGACCTTGTTCGTGTTGTAGACCAGCGTGCGGGCGCGCACCGCGAGGCCGTACCACTGGCCGTCCGGATCGCGCAGGTGGGCGGGCACGTTGGCGTCGAGCGTCACGGACTTGATCGGGCGCAGCAGGCCTTCGTCGCCGGCCTGCCAGAGGTTGCCGGCGTCCACCGTCAGCAGCACGTCGGCCGGCGTGTTCCTGCCCTCGGCCTTGAGGCGCGCCATCAGCGGGCCTTCCTTGTCGGTGATGAATTTGATCTGCACCCCGGTTTCCTTGGTGTAGGCGTCGAACAGCGGCTTGATCAATTGTTCGTTGCGGGCCGAGTACACGGTGACTTCCTCGGCGAGGGCGGGTAGCGCGGAAAGGCTCAGCGCGAGCGCGGCGAGCGTGCGGGCGAAAACGGTGTTCATGACGGGGTTCCCGGCGGGTTCACGATGACGGAATCGTACTCAACATGAGAACCGTTATCAACGTAATTTTTACGTACGTCAAGAAAACATCATGCGCCGGGCGGAGCCGATCCGGGCGCGCGGCTCAGGGACGGACGAATTGCACCAGAGTGAACAGCTCGCCTTCGAACAGCGCGTCCATGCGGATGTGTCCGGGTTGCTCCTGCAGCGCGAGCCCCGGCGCTGGCTGCGGGCTGACGTCGACCACGTGGAGCGCCGCCTGGGGGTAATCGATGTCGAGCGTCACCCGCATCGGGTAGTAGCCGTCGAGGAATTTGCGCATGTAGGGGCCGCCGACGAGATTGAAGTAGCCGCCGCCGGCGTCGCGCAGCGCGCGCATCCGGGCCGACAGGCACAGGCGCGACCCCGGCGCGATCCGGCTCAACTGCACGCTGGCGCCTTCGACCCAGGCTTCGCCGATGCCGCGGGTCTGCTCCACCTTCAGGTCGCGGACGTAGCCCTCGCGGAAGGTGATCTGCGCGCGCGGCACGGCGTCGAGGTTGTCGTGACACTGCGCGAGCGCCACCCAGCCGCTCGCGAGGCTGTCCGATTCGATGCGGATGCGATTCTGATGATGATGGACGGGTTTGTCGGGCGCGGTTTCGAGCAGGCGCAGCGGACCTTCGTTGACCGCGTCGGCGCTCTGGAACAGCAGATCGCCGGCGCGCGAACCGCCCGCGCACAGGGCGAAGGCCAGCAGGCCCGCGGCCCATCCGGCGGTTTCACGGCGCCGTCGCGGCGACAACATCGGAGACGGCGACCCGGCGCGCGCCCTCGTAGCGCGCGCGCCAGTAGCGGTCGCCCAGGTTGGACACCATGACGCCGCCGGTGCGGCTGCTCGATGCGTGGACGAACCGGTTTTCGCCGAGATAGATGCCGACATGGGAATAGGCGCGGTTGAGCGTGTTGAAGAAGACCAGATCGCCGGGGCGCAGTTCATCGACCGGCAACGGCGCGGTCGCATCGTAGATGGCGCGGCTGTCGCGCGGCAACCGGACGCCCGTCATGGTCCGGTACACGTGTCCGACGAAGCCGCTGCAGTCGAGGCCGGTTTCGGGCGCGCTGCCGCCCAGGCGGTAGGGGCTGCCGACGAGACTGACGGCGTAGAGGGGAACGTCTTCCGGCGGCTCGGCCAGGGCGGGCAGGGCGAAGCCGGCGAGCAGCGCGAGGACGGCGGCGGTTTTCATCGGAACGGTTCGACAGGCCCTGGTCTATATTGATAAAGGCACAACGGCCGAAAGGCGGCCGGGCTTGAACGGAAAGGACACGCAAATGAGCGAAAGCACTCCCGACATCGAACCGAGTATTCCCCAAAACACGCAGCTTATGCAATTGCGCGAGGAAGCCGCCGAGGCGGCCGCCGCGCCCGACCTGCGCGAGCGCGTGCGCGAACTGGCGAGCCGCGCGCTGCACGAGCGGCAGATGGCGCTGGCGGACGTGCGCGCGATCGCGGCGGCGATCACCGAGGGCGTGGGCGACGGCCTGAGCGCGCGCGGCGGCGAGATGAAACAGGGCCTGAAGCAGGCGGTGGCCGGGCTGGACGACGCCGTCAGCAGCGCGGCGCAGGCCGCGTCCTACGCGATCGGCGAGGCGGTCGATCAAGGGAGGGCGTTCAAGGACAACGAGCTGAGGGCCAGCCTCGAACAGTTGCGCGATCTGGAGTCGCAACTGGTCGATGCGCTGAAGACGACCGCGAAGCAGTCGGGCGGCAAGCTGAAAGAAGAACTCGAACACCTCGGCGATCACCTGAAGATCACGGGCACGCGCACCGGCGAGCAGACGCGCGAATCGCTCGGCCAGTTCGCCGCCGGCGTGAAGCGCAGCGGCGCCGCCGGCCGCGCCGGTCTGGCCGAGTCGGCCAACGCGGCCGGCGAACGGCTGGCGCAGGTGGCCAGCGGGGTGCTGGCGGCGCTGTCCGATTCGCTCAAGCGGCAGAGCGAACGCATGCGCTCCTGACGGTTTTTGCGGGCGGCGGGTGCGCCGCCGCGCCGCTTGCGGCTACACTCTCAGGGTCCGGTTTCCATAATCCGATCCAACCCTAATCCGAACCATGCTCTGGGAAACGCTCTCGGTCGTGCGCGATCTGCCGCGCCTGCACGAAATCGCCTCGGTCATGATCCGCTACGGCTGGGGCGACCTGGTGCGCATGCTGGGCATCAGCGGCGTGCTGGAACGTGCCGGGCGCGTGCTGCACTGGCACAGCACCAGCGAGATCGCGCAGCTCGACGCGCCGGTGCGCATCCGCCGCGCGCTGGAGGAGCTGGGCCCCACCTTCGTCAAGCTCGGCCAGTTGCTGGCGACGCGGGTGGACATGTTCCCGCCGAACTGGATCGGCGAATTCGAGAAGCTGCACAGCCAGGTGCCGGCGGTGGCCTACGATGCGCTGCACGCCGACCTGGTCGCCGCCATCGGCGGCGAGCCGGACGCGGTTTTCGCCCGCTTCGAGCGCATCCCGATCGCGGCCGCCTCGATCGCGCAGGTGTACCGGGCCCAATTGCAGGACGGCACGCCGGTCGTGGTGAAAGTCCGCCGTCCGGGCATCGAGGCGGTGGTCCGCGCGGATCTGCGCATCCTCGACCACGCGGCCAAGCTGCTGGACAGCGAGATGCCGGACGCGCGCCGCTACGATCCGGTGCACATCGTGTCCCAGTTCCGCCGCTCGCTGCAGCGCGAGCTCGATTTCGCCAAGGAGGCGCGCAACATCGACAAGTTCGCGCGCCATTTCGCCGACGAGCCCCAGGTGAAGATTCCGCGCGTGTTCTGGGCGTACAGCAACGACCGCGTGATCGTCCAGGAGGAAATCTTCGGCATCGCCGGCGTCG
>Ga0228535_1003009_pt1 | contig 13696 bp, 11 predicted proteins | sample SJ1metagenome_FD_168457 | JGI IMG/M metagenome (GOLD analysis project Ga0228535, IMG submission 168457) | Enriched culture of PCE-dechlorinating microbial communities from Ithaca, New York, USA - SJ1 | ecosystem: Engineered > Modeled > Simulated communities (microbial... > Unclassified | place... | reverse complement strand
TTTGAATTATAAAATTATGAAGGATTTTTAATTGCCACCCGCTGGGGACGCCTATTTGCCAAAATGTGGGGATTCCTAATTACGAAAATTTGGGGATTCTAAATTACCGATTACACTAATGATACCTTTAGGACTAATGCCCTTTAGTAATACTTTGCCGGCATTAATTATTCTTTTTCTATCAATAGGAATTATTCAGAAAGACGGAATTATAATTCTTCTTGGATATTTTTCCGTTTTGGGAGCTTTTATATATTTTGGATTATTTTTTTCGACTATAATTTTAGCTTTTAAAAAAATAGTTGAAAGCATTACAATGTGAATTTTTATTAACAAACTTATTTGTTCTCAAAGATGGTAAAAAACGAAAGCGGGAAATGGCATGCCATTGACTATAAAGAGGTTCTTGAAAATTTTGAGAGTTCATTACAAGGGCTTGAATTAGAAGAAGTAGAAACAAGACGTCAAAAGTACGGAGCAAACGAACTTAAACGTAAAAATAAAGATGGCATTTTAAAAGTGCTTTGGCGGCAAATTAACAATCCATTGATTTGGGTTTTAATTGGTTCAAGCACGTTGGCTACCGCATTGGGTAAAATTACCGATGGAATGGTAGTGCTTGCCGTAGTGGTAGTAAACTCAATTATTGGCTTTATTCAGGAATACAAAGCAGGTAAAGCCATTGAAGCTCTAAGTAACATGGTTCCCGAAAATGCTACAGTAATTCGAAATGGCAATATAATAACCATACCTGTTTCTGAGATTGTTCCCGGCGATATTGTTCAGGTGGCTGCCGGCGACCGCATCCCTGCCGACATGAGGATAATACAGCAAAAAAACCTACAAGTAGAAGAAGCTGCTTTAACAGGAGAATCGGTGCCGTCTCAAAAAACTACCGAAGCTGTAACTCCCGATGCTGTAATTGGCGACAGAAAATGTATGGTATATAGTGGCACTTTAGTAGTTTCAGGCACTGCTACGGCAGTGGTTGTAAAAACGGGTATGGATACCGAACTTGGTAAAATATCCGATATGCTTAACGAAACCGTTGATTTAGATACGCCATTAACAAAAAAGTTAGGTGTTATTGGCAAATACTTAACCATTGGTATTGTTGCTATCACTGCAATTATTATGTTTATTGGAACATACCGTGCATTGGGGCAAGGGGTATTATTGTTCGATGCACTTAAAGAAAGCTTAATTTTTGCAATAGCTTTGGCAGTTGGTGCTATCCCTGAAGGTCTCCCGGCTGTTGTTACCATTGCCCTTGCCATTGGGGTACAACGTATGGCAAAACGAAACGCCATTATTCGTAAACTTCCTGCGGTTGAAACTTTAGGAAGTACAACTGTTATTTGCTCTGATAAAACTGGAACACTTACACGAAACGAAATGACTGTAAGTGAATTGTGGAACTATAACTATAGCATACAAGTAACAGGTGTTGGTTATCATAAAGTTGGTGTTTTCAAACAAAACAATGCTGAACTAGCAGCTTTACCCGAAGATATGTTGCTTTTGCTTAAAAAAGCTGTGCTTTGTAGTGATGCAAATGTGCTTTATACCGCAAACGAATACAGTATCTCGGGCGACCCTACCGAGGTTGCTTTGGTCGTTGCAGCTGCAAAAGCGGGGATTTCAATTGATGGTTTACGTCAGGAAATACCAAGAAAAGATGTTGTGCCTTTCGACTCTGAAAAGCAATACATGGCAACCCTTAACGACAATATTATTCTTAAAGGGGCACCAGAGGTTGTGCTAAAACGTTGTTCAACACATGTTGGTGGTGTAAACTTGGATACACAAAAGATTATTTCTCAAATAGAATTGCTTGGTTCGAAAGGGATGCGAGTGCTTGCCATAGCTCAAAAAACTCAAAGTAAAAGTGATGAAATATCGGTAGATGATATTGAAAACGGATTTGAGTTTATCGGCTTGATAGGTATGATTGACCCGCCACGCACCGAAGCAATCGAAGCTATAAAAGCATGTCATAATGCGGGAATAACAGTAAAAATGATTACTGGCGACCACCATGCCACAGCACGTGCTATTGGCATGGAATTAAACCTCTCGGCCAATGGGACTGTTGTAACAGGAGTGGATTTGTCGAAAATGAGCGATGCTGAACTTGATAAAACCATACAATCAACCAATATTTTTGCCCGTGTAGCCCCCGAACACAAACTTCGTTTGGTAAAAGCCTTGCAAAAAGCCAATGATGTTGTTGCAATGACCGGTGATGGCGTAAACGATGCCCCATCGCTCAAGCAATCAAATGTTGGTGTTGCGATGGGAATTACCGGAACTTCTGTGTCGAAAGAATCTGCAGACATTGTACTTGCCGATGATAATTTTTCGAGTATAGCAGCAGCTGTTGAAGAAGGGCGAAGGGTTTACGACAATCTGCTAAAGTCTCTCGCATTCTTGCTTCCAACCAACTTGGGACTTGCATTTATATTGATTTATGGCATTATATTCTTTCCTTTTAATCCTATAACGAAAGAACTATTGCTTCCTATGTTGCCAGTACAATTGTTGTGGATAAACTTGGTTGCAGCCATAGCATTGGCTTTGCCGCTTGCATTCGAAGTAAAAGAACCTAATGTAATGAACCGTCCCCCTCGTAAACCCGATGAAGCTCTTTTCAACGGATTTGTAACTTTTAGGGTGTTTTTTGTTTCGATACTTATGACAGTTGGAACTATCGTGCTTTTTAGCTGGGAGTACTCTTATTCACTTTCAACCGGAATGGCACAAACAGATGCGTTGGCTCGTTCCCAAAGTATAGCAGTAACATTTATTATATTTTTCCAAATATTTTATTTGATAAACTGTAGGTCTCTGAAAGAATCGGTTTTAAAAATTGGTCTTTTCAGTAATGGCTTTATCTTTTTGGGTATTGGGTCAATAATGCTTCTGCAAGCAATGTTTTTATACACCCCGTTTATGCAAAAAGTGTTTGGAACAGCGTCTCTCGATGGGAAAGGTTTATTTATTTCGTTTGTAGCTGGTTCATTGATTTTTGTTGTAATTAGTATCGAAAAATGGATTCTAAGAGAGTTGTTAAATAAAAAGAAAAAAGAGAGTTAATAATGTTTTAATAATGAATTTAAAAATAAAAAAATTACGTTGGGTAACATCGTGTATAAAACATTTGGCAATCAGTGGTTTATCAAGCGTTTTAGCTCGTATCAAAAGTAGTTGTAACTTGATAGCAAATCGCTTCGAAATGCCAAACGTTTCATACACGCAACCGTTAGCAGCAAGCGTAAAAAGACCGTGCAACCCTGACAGTAACGGACAGACAAACAAGAGAAGCGTAAACCATTTTGACAGATAAACAAAGACATACAGACCATATTACAAACGGACAAGAACTAAGCCGACACACCTTGCCGACCCTTCTGTATTTTTTCTTTTCCCCACCGCACATTTTTTTATTCAATTTTTTGCCACCGCACAATGGCACATTGGCTTTTGCCCCGACACACAAAAGCCCACGCTTCGGCAAAATCCAAAGAGCCATTTTTCCCAACGCTTTTTTAACTTTGCATTTATAAACATCTATATAGAGAACACTATGCTATCAACAGAGAAAACATTATCAGAAGTAATAGAAATACTAAGACAACGTGGTTATACAGAAGACTTTAACTTGTTGGAAGAAAACATATCTTACAAAAAAGGAGGCGAAAAAGTTGATTTGAACGACATCGTTATTGACAAAATATATCGTTTTACAGGACAAAACGACTTGGAAGACGAAGCTATTTTATACGCAATGACAAATCAGAAAGACGGAGCTAAAGGCGTATTTGTCAATGGGTATGGAACTTACACAGACTCAGGAGCAAACGCTGTTATCAGTAAGATAACTGTTAATGAAAATGAAAATGATAATGACGATTGGACAATCAAATAATGAATTATACTAACTTTGCAGCGTGAAATATTTCTCCTTCATATTAGCCCTTTATGTTTTGTTGCTGACAGCAGTACCAAATTTGGTGGAGGACAAATGTTTTCAGGAGCAAACAACCGAACAATCACAAGACAATCAAAATGACAAAGATTGCAGCGATTGTTGTTCACCATTTATGAGTTGCAATACCTGTTTAGGTTTCACTTTTCCAATAGCAAATTTTTCAATACACTCTATCCTCACTTATTCAGACAAAAAAGTTTCTATTTACAAGGAAAATACAACGTCTGACTTTTTCTCTTCCATTTGGCAACCGCCCAAAATTAGTTAATGTTTCCGTGCCTTCGGCACAATAACAAATTGCGGTGCTACGCACCGCCAATTCTTATTTTTCAAACATTAATAATCATTTAGGCAATGAAGTTTAAAATCATTTTGCTACTAATGGTAGCATTCAACATAAATACCGTATTCGGACAGAATACATTTAAAGCGGTCATAAAAGACAGCGAAACAAAAGAACCGTTAATCGGTGCGACAGCTATTTTATCAGGAACGGCAACAGGAGCAACCGCAGACATTAACGGAATGATAACCTTAACCAATATCCCAAACGGAAAGCAGATAATTGAATTTCGTTACATCGGTTATGAAACAAGAAAAGACACGTTTGATTTTCCGTTGACAACATCAAACCTGATAGAGATTTTTCTCAAATCAAATGCAGACGAATTGGACGAAATTGTGATTTCATCTACCCGAAGTTCCAGAACCATAAAGGACATTCCGACAAGAATTGAATTTATTGCAGGGGAAGAATTAGAAGAAAAAGGAAATATGAAAGCAGGCGATATTCGTATGCTTTTAAGTGAAAGCACAGGCATACAAACGCAGCAAACTTCCGCAACGTCTGCCAATGCTTCTATTCGTATTCAGGGACTTGACGGACGATATACACAAATTCTTAAAGACGGATTTCCGCTATATGCAGGAGCAGCAAGCGGTTTAGGACTTTTGCAAACGCCACCGCTTGACTTAAAGCAAGTAGAAATTATTAAAGGTTCTTCATCTACACTTTACGGAGGCGGAGCAATAGCAGGATTGGTAAACCTTATTTCCAAAACACCGACAGATGAAAAAGAATTACGTTTTCATTTAAACGGAAGTTCGGGCAGAGGTTTTGACATTAACGGTTTTTACGGACAGCGATTTAACAAAATCGGGACAACTATTTTTGCCGCACATAACCGCAATTGGGCTTATACCCCATCGGGTGATTTTTCAGCTATTCCAAAATTTGACAGGTATGTTTTCAATCCTAAGTTATTTGTTTATTTCAGCGACAAAACAAAACTGAATGTTGGAATAAACACAGCTATTGAAAACCGTATCGGTGGCGACATACATTTTATACAAGGAAAAGGCGACACTATCCACAGTTATTTTGAAGAAAACAAAACACAACGCTATTCCACGCAATTGTCTTTTGACCATAAATTTAATGACAAAAGTTTCTTCAATTTCAAGAACAGTGTGAGTTATTTTAACAGGATAATCAATATTCCAAATTACAGTTTTGACGGCACACAAACAGCCACATTCAGCGAAGCAAGCTATACCAATATTCGGGAAAAAACAGAATGGGTTGCAGGTGTAAATCTTTGGTCGGATAACTTTCAGGAAAAGCAGACAGACACTTTTCCATTGAGAAATTATAACCAAATTACTTTTGGTGCATTTGCTCAAAATTCGTGGAAAGCAACCAAGTGGCTCAATCTTGAAACAGGTTTCAGAGCCGACTATGTTATTGATTATGGTATTGCTTTGCTGCCAAGAGTTTCAGCATTATTCAAAATAACCGACAAATTTTCTTCACGGCTTGGTGGTGGTTTTGGCTATAAAACACCAACCATATTTACAGAGGAAAGCGAACGCATACAATACCAAAATGTAATGCCCATTGATAAAAACATCAACAAATTGGAACGCAGTTACGGAGGAAATGTTGATTTTAATTATCGCACCGTATTTGGCGAAAAAGTAACGTTCAGTATCAACCAACTTTTCTTTTACACCTATTTGAATAACCCTTTGTTGCTTGAGTATCAAACAGGCGGATTATACCAATTTATCAATTCGGCAGGACACATTGATACAAGAGGAACGGAAACCAATATCAAAATCGGCTATGAAGATTTTAAATTGTTTTTGGGTTATACATTCACCGATACCCGCTTGCATCAAAACGGAATTTTGACAAATACACCGCTTACGCCAAAGCACAGGATAAATTCAGTTTTAATGTATGAAGTAGAGGACAAATGGAAAGTAGGTTTGGAAGCGTATTATTTCAGTCCTCAAAAATTGAGTGACGGTGCAACAGGAAAACAATATGTGCTTTGTGGTTTTATGGTTGAAAAGCTATGGGAGAAATTTTCGGTTTACATCAACTTTGAAAATTTCCTTGACGCAAGGCAAACCCGATTTGACACTATTTATACAGGCACACTAACTAATCCTGTTTTCAGGGACATTTACGCACCGCTTGACGGATTTTTAATTAATGGTGGTATCAAACTAAAATTGTAGCAATTATGCAAAAGACAATATTTAACATTACAAAAATGGATTGCCCAAGCGAGGAGCAATTAATACGGATGAAACTGCAAAAGTTTGATGAAATAAAATCATTGGAGTTTGACATTCCAAACCGAAAATTAGCAGTTCATCATAACGGAAAACCAGAGCCGATAAACTTAGCATTAAATACGCTGAACCTTGATACTTCTTTGGTTTCAACCGAAGAAAGCAAGGTGGAAATTGAAACCGACACAAGCAATAAACAACGGAAATTGTTGTGGACGGTTCTTATTATCAATTTTCTGTTTTTCGGATTGGAAATGCTGTTTGGAATTTTTTCCAACTCAATGGGATTAGTGGCAGACAGTTTGGATATGCTCGCAGACAGTATTGTTTACGGATTGGCATTATTTGCGGTAGGTGGAACAATAACGAGAAAAAATAACATCGCAAAATTTGCAGGATATTTTCAAATACTTCTTGCTGTAATTGGTTTTGTAGAAGTAGTCAGACGATTTATAGGAATTGAGAAAATGCCTGATTTTCAAACAATGATTATCGTTTCTGTTTTGGCTCTTATCGCTAATGTGATTTGTCTTTACTTATTACAAAAAGGTAAGAGCAAAGAGGCTCATATGCAAGCAAGTATGATTTTCACTTCCAATGACGTAATTATTAATTCGGGAGTAATCACAGCCGGACTTTTGGTTAATTGGCTTAATTCAGGTTATCCCGACTTGATTATTGGAGCAATCGTTTTTATAATTGTTGCAAGAGGAGCATACAGAATATTACAATTAGCGAAGTAAAAAGCCAACGCACACAAGCACACACATTTTGCAGCCGCTACAAGCCGACACGCAAACCAAAGCTTGGCAAAGAGTGTGTCTGTTCCAACGCTCGACAGAAACGACCGACAAACCTACGGACGAAAAAGAACACCGAACCGTTAACAGCGTGTATGTTGCAATAGCGGGTGAAGCGGTAAATCGAAGGTCTGTGCTTCTAAGAAACTTTGTGCTAAACGGACAGGTAAGTGCTTCTAATCCGATACTGCACATACAAGCGAAACGTTAGCCATTATTGCAAAAAAAACGCCAACAATCTGACAAGAACTATGAATAGTAGACAAAAAGCAAAAGATTGGAAGATTACTAGACATTCTGAATTTGAAACAGAATTAAGAAATTCATCTTCTGACTGGTTCGCTGAAAAAGGATTTCAAGTTCATTATAAAATGCCATATTGTTTAGACTCTTTAGATAATTGGAAAAACAATATTATTTTATCAGAGGTTGCTGATTATATTGAGAATTTTAAAAATGAAGTAAGTATCCGATAAACGACACCTTTTAGCACTCCTTTATCATCAATACCTTTACAAAAATAATATGAGGTATGTTGACAGAAGAACAGGTAATTGAGATAGAGCGCTACTGCCGTGATCATAACGTTTCCCGAAAAAGTCGTCTGAAGGAATTGAACATTGATCCAAACCATTTCTACCGGTTGAAGCGGAAATTGTTTTCCAATAGCAACGACCTAATGAACGGCAAGTTTCTGCAGTTGAATGCGAATGGGGAATTCTCCTCTTCGGTGCAACAGATACCTCCGAAAGGCAAGAAAGGGATAGAGGCAGGCGTCCGCACAAGTTTTTTGACCATAGAGCTCCGCAATGAGCGCGGAGCAGCGATGCGTATCCAGGGCGAGATAAGTGCCGAGCAGTTGAGGGAGATAATGGCAACAATGTAAAGTCATGTTCAGCCTGAATGACAACATGAGGTACTGGCTTTACAGTGAACCGACAGACATGCGCAAGAGCTTCTTTAGCCTGAGCGGCATAGTAACGAACCTTATGAAAAAGGATATCCACAGCGGAGACGTGTTCATTTTCCTTAACAAGCCCCGGACAAGAATAAAGCTGCTTCATATGGAGCCGGGAGGGCTGGTCCTGTATTCCAAGATACTGGATGGAGGTACTTTCGTCAGACCAGCCAAGACATCAGACAACCCTATTGAATGGAGCGACCTTGTGATGATGGTTGAAGGGATAGTTGAGAATCCCGCCTACCGCAGGAAACGCATCAGGTCTTTGAGGGACAGGCAGATATATTGAAAAAAATAATAAAATATGCAATAAATATTTGCGTATTATATTGATTATCAGTATATTTGTACCGTGATAATCAACAAGATGCGGGACACACAATCCATATCGGGAAAAGATGCCAGGATAGCAGAGCTTGAAGCGGAACTGGAGAAACGCGACTCGAAGATCGCAACGCTTGAGAGCCAACTTGACTGGCTCCGCAAGAAAGTGTTCGGCAAGATGAGCGAGAAGCGCCTTCCTGAAAACCCGATGGTGGAACCTACCCTTTTCGATGATGTCCTGAGCGAGTCAGAATCCGCAGCCATAGATGTCCAGAAAGCCAAGGATGAGGAGGTTGTCACCCGCACCATCGTTGTCAGGACCAATAGGGAAAACAGGAAAGCCATAGACACATCCAAACTACATGTTGAGGAAGAGCACATCTATCCTAAAGGCATCAATGAAGAGGAATACACCGAACTGGAACCTGAAGTGACCGATTCCCTAGCAATAAGACCAGCCGAAGTATACATAAGGAGGATAATCCGCCACAAGTACGTCCTCAAGTCATCACACCAGATAAATGATCCGGACAAACAGGCGTTCAAGATGGCCCCTCTTCCTTCTGCCCCGATACACAAATGCATGGCGTCAAAATCGATACTGGCAGACATAATAATAGAAAAGTTCTTCTACCACATGCCCTTCCACAGGGTCATACAGAAATACCGGGAGTTAGGCGTCAATATAAGCAGTTCGACAATGGGAGACTGGCATGCTGCGGTATGTGAGAAGCTCAAGCTTCTCTATGACAGACTGAAAGTCGATGTTTTCAACAGCGACTACATCCAGGTGGATGAGAGCACATTGCCGGTAATCGACAATGAAAAGCACCGTGCTGTAAAAGGCTACATGTGGGTCGTACGCAATGCGAACACTGGAGACGTCATCTTCCACTATGACCTTGGTTCCAGAAGCACCGAGACGGCACTCAAACTGCTCAAGGACTACAATGGCGCCATCCAGACCGATGGATATCAGGCATACGAACGCTTTGAGGGCATGAAGGGCAAGAAAATGCTCGGCTGTTGGGCTCATACCAGAAGGAAGTTCTTCGATGCCCTTACTGAAAACAAGCAGCTGGCCACAGAAGGCATAGACTTCATTGCAAAGCTCTACCATATCGAGGACCAAACAAAAGATCTCACCTACGAACAGCGTGCGGAAAGGAGGCAAAAAGAGGCATACCCTGTCATAAGGGACTTTGAATTATGGCTACAGGACACATCATACAAGGTCCTCAAGAGCGGCCGTATGTACAAAGCCATACAATATGCATACGGACTTCTTCCAAGGTTGAGACGCTATGTCCAGGACGGTAAGTACAACATAGACAACAACCTTATCGAGAATGTAATCCGGCCATTGGCTATAGGAAGGAAAAACTATCTGTTCTGCGGTAACTCTGACTCCGCAATACGGGCCAGCATCGTCTACTCATTGATCGCAAGTTGCAAGGCCTCCGGAGTTGAACCGAGGAAATGGCTCGAGGATGTACTGGAAAAGATGCCATGCTACGAAACAGGCAATAGAGACATTGTAGGACTCTTACCCAAAAACTGGAAAAATAACCAGAAAAATCGCGAACTTTTTTGATTAATCGCGAAGTTCACTGATCTTATCTAAACTTCGTTGAACTTCTCCGAACTTCGAGAACTTTTTACTGAACTTTAAAAAGTGTCATTTATCGGATACTTACAAAATGAAAGTGAAAAGAATAATAAACCATTTCCATTACATAAATACGCTCATCATGGATTGAGCAGTCAGGCAATGGTTTTCAATTTGATTGGACCGTTAATTACAAGAAATGATTTACATCCACTACTTGACATATTGAAGATTAAAGGAATTCAAGAAACTATATCAAAAGCACAATTTGAATACGAAGACAGAAATGTTTTTAATGAAGATACTGGACAGCCGACATCAATTGATTTAGTTCTTTTTGACAAAATTGGAATCCCGAAAATATTTATTGAAAGTAAATTAGTCGAAGCAGAATTTGGAGGTTGTTCTGTATTTACAAAAGGCGATTGTGCTGGAAAAAATCCGATAAATGATTTACAAGATTGTTTCTTGCATTTTATTGGTCGGAAATATTGGGACTTAATTGAGAAATATGGATTTACTGAAAAAATTGCAAGTGAAAAGATTTGTATATTGGTGAATTATTATCAGTTCTTTAGAGAAATATTGTTAAGCATTGATAAAGATGGATTTTTTGTTTTGCTATCTGACGAACGAAGTCCAGTATTTAATTATAAACATGGAACGAAAATTCGTGGCTTGATTCCATTGTTAATTGAATTTGTTCCTGAAAAATATAAAGAGAGAGTTGTTTTGATAACCGTTCAGGAAATTGCTGATTCAATAAGAAAATCTGGAAAACATGATGATTGGATAAATGAATTTGAAATAAAATACGGATTAAATAAGCAACAAATGGCTAACACGCGGTATAAAAAATTGCCGATTCAGTAGGTTGTTCAGGGGTTGTAGTCCGCTTCAACTATTGTATAACTTGACAGGGAATCGCCCACAATCATTAACAACAACAAGCTCAACCATTGTCGATAGTGTTAAAAATACACAGAATCCCATTTAGTCCCCGTTTTTGAAATCGGGGACTAAAACAGTGAAACTCTATGGCACTCTATGATACTCTATGACACTATGAAAAAACCTTAAAGTGCTGATTTGATACTCTATGACACTTTATGGAACTCTATGATAATCAAGGCTCAAGTACCCCCCTCACCGCCAAAGAAGAAAAAGCCGGGCACACGCCCGGTTTTTTTATTTCCGGCAAGTGCAAAGCTTGCTTTAGCACGCAGACCGGAATAAAAAAATCTTATGCGCAGCATAAGGCTTTTTCTTCTTTGAAGCACCCCAAATTGGGGAACGCCTCGCGCAGCGAGGCAATCCCCAAAACATCAGAACTCAACCACTAATATTGAAATTATCATTTTCCTGACGTCAGGAAAATGATTGAAACATACAACTAGTTTGGAATAACAAATAGAAATCTGCCGCAAGGCAGATGGGCTTTTCCCTTTGAAGCACCCCCACCGGGGGAACACTGAGCAAAGCGAAGTAATCCCACCGGCGGAACGCCTCGCTGTGCGAGGCATCCTACTCTAGTTTAGTAGCGTTAGTTTATAAAGCAAAATACAAAAAAAACCAAACAAAGGCACCAATATGGATTTATCAAATGCTTTTTGTTAAAAGCCCAACTAAAAGAAGTTGGGCTTTAATTAAAAATTCAATAACAAGTTATTTAATACAACAATATTCGTTTAATTTTTCCATTCAAATGATCAATTACTAAAGGAAGAGCACATTTGGGATTATCATAAAACAGATAAGTCCCTTGATCTTCTATTTCCAGTCTTCCAAATCCTAACTGGTGAAACTTGCTTACAGGATCACCTACTCTGATGCCACCAGAAATATAAACTGAATAAATCGCAAATGTTGCATCTTTAAGAATGAATTCGGTAAACATGCCATTTTTTGTGAACACTAGTAAGGAGTTTCCATATGTGTACTCTTCACTTAGGCCAAATTCAGTAGAATAGCTATTATAACTACTCGGCTGGCCAATTTTTGCAATTACACTATCCTTTTGATATACATTATAAAGAATCAAATTACTTAAATCAAGTGGATATCCTAGATTCTGCGATTTGCAAATATTTGTCCAAGCAAACATTATCAAAAATAATAAAAAACCCTTTGAATGGATTGACATACTATTTTATAATAAATACTTAATGTGTCTCAGAATAGTAGAAGCTTTGTTATAATTCCGTTTGAATGATGAACAATTAGTGGTGAGTCATTTTTCGGATTATCCATAAATGCATAAGTACTTTCGTCTCGTGCTTCAAGATTGCCAAAACTCAGCTGTTGGAACTTTGAAACAGAATCACCTACTCTAATACCGCCAGGAATAAGACTTGAAAAAATTGCAAATCTGCTATCTAACAAAGCGAAGCCGGAGAATTTACCATTTTCACTAAACATTATGACATTTATACCATATTCATATTCTTCATTTAATCCAAATTCAGATGTATGGCTTTTATAATGGTCAGGTTGGCCAAGTTTTGTGAATACGCTGTCCTTCTGATAAACCTTATAGAGAATAAGATTTTCTAGGTTAAGAAAAACCGAATTGGATTGAGCCTTACTAATATCTGCTATACTTAAAACAAATATTGTCATAAAGAAAACCTTTGAAAAGAATAAAATTTGTTTTTTCATAATTTTATTATGTATAAATAATTATTAATATCCACATGGAGTTAGTAGCTTTAAATTATTAGGATCAAATATGACATTTAAAATAATCATGGGATCCGTTGGAACGCCGTTAATACTAGTGAACAAATGTAAATGGGGAACATTATTATTTGCATTCCCTGTAATACCAATATAACCAATTATATCTCCAGGATAAACCTTTTCTCCTGGCTGAAATTTTGCTCCAGTTCTAGGATTAATTGCAATTGCATTACCTGCTTGCAAATGCCAATATCCGACTCTAATAACATTCCCGTTAACTATTGAAGTTACATACATCCTATTTCCGGCTTTGTCGATATCACCATTATAGCCTGAGGGAAGTTTCTTATCTATTCTGTTTGGTTGTTGATAAACAAAAGGGGCTCCATCAATCTCACCTTCGAACATTGCATAAACTGGATCTCCTACTTCACCATGCAGATCAATTCCATAATGAAAACTACTATTTCCATATTGAGCTCTAGTATTTCCCCATAAGGCTGTATTTAAATCATACTTTACTGGAGGAGCCAATGTCATTATTGGAAGTGGATTGCTTTTCCCATTTATTAAATCCATACAGATTGATAATTTTTTGAACAAGGCAGTACCAGACATATTATGAGTTAGCGGAATTGAAAATTCTTGTGGTTTTCCTGCGAAATCACCAGTCCACTTGTCAAATTTATAGCCTTTATCTGGAGTCGCTGAAATAGAAACACTAGTATGTGAAGGAGGATATTTTCCTC
>Ga0228535_1003005_pt1 | contig 13712 bp, 12 predicted proteins | sample SJ1metagenome_FD_168457 | JGI IMG/M metagenome (GOLD analysis project Ga0228535, IMG submission 168457) | Enriched culture of PCE-dechlorinating microbial communities from Ithaca, New York, USA - SJ1 | ecosystem: Engineered > Modeled > Simulated communities (microbial... > Unclassified | place... | reverse complement strand
TTTCCGCCAGGTGGATGGCCACGATGCCCGAGAGCATGGGCCGCCATGCCACCCGGGCGAAGCCCGCCGCGGCCAGCTCCGCGGCCAGCTCCCCGGGCTCGGGGAAGGCGGCGATGGTCTCGGCCAGGTAGGCGTAGGCCTTGGCGTCGCCGGAGAACACCCGGCCCAGGGCGGGCAGCACCTGGTGCAGGTAGAAATTGTAGAGCCCCCGCCACACCCGGCGCTTGCCCGAGCCGAACTCCAGGATGCAGAGCCGGCCGCCCGGGACCAGGACCCGCAGGATCTCGGCGTAGGCCTCGGTGCGGGGCAGGATGTTGCGGATGCCGAAGGCGATGGTCACGCAGTCCACGCTCTCGGCGGCCAGGGGCAGGGCGCGGCCGTCGGCCAGGGCGGGCAGGACGCGCTCCGCGCGGCCGTCCCGGAGCTTGGGCCGGCCCTTGACCAGCATGGGCAGGCTGAAGTCCAGGGCGTAGACCCTGGCCCAGGGGTGCTGGCGCAGGATCTCCCGGGTCACGTCCAGGGTGCCGGCGGCCAGGTCCAGGACCCGGCCGGTGGGGCCGCGGCGCACGCCGCGCACCAGGCTGTTGCGCCACCAGAGGTCCATGCCCAGGGACAGGGCGTGGTTCAGGAAGTCGTACCAGTCCGCGATGCGGCCGAACATGCCGGCCACCCGGCCGCCGTGTCCGGCCGGGTCCGGGGCCGGGGCCTCCGCCAGCCGGGCCGAGGCGGCCTCAATCCCGGGATTCGGTCGGGGCATGGGGCGCGGGCGCGGGCTCGTCCGAGGTGATGGTGCGCAGCACCTCCTGGTAGATGGAGGCGAAGTATTCGTTGAAGTTGGTGGGGGAGATGCGGCCGGTCTCCACGAACTTGACCACGATCTCCTTGGTCACCTGCAGGGCTTCCTTCTTCTCCTTGTCCAAGACGACCTCCTTGCGGACCGGAAGCTTCCGCGTCTCCGGCTTTCCGGCGGGGAATGCGCGGCCCCCTGCACGAAAAAACCCGCCCGGGGGGAAACGGCCACGACCACCGTGGGCGTACCGGGCGGGAAAAAAGAAAAAACCGGGAGGCCACTCCTTTTTCGGGCGGTGTACCATCAAGGGCGCGGGGAGTCGAGACGAGGCCCGGGCCCGGGGCGGGGAGCGGGCCGGGCGGCTGGCGGGGAGGCGGGAAGTCCCGCGCCGGCGCGCGGGCTGGAACGTCGGAGACGGAATTCCTGTCCGGCCAGCCGGGGCAGGCAGGGGAATGCGGGCCGGGGAGACGGCGGCGGGAGCCGGCCGGAGCAGGCTGCGCCGCGGTCCGCCCGCGGCGCGTTCAGAAATGGGCTGGCCGGGCGGGATGCGCGACCCGGCGGGATCCGGAGTTCCGTCCCCCGGCCGCCGAAAGGCGGCGGGGACGCGCGGCCCTAGCCGCCCTGCTCGAACTTGGCGGGCTTGGCCTTGGCGGTCCGGCTGCGCACCGCGGCGCGGACCTCGGACAGGGCGTTCTGGACCAGGAGGTCGTCCTCGTCCGGGCCGTCCGCATTCCGGAGGGCGCCCGGGCCGGCGGCCACCTGCTTGGCCCCGATCATGGACAGGCCGCGCTCCAGGAGCTTGCGGGTCTCCTGGGTGCGCTGGCCCGCGGACTGGGCGCCCAGGACCACGGCGATGAGGCGCTTGTCCCCGCGCTTGACCGTGCTCACGATGTTGAAGCCCGAGGCGGCCACGTAGCCGGTCTTGAGCCCGTCCACCCCGGGCATCATGCCCAGCAGGCGGTTGCAGTTCTTGTGCATGATGTGGTTGTAGCTGAAGGTCCGCATGGAGTGGTACTCCAGGGACTGAGGGAAGCGCTTGAGGTAGCTCTTGGCCAGGGTGAGCAGGTCCTCGGCCGTGGAGAACTGGCCCCGGGCGGGAAGGCCGTTGGGGTTCTTGAAGGTGGTCTGGGTCATGCCCAGATCCTTGGCCTTCTTGTTCATCCGGGCCACGAACGCGGGGATGCTGCCGGCCAGGTGCTTGGCGGTGACCAGGCAGGCGTCGTTGCCCGAGGCCACGGCCATGCCCTTCATGAGCTCGTCCAGGGTGACCACGTCGCCCTCCTGGAGATGCATGCGCGAACCCCAGGCCTCGCGCACCTCCGGCCCCACGGTCACCTTGTCCTTGAGCGAGACCTCGCCCTTGGCCAGGGCCTCGTAGACCAGGTACATGGTCATGACCTTGGTGAGGGAGGCGGGCGGAATGCGGCGCTCCTCGTTTTTCTGGTAGAGCACCTTGCCCGTGCTTGCGTCGGCCAGGATGGCCGCCTTGGTCTGCACGTTGAAGGCCAGGGCCGGAGTGGCCAGGGCCAGGGCAAGAAACAGCGCGAAGCCTTGCCCGGTCAGGATCCTAGAGATTTTCGTGAACTTTTGCATGGCGTTGCCTCACGCGTGCTGCGCCGGGGGCGCGCAAAAATGCCGGTCGAAGCCTTCCCTCAATACTTTCTAGAGAATTTCTAGAAAAGATGCAACCCCCCTGGCGGAAGGGGCCGGCGCGGCGCAGCGCGGGGGCGGCAGCAGGCATACGCCGGGACGCGGCGCGGGGCAAGACCGGGAATCGGCGGCGACCGGCGATGGCGGAGGGAATTCCCCGGGCGGGGGTCAGGCGGTGCGGGTGAGAAGCGCGCCAAAGAAGAATTCGCGCAAGGGGGAGTCCGGGGGGGTGGTCCAGGTCTGCTCCAGGCGCACCGGGGCGCGGGCCAGCAGGGCCTCCACCTGCTGCTCGTTCTCCGCCGGGTTCAGGGTGCAGGTGAGGTAGGCCAGCACCCCGCCCGGGGCCAGGGCGGCCAGGGCGTGGTCCAGGAGGCGGGACTGGAGCGAGGCCAGGCCGCGCAGTCCGCGGGGCTCGCGCTTGTGCTTGATGTCCGGCCGCCGGGAGAGCACGCCCAGGCCGGAGCAGGGCGCGTCCAGGAGCACGCAGGGCACGGGCCGGGCCAGGGGGGCCGGGGCGTCGGCCCGGGCGCAGAATACCGCGGCGGGCAGGCGGAGCCGGGCGAAGTCCTGGCGCAGGCCGCGCAGCCGGGGGAGGTTGGGGTCGCTCATGAGCACCGGGCCGGGACCCAGGGCCAGAAGCAGGGCGGACTTGCCCCCGCGGCCGCAGCAGGCGTCCCACACCGGCCGGGGCCAGGCGGCCGCGCCCAGGCGCAGCATGGCTTCCTGTCCGGCCAGGCCCTGCCGGGACGCGAAGGGGTTGGTCTCCGGGTCCACGCCCCCCAGCTGGACCGGGTCCGCGCCCGGACCCAGGGCCAGGCCCGGGGAGAGGGCGGCCAGGCAGTCGGGCGAGGAGGTCAGGCGGCGGTACGCCGCAAGGGCTTCGGCCCGGTCCGGCCCGTCCAGGTGGAAGCGCAGGCCCAGGGGCGCGGGCGCGATGGACGCGGCCAGCAGGGCGCGGGTGGTCTCCGGGCCGTAGGCTTGCAGCCAGAGGTCCACGATCCAGGCCGGGGCCGCATAGTAGCGGGACAGGAACACCGAGTCGCCGGGCCGGTCCCGGCCGTAGAAGTCCGGGGCGGCCGCGTCCTGGCCCAGGCGCTGCACGCTGCGCAGCACGCCGTTGGCCACCCGGGCCAGGCTCTGGCCGGAGCGGGCCTTGACCGCCGTGACCGCCCAGTCCAGGGTCGCGTAGTCCGGCACCTTGTCCAGGTGGAGCAGCTCGAACGCGGCCAGGCCCAGGATGCGCAGCATGGGCCGGGGCAGCTTGTCCGGGTTCCGGAGCAGGGTGGAGAGCAGGTAGTCCAGGCGCAGCTTGAGGCGCAGGTACCCGTAGACCAGGCCGGTGGCCAGGGCCGCGTCCCGAGGGTCGGGGGGGGCGGCGGGGGCCGGCTGCTGCCGGGCCAGGGACGCGTCCAGGGCGGCCTGGACGTCCTCGCCCCGGTCCAGGCAGTCGGCCAGGGCGTCCAGGGCCAGCCGCCGGGCCGGAGGGAGCTGGGGATTGCTCACGCGCCGGTCTCGGTGGCCGGGGCGGCGGGCGCCGGCGTGTCCGCGGCCGGGGCCGCGGCCGCGGGAGGCTCCGCCAGGAACAGGGCCAGGGCCGCCTCCAAATGGGTCATGCACACGGTGGTGTCCAGGCAGGGGCCGTGCGGCCGCTCGTTGAGCACCCCGTAGACCGGGATGGGATAGGTGTCCTGGATGCCGCTGGACAGGTCGCGCTCGCAGGCCACGGCCAGGATGAGCCGGGGCCGGGCCTGGACCACGATGCGCCGGGCGATGGTGCCGCCGGTGGCGATGGCCAGGCTCACCCCGGTGCGCTCGGAGAACTCCAGCAGGTCCTTGATGGCGCACTTGCCGCAGCGCTTGCAGTTCTGGATGTTGTAGGTGAGCCGCATGTCGCAGCGGCTGTTCTGCAGGCAGTGGGGCATGAGCAGCAGGATCTCGCGGGCCTGGTAGCGGCCGGCCTCGGAGCGGACCAGCTCGTTGTTCACCTTGATGAACGAGGCCCGGATGCGCTCCTTGGAGATGCCCAGGGCCCGGCCGAGCAGGGTCATGAGGGGCAGGAAGAGCTTGATGGTCACGCCCCGCATGCGGCGGGAGAAGGGGAGCTGCCGGCCGAGCAGGATGTTCAGCACCAGGGACAGGGCGGACCAGGCGACCAGCACGGCCAGGGCGGCCAGCACCGCGCCCAGCAGGGTGGGGGCCAGGGGGTGGATGTTGCGCAGGCCCAGGTAGGGCACCACCCACAGGGCGGCCAGGCCCAGGAGCACCAGGCCCGAGGCCCCGGTGATGAGCCCGATGAACAGCCGCTTGCGCGCCGAGCCCGCGGTGCGGTCGGCGGCGTCGAAGGCCTCCAGGGGGCGGAGGTCCGGGCGGGACGGGGGAGGGCTCGGCTTCACCATGCACGCATCCTAGCAGGCCTGGGGGATTCGGCTCAAGCCCCCGCGGGCGGGGGGCAGGCCGCGCCCGCGGCCGGGGGCTCGCACAGGTATCCGCACACGAAGGCCGTGGCGTTCATCCGCTTGCGGCCCTCGGGGGTCACCGCCGGGGTGAGGTAGGTCCGGTCCGCGCAGGCGATGGCCAGCATCCCGTCCTCCTCGCCCAGGATGGTCCCGGGGGCGGCGTCCAGGGGCCGGGGGCCGCCCGGCCGGCCCGGGGCCAGGGCCAGGCGCAGGGGCTTGCGGCGGCCCGGGGCTTGCCAGAAGAAGTACGCGCCGGGCCAGGGATGCGCCCCGCGCACCTGGTTGTGGATCTCCGCCGCGGTCCGGGTCCAGTCCACCTGGCCCTCCTCCTTGCGCAGCTTGGGCGCGTAGGTGGCCCGGGCCGCGTCCTGGGGCGCGCGCACCGCGCGGCCCGCGGCCAGGAGGTCCAGGGCCTCCGCCAGGGCGCGGCCGCCCAGCTCGGCCAGGGCGTCGTGCAGGTCGGCCGCGGTGTCGTCCGGGCCGATGGCCAGCTCCCGGGTGAGGAGCACGTCGCCGGTGTCCATGCCCGCGTCCATCCGCATGATGCTCACCCCGGTCACGCTCTCGCCGGCCATGATGGCGCGCTGGATGGGCGCGGCTCCCCGGTACCTGGGGAGCAGGGAGGCGTGGGCGTTCACCGCGCCCAGGCGGGGAATGTCCAGCACCGCCTGGGGCAGAATCAGGCCGTAGGCCGCCACCAGGAGCAGGTCGGGGGCCAGCGCGGCCAGCTCGGCGCGGCTCTCCGGGGTCTTGAAGTTCACCGGCTGGAACACGGGCAGGCCGTGCGCCAGGGCCAGGACCTTGGTGTCCGGGGGCCGGCACTCCAGGCCCCGGCCGCAGGGACGGTCGGGCTGGGCGTACACCCCGACCACCCGGCCGCCCTCCCAGCGCAGCACGTGCGCCAGGATGGTGGCGGCAAAGGCCGGAGTGCCCATGAAGACTAGGCGGAGCCCGTGGCCTTGCGCTTCTCCCATTTCTCCACTTTCTTGTCGTAGAAGGTCCGCTTCAGCCGGCTGATGCGGTCGATGAACAGGGTGCCGTCCAGGTGGTCGATCTCGTGCTGCAGGCATACGGCCAGCACGTCCTCGCCGTCCACGGTGACCTCGTTCCCCTCCAGGTCCCGGGCCTTGACCGTGACCCTGGCCGCGCGCTTGACCTTGCTGCGGTAGTTGCGCACCGACAGGCAGCCCTCGTCGGTCTCGGTTTCGCCCTCGCTGGACACGATGCGGGGATTGACCAGGATCCTGAGGTCCTCGCGCCGTTCCGGCCCGGTGACGTCGATGACCACCAGCCGGCAGCACTCGCCCACCTGGGGCGCGGCCAGGCCGATGCCCTCGTTGGCGTACATGGCCTCGGCCATGTCCGCGGCCAGCTGCCTGATCTTCGGGGTTATCTCCTCGATTTCCTTTGCTTTCCCCTTGAGCCTGGGGTCGGGGTAGGTGAGGATGGTCAGGGGCATGGGGACCTCGGGGCCTCTTCGGCCTTTTCCCGCACCCGGATTCCCAGCTCCCGGAGCTGGCGGTTGGACGCGGAGTTGGGGGCCTCGGTCATGAGGCAGGTGGCCTTCTGGGTCTTGGGGAAGGCGATGACCTCGCGGATGGACTTGGCCCCGGCCATGAGCATGACCAGGCGGTCCAGGCCGAAGGCGATGCCGCCGTGCGGGGGCGCGCCGAACTCCAGGGCCTGGAGCAGGAAGCCGAACTTGGCCTCGGCCTCCTCGGGGCCGATGTTCAGGGCCGAGAACATGGCCTGCTGCGCCGGCCGGGTGTGGATGCGGATGGAGCCGCCGCCGATCTCGTAGCCGTTGAGCACCATGTCGTAGGCCTTGGCCAGGGCGCCGCCCGGGTCGTCGGCCAGCTTCTCGATGTGTCCGTCCTGGGGCGCGGTGAAGGGATGGTGCCGGGCCACCCAGCGCTTCTCCTCGGGGTCGAACTCCAGGAGCGGGAAGTCCGTGACCCAGAGGGGGTTGAACGCGGTCTCGTCTATGAGCCCCATGCGCTCGCCCAGCTGGAGCCGGAGCTGGCCCAGGGCGGTGTTCACCATGTCCGCGGGTCCGGCCTGGAAGAACACGATGTCGCCGACGGCCATGCCCAGGCGCTCGGCCAGGCCGGCGCGCTCGGCCTCGGACAGGAACTTGGCGAAGGGCGACTGCCAGGACCCGTCCTCCTTGACCTTGATCCAGGCCAGGCCCTGGGCCCCGTAGATCTTCACGAACTCGGTGAGGTCGTCGATCTCCTTGCGGGACAGGCTCGCGCCCTCGGGCAGGCGCAGGCCCTTGACCAGCTCGGCCGCGGCGAAGACCTTGAACTCGGACCCGCGCACCACGTCGGTCACGTCGGTGAGCAGCAGGCCGAAGCGGGTGTCCGGCTTGTCCAGGCCGTACTTGTCCATGGCCTCCTGCCAGGTCATGCGCGGGAAGGGGTCGGGCAGGGTCGCGTCCAGGCACTCGGCAAAGACCCGGCGGATCATGCCCTCGGCCATGGCCATCACCGTCTCCCGGTCCACGAAGGACATCTCGCAGTCGATCTGGGTGAACTCGGGCTGGCGGTCGGCGCGCAAATCCTCGTCCCGGAAGCAGCGCACGATCTGGTAGTAGCGCTCCATGCCCGCCACCATGAGCAGCTGCTTGAAGAGCTGCGGGGACTGGGGCAGGGCATAGAATTGGCCGTGGTTCAACCGGCTGGGCACCAGGAAGTCGCGCGCGCCCTCGGGAGTGCTCTTGGTGAGCACCGGGGTCTCGATCTCCAGGAAGCCGGACTCGTCCAGGTAGCGGCGCACGCTCTGGGCCGCCCGGTGGCGGAGCTCGAAATTGCGGGCCAGCTTGGGCCGGCGCAGGTCCAGGTAGCGGTACTTGAGGCGCAGGTTCTCGGCCGCGTCGGTGCGGTCCTCGATGGGGAAGGGCGTGGTGCGGCAGGTGTTCAGGAGCTTCCACTCGGTGACCACCACCTCGATCTCGCCGGTGGGCAGGTTGGGATTGGCCATGCCCTCGGGCCGGGGCCGCACGAAGCCCCTGACCGCCAGCACGTATTCGGTGCGCAGGATGTGCGCCTGGGCGTGGGCCTCGGGCGCGTGCTCCGGGCTGAACACCACCTGGGTCAGGCCCGCCCGGTCGCGCAGGTCGATGAAGATGAGGCCGCCGTGGTCCCGGCGGTACTGGGCCCAGCCCATGAGGCAGACCGTGCCGCCGTTGTCCGCGGCGCGCAGGGCCGCGCAGGTGTGGGTGCGTCTCCACCCGGCCAGGGGCGCCAGGTATTTCTGGTGTTCGGCCTGTACGTCGGCCGATTCCTGCGGGGTGGTCGGAGTGGTGGTCAGCTCGTCCATGGTGGTGTCGTCCTCAGAAGGAGCGTGGTTGCGGTCCGTATCGCGTGCTCAGAACACCGTCGGGTGTCGTGAGGGGAAATCGCCGGGTCAGTCCCGTTCGCGCCCGCGGCAGGCGGTGTCGTCCGCGGGCGGGGCGAACAGGGCGGCCAGGGCGGGGAGGTCCTCCTGGGGCGCCTCGGTCTGGCCGCCGCCGACCAGGTCCTTGACCTGCACCGTGCCGCGGTTGAGCTCGTCCGCGCCCAGGAGCAGGCAGACCCGCGCCCCGCTCTTGCCCGCGGCGCGCAGCCGGCTCTTCACGCTGCCCGCGGTGAAGTCCATGTCCCCGCGCAGGCCCATGCCGCGCAGGCGCTGGGCCAGGGCCAGGGCCGCGCCGGCCGCGGCCTGGTCCAGCAGGGCCAGGAAGAAGTCCGGGGCCGCGGGCCGGGTCTCGGGCAGGAGCAGGGCCAGCCGCTCCATGCCGATGGCGAAGCCGATGCCCGGCACGTCCGGGCCGCCCAGGTCGCGCACCAGCCCGTCGTAGCGGCCGCCTCCGGCCACCGCGGTCTGGGACCCGATGTCTCCGGAGGTGATCTCGAAGGTGGTGCCCACGTAGTAGTCCAGGCCGCGCACCAGGCGGGGATTGAGCGTGTACTCCACGCCCTGGGCGTCCAGGGCCGCGCGCAGGGAGGCGAAGTGCGCGGCGCAGTCCGGGCACAGGTGGTCGGTGATGAGGGGCGCGGCCGCGGTGGCCTCCTTGCAGGCCGGGACCTTGCAGTCCAGGACCCGCAGGGGGTTGGTGTGCATGCGGCGGCGGCAGTCCTCGCACAGGGTCTCGGGGGCCAGGCCGGAGAAATAGTCGGTCAGGGCCTGGCGGTAGCCCGGCCGGCACGCGGCGCAGCCCAGGGAGTTCAGTTCGAAGCTGAGCTTCTGGAGGCCCAGCTCGTGCAGGTAGGTCCAGAGCATGAGCAGGACCTCGGCGTCGGCCTCGGGCTCCCGGGGGCCGAGCAGCTCCGCGTCGAGCTGGTGGAACTGGCGCATGCGGCCCTTCTGGGGGCGCTCGTAGCGGAACATGGGGCCGAAGGTGAAGACCTTGACCACCGGCCGCTCGGCAAAGACCTTGTTCTCGATGCAGGCGCGCATGACCCCGGCGGTGGCCTCGGGCCGCATGGTGAGCATCCGGCCCTTGCGGTCCGGGAAGGTGTACATCTCCTTCTGCACCACGTCGGTCTCCTCGCCGATGGAGCGGGCGAAGAGCTCGGTCTTCTCCAGCACGGGGATGCGCAGCTCGGCGTAGCCGTAGCGGGAAAAGACCTCGCGGGCCACGGTCTCCAGGCGGGTGAAGGCCGTGGAGTCGGGCTCGAACAGGTCGGCCACGCCTTTGATCTTCTGGATGGCGTTCATGGTGTCTCGCTTGCGAAAAAACTCCCGGGCAGCCAAGGCCCGAGCCGCATTTCGTTAGTCCATCGGCGCGTCAATGTCAAAAGCTTGAAGGCGGGGTCATCCCCTCCGCGGTTTCGTCTGGGAGCCTACCTCCCCCATCTGGGGCTTGGCCGGGACTACCTGAAAAATATCGAAGATATTTTTTAAAAAACGAACGGATGGGAGGATCCCTAGCCCATCTGGGGCTTGGCCGAGAAGGCCAGCAGGGGGGTGAGGGGGCGGCCGCCGTGGAGGTCCACGCGCAGGGCCGCGAACCCGCCCAGGCCGAGGGGATTGGCGCAGTTGAGGAAGCGGCAGGGCAGGGGCCTGCGCCAGGTGAACGTGGGGCCGGCCAGCACGCTGCCGCCGGCCGTGGGCTTGGGCCCGAGGGTGGCGGCCACCAGCCGGCGCATCTCCCCCGGGGTGTACCAGTGCGCATGGCGCAGCCGGCCCCCCCGCACCCAGGGCCAGGTCTTGCCCTTCTCCAGGTAGTACAGGGAGCGGCGGTTCAGGAACCCGACGAGCAGGCCCTTCTGGGCCACCCGGGCGGCCTCCAGGATGACCAGGCCCGGGTCCGGGGTGAACTCCAGCACGGTGAGCAGCACCGCGAAATCGAATTCGTTGTCGTCGAAGGGCAGGTGCCCGGCGTCGCCCAGGTGCAGGTCCGCCCGCTCGCGCAGGCGCTCCCGGGCGCGGCGCAGCATGTAGGGGTCCTTGTCCAGGCCGCTGACCTCGAACCCGGCCTCCCAGAAGGCCTCCAGGAACACCCCCGGGCCGCAGCCGATCTCCAGGAGCCGCTGCCCCCGCCGGGGCCACCCGGCGATGAGCCGCTCCAGGAGCGCCCGCTCCCGGGCAAAGGCGAACGCCCCCGCCCGCGACGCGAACCACTCCTCATACCGGCGCGCGGATTCCTGGTCCATGGAAACCTTCCTACGCGTTCTCCTCCACGGCCACAACCGCCAGGGTGGTCGGGCCGTGCACGCCGCGGACCTTGACCAGCTCGATGTCCGCGGTGGAGGAGGGGCCGGTGATGCAGTGGATGGCCGAGGGCGGCCGGCCGCGGGCGTCGCGCTGGCGTTCGAGCCAGGGGGCCAGGTCCGGGATTCCGGGCAGGAGCTCCGTCTCCCGGGTGATCAGGGCCAGGTGCACGGGCGGCAGCAGGGAGGTGGCGCGCTCCTGGCCGGGCCGGGCGACCACCACCAGGGTGCCCGACTCCAGGATCACCGCGTCGCAGGCGGTGATCCCCAGGCCGCATTCCGCCGCGGCCTCCAGGAATCCGGCCGGGGACAGGTCCGGGGGGAGCGCCTCCACCCCGGCCGCGGCCAGGGTCTCGGCCAGGCCCAGCCGGACCAGGGCCGGATGGTCCCAGAGCACGGCCCGCTGCACCGCAAAGGCCTTGACCAGGGAGGCCAGGGCCCCCCGGGCCTCGGCCGCGGAACGGGCCAGGGCGAAGCGTCCGCCGTTGCCGGTGATTTCCCGGGCCAGGGCCGGCCAGTCCGGCGCGGCCGGAGAGGCGGGCGCGGGGAACGCGGGCGCGGCCGGCGCGGGCGACCCGGCCAGGGCCGCTTCCAGGGCCTCCAGGATGCCTTGGCGGGATTCGTCGCTCATGCGTCGCCTCCCTCGCCCTTGAGTTGCCGGGCCAGGGCCGGCCAGGACGTGGAGAAGGGGGTCTTGAGCCGGGGCGGCTTGCGGGTGCGGGTCCAGGCCCGGAGGCCCGGGGACAGGCGCGAGACCAGGCCCAGGCCGGGGTCCAGGGTGCGGGCCAGGGTGGCGGCTCCTCGGAACAGGGCGGGCGAGCCCGCCAGCCGGGCGAACATCCCGGCCGCGGCCGCGGACAGGGGCGGACCGCCGGGCTGGGCCGGGTCGCCGAAGCCCGGCTCCGCAGCCGCCTTGCGGCGCAGGGCCGCGATCACCCCGGGCAGGTCGATGCGCACCGGGCAGACCTCGGCGCAGGCCCCGCACCCGGTGCAGGCGAAGGGCAGGTCCCGGCCGCTCCCCTGGCCCAGGAGCGGGGCCAGGCAGGTGCCGATGGGGCCGCAGTAGGGGTTGTCCCAGGCGTGGCCCCCGGCCTTCTCGTACACCGGGCAGAAATTGAGGCAGGCCCCGCAGCGCAGGCAACGCAGGACCTGGCGCAGCTCGGGATCGGCCAGGATGCGGCTGCGGCCGTTGTCCAGGAGCACCAGGTGGAAGGCCCGCGCCCCGTCGCGCTCGTGGTCGCGGCGCGGGCCGGCCAGGAAGCTGGTGTAGGTGGACATCTTCATGCCGATGGCGCTGCGGGCCAGCACCCGCAGCACGGCCGAGGCCTCGGCCGGGCCGGGCAGCACCTTCTCGATGCCGACCACCGCCACGTGCACCCGGGGCGCGGTGGTGCTCATGCGGATGTTGCCCTCGCTCTCCAGGAGCACCAGGGTCCCGGTGTCGGCCAGGACCATGTTCGCGCCGGTGATGCCCAGGTCCGCGCGCAGGAAGCGGCGGCGCAGGGTGGTGCGGGCGATCTTGGTGAGTTCGGTCGGGTCCTCGGTGTACTCGACCCCCAGCCGCTTGTGGAAAAGCTCGCCCACCTGGCGGCGGTTCTTGTGCACGGCCGGGGCGATGATGTGGGAGGGCGGCTCCCCGGCCAGCTGGATGATGTACTCGGCCAGGTCGGTCTCGTAGACCTCCAGTCCCGCGGCCTCCAGGGCCGGGTTCAGGGCGATCTCCTCGGTGACCATGCTCTTGCCCTTGACCGCGGTGGAGGCCTCGGCCTCGGTGGCGATGTCCACCAGGATGGCGCAGGCCTCGGCCGCGTCCGCGGCCCAGTGCACGGTCCCGCCCAGGGCCGCCACCTGCGCCTCCAGCCGGCGGAGCAGGCTTGGCAGTTCGGCCAGGGCCGCGTCCTTCACGTCGCGGGCCAGGTCGCGGGCGGCCGCGCCCCCGGGGAAGGCGGCAAAGGCCTTGGCCTGGTTGCCCTGGAAGTGCAGGGCCGCGGCCCTGAGGTTGGCCTGGAGCTGGGGGTCGGCGCAGGCCCTGGCCGCGCGGGCCGCGAATCCGGAGGGCTTGCTCACGGCCGGCCTCCGTTGCCGCTGTCCAGGACCTGGGCCAGGTGCAGGCAGCGCAGGGGCTGCGCCGGAGGATTCTTCTCCAGGTGGGCGCGCAGGTTGAGCAGGCAGCTGGGCTCGGCGCAGACCAGCAGGTCCGCGCCGGTGGCCGCCAGGTCCGCGGCCTTTTCCGCGGTGAGGGAGGCGGACACCTCGGGGAACTGGGCGGAGAAGGTCCCGCCGAACCCGCAGCAGGTCCTCTGCCGGGCGGGCTCGGCCAGGCGCAGGCCACGCACCCGGGCCAGCAGCCGCCGGGGCTGCTCGCGCAGGCCCAGGCCGCGGGAGACCTGGCAGGAGTCGTGGTAGGCCGCCAGCCCGTCCAGCTCCGCGCCCAGGTCCTCCACGCCCAGCACGTCCACCAGGAACTGGGACAGCTCGTAGGTGCGGTCGGCCACGGCGCGGGCCCGGGTGGCCCGGGCCGGCTCCCCGGCCAGGAGCCCGGGGTAGGCCTTGACCATGGCCACGCAGGAGCCCGCGGGGGCCACCACCGGGTCCGGGGCCGCGAACACGTCCAGGAACCGGCGGGCCAGCTCCCGGGCCTCGTCATGCCGGCCGGATTTGTACAGGGGCTGGCCGCAGCAGGTCTGGCCCGGGGGCAGGCGCACCGTGGCCCCGGCCCGGGTCAGCACCCGGGCCGCGGCCTCGGCGATTTCCGGGGCCAGGTTGTCCACCAAACAGGGAACGAAAAGTTGGACGCGCACTGTCTGCTCGCAGGGTTGGAGCCGCCCGCCCAGCGGGCGGGAAAGTGCCGCATCATGCCTCCAACCCTGCGGCAGTTCAAGCCGTTTGTGCGGGCCGGTTGGCTGCGGTTCCGCGCCGGCCGCGCGGGAGCCGTGCGGCCAGGCGCGGGACTCCGCCGGGGCCTGCGCCGGCGCGAAACCGCGGGGGCTTCAGCCGGGCGGCCGGCATGGAACCCGGGGTCTCTCGCGCCGGGCGGCGGGAGAGGCCCCGGGCAACGCGGGTCGTGTGGGGGCCGGCTAGGCCGCGGCCTTGGCCACCGCGGCCAGTACCGCGGCGTAG
>Ga0228535_1003004_pt1 | contig 13714 bp, 7 predicted proteins | sample SJ1metagenome_FD_168457 | JGI IMG/M metagenome (GOLD analysis project Ga0228535, IMG submission 168457) | Enriched culture of PCE-dechlorinating microbial communities from Ithaca, New York, USA - SJ1 | ecosystem: Engineered > Modeled > Simulated communities (microbial... > Unclassified | place... | reverse complement strand
CGTGGGTCCAGGGCATGTTTTCGTTAATTTCCAGGATGACCAGACCGGCAAGTTCCACCATGTCCTTCTCGTACACGTTGCCGAGGGAAAGGGACAGGTAGCCCTCGGCATTGGGCGGGGTCGCGGTGCCCACGAATACGTCCACGTGGTTTTTGGTCGCGTGGAGTTTGTCGCTCGCGGCGGAATGTAAGTTATTGGGAATGTACGACACGCGCCCTTCCGGGTGCACTTTGCGGTCTGGCGCGCCGTAGAACCAGTTTTCATTAAAAATATGGCCTTCCATCTCCGGCTTCATGAACACGTCGTACGGGCGCATCGGAAGGCAGGTCCAGGTAGTTACATTTTCCAGGCGCGGTGCTTGCCTGCCCAGCTCTTCCAGAATGCCGGGCGGTTCCGAGCCAGCCATAGCCACACAAACCGTCTGGTGGGATTGAATTCGAGAGACGGCCTCTTCAAGGCTGACTCTTTTAGCTTGGTATTCTTCCAGGGCAGCCATAACTCCTCTGCAGACTAAGGCATGATATAGGCGGTAGCGGCTTGGTTGTATCCAACGCCGGAACCGACAAAGAGAACTAAATCGCCGGACTTTATCTTACCCAGCTTGCGGGCATCATCAAAGGCGATTGGAAGGCAAGCGGAGCCGGTGTAGCCCCATTTATCCATCACCCAATGCGCCTTGTCAATCGGCAGTCCCAGGTTTTCCATCACCAGTTTGATGCTGTTCACATTGACCTGGGTGAAGATGGCAAAGTCGACATCTTCAATTTTAAAGCCGCCGTTCGTGGCGCATTCACGCGCGCGCGCCGGCCAGCCTTCATGGTTGACAGTGGGTGGGAATGGCGTCACCAGTTTCACCTTGGTGCGGCCGGCTTCCACGCTTTCCACCGTGGCCGGTTCGTAGGTTCCGCCGGAGTAAATGCCCCAGTGTTTATGATAGGAACCATCCGCCTTGATGGAGCAGGACACAAAGCCGGGTTTGTCCGAGGCCCCAACCACCGCCGCGCCTGCCCCGTCTCCGTAGAAGAACGCGGTAATGTCGTGTTTCACATCCGCGAGTTTGTGCATCATGTAGGAGCCGATTACGAGGATATACTTCAGGTTCGGGTTGGTGGCAATCATGCCGGCTGCCTGCGCCAGAGCGGTCGGGAAGGAGGCGCAAGCGCAGCCCACATCCCAGGTGCCCGCGTTAACACAGCCAAGTTTGTACTGCACAACTACTGAAGTGGCTGGCGTAATGTAATCCGGGCTGTCGGTGCCGAGAATCACCAAATCCACCTGTTCGGGGGTGATGCCGGCGTCTTCGAGCGCTTTTTTTCCGGCTTCCACTGCCAAATCGGAGGTTGCCCAATCGTCCGGAGCGTAGAAACGGGTTTTGATGCCGCTGCTCGCTTCAAATTTGCCTACAACTTCGGCGAGCTTGGGGCTGACCGCGCCCATCCACTCCGCGAAGGTGGCGTTGGTAATTTCATTTTCGGGAATGTAGCGCCCTGTCCCAAGAATTGTCGCGTAACGTGCCATTGTAAACTCCTGTCGCTTTTCCGCTTGATTTAGGGGATGACGCCGCCGTCCACGCTGAGGGCAGTCCCATGAACGTAGGAGGATTCATCGCTTGCCAGCCACAGGTAGGTGTTGGCAATTTCTTCAGGCGTGCCCAGACGGCCAAGCGGGGACTTGGCTGCCATAGCCGCCAGCACGTTTTCGGGCATTTTCAGGACCATGTCGGTGAGGATGAAGCCCGGGCATACCGCGTTCACGCGGATTTTGTATTTACCCAGTTCGCGAGCCCAGGTTTTGGTCATGCCGATGACGCCGAATTTGGTTGCGGCGTAGTTTGTCTGTCCAAAGTTGCCATAGAGACCGACCACGGAGGAAGCATTGACGATGACACCGCCGCCGCCCTTGATCATATAGGGGGTGACGGCCTGGGTGCAGTTGAAAACGCCCTTCAGGTTCACCGCGATGACCATGTCGAAAGCTTCTTCGCTCATCTGCCCAACCAGTTCGCCTTCCTTAAATTTGACAAACTGCGCGTCGCGGGTGATGCCGGCGTTATTGATGAGTACATCGATGCGTCCGTACTTTACCGCCACATCATCAATCCAGGCTTGCACTTCCTGCCGATTGGTCACATTCACTTTATAGAAACTGGCGTTTTCGCCAAGCTCTTTGACGAACGCGTTTCCTGCTTCTTCGTTAACGTCACAGATGACGACTTGCGCGCCTTCCTGGGCAAACCTGAGAGCGGTGGCTTTTCCGATGCCTGCGGCGCCGCCGGTGACAATACAAACTTTATCCTTCAAACGCATGCTTAGCTCCTTTAATCCGCGGGGAAATCCCAAATTAATATTTGATAATATGTTTTTAACACATAGGGATTACAAGGCGGTTACAAAGCGGTAACAAATTACTTTTTATTAAAATTTGCTGGGGACCAACCATTCGTAAAACAGGAAGTGGATGTGGCAATCCGCTTTTTACTCTTAATGCGTTATCGTAGACAACTCATATGCAACTGCAGACCGCCGCGACCCTTTGTCGTTTAATAGTGCTGCTAACACTCCAGGCGCCTCAGCAATGGGTCTCGCAGTAACATCCAGGCCAGATCTCGCAGTGATATCCCGGTCGGGTCTGGCAGCGACGCCCGGGCGCAGGGTCGCAAAGACGAACCAGCATTTATGGTAAACCAGTAGCAGCGCTTCCTTGCTCGGAATAGAAAGAGCCCGCCTTGCAGGCGGGCTCTCGGACGAATAAATCGATATAGTTTACTTGAACAGCAGCGGAACGTAGATGTTCTTAATGCTTGCGGGGAGTTGAACCACAGCGATCGCGCGTTCCTCCACGGTGCCCATCTGGTTGTTCTCGTGCAGGGCAACGTTGGTCAGCAGGTCGGCGCTGCCCTCGTCCACGGTCACCTGGAAGGTGATTGTCTTAACCGCGGACATGAGCACCCAGTCGAAGCAGATGGCCATGCCGTTGCTCAAGTCAGCCAATGCCGCATCATTGTAGGCAAATTTGACGCCCTTGGTGCCGGTGCTATTCTCCACGCCAACGGTCCCAATATCTTTTGGACCAGTGATGTTATCGTAGGCAATGACCACCTCATACTCACCGGGGGTATTGTCCACTGCCTTTTGGATATACATTTCAATATCGTATGTCTGAGTCGTTTGACCCTTTACCTGGACATCATCCCATTCGACAATATGCCCGACTGGGACGCCACCAGAGGTCAGGTTAGCCAGGCTTAAGCCCGTATTGGCAGCTAAGTCATAGACGGCAACCATATCCCGCCACAGCATCGCAATCAGGTTGTTGGGGCTGGCCGGGTTTGGAATATCCGCGTTGGCGGCTGGTTTAGAACCAAACGCTTCCAGGTACACATAACCATCTTCGGTGATGAGTATGTTATTACCCGAGTTTTGTCCATAGAACTCTATCGCGCTCCCAGGAGCCGTCAATTGCCATGTGCCCTCTCCGGAAACACCAGATTGCGTCAAAATCCCAAATTCCTCCAAATCAACGTACGCCCCGCTGTTTGCCAACGGCATGGCGCAAACCGGATTGTCTTTGCTTGTGGTCAGGTCATAATCATATTCAACAGATTGGACAGTTCCATTCCACGTAATCGCGTTCGTGCCAGCGTCATAGACCGCGCCGCCTGTGACAGAACCGGGAACATAAGTCACACCCGCCGGCAGCACGTCATTGATGGCGTAGTTGATCGGGTCGGCGGTGTAGTTCGTGATTTCAATCGTATAGGTGATGGTATCGCCAGGTTCGGCGCTTGTCACGTCCGCGGTCTTTACCACATCATCCTTTTCGCGAATTACATCCAACTGGGAAATACCAATCCAGAGGTCATAATCCGCATCCGCGTAGACGTCAATCATGCCATACAACCGGTCGCCCTCTTCGGTATCAATGTCGTGCCAGAAGATATCCATTGAGAATGGCGTCTCCGCAGGGATGCTCGCTGGGCCGTCTACGGTCATATTCTCAGGAGAGACAGGCGCATAAGGCACGTGCCCAATGGTGAGGGTGATGTCATCCAACGCGGCGCCAGAACCCTTCCAATTCTGCACCAGGATCCAAACATCATAGAAGCCAACCGGGAAACCCCATTCCGTCAGATATTCAAAAGCAGTCGCGGTGGCGCTGTTGTCATATTCCTCGCCTTCCTGCGGTTTTCCGTCTCCGTTGACGTCAAAACCCCAATAAAGGTCAAGATCCAGCGCGGTGGTAGCGGTAATTTCCGCCACGAGTCGGGCAGCGCCCTCATCCATCGGGACGACGGTGTACCAGACCTGAGAGAGGTTGTCGTAGGGGTCGCTGTTGGTGGGGTCTTCGGCAAGCTGAATCTGGTTCTTTTCGCCCTTCACCCAGCCATATTTATCCACAGTCAGCTCGGTTATTTCCACAGCCAGCAGATCTTCGAGCGTATCGCCGCCAGTATCACGGTGGGTTACAAACTTAGCCAGCGCGGGCAGGTTGCCAGCCGCAGGCAGAACCGCGGCAGGAATAGCCACGTCGGAGATTGGTTTTCCTTCTCCGCTGCTTGCTGAAACAACCACATCATCAACCATCCAGAACCAATCCCAATCCGGGGCTACATAATGGAAGCGGATAGTGACTGCCGCTTGTCCCGCGTATGAAGAAATATCTATGGTTTCAGTTCTGGGGCCATAATAATCAGTATGCTCATAGTGAAGCAGATTCGTCCAAGTGGCACCGCCGTCAGTACTTATGTCCACAAAGCCATCGTCACGATTATTGTAATCCCAGAAATCAGACTTGAATTGGAGTGTAATGGTTGAATAACCGCTGAAATCCATCACAGGGGAGATCATCCAGGTATCCATTGCGTCACCGCAATAGTCTGAATCCGCATCCGCCGCGTATCCGGTGCCGCCAGTTTCATTCGCCGCATCAGTGGTTTCACTGCTCAACCAGGTATCACACGAGCCCGCTGTTGAATCAATGGTCCAGCCGGCAGGCGGCCAAGTCTCGAAATCTTCTGATAACAAATTCGTTGGGCTTCCGCTAGCAAATGTGCTGTCGGTCAGGAATTCAATGTTCCCAAAAATCCACTCGCCGGGTTCGTACGTCGAAACATCCGCGGTGATGGTGATTTCCTGCGTCGCGCCGGGGTTAATCGTGAAGCTGGCAGGGTCAACCGTAATCCAAGCCGGAGCGCTGACTGTATAGGTTGCGGGCAGGTCCGCCACACTGGTAAAGGTGCGCGTCCAACTGCATTCACCCACGCACGTGCTGTTATAGACGCTCGCAATGTTTAGCGACTTCACATCGCCACCCAGAGCCGGATCAGCAGCCTCATAATTCCCGATGGTCTCATCCATCACCAAGCCGGTCAGACCAGCCAGCTCAAGCTGCACACGCCCGGCGCCAATATCAAAGGGATCGGCGGCGGTGGTTTTGTCTTCTTTCAGCAGATGGTCGTAAGCCGTCAGCATCAGCGCGGACTTTATTCTGGAGGCAGACCAGGTCGGGTGCTGCGCCTTAAGCAGCGCGGCAGCGCCGGCATCGTGCGGGCTTGCCATCGAGGTGCCCTGCATCAGTTCAATTTCGTACTCGGGGCTGGGAGCAATCGTTCCGTCCGCGACAGCAGCCAGAATCTCTAAGCCGGGGGCGGCAATATCAGGTTTGAGCACATCAAAAGTGCTGTTCGGCCCGCGGGAGCTGAAATTCGCCATAATATCAGCGTAAGCGTTGGAATGAAGGTCGCTGAATGCTGAAATGCTGACCGTATCATCCGTCGCGCTGGCAACCTAGGCAGCAATCGCGTCGCCAGTCGTGCCAGGGATATCCAGCATAACGCCGGGGATAGTCGTGCCCGAGACGCTCATCGCGCCGGGTGCACGATCATCGGTGAAGACCAGAACGCCAATGGCGCCCGCGTCCGCGGCGTTGTTGATCTTTACGCTAAAGTTACAAGTGCCGCGTTTGATCAAGGCAATACTGTCCGTAAAGAAACCAGCCGGGAAGGCGTTGCAGCCAAGGTCATTGCCAGCGTTCTCGCCGGAATACTTGACTGCTTTGTCCACGACCGCGGTTGTGAAGGGGATTTCGCCAGCGAGTGTCGTGATGCCTTGATACAAGGGGTTGGAGAAATCCACCGTATGCGTAAACTTGCGGTTGTGCGAGGTAGCAGCCGTGCTGAGCACCCAGGGCGAGCGGTGCGCGACGGTCCCGGCAGCGGGTCCGCTGTTGCCGGCGGAAGTTGAAACGGTAATGCCAGCCGCGGTCGCGTCAAGAAACGCTAATTCGACGGCATCGTTATAGGGATCTTCCCCACCAGAGATGGAGTAGTTAATCACATCCACGCCGTCCGAAATAGCCTGTTGGACAGCCGCGACAGAATCATCGCCCGCGCACTGACCGCCGGATGGGGTTGGATAGCACACGTCATAAGCAATGATCTGCGCGTGCGGCGCGACGCCGGAAATGGTGACCGGAACATCAAAGAATTCTACGTCCACCGTGTTACCGGCAACCGTGCTGGCCGTATGTGAACCGTGACCGTCCGAGTCTTCCGGGGTCACCGTTTCGGAAGGCGCATCGTGCGTGTAGCTCCAGGCGCCAACCAATTTATCATTACAGGCGCTGGCGTAATCATCGTCACCGCCTGTTGAGGCGCAAACACCCAGATAGTCGCCAGTCCATGTGTAAACGTAGTCGTCTGCGGGGGTGTCGCTAAAAGAGGGATGGTCAAAGTTGATGCCGCTGTCCAGGATGCCAACCAGCACGCCCTCACCCTTGGTTCCGAGCGCGTCCGGAACGGCGCTGCCGGTCCAAATACCATCCGCGCCAATCCACTTGGGACCCGCATCGGTATCCAACGTATAGTCGCGGTCTTTCAGGACTTTGCGGATGCCGGGCATGCCCTCCAGGTCTTTGGCTTCCTGAGCGTTCAGCTCAACGGAGACGCCGTTCAGAACCACGTCATAAATATAGCGGACTTCGATGGAACGCCCCAGCAGATTTTCGGCCTTGGAAAGCACAGATTGGCGATTGACAGCCAGACTGTTCAAGTAGTTTTGGCCCTCAATGCTGTTGATTCCAACGCCGCCTTTGGCGCGGCTGAGCGAAGCGCCTTCAAAAAGCACAATATATCGCGAGATTTCTGCCTGGTCGACAACGTTGTCCGCCTCGACAAGTGAATATTTCTCGACCGGTGTATGACCGGTGGGGACCAGATCGCTGCGCCCGGGTAGGCCGCCCTGGGCTTCGACGGTGTTCAACCGCAGGCCGCTGACCGGGGAGGCGATCATCGCCAGAACAATGATTAAAGCAAGGACACGGATAGTTTTCGATCTCATTTGTTCACTCCATTGTTTTAGTTTGGATTGCTTACAGAGACAAGAAATTCTCAGGCCATACAAAGGCTTTGACTGCCAAAAGGATGCCTGAGGGTTTGGAAGCGATTTGCTTTAATTGCAATAATACGACCTCCTTCCATGGGTAAAACAGTAAAGAACAGGTAATTTCAAACAAAACTATACACAAACCAGCGTGTGCGTAATCAAAGTATACCACCTGAAGCGAATTATAAGGCTTTTTTCACAAATTCTGGCCAATATTGGCTCTCACAAGCGGCAGGTTGAGTTCAATTTCGTCAATAAGAACTGTTGGAATGCGAAATTTCAACGTCCCGGACGCAAATAAAGCGCGGCACCCAGATCGCGCGCGGATTGCGCTCTCCATAGCTCAGTGAGACGTTGTGCGCGCATTGTTCGCGGGAAAGCCATTCCAGGCGATCTCCAAACAAATCTTCAAAACTTTGCGTGACGCGCACATTATAGGGCACCGCCACGCTACCGTCCTTGCGCAGCAGCAGCGCGCCAAACCGCGAACTTCCCGTGAAGATTCCGGCGGTCGGATTGACGATGTTCATATAATGAATATAAGGGATATACAGGATGTCTTCCTCACGCGGGAGAGCTGCCAGTTCCTCCAGACTGCCAACCTCTTTTTCGCCGCCCGAGAGCACAAGATTAGTGTGATAAACAGAATGACCGGTTGCTTCCCTTTCGAACTCATCCGCGTCATCCTGGTTCCAGAAGAACGCTTTCAACACGCCTGCTTCAAAGAGCGGGAAGCGTTCCCGGCGTTTGCCCGTCAGGTCATGTGAGACCGGATAGATTGCCTGGCAGCGCGGGTCATCTGTCAGCGTGAAACGGGGTGAAAAGACAGGCTGTCCAATTTGTTCTTCTTTCAGGAAAGAATAGCCGCGCTTCATCATCCCGCCGTTAGGTCCGACCCAATTGAATATATCCAGCACATCGCCCACTGCCGCGGCGCCAAACACCACGGTGTACTTACCCAGGGGCAGCTGGACAGCCGGGTTTTCGTTGTATTGCCGCACCAGGAAAGCCAGTTCAGCGCGCAAACGTTCCGGGTTCAGCTCGGTCTTCGCTTGAGCGGACTGCAGCGCGTTCACTTCCCACTTCAATTTCTGATGAGAAAGCACCGCGGTAATGGACGCGTCGGTGCAGGCAAAGTATTGGGTGTGTTGGCTTTCCGTGCTGATTTGGGCGGTGATGGTGATGCCGTTCGAAAAGACGCCCGAAAGTTTGAGCTCTTCGGTTTCCAAGCCGCGGGCAAGCGTGTTGAAAAACTCCAGCCGTTCAGGGTTAGTGATGCCCGCCAGGAAGGGGTCATACGCTTGCATATCAATAACAGTCTCACGATAGCAAGGGATGCTGGGCGTATAAGAAAGCGCTTGGGCGCGGCTTGCCATCTCGGCAGCCATATCGATGCCGCGCTTCAGCGGCTCAATCTGGTTCGGATCCGCAATCATCTCATAATCCGCGTGTTTATTGCCGTCATATACGCTGATTTGGAGCCGGACAAGATGCTCATTCGTATTCAACGAAATGGCGGAATTCGCGAAACGCATCAGGTAGCTGTCTTCCTCATGGTAGTAAATCGCCGCCCGTAAACTCTTTTCGAGGGCATACGCGCGCAGTTCTTTTAACAATGCGATGACACTCTGCTGCATGGCTATTCTCCTACTGTCACATGATCAAAGCGGCAGACCGGCACGCCGTGCCCCAGCTGCATAATCTGGTTGGGCTGCCCTTTGCCGCAATTATCCACGTACATCACTTGCCAGGTGCTCTCATCTCCGACAGCGGAAAGTGAGTTATAAAACTTGAGCGTGTCGCCCTTATAGGTTGTGTTTTTCAGGACGCCTTTCACTTCGCCGTCCTCCACCAACCAGCCAATATCGGTGGCAAAGTGGAATTGCTCGCGATTTGAGCCAATCGACCAGCTTTTATCCCCGTCCAGAATAACGCCCCGCTCTGTGCCGCGCACGATATCTTCCAGGCTGCCGTCGGTGCCGGGGTCCACATTGATGTTGGTCATGCGTTCAATCGGGACGCGGTAGAAGGCCGTGGCACGGTTGGCGCCGCTGCTGCCTGAAAAGATTTGGCGGCGGGCTTTGGCATTGGCTTCTTCCACCATCTGCCTGCCGGTAATCGCGCCGACCAGAATGCCCTTGTCAATCAGCAGATTGTTTTGCGCCGGCACGCCGTCATCGTCAAAACCAAAGCTCCCGGGTGAATTTTCCAGGGTGGCATCCGCACGCACAGTTAACTTCTCGGAGCCATATCGCAGGCTGCCAAAATCTTCCAGGCGCACAAAAGAGCCGCCCGCGAATGCCAGCTCATAACCGAGAATACGGTCAAGTTCCAGCGGGTGACCGATGGTTTCATGTGTCTGCAGGAACATAATACCGGGCAGGAGGATAACCGAGCGCTCGTCTTTCGGGCAGTTATCCGCTACCAGCAGCTGATTCAATTCGCGCACCAGGCGTTCAGCTGTGCCTGAGAAATATTCAGGGTCCAGGGATTCCCAGCCGCGCGTGCTGCCTTGACGGGCAGATTTATATTTACGGGATTGCATCTCGCCGTCTTTATCAATGCCCATCACCTCAAAGGTCGGGAATACGTCGATGATAGTCTTGTCAATCTCACTGCCTTCCGAGTCCATGAACACAATCTGGCGTTTCACGAAGTCCAGGGCTACCACTCGCTGGGCAACGCCGGACTGGTTTAGTTTGGTGTCCATCATGCGCAGGAATTCCAGTTTATCGGTCAGCGGGACGGTGAAAGGATCAACGCGGTTCGGGCTGATAAAGGAAGCTCGGATGGCGTCTTTTTCCGCCAGGCGCACGGGGAAGTCCACCCGTTCGGCTGCCGTGCGGGCGTTATCCAGCGCTTTCTCAAAAATGGCAGATGTATCTTCCAGACTGGACGCGGCGGAAAAACCCCAGGCGCCGTGGTAGAGCACGCGCACGCCTACCCCGCTTTGGGAAGAGGCGGAGAGGTTTTTGAGGTTGCCGTTCCACATCAGCAGGCTGTTGCTTTCTTCCGACGGGTACCAGCGCGCGTCCACATAGGTGGCTCCCTGGGCCATGAGCTTATCCATGTTATGTTTGAGTTGCTGCTTCACGGGCGTTCTCCTTTATAGGTCACGATGCGTGCTTCGCCCCAGCGAAACACCTGTTGATTATACCGGAGGAAGCGCGGGACGGCTGGAAAACAGCGTGATTGGTCAAAAAACTGGCTTGACCTCCAGCTTAAGCAGAGGACCCGCGGGGCGTTTCCGCTGTGGTATCGCGACATCGGCGTAAAAATCAGGGAACCGCCAGTCCGTCGGATTGGCGGTTCGCGTTTTTTATATGGCTTTAGTAAGAAGAGTAGCGGTTTTTATTATAGACCCGACGCTGGCTCTTCCGCGGAAACTCAGAGGATTTCGGGCTCTCGCTGCCGGGTTTTCGCCGCGCGCTGGGGCTGACGTCATTCAGGCTCGAGACCTTGACGCTGTCCGGTCGTCTGTTGTTTTGCTTGACAACCTTGAGAGCCGGGCTGTTGATGTTGAAACTTGTCTCAAAGCCATCCATCCGGCGCAGCTCCAGCTTCTGCCCCATCAAGCGCTCAATCGTGCGCAGCATGCCCAGGTCTTCCTGGGAGACGAGCGAGAGCGCGGTTCCCAGGCGCTCCATGCGCCCCGTCCTGCCGGTGCGGTGGGTATAGGCTTCCGGGGTATCCGGCAAATCATAATTGATGACATGCGAGACGCGTGAGACGTCAATTCCGCGCGCGGCAATGTCGGTCGCGACCAACACCTGCACCTTGCCATCCCGAAAGGCGCGCATGGCTGTGTCGCGCTGAGCCTGCGAAAGGTTGCCTTGCAGTGAGGTGGCGGAGACGCCGGCTTGCTGGAGCTGGAAAGCCAGCTTTTTGGCGCGGTGCTTGGTGCGGATGAAAACCAGCACGCTGCCCTTGCCTGCCTCTTTGAGCAGGTTCAGGAGCATTTCCTCTTTGCGGGCAGGTTCAGCCAGATAAACCGCGTGGGTGATGGTGTTCAGAGGTTCGGTGATGCTGATTTCGATGGTGACCGGATTATGCAAAATCTGGTTAGCCAGCCTGCGGATTTCTTCCGGCATGGTGGCGGAGAACAGGAGGGTCTGCCGTTGTTGGGGAAGGGCTTCGATGATGCGGCGAATGGAAGGTAAAAAGCCCATATCAAACATCTGGTCAGCCTCATCCAGGACCAGAATCTGGATACGGCTCAGGTCGAGCGCGCCCTGGTTCTTCAGGTCTAAAAGACGGCCCGGGCAAGCGACGACGATATCCACGCCGTCCTTAAGCGCGTCCTTCTGCGGTTTCTGCCCCACCCCGCCATAGATGGTGATGCTGCGCAGTCCGGTCTGCCGACCGAGCAGTTTAATAAAGGCGTGCGTTTGTTCTGCCAGCTCGCGCGTGGGCGCCAGAATCAGCGCGCGCAGTTTTCCACGCGGGCCGCGCATGAGCCGCTGCAGGATGGGCAGCACAAAGGCGGCTGTCTTTCCGGTTCCGGTTTGGGCAAGTCCCAATACGTCCTTGCCAGCGAGAATGACGGGGATGGTCTTTTCCTGAATGGGGGTTGGGTCGGCATAATCAGCCGCTGAAATGCCCGCTTTAATTTGCGGGTGAAAATCAAAATTACTAAAATCCACGAAATGTTCCTTTACGCGAAGCCTGCTTCGCAATGGGGCGGCGCTGTGCGCGTCAAAGCTCAGACGCGCCCGCTCCCTCGCCCTGCTGCGCAGTATTCCCATAGATAAAGGAGCGGTCAATTGACAATAGAAAACCAGGCTTCACCTGGTCCGTTGAAAGCTTGTATTTAAGTTCAACTTACAACACACGGCACGCTCTGTGCCAGTGAGTTTTACGACGTGAAGAGTCTACCACAGGAAGGCGCCTGCCGCAAGTAAGCGCCTGAGCGGTTCGCCAGCGCTTATTAGTTTGCGGCTGGGAGGTAATAATTTGAGGATCCCCACGGCCAGCAGCGCCTGAACGGGGCGGCATGCAAAGAGTGAAGCATTGCTGTAAACGCAGGCGGAGTGACTATAATATTACTTAAGCTGATTTTCTCCGGCAAAACAAAGGAGGCTTCCATGTTTTCAGACCCCAAAGGACCTATCACCCGCTTTGAGTGGGCGCGTTTCACGATCAACGGCGCCGTGCACGGAACGGAGGAAGGCGTGGGGAAAGATATCCTGCTCTGCGCGGAAGGGGTAAGCGCCTGGCACGAACGCGAAGGGCATAAACTCAAGCCTGGGATGCTCACGCGCGCGCTCAAGCTCAAGCCTGAAGTCCTGTTGATTGGCACGGGCGTGGACGGCGCACTGGAGATTGGGAAGAAAGCGCGCGCTGCCGTTGAGGCTGCCCACGTGCCCTTGGTGGCTATGCGCACCCCGCAAGCCTGCCAGGAATACAACCGCCTGTTCCACCTCAGAAAAAAAGTGGTGCTTCTGGCGCACGGCACCTGCTGAGCTGTCAGGCTGCACAAGCAGGTTGGTCGGTCTTGAGACCAATTGATAATGTTAATCAAAGCAGAGTAACTGGAATTTGCCAGTACTTTTCATTAATTGGCACGAGTTCTGGCGAAAGGCTTAAGACCCCCCCAAATCCTATCTCGTCTCCAAGTTTCTCGACTGCCGGGAAATTCTTCATCGCATGGCTGGGATTAGCACTCTTCTTGATTTCAAATGGAAGTATTTGCTGGTTTCTGGAAATAATCAGGTCAATTTCTTTCTGCAATCTATCCCTGTAGTAGTAAATGAACGGGTATTTCCCACTGAACCACCAGCTTTTCATAATTTCAAACACGACCCAGGTTTCAAAAATCGGTCCACTATAAGATCCGCTTATCAAAGCTTCCGGCGATTGCCACCCTGTAAGATAACATGCCAGCCCTGTATCCATAAAATAAATCTTTGGACGTTTAATTAACCGGTCACTTAAATTCCCGGAATAAGCTGGTAGTTCGGTTACAAGCCCCGTCATTTCCAGGATGTTAAGCCATCTCCGGCAGGTCTTTGCGTCAACCTCAAGCTCGCGCGAAAGTGCCGCCATATTTAATTCCTGGGCGCTTCTTGCCGCGATAAGTCGGATGAACCTCACAAACTGCCCTTCATCAGCAATGGTCGTAATCAGACGAACATCACGCTCAAGGTAAGTTTGCACGTAAGAGGCATAGTAATTCTCCACATCCATATCCGGTTGTGTAATAACTTTGGGCATTGAACCCAGCCAAATGGATTGGAAAACCTGGGCAGGCGATTTGGAGCGGGCAACAGACGCTGATTCTATGAGTACTTCGGTCTCAGGTGGAAAAGGAGGCGCTATCCGCCCTTCTTGTT